>Ga0302046_10005828_pt1 | contig 10807 bp, 8 predicted proteins | sample RVTome_11_FD_200261 | JGI IMG/M metagenome (GOLD analysis project Ga0302046, IMG submission 200261) | Soil microbial communities from uranium-contaminated site in the Upper Colorado River Basin, Wyoming, United States - RVT147D111 (version 2) ... | reverse complement strand
CGGGCGCATCGCGAGGCGGGAGCGGTGGCGACCGTGCTGGCGGCCGTCTTCGACGACCCGACCGGCTACGGGCGGGTGGTGACCGACGGAGAGGGTCGCGTCCGGCGCATCGTGGAAGAAACCGACGCGGACACGCAGACCCGGTCGATCCGCCGGATCAACACCGGGGTCTTCTGCTTCCGCTGGCCGGACGTCCGGGACGGGCTGGAGCGGCTCGCCCCCGACAACGTCCAGGGGGAACGCTACCTGACCGACGTCATGGAGATCCTCGCGGCCGAAGGCGCGGCCGGCACGGTCTCCGACCTGGCCGATCCGCTCGAGGTCATGGGCATCAACGACCGCGTGCAGCTCGCGCGGGCCGAGGCCGTCCTGCGGGAGAGGATCCGCCGGAAGCTCATGCTGGAGGGGGTGACCTTCCTGGCCCCCGAGACCACGCTCGTCGACGCCGAGGTCGCGATCGGGCCCGACACCGTCATCTACCCGGGCGTCGTCATCGAGGGCGGCACGAGCATCGGACGCGAGTGCGTCATCGGACCGTTCTCCCGGATCGTGGATGCCCACGTGGGACGCGGCGTCGAGCTCAAGGGATGGAACCACGTCGTCAAGACGACGGTCCCGAACGGCTCGATCCTCGATCCGTATGTGCAGCAGGGCCAGGACTGAGCGGGATCTGGCCCGCGAGGTCGCGCGCCGGATCGTGGCAGCGGAGTCGGAGTCGGGCCCCCGGCTCGCGCACGTCCGGGGGGTGGTCGAGACCGTCCGGACGGCGGCCGGAGCGGGGGGATGGCCGGCGGCGATCGTGGACGCGGCGGTCCGCGCGGCCTGGCTCCACGACGTCCTCCGGCTGGAGGACCCGGAGCAGCTCCGGCGACGGATCGAGGCCGCCGGCGAGGTCCCGGACCCCTGGGCCCTGGTCCACTCGCCGCGGCTGCTCCACGCGCAGGCCGCCGCCGTGTGGGCGGTCGGCCAGGGCGAGACCGACCCCGGCGTGCTGACCGCCGTCCGCCATCATCCGACCGCCCATCCCGACTGGGGCCCGGTCGGGCTTCTCCTCTACGTGGCGGACTTCTGCGAGCCCGGCCGGCCGTACGCCGGCCGGCTCGACACCCCCCGAATCCGGATTCTGGCGGAAGAGGGCGAAGAGGGGCTGGCCGAGGCGGCGCGCCGGGTTCTCGGGCTGAGGCTGGCGCACCAGCTCGCGAAGGGGCACGAGGTCCATCCGCTCACCCTCGGCGCCTGGCGGCGCTGGTTCCCGCAGGGTCCTTGATGCTGCGCCGGACGGCGGGATGTCTGGAGACCCTCGGGATCGCCGTCTTCGCGCTGGTGATCGGGGCGTTCGCGGCCTCGACCGTGCTGCGTCACCTTGACGGGGTCGAGACGCCGGAGGTCGAGCCGGGAGCTGCCGACTCGGCGCCCCCTCCTTCACGGGCCCGCATACGGATCGAGGTCCGGAACGGCTCGGGGACCGCGGGCGCGGCCGAGCGGGTGACCGAGCTCCTGCGTCGTCGCGGCTTCGACGTCGTCGACTTCGGGAACGCCGACCGCTTCGACCACGAGCGCACGGTGGTCCTGGACCGGATCGGACGACCCGAGTACGCGCGCGAGGTGGCGGTGGCCTTCCGGGGCCTCCCGATCGAGTCGGCCCCCGATTCGAGCTTGTACCTCGACGTCACCGTGCGGATCGGACACGATCTCGAAGAGGTCCTCGAGCGTGCCGACGAGGAGGCCGCCGAGGGCGACGGGTGGGGCCGCTGGCTGGAGCGGATCCCGGGTCTGGACCGCTTGCGGTAGCCGGAGGCCGTGGCTAGAATGGCGCCCCCTCCAACCCTCGCCCGGAGCGCGAATGGTCACCAGGAAGTCGAGCGGCGGCAAGGCCTCGAAGAAGGCCAAGAAGAAGCGGGCCGGAAAGAAGAAGGCCGCCAGGTCGTCGAAGAAGAAGCGACCCGCGGCAGGGAAGGCCACGAAGAAGAAGGCCGCGCGGAAGAAGGCCCCCGTGAGGAAGCCCGCCCGGAAACCGTCGCGGAAGGTTGCGTCCAGGAAGGCCTTCAAGAAGAAGGCCTCCAAGAAGAAGGCCTCCAAGAAGACCGCCCGGAAGAAGACCGCGACCCCGCGCACGAGGTCGAGTGCACGGGCCCCAAAGAGGAGCGCCCGTGGCGCCCGCCGCGACAAGGCGTTCTTCGACCATTTCCGCGGCCGTCTCCTCGAGGAGCGCGAGCGGATCGTGCGCCGGCTCGAGGGGCTGCGGGACGAGCTGAGCGGTCTCCAGGAGATGCCCCGGGAGCTCGAGGAGTGGGCCCAGGAAGAGAAGGACCGTGACATCCTGATCCGGCTCGAGGAGCGCGAATCGGTGGAGATGCGGCGGATCCAGGCCGCGCTCGAGCGGATCGACGACGGGAGCTACGGGCTATGCCAAATCTGCGGCCGGTCGATCCCGCGCGACCGGCTGGAAGAGCTGCCGACGGCGTTTCGCTGCATCGAGCACTCCGGCTGAGCGAGCGCTGAAGATGGTCCGGGTGTTCCGCTTCTCGCCCGATGGGAGCGTCCGGAGGTTCGACGAGCTGGCAGCGGCGGGGTGGAATCCGGACGACGAAGACTCGGTCTGGATCGACCTCGAGGCTCCGACCGACCACGAGCTGACGATCCTGGCCGACCCGTTCCACTTCCATCCCCTCGCCATCGAGGATTGCCTGACCCCGGAGCATCAGCCGAAGGTCGAGGACTTCGGCGGAACCCTCTTCCTGATCTTCCGCGGGATCGACTCCAACCCGGCCGTGGCCGGATTCCAGACCGTCAAGCTGGCCGCCTTCCTGGGCTCCAACTACCTGGTGACGTACCACCGGCGCCCGATGCGGAGCGTCAACTCGGTGGTCGAGCGCTACGACCAGGAATCGGGGCGCGGGCTCTTCCGGCGCGTGGATCATCTCCTGTACGAGATCCTGGACCACCTGATCGAGCATTACTTCCCGGTCCTCGAGAGCCTGGAGGAGGAGATCGACGCCATCGAGATCGAACTCCTCGGGGACTGCGGGCCGGAGACGCTGGACCGGGTCCTCGCGACCAAGAGGCGGGTCCAGGAGATCAAGCGGACGCTCGCCCCGCATCGCGAGGTCTTCACCCGCATCGGACGCGACACGTTCCCGATGATCGCTCCGCAGAGCGCGGTCTTCTATCGTGACCTTTACGACTCGACGGCACGGTTGGCCGAAACCGCCGATTCATACCGCGACCTGCTGACCACCCTGTTCGATGCCTACATTTCTGTCGTGAGCCAGCGCCTCAACGAGGTGATGAAGGTGCTGACCGTGTTCGCCACGATCCTCCTGCCCGTCACGTTCATCGTCGGCGTCTACGGGATGAACTTCGACCACATGCCGGAGCTCCACTGGCGCTACGGCTACTTCATGGTGTGGGGCGTGATCGTGGCGGTCGCCGGGGGGATGTTGTGGTCCTTCCGGAGGCGCGGTTGGATCTAAGCCCGATCGCCCGCGGCCTCGCGGCCGCCGGAATCCTGGCCGGCTGGGCGACGACCGCGTCCGGGCAGGCCTTTCCAGGCGGGCCCGGGCCGTACGAACCCGGGGTCCCCACGGTGGGTGAGATCCGGGGCGAGCCGACGGGAGCCTCCTTCTCGACCGCCTCCGATGTCGTCCGGGTCCTGGAGCGGATCGCCGCGACGTCCCCGCGGGTCGTGCTCGAGCGCTACGGCACGACCGTCGAGGGGCGACCCCTGGTCCTGGCGTGGATCTCGGCGCCGGAGAACCTGGCCCGCTTGGACGAGCTCCGGGCGGCCAACGTGGCCCTCGGGCGAAGCGGCCCCGCGCCCGCCGTCCCGGACGAGGCGCCACTGTTCGTCTGGCTCGCGTTCGGCGTCCACGGCGACGAGCCGGCCGGCCCCGAGGCCGCGCTCGAGCTCGCCTACCATCTGGCGGCGAGCCGGGATCCGGCCACCACGTCGTGGCTCGAGCGGGTGGTGGTGGCCGTCGATCCGCTCCAGAACCCCGACGGATACGACCGGTACGTCGACGGCTACCGTTCGCGTTCCGGATCGGCGCCGGACCCCGATCCGCGGGCCCCCGAGCATCGGCTGCCCTGGCCCAGCGGACGCACCAACGGGCTCCTCTTCGACCTCAACCGCGACTGGGCGTGGGGGATCATGCCGGAGACCCGGGCGCGTTGGAAGGTCTACCTGGAGACCCTGCCCCAGGTCGTGGTCGACTTCCACGAGATGGACGCCGGCTCGACCTACTTCTTCTTCCCGCCGGCCGAGCCGATCCACCCGCTCCTGCCGGCGAGCACGCTGGCCTGGGCGGAGAAGTTCGGCGAGGCCAACGCGGCCGCCTTCCGGAGCCGCGGCTGGGCCTACTACACGCGGCGCGACTTCGACCTCCTCTATCCAGGCTACGGGGACGCCTGGTCGAGCTTCCACGGCGCGACCGGGATGACGTACGAGCAGGCGGGGGGAGGGCGGGCCGGCCTCGCCCTGAAGGTGGGCGGCGGCGTGCTGACCCTGGGGGAGAGGATCGACCACCACCTTCAGGCCGCCCTGGCGACCCTCGAGGAAGCGGCCGATCGGCGGGCCGAGCGACTGGCCGACTTCGCGCGCTTCTGGGGGCCGGCCGGACGGGTCCCCAACGACGCCCATCCCTTTTATCTCGTCCCTCCGGGCCCCGGAGCCGACGGATTGGCGGTCCTCCTGGAGGCCCAGGGCGTCCGGGTCGAGACGACGGCGGGACCGGTCGGGGAGGAGGACATCGTGCCGCTCCCCGGCTCGCCACGCCCCGAGGCGCCCCTCCCGGCCGGAACCCTCGTCGTCTCGTCGGACCAGCCCCTGGGACGGTTCGCGGTCGCCATGCTCGATCCGGTCACGCTGACGGGCTCGACGACCTCCGACGTCTCGGCCTGGGCGCTCCCCCTGCTCTTCGACGTGCCCGCCTACATGGCCGGCGCCGAGCTCGCGGTCGAGCGGAGGCCGTGGCGCGGGGGGGTGAGGGTCCCCCCCGGGATCCCTGCGGGCGTCACCGCGCTCGTATGGCAGTACGCGTCTCTCGGGGACGTCCTGGCGGCGCTGCGGCTGGTCGGACGTGGCGAGACGGTTCAGCTCGCCCAGACCCGGATCGCCGTGGGGGACCGCGTCCTTCCCCGCGGGACCTTCATCCTCCCGGTGGGGGAGGGGCGGGCCGCCGGGGTGGCGCGGGAGCTCAGCCGGCTCGGGGTCGCGGCCCTGGTCCTGACCGTGCCGCTGGAGGACGCCACGGGCGCCCTCGAGCCGCTCCGGATGCCGCGAGTCGCGCTGGTCGGCGGAGAGCCGGTCCTCGAGACATCGGTGGGGGCCGTCCGCCACCTGCTCGCCCGGTCGGGCGTCCACAGCGACCTCGTCGAGCTGAAGGATCTGGCATGGGCGGACCTCAAGGCGTGGGACGTGATCGTGCTTCCGGACGGTGCCGATGTCGGCGGCTACGCCCGCCGTCTCGAACGGGCCGGAGGACGACTCGAGGCCTGGGTCGAGGCCGGTGGCACGCTGGTCGGCGTCCGGGCCGGGGCGGCCGCGCTGGCCGTCGGGCGGGGTGGGGAGGGACTGGACCTGGACGCGGCCGTCGGCCCGCGCCGGGACGACCGGTCGTCCGGGCGGGGCCGGGCCGCCGATCCCATGCAGGGGGGCGTGCCGGGAGTCCTCATGACCGTCCGTGTCGATCCCGCCGACCCGCTCGGCCACGGGTTTCCGGACGGCGAAGCGACCGTGATGGCCTGGGATCCGATCCTCCTGGAACGTTCCGGGGGCGATCCGGCCTGGAGCTTCACGGGGGCGCCGCCCAAGGCCGGTCTCCTGCCGGCGGACGCGAGCCGGCTTCTGGCCGGCCGGCCGTATGCCCTGGTGCGGGACCGAGGGCGCGGACGCGTGGTCCTGTTCGCCGACGATCCGGCCTTCCGGGGCATGCTCCCCGGGCTCGAGAAGCTCTACCTGAACGCGACCGCGCTTCTGCCCGCCCTCGGAAACCACCCGGACCTGGCGAGGTGACCCGGCGCGTCCTCGCCATCGACGGTCCGGCCGGCAGCGGCAAATCCACGACCGCGCGCCAGGCCGCGATCCGGCTGGGCTGGCCGTACGTCGACAGCGGGGCCTGCTACCGGACGGCGGCCCTTCTCTCGCTCCGCCACGGCCTCGACCTCGGGCGACCGGCGGACCGGGCGGACCTCAGGCGGCGGCTCGAGGCCGCCGAGATCCGTCAGCGGATGGTGGGCGGCACGCTCCACGTCGCCCTGGACGACGAGGATGTCACGCACGAGATCCGCTCCCGCGCGGTGACGCGCGCGGTCTCGGCGGTCGCCGCCGACCCGGCTCTGCGCCAGATCGTCAACGCGGGGATCCGGGCGCGGGTGGGCGAGGGTCCGGCGGTGGTCGACGGCCGCGACATCGGGACCGCGGTCTTTCCGGACGCGTTCCTGAAGGTGTACGTGGAGGCGACGCTCGCCGAGCGCGCCCGGCGGCGTGCCCTCGAGGCCGAGGGCCCCGAGCGGGCCGTCGATCCGGCGGTCCTGGCCAGCTACGAGCAAAGCCTGGCCGGGCGGGATCGCGCCGACAGCGAGCGCTCGAGCGCGCCCCTGACGGTGGCGCCGGACGCGGTCCGTCTCGACACCACGGACCTGGACGTGGAGACGCAGGTGGCACGGGTCCTGACGCTCGTCCGCGCCGGATCGCTTGACAGTCCTTCGAGCGAGCGGGTAACTTAGTTAGTCTGATCATTTTCCGACACTTTACAATGGATTCGATTGCGAGCCTTGGAACCCGTACGCCATGACCGAGCCTGACGAGAACCCGATCACCATGGACGAATCCGTAGCCCTCGAAAACGAGGTCGAGAGGCGGCCCCGGGCCGCCACCGGCCTCGCCTTCGGCCGCAAGCCCGTCGACGAGCTCCTCGATGAGGAGCTCGAGCGCGCCTCCAGCAGCGTCAACATCCGCCCCGACCTGTTCGACGAGGAGGAGTACTCGCTGGACGAGTACGAGGCGCTCCTCGAGGTCTACGAGGAGTCGATCCAGGACATCCGCGAGGGCCAGATCGTGACCGGCCACATCCTGCGGGTGGACGAGAACGTGGTCGTGCTCGACATCGGGTTCAAGAGCGAGGGCGCGGTCCCGCGTGACGAGTTCAAGGAGACCGAGTCGCTGGAGGTGGGGGCCGAGGTCGATGTCTTCCTCGAGAACCTCGAGGACCAGGACGGCCGGGTGGTCCTCTCGAAGAAGAAGGCCGACTTCTACAAGGTCTGGGACAAGATCCGCCAGGCCTACGAGACCGGCGAGCTCGTCCAGGGCCGGCTGGCCCGCAAGATCAAGGGCGGAGTGATCGTCGATCTCTTCGGGGTCGACGCCTTCCTGCCGGGCTCGCAGATCGCCCTCAGGCGCGTGCCCGACATCGACGCGCTGATCGGGCAGACGATGGAGTTCAAGATCATCAAGCTCAACAAGCGCCGCCGGAACATCGTGGTCAGCCGGCGCATGATCCTCGAGCAGATCCGCGAGCAGAAGCGCGGACGGCTCCTCGAGGAGATCGCGGTCGGGCAGTCGAGGAAGGGCGTTGTCAAGAACATCACCGACTTCGGCGCCTTCATCGATCTGGGTGGGGCGGACGGGCTGCTCCACATCACGGACATGTCATGGGGCCGGGTCGGCCATCCGTCCGAGCTGGCGACGATCGGCGAGGAGGTAGAGGTCAAGATCCTCGACCTCGACCTTCAGAACAACCGCATTTCGCTCGGCCTCAAGCAGCTCCAGCCGTATCCCTGGGAAAACGTCAGCCAGAAGTATGCGGTCAGCTCGCGGATCAAGGGCCGCGTGGTCTCGATCACCAACTACGGCGCCTTCGTCGAGCTCGAGCCGGGCGTCGAGGGCCTGGTCCACATCTCGGAGATGTCCTGGACCCGGCACATCAAGCACCCTTCCAAGCTGGTGTCGATCGGCGACGAGATCGAGGCCGTCGTCCTCAACGTGAACGAGGAAGAGGAGAAGATCTCCCTCGGCATGAAGCAGATCGAGGAGGATCCCTGGCAGGGCCTCGCGGAGAAGTACCCGGCGGGGACGATCGTCGCCGGGAAGGTGCGGAACCTGACCTCGTTCGGAGCGTTCGTGGAGATCGAGGAGGGGATCGACGGTCTCGTCCACATCAGCGACATGTCGTGGACGCGACGGATCCATCATCCCTCCGAGGTTGTCCGCAAGGGCGAGACGGTCAAGGTCCAGATCCTCAACATCGACACCGAGAACAAGCGCATATCTCTGAGCATCAAGGACCTGCAGGAGAATCCGTGGGCGGGCCTGGTGGGCCAGTACTCGGTGGGCGTGGAGACCGAGGGCAAGGTCGTTCGGCTCCTCGACAAGGGCGTCGTGGTCGACCTGAACGGCGACGTCGAGGGGTTCGTGCCGATCTCGCAGCTCGGCTACCGGAACCTGGAGAACCCGGCCGACAAGTTCCGCGAGGGCGATCTGCTGATCCTGAAGGTGATCGAGGCCGATTCCGAGAACCGCCGGATCGTGCTCTCGGTCATCGACATCCCCAGCCACCGCGATCGGGCCGACCTGGACGACGAGGAGGGGGTGCGTGACGCCGCCGAGAGCGAGCCCACCACCCTGATGGCCGACGCGCTGGCGGAGGCCCGACCCGACCTCGTGGGAGAGGAGCCCGAGGGCCAGGAGCAGGAGTAGCGCCGGTCGCGCCGCCCGCCCCATGACCGGCCTCCCCCGTTCCGGCTCCCCCTCCCGGCTCCTACTGCTCGCCGCCGGCTTGGCCCTCGTCTTCGCTTCCTGTGCGTCGGCGGGCCGGCTTCCGACCCTCGGCACGGGACCGATCTCGCGCGACGAGGCCCTCGCCGCCGAGGAGGCGTACGAGCGGGGGCTCGGACGCTTTCAGGCCGGCAACTACGAGGCGGCGCTCGAGGACTTCACGACGATCGTCGAGCGCTACCCGTCCAGCGAAAGCTCGGCCCTGGCCCTCTACTGGCAGGCGCGCTCCCTCTACCAGCTCGGCCGGGACTCTCTGGCCGCCCCGGCCTTCGAGCGCTACCTGGCGCTCGCGTCGGAGCTGCCCAATCTCGAGCACGCGGCGCTGCTGCTGGCGAACAGCCGCTTCGGGACGGGCGCTTTCGACCGCGCGCTGGACGCGGCGCTCGAGGTGCGGAACGCCACGGATGCGCTCCGGCCGGGCTTCCTCGACCTGGCGGGGGACCTGGTCGACAAGCTCCCTCGCGAGCAGGTGGTGCGGGGTGCGCAGCTGGATCCCCCGCGCGACTGGATGGCCCCCTTCTACCTTCAGGCCGCCCGCTGGTCCTCGGCCGACGGCAACCGGCGCCAGGCCCAGCAGTTCGCCGACAAGGTGCTCGCGTTCCCCGGGCTGCCGGCCGACGTCCGCGCGGAGGCGAGCGCGATTCGGGAGGGGACTGCGGCCTCGCTGAGCCCCCGAATCGGCGTCCTCATGCCGGGCGAGGGGCAGTTCGCCGACGTGGGGGAGGCGATACGGAGGGGGGTCACGCTCGCGCTCGACGAGATCAACCGCGGCCGGTCGAACCCGTACGAGCTGGTCACGCGGACGACGATCACCGACGCCGACTCGACGGTGGCTATGGTGAGGGCGCTGGCGCGTGGCGACGGCGTGCAGGCGATCCTCGGCCCCGTCACGAGCGAGTTCGCGCTGCCGGCCGGCGAGGCCGCGCGAGAGGAGGGTGTGATCCTGATCAGCCCCACCGCGACCGATGCCCGGATGCTCGATATCGGCTCCAACGTGCTGACCGTGAATGCCCTGGATGGCGCGATCGGCCACACGATCGGCACCTACGCGGCCGCGAACCTGGGCCGGAAGCGGCTCGCCATTCTGGCCGTGGACAACGCCTACGGCCGGATCCAGGCCGACGCCTTTGCGCAGGCCGTCCAGACTTCCGGGGCGAGCATCGTAGCCCGCCAGACCTATGAGCCCGCGACGACCGAATTCACGGAGCTCCTGGGCGAGATCGTGCGCTCCGGCGCCGACGCGCTCTTCATCGCCACCAAGAGCCCCATCGAGGCCCTGCGTATCCTGAACCAGGTCGCGTTCTTCGAGCTCGCCGGGCTCATGCCGCTCGGCACCGACGCCTGGAACGACGAGTCGTTCTACCGTCAGGGGCGGGGGTTCGTGAGGGGCTACTTCGCCGACACGTTCAGTCGCGACCCCGGGGTGACGGGATGGCAGGCGTTCGCGGACGCCTACGCGACGCGCTACGGCGAAGAGCCGGCGAACTTGATCCCCGCCTGGGGCTACGACGCCGCTCATCTCGCGGTGCGCCAGTCCACGCCGCCGGCGCCCGCCGGCGCGACGACCGCCGCGCTTCAGCCGTACCGCGGCGCCTCGGCGCTCTTCCGCTCGACGCCTCAGGGAGTCCGGCGGGCGGTCGTGGTCCACCAGATCCAGGGCGGCGAAGCGGTCGCCGTGGAATGGTGAGCCGCCCGTGAGCGACGGGCTCGAAGAGCTCCGGGCGCGCGAGACCGAGGCGCTGGCCGGCGGCGGCCCGGAGCGCCTCCTGGCGCAGCACCAGAAGGGAAAGCTGGGGGCGCGGGAGCGGCTGGACCTCCTCCTCGATCCGGGCTCCTTCTTCGAGCTCGACCGGCTGGTCACCCACCGCACCGACGAGTTCGGCCTCGCGTCGCAGAAGATCCCCGGTGACGGGGTGGTCACCGGCCACGGGACCATCGAGGGCCGCCTCGTCTACGTCTTCAGCCAGGACTTCACGGTGTTCGGCGGCTCGCTGTCCGAGGCCCACGCCGAGAAGATCTGCAAGGTGATGGATC
>Ga0302046_10005827_pt1 | contig 10811 bp, 10 predicted proteins | sample RVTome_11_FD_200261 | JGI IMG/M metagenome (GOLD analysis project Ga0302046, IMG submission 200261) | Soil microbial communities from uranium-contaminated site in the Upper Colorado River Basin, Wyoming, United States - RVT147D111 (version 2) ... | reverse complement strand
CGACGGAACTGCTCGTCGAACGTCCGCGCGCCGATCGGCCCCGGTTGAACACCGAGACCGACCCGTACAACCTGTACATCCGGATCGGCGAGGAGAACACGTTCATCTCGGGTGTTCACCAGTACACGATCCTGTACACGGTGCGGGGAGCATTCAACGAGTTCGACAGCCACGCCGAGCTGTACTGGAACGTGACTGGAAACGACTGGCTCGTCCCCATCCACGTCGCGTCGGCACAGGTCGTCGGATCGGCCGTCGACGCGATCACCTGCTTCGCCGGAACCTCCGGAGCCACCTCGCCGTGCACCCAGTCCGAGATCGACGAGACGGGAGCACGCTTCCGCACCGACGGCCTGGCCATCGGCGAAGGACTCACGATCGTCGTTGCCTTCGAGCCCGACGCCGTGTCCGCCACGAACCCGATTCTCGTCAAGCGCTGGACATTCGTGGATGCCCTCGGGGGGTCGGCGGCCGCCATCCCGTTGTCGGTTGCCACCTCGATCCTCGCCTTCGGCGGGGTGGCGCTGCTGCTGTGGCGGCAGGGCCGCGACCGCGTCGCCGTCGGCGGAGCCACCTCCCACGGGACCATCAACCCCGGCAGGGCCATCGAGCGGCGGCTCGGGATGTTCGAGCCTCGGCCGGTGCCGGTCCAGTTCCGACCGCCTGACGACCTGCGACCCGGGGAGCTCGGCCTGATCGTCGACGAAACAGTGGATCCCATCGACATCTCCGCGACGATCGTGGACCTTGCCGTCGGCGGGTTCCTGCGCATCGAGGAGATCGAGACGGGGCTCGTCTGGAAGAAGGCGGACTGGCGATTGTCCAGGATGGACCCACCGGGCCAGCCCCGCGAGCTCAAGGGGTACGAGCGGCGACTCTACGAGGGCCTGTTTGCGACCGGCGATCCGATCCGCGTCTCGGACCTGAAGGGCTCGTTCGCGCGTGACTACCAGGCTGCTGAGCGGATGCTGTACGCGGCCGGCGTTTCCCGCGGCTGGTTCCGTCGGTCCCCGGACAAGGTGCGTTCGACTTGGCTCGGCCTCGGGATCGTCAGCCTGCTGGGCTCCATCGGCGTGTTCGTGCTCGGTGTCCTGTTCACGACGTTCGCCGCGGCGGCGATGCCGTTGATCCTCGGCTCGATGGCACTGGCCGTCGGGCACCGGCACATGCCCCACCGCACGGGCAAGGGATCGGACCTGCTGATTCGCACGCTCGGGTTCAAGGAATTCATCGGCCGGGCCGAGGCCGAACAGCTCGAGTTCGCCGAGCGCGAGAACATCTTTGTCGAGTACCTGCCGTTCGCGGTGACCTTCGGGCTCACCGACAAGTGGGCGCAGGCCTTCGCGGACGTCGGCGTCGACGTCGAGGCGAACGTCGGCCGGTTCTACACGAGCCCGTACCCGTTCGCCATCCACCACTTCGCACACGGGATGACCAGCTTCGGCCACGACGTCGGCACGTCGCTCGCGACCGTCCCGGCCTCGTCGGGCAGCGGCGGCTTCAGCGGCTTCGGTGGTGGTGGTGGCGGCTCGGGCGGCGGTGTCGGTGGTGGTGGCGGCGGGGGCTGGTGAGCGGCTCGCCGTATCGCGGATTGAACCTTGTTCAATCCGCGATACGGTCTCGTCCATGAGCACGTCGGCGACGGCCATTCCAGCACCGCGACGCGAGCAGACCCGTGACGCGCTGCTGGCGGCCGCGCTGACCGCGTTCGCGACCAACGGCTACGACGCCGTCCGGGTCGAGGAGGTGGCGGCCGCCGCCGGGCTGTCGGTCGGCTCGGTGTACGTGCACTTCGAGTCCAAGCAAGGCCTCTACGTCGCGACGGTCGAGCGTGCATTCAACATGCTCGACGAGGCGATGGCCGAGGCCTACGACCAGGGACGGTCGCCGGCCTCCCAGGTCGACGCGGCCGGGCGCGTCTACCACCGCCTCGCCGTCGAGCATCCGGAGGTCTTCCGGCTCGTGGTCCTTCCGCCCACCCACCTGCCCGACACGGACCGGATCCGCACGATCACGGACCAGCTGGCGCAGCGCCAGCGGGCGCTCGTGGGCCGCCTGCGCGACGCGCTCGAGCGCGGTGCCGCCGACGGGTCCCTCCAGGTCGACGACGCGGAGGCGACCGCGTGGTTTCTCACGGCCGCCTGGAGCGGCGTGATCGCGACCATGTTGCGTCCCGACGCGCCAAGCGGGCTGGACCTCGACGAGGTGCTGGCGGCCGGCGAGGCCCTGGTCTCGCGCGGGCTCGACGCTCGCCGGCAGATCGTCGGCGATGATTACGCCATCTTCCTGGAGGGGACGCCGTGAAAGCACCGGAACCATCGCGGACGCGGGCGCTCCGGCTCGGCCTGGCCGCCTTCCTGGGCGGCATGGCGAGCCTCCACCTGGCCATGCCGAAGCCCTTCGAGCGAATGATCCCGGCGTGGCTGCCGGGGGACGTGGTGACCTGGAACCTTGCCGCGACAGCCGCCGAAGGTGGCTCGGCCCTCCTGCTGTCCTCCCGGAAGACCGCCCGCGCCGGCGGCGTTGCAGCTGCTGCCACCTTCCTCACCGTCTGGGTTGCCAACATCCAGGCTGCCTTCGACGGGGGCTACCCCATCAAGGGCCCGCTCGGCAGCAAGGAGGTGGCTTGGGCACGGGTCCCCCTCCAGGTCCCGATGATCTGGTGGGCACTGGCGGTCAGCCGCAACGCACGCCTCATACGCTCGGGCCGACACGACGGCGAGGTCGGCCTCACGGCCGCTGCTCGACCCGACGGCGAGGTCGGCCTCACGGCCGCTGCTCGACCCGACGGCGAGGTCGGCCTCACGGCCGCTGCTCGACCCGACGGCGAGGTCGGCCTCACGGCCGCTGCTCGACAGGACCGCACATGAGCACCGAGTTCACCGGCGTCACCGACGTCAGCAAGCGGCTCGAGGAGGCCGGTTACCTCCCCGACGAGTCCATCGAGACGGTCGTCTATCTCGCCGACCGACTCCGCAAGCCCATCCTCGTCGAAGGGCCCGCCGGGGTCGGCAAGACCGAGCTGGCCAAGGCCGTGGCCACCGCCCGGTCCGCTGACCTCGTCCGGCTCCAGTGCTACGAGGGCCTCGACGAAGCGAAGGCCCTCTACGAGTGGAACTACAAGAAGCAGCTGCTGCGCATCCAGATGCGCGAGGACGAGAACTGGGAGCAGGTCCACGATGACCTGTTCGGCGAGGAATACCTGCTGGAGCGCCCGCTTCTGCGCGCACTGCGGCACACCGGCGACGCCGTGCTGCTCATCGACGAGGTCGACAAGGTCGACTTCGAGTTCGAGGCCCTGCTGCTCGAGATCCTGTCGGACTTCCAGGTCACGATCCCCGAGCTGGGCACCGTCCGCGGAACGAAGCACCCGTTCGTCGTCCTCACCTCCAACAACACCCGGGAGCTGTCCGAAGCGCTCAAGCGCCGCTGCCTGTATCTGTACCTGGACTACCCGACTGTGGAGCGCGAGAAGCAGATCGTGCTCTCACGGGTGCCGGACGCACCCGAGCAGCTGGCCGACCAGCTGGTCCGCATAGTCCGCTCGCTGCGCCAGCTGGAGCTCAAGAAGCCGCCGTCGATCAGCGAGACCCTGGACTGGGCTCAGACGCTCCTCGAGCTCGGCTTCGACACCATCGACGAGAACGTCGTCCGCTCGACGATGAACGTGCTGCTCAAGTACCAGCAGGACGTCCACAAGGCCCACGCCCACCTGCGGCTGCCCCCCAACCCCGAGATGAACTGACGCCATGGTGTCCTCGGACCGCCTCGCCGAGGTGCTCGCCGAACCCGGGCCGGAGCTCAATGGGTTTCTCCAGCGGGTGCTCGACTTCGTCGACGCTCTGCGCCGGGCGGGCGTGGGCGCCAGCCAGTCCGAGGCGATCGAGGCCACCCGGCTGCTCCGTCACGTCGATCTGATCGACCGGCCCATGCTCCGGGAGGCCCTGGCCGCCGTCTGTGTCAAGCAGCACGTCCACAGACGGGCCTTCGACGACCTGTTCGAGGTGTACTTCCCGGCGCGGCCTGCGCCCAGCGACGACACGCCGATGGTGACCGACGAGCCGCCGGAGCTCATGGATCCCGACGAGTTCGTCCGCCAGCTGTTGGAGCAGCTGATGGAGGGCGCGCCCGAGTCGATCCGCGAGATGGCCCGCCGGGCGGTCGACCAGTTCGGCCGGGTGGAGCAGCGGGACGGGTCGGCGTCGTACTTCCAGTACCGGGTGTTCCGCGCGGTCGACCTCCAGCAGCTGCTGCGCGACATGCTCGCTGCCCAGACGGCCGAGGAGGGCCCGCCCTCGGCCCTGCAGGAGCGGCTCTGGCGCGACGAGTTCGAGGCCCGGCTGCGCGAGTTCCAGGAGGAGGTCGAGTCCGAGATCCGTCGCCGGGCGGCGGCCCAGCGAGGCGTGGACCAGGTTGCCGACCGGATGACGCGGCCACCAATCGACGAGGTCGACTTCTTCCGACTCACGGCCGAGGAGCAGGCCGAGATGCGTGCCGAGATCCGGCCGCTTGCCCGCAAGCTCGCGACGCGGGTCTCGGTCAAGCGCAAGCACGGTCGCGATGGGCGCCTGGACGTGCGCCGCACGGTTCGCCACTCGCTGTCGACCGGCGGGGTCCCGTTCGATCCGGCGTTCAAGTCGCGCAAGCCCCACAAGCCCGAGCTGTTCGTGATCTGCGACGTGTCGGGCTCGGTGTCCAGCTTCGCCCGGTTCACGCTGATGCTCGTGCACACGCTCCAGGAGCAGTTCAGCAAGGTCCGGTCATTCGCGTTCATCGACACGATCGACGAGGTCACGGCCCTGTTCGAGACGGGGGACTTCACGGAGGGAGTCCGCCGCATGATGAGCGAGGCCGAGCTGGTCTGGCTCGACGGCCATTCCGACTACGGCCACTCGCTCGAGAAGTTCCACGCCGAGCACGCCGACGAGGTCACGCCCCGCTCGACCGTCCTCATTCTCGGCGATGCCCGCAACAACTACCGCAAGGCCAACGACTGGGTCCTTCAGGACCTCCAGAAGCGTGCTCGCCGGCTGTTCTGGCTCAACCCGGAGCGTGCCCAGTTCTGGGGGACGGGCGACTCGATCGCCTGGAACTACGCCCGGTACGTCGACGACATGGTCGAGGTGCGCAACCTCAAGCAGCTCGCCGAGTTCGTCGAGCGAATCGCTTAGCCGAGGGGGGCGCCGTGGCGAATCTCGGGCTGCTGGGCGGCGCCTTCGACCCGCCCCATGTTGGTCACCTGGTGGTCGCGGAGGGCGTGCAGTGGGCACTCGGGCTCGACGAGGTGCGGTTCGTCGTTGCCGGCGATCCCCGGCACAAGCCCGTCCGAACTCCGGCTGACACGCGCCTGGAGCTGGTGCGGCTCGCCACGGCCGACAACGACGCCTTCGTCGTCGACGATCGCGAGGCGCTCCGCGATGGGCCGACCTGGACGTTCGACACGCTCAGCGAGCTGCGGGCCGAGCAACCGGACGACCGCTTCTTCTTCATCCTCGGTGCTGACGCGGTCGCTGAACTGCCGACATGGCACCGGGCCGACGAGCTGCCCGACCTTGCGACGTTCGTGGCGGTGGAACGGCCGGGCTTCGAGCTGCCACGTGAGCGCCCGGTCCAGTTGCGCGTCAACATCGTGCGGCTCCCGCAGCTGGACATCTCGTCGTCCGACCTGCGCGAGCGCTACGCAAGGGGCCGACCGACCCGCTACCTGGTTCCCGATGCCGTCGATCAGTACGTCCGAGCGGCCGGGCTGTACCGGTAGCGTCGCTGCTTCCCGACGATTCGCCTGCATGCCTGCCACGACTGACGCCGTCGCCACGGCCATCGACGTGGTCCGGGCGGCCGAGGACAAGAAGGCCGCAGACTCTGTCATCCTCGACGTGGCGGACCTGCTGGGCCTCGTCGACCTCTTCGTGCTCGTGACCGGCGCCAACGAGCCCCAGATGAAGGCCATCCTCGAGGAGGTCGAGCGGGTCCTCAAGCAGGAGCGGGAGCGGCGGCCGGAACGCCGCGAGGGGACCGTCCAGTCCGGCTGGTCCCTGCTGGACTACGGGGACGTCGTCGTGCACGTCTTCGACCCCGAGCAACGGGCGTACTACGACCTTGAGCGTCTGTGGGCCGACGTGCCGCGCCGCGACGTCGTCACGGGCGAGGCGATCGCCCCCGACACCGTTCGGCCGCCGACCGGCGCAGTGCCGGCCGAGTCGTGAAACGGCTCGTCCTCGTGCGCCACGGCCAGTCAACCTGGAACGTGGAGCGCCGCGTCCAGGGCCAGTCAGGCACCGGCCTGACCGACCTTGGCCGCGAGCAGGCCAAGGCCGTCGCCGTCCGGGTCGCCGACCAGTATCCGCGCGCACCGGTCTGGACCAGTGACCTCCAGCGGTGCCTCGAGACCGCGGAAGTCATCGAGGACGCACTGGGCGTCGGGGCCGTCGAGCACGTTGGCCTGCGGGAGCGGGACTTCGGCGACTGGACCGGCCGGCTCGTCACCGAGATCGCCGAGGCCGACAAGGAGCGCTTTTCGCGGTGGGCCAACGGCGAGGACGTCATCGGTGAGGTCGGCGGCGAGTCCTCCGACGTCCTCGGGGACCGGGTCGAGGAAACCATCGAGGCGATCCTCGCCGACCTTGCCCACGGGGCCACGGCCATCGTGGTCACGCACGGCGGGCCGGTCTGGCACGGCACGCACCGGTGGCTTGAACTCGGCGAGCCCAGCCTCGGCGGCGTGGCGAACTGCTCGATGACAGATCTCGTCGAGTGGGACCATCGGCGCTTCTGCGACCAGTGGAACAGCACCGGGCACCTGCCCGCCGAGCTCGTCACGACCCGCAAGGCAGAAGAGAAACCTCGCCGCCGGGTCCAGCCGCCCTCGGTCGGCACCTGACACAGCCCACGGACCGGGGGTGGTCGACGCCCGAGGTCAACACCACTCCTCCCCAGTATTGTCAGGTGGACGTCATCCGATCGACACATGACAGGGGCACGCTGGCTTCCTACAGTGACCAACGACCTCAAGGAGCCGGCGATGGCGAGCTTGCAGGAACTCCAGGTGGACGCGGGACCGGCCGTGAGCGAGGACCTGGCGGACATCTACGCGGACAACGCCGAGGACCTCTCCAGCGACCTGGACCTGATCATCCTCGACCACCCGTCCATCGACGACGTGATCCGCATTTCCGAGCTCGGCAAGGACTGACCCGACGGCTCGTCAGGCGGCTTGGGCCGCTGGCTGCCGAGCCCTCCTCCGCTGGCCCCGCCGCAGCGCCGCCGCTCCAGCGATCGCCATTCCCACGCCGGCCAGCCAGGGCCGCAGCGGATCGTGGGAGAAGCTCGCCCACCACGAATCGTGCCCATCCGTCGAGGTCGTGGCGGCGACGAACACCCGACCACCTTGCGCCGGTGCCGCGATGCGCCCGTCGAGGCCGGGGGTCACCTCCAGGTCGACCCACCCGTCCGGACCAAGCCGGAACACCGTCGCCGCCGGCCAGGGCGTGGCCAGCAGCAGTTCGGTCGCCTCGGGCTGCCAGCTGTCGGCCGTGACCTGGACCCGGTAGGCATTCCCGTTGGAGATCAGCGATTCGAGCGGCGGCAGGGACGCCGGGTCGATCGGTGTGATGGTGACGATTGCGGGCGAGGAGACCTCCACGGCCCTGATCGTCAGGACCGCTTGTGCGTCGGGCGTCCAGACGCTCGAAGCGCCGGCCGCCAGCAGGTCGGGCGTCACCTCGGCGGTGCGGCCCGCGGCTCGCTGTCCGGCCGCGACTCCCTCCGGCGGCCGAATCCAGCGGTAGGTCTCAACGGACACCGGCGGATGGGCGAGGGCCGGGCCGCCGAAAACGAGCACGGCGGCGACTGCTGCGGTCAGGTACGTGCGTCGTCGCTGCATGGCTCAATCGGCCGGTGACCCAGCCGCGCGCCGCCGCCAGGTCAACGTGGCCAGCAGGACAGCACCGAGGGCTGCTGCCGTTGGGAGCGCAGAGCCCGTCGACGGCGTCGTCGGTCCGTCGTTGACATCCGGAGCCCCCGCGGTGTCGTCCCCCGGCGCGATCTGGCCGGCGTCCTCGAACGGCCACACGCCGTTCGTCACCCGGACCACCCAGAACCCGCTGGCAGCGTCCGAGTACCAGATCTCGCCACGCTCGGGGACGTAGGCGGGTGCGGAGAAGTTCACCGCCGTGCCCTGGAAGCCGACGAGCGTGTTGGGCTTTGCGGGGGCGTTGAAGTAGGCGATCTCCCGCGGGTGGTGCGGGTCGCGGATGTCGAAGACCCGCAACCCGGACGCGGTCATGCCGCAGGCGACGATGCCGGGATCCTCGCGTTTCGGCACCGAGCAGTAGTGGCCCACGTAGCCCAGGATGCCCCCGGTCCCGGGGAAGAAGTCGTCCGCGAGGCTGGCGCTGGCACGGACCTCCGGGTCGTGCACCTCGAGGCGGATGTTCGACACGACATGCGGGGCGGTCTCGTCGGCGATGTCGATGATCCGGGCGCCGCCCGGGACGGCATCCGGGCTGATGAAGTCCGGCGCCGGGACGTACTCGTCGATTTCGACCAGGTACGGGTGGCCGCCGATCGTGACGGGGATTGCGACCTGGGGGATGGCCGCTTCCGGCCACGTGAGCTCGGAGATGAGCTGGGGCGAGGGGTTCGACTGGCGCTCGTGGATCGCGCTGACGTCATAGATGGCGACGCCGCCCTTGAACTCGCCGTAGCTGCCGCTGATCCCCCGGCTGCCGACGTCGAGCGCGGTGAAGTACGCGCGAGTGCCGTCGTTGCTGATGTTGATGCCGTGTGATTGTCGCGTGCCGATCCACAGCGGCACCGGCAGTGCCGGGTTCGTGATGTCGATCGCTGCGCTCAAGCCGGTCGCCGTCGAAGCGACATACAGCGTCATGCCATCAGGCGACATCCCCGATTCGTGGCCGAGGAACCCCACGGGCGTCGAGGACAACAGGCGTGGTTGGGTGCAGTCCTCGGAGACGTCGTAGATGTCGACGATGCCCGGGTAGGTGGTCGCCGTCCCCATCGCGGCCGCCAGCAGGCCCCGATCCTCGTGCAGCACGAGCGATTCGTGCGGCGACAGCATGGCCGGGGTCGTCAGGGTGGCCGTGGCGACCGGGTTGGACGGGTCGGTCATGTCGAGCACGATGACGCCGAACCCCGTGCTTGCCTGGTCCAGCACGTTGAATGGCAACAGGATCGTCGAGTCGTAGTAGGCGCACTCGGTGCCGTCCTGGTCGATGTAACGCCAGATCTTGAAGCCGCCGGTCGAACCGTGGTGGCCGACCAGCTCGGTATTGCAGGTATAGGGACGATCGGCGCGCCCGGACTCGCGGTCGCTCGGCGGGACGCGCCCCTGCTCGGCGGTCTCGGGATCCGAGCCGGGGCCGCAGTCGGCCCGGGGGACGCCGGCCAGCGTCAACTGTGCCTGGCCGCTTGCCGGCAGGGTGGTCAGACCGAGAGCAATCGCGGCCGCGGCGACGGAGAAGGTCCGTCGCATCGGCGTGCCGATGCGTGCACTGATGGCAAGGCCTCCGACTCGTCGGCCTGGATGATCCGTCGTGCGGACCGCTCCACAACCTACGGCGTGTCCCGACATGCCCACAAAGCCGACGCCCACACGCGGTGCGTGTGGGCGTCTGGGTTTCGGTCCGGGTCACGTTCGTCGCTGATCCCGTCGAGCCCTGGGTCTTCGTTCGACCAGGCCCGCCGTCGGACCGCGCCTTCGTCGCCGTTGCCGCCCCAACCAGGCGGTCATCGGCGCCGCCGCAGGCGCCACCATCATCCTCTGGCTGCCGAGGACCCCCAGCCCGCCAAGCACGAGCAGGAGGGCCATCGTCAGCAGCATGACCGTGTCGCTGCCCGTCTCTGGCAGGACCTCGGGCAGGACCTCCACGACCGACACGGTCTCGTCGTCGAGATCATCCACGGCCGGAGCGCCATGGATCGGGTCACCGGTCACGGTCGCGACGTTCACGATCGTGTCGGGGTCGTCAGCCGACAGCGTGTGCACCGCGGTGACCGTGACGGACTCTCCGGGTTCCAGGGTCGTGTCCGGCAGCTCGATCGGCCCCAGGACGTCGTCCACGAGGGTCACGTTCTCCAACGTGACATCACCGGTGTTGGTGACCACGTAGGTGTAGGTGACGGTCTCGTCGTCATCGTCGGTTGGGTCGAACGTGGCCACGAGGTTGCCCTCGCCGTCGTCGGTGACGCCGTCGGTCGCGTCCTTGACCACGTCGATCTCGGCCGGCAGGTCGTCGTTGGTGATCGAGCAGACGAGATGCTCACCGTTCTCCAGTGTGGCCGAGCCGTCGGCGGCGCAGTCGCCGCCCCAGTCGCTCGGGGTGTAGCCGTCGAGGGTGTCCTCGCTGGCGAAGTGCTCGCCGGCAGGCAGCCCGACCGAGACCCCCCATGCGACGGGGTTGCCGTCGAGGAGGGCCTGGAAATCGTCGGCGACGGCGGTCGCACCGTCGTCGTTCACGACGTTCTTGACCAGCGTGATCGACGCCGGCAGATCGTCGTTCGACACCGTGCACGTGACGTGCTCACCCTCGTCCAGGTTGAGCGTCACGTCACCCTGGCCGTCGAGGGACGTCCCGTCGTCACACGAGATGCCGGTCTGGGCGTAGCCGGTCAGGCCGTTTTCGCCCACGGCGATCTGCGTGTTGGACGCGACGATCACCTGGTCACCGTGGAGGTGGCTGAAGCCGTCCACGACCAGGTCGAAGGCGCCCGGCCCGGCGGTCCCGCCGTCGTCGTTGGTGACCTCCTTGAGCACCGTGACCATCGCCGCGATGTCGTCGTTGACGATCGTG
>Ga0302046_10005826_pt1 | contig 10812 bp, 10 predicted proteins | sample RVTome_11_FD_200261 | JGI IMG/M metagenome (GOLD analysis project Ga0302046, IMG submission 200261) | Soil microbial communities from uranium-contaminated site in the Upper Colorado River Basin, Wyoming, United States - RVT147D111 (version 2) ... | reverse complement strand
GCGCAAAGCGGCTCAGGATAGATGGCGACGTCATCGCTCAAAATAACTTCCCTTGTTCTTCCATGTTTGGCACTTCCATAACCCTAATTCTATTTCCTGCAAAGAGATTGTAATCCACTAGGTTAGCGGTCACGATGTGTGATGCACCAAATGCGATCGCCGTAGAAAGTATCTGTAAGTCAGTCCTCATAACATTCCTACCCGGTCTATTCGCTAAATTGAATCGGTCTCGATACTCTTTGCGACTCGCAATCTCACCAGCGATAGAAGCTGCGCGAAGGTCGAATGGCGCGATGAAGAACGACTCGGACAGCGCGGCCAGCTCGTCTGTTTGCTCATCGGCTGGAATACCGTGTAAATATTCGGCGATGGCCGGCGTAGGAACCATGATTTTTTCGGGTCTTCAGCAGAATCTGTGGGTAGAAAACCACTTGGCATCGCCCGTTCAGTGGACCACGGTACTCGCCCGCGTCAAGGGTTCGCTCGCTTCGCTGTGCGGCTGCGCCGGCCGTGACGCGGACGGCGCTGCGTGGTGGTAGCAGGTATGGGCGATGGGCGAACGGGGCTCCGGTGGGGGCTGTGGGCACCGGGTTCATCCGGACGTCGGCTGGAAACAAGCGCATCCCGAGGTCGACTCTGAGAAGATGAGTTTGCAAAAACAAAACCTTCTTGGGAGTCGACCACAGGATGCAGTTGAAGACTATCGTGAATCGGGTTCAAAAGCATCGGAGCTTTGTTTACGAGACGGTGCGTGTCGTTGGCGACCAGATCGAGGTCGAACTCCGGCCCCGAAAGAACAGCAGAGCGATCTGTTCCGAGTGCAAGCGTCCGGCTCCAGGCTACGACACCCTCGCTCAACGTCGCTTCGAGTTTGTTCCGTTGTGGAACCTGAAGGTCTTCTTCCTCTACGCGCCGCGCCGGGTGGCTTGCCTACGCTGTGGCGTGAAAGTGGAACAGCTTCCATGGTCGGAAGGCAAACATCGACTCACCCGAGCCTATGCTTGGTTCTTGGCCACGTGGGCGAAGCGGATGAGCTGGAAAGAGGTGGCTGAGCTGTTTCACACGAGCTGGGAGCATGTGTTCCGCTCGGTCGAGATGGCCGTCGAGTGGGGCCGTAAGCATATGGATTTGAATGATATCGGGGCTATTGGCATCGATGAGATCCAGTGGCACCAAGGCCATCACTTCCTCACGGTGGTCTACCAGATCGACAAGCACCGCAAGAGGCTTGTGTGGTTGGGCGAGAAACGCCGGGTCAAAACCTTGCTCAGGTTCTTCCGCTGGTTCGGCAAGGAGCGAAGCGCGGCGCTCGGGTTCATCTGCTCCGACATGTGGCGGCCTTACTTGAAGGTCATTGCCAGAAAAGCCCCTCAGGCGGTGCACATCCTGGATCGGTTCCACGTCATGTCGATGATGAGCAAAGCCATCGACAAAGTGCGGGCCGAGGAAGCCAACCAGCTCCGTGTTCAAGGTTACGAGCCGGTCTTGAAGGGCTCGCGCTGGTTGCTACTCAAGCGACCGGAGAATCTCACCGAAGCGCAGGATGTCAAGCTCGCGGAGCTTGTCCAATACAACCTCCGCTCCATTCGGAGTTATCTCTTGAAGGAGGACTTCCAGTTCCTGTGGAAATATGTTTCTCCTTACTGGGCAGGACGATTCCTCGACCGGTGGTGCACTCGAGTCATGCGCTCACGAATCGAGCCGATGAAAAGGGTGGCTCGCTCGATGCGCAACCATCGTGAGCTCATTCTCAATTGGTTCCGCGCCAGGGGAACCATCTCCGCTGCCGTGGTTGAGGGCTTCAACAACAAAGCGAAACTGACTACCAGAAAAGCCTTCGGATTCCGGACCTTCAAAGCTGCCGAACTCGCCCTGTTTCACACGCTTGGAGATCTACCGGAGCCAGATATGACCCACAGATTCTGCTGAGGAAGCCTAAATATTATCCAAGGCTTGCTGTAAGTCCTCCTTCAGATCCTCCACGTCCTCGACCCCGACCGAGAGTCTCACCAGCCCTTCCGTCACGCCAAATCGCAGGCGGTCTTCCACGGGTATGGATGCATGCGTCATCGTGGCGGGGTGGGATATCAGGCTCTCGACCCCTCCCAGGCTCTCGGCGAGGGAGAAAACTTTGACTCCCTCGAGCACGCGGCGGGCCGCCGGGAACGAACCGGTGTCGAAGGAAAGCATGCCCCCGAACCCGCTCATCTGCTTTCTAGCGATGCCGTGGCCGGGATGGTCCGGTAGACCCGGATAGTAGAGCCTTTCGACCTTGGGATGTTTGGAGAGGAACGTCGCCAGCGCCAGCGCGTTTTGGTTGTGGCGCTCCATCCGAAGAGCGAGAGTCTTCGTGCCGCGTAGAAGCAACCAAGAATCGAATGGAGAGAGGATGGCGCCGACGGCGTTCTGGACGAAGCCGAGATGGTCGATGTCCTCCTGGCGAGCCCCGACGACGATGCCGCCCACGCTGTCGCTATGTCCATTGAGATACTTGGTCGTGCTGTGAACGACCAGATCCGCTCCCAACTCGAGGGGACGCTGGAAGTAGGGGCTCATGAAGGTATTGTCCACCACCACCCGCGCCCCGAACCGGTGGGCGATGTCGGAAACGGCGCGGAGATCCGTGATGCGCAGAATCGGATTGGTGGGTGTCTCCAGGAAGACGAGCTTGACGTCGTCAGCCATCGTTTTCTCGAGCTCTTCCGTTCGAGAGGAATCGACGTACGTGAATCGGATGCCGAACTGGGTGAGAACGCGCTCGAACAGCCGATACGTACCGCCGTAAAGGTCCTCGGTCACGACGACGCGGTCCCCCTGCCGGACGAATGTGAGAACGGCCGAGATGGCTGCCATTCCCGAGGCAAAGGCACGCGCCCCCAGGCCTTTCTCGAGGGTGGCGATGTTGGCCTCGACCGCGGAGCGCGTGGGGTTCTGGGTGCGCGCATACTCGTACCCCTGATGCTTACCGAGACCCTCCTGGACATAGGTCGAAGTCTGGTAAATCGGGGTGATGATGGCCCCGGTCGATGGGTCCGGTTTCTGTCCCGCGTGGATGGCGTCGGTGGCAAAGCCCATAACGCGTTCCTCCTGATGACGAGATGCAACGAGCAAAGGACGGCGACAACCTCGAGATAAACGGGATGCGATGGTAGCCCGGTGGCTCATGGGAGTCAAAGACTCCCGCCTTCGCTCCCTTGAATACATGGGAGCTTCGGCGAGGCAAGTCGGGTGGTTCTTTATTCCCGGGGCGCCATCTGTTAGCTTGAAAGGATATGCTCGCCCTCTGGTGTCGCGATCTCGCCAAGAGCTTCCGACCGCGGCTTCGGTTGGACGATCTCTTGCGGCTGCGTCTACGGCCGAAAGAGTCTCCGACTGTGGCCCTGGACGGTGTGAGCTTCTCGGTCGGCGAGGGAGAGGTGGTCGCCCTCCTGGGATCGAACGGTGCCGGGAAAACGACCTTGCTCAAAGTCCTCGCGACCCTGGTGGTGCCCGATCGAGGAGAGGCTGTCGTGTCCGGCCACGCGCTCAGCAACGAGCACGATGTCCGGCGAGCGATTGGGCTGGTAACCAGTGAGGAACGGAGTTTCTACTGGCGTCTAACCGGGAGAGAGAACCTTTCGTTCTTCGGGGCCATGCACGGGCTCACACCTCGACAGGTGGAGGAGCGCATCCGGGAACTATCTGGTGCTTTCGACCTCCAGCCGTTCATCGATCGACGCTTCGATGCCTGCTCTTCGGGAATGAAACAGCGTCTTGCGCTGGCTCGGGCCTTGCTCCATCGCCCCCGGTTGCTCCTTCTCGACGAGCCGACCCGCAGCGTGGATCCGATCGAAAGCCAGGCCCTGCACGGCGCGATTCTGGATCTTGTCCGGGAGGAGGGGACTGCGGTGCTTCTCGTCACTCACAACCTCGCCGAAGCGCAAAAGTTGTGTAGCCGCTTCCTGGTCATGCAAGCTGGGCGCTTGGCCTTCGATGGAAGCCCGTCCGAGATGGGGCAGCTCATCGGTGCCGGCGTGACCCTCGCCCGATACACGCTCTTCCTCGAGGGCTCCGTTCAGGGCTGGGAGAAGACCCCTGGCGTCGCGACCGCGGACGTCGTGCGTAGGGGCAACCCGAGCGAGCTTTCTGTGGAGCTTGAGCCGCAGACGGCCATCGGCGACGTCGTGACGGAAATCCACGCGAAAGGGGGACGGGTTCTGGAGATCCACCCCCGGGTAGGGAACATCGAGCGAGGTCTTCACGCGGCGGGGACGGGAAGCCATGCGGCTAGTAAGCCGTTACCACCGCAGCCAGACATTTCGAGTGCTCTGAGCGCTCCCGAGCGCCGCCTTCTGCAGTTCCAGGCCTTTCTGCGGCGTGACCTGCGCCTCCATCTGTCCTATCGGTTTGCCTTCGCCCTGGGATTCATCGGAATCATCTTCAACGTGGCGGTCTTCTTCTTCCTGGCCCGGCTCGTCACCGAGGCCGGCGTTCCCGCGCTTCAGCAGTACGGCAGCGACTTCTTCCCGTTCGTCCTGATTGGCATTGCCTTCCGGGGGTATTTGGGGGTGGCTCTCAATCACTTCGCGAGCTCGCTACGCAGCGAGCAGATGATGGGAACGCTCGAGATGCTCTTGGCGAGCCCGCTCAAGTTGTCCACATTGGTCGGGGCCACGACGAGCTTCACGTTCACCTACCACACCGCCACCGTGGGGGGATATCTGCTTCTCGGCCTACTGATGGGAAGTCTATCGCTAGGGCGCATGAACTTACCGGTAGCTTTTGTAGTGATGATTCCCACGGTGGTCTCGTTCGCCGCCTTGGGGATGCTCTCCGCCTCGTTCATGATGACCGTCAAGCGGGGCGATCCCGTCAACTTCCTCATTAACGCCACCGCAACACTGTTCGGTGGCGTCTACTTTCCGGTTGAGGTGTTGCCCCAGTCCTTGCGAGTTGTTTCGCGAGCGCTTCCCATTACCTACAGCCTGGATGCGATGCGAAAGGCGCTCCTTATGAGGGCGGGAGTGAGCGAGGTAGCAGCAGAGCTCCTCGTGCTCACTGTGTTCGCGGTTCTGCTTCTCCCCATCGGCTTGCTCGCGTTTCGGCACGCGCTGAGGCAGGCGCGGCGCGACGGGACACTGGGTCAGTTCTAGAAGCGAAAGGCAACGCCCCCCGCGAAGCGGTTCAGGTCGGGACTCGCTTCGATTTGGATGTCGGTCAAAGGGATGGTCAGATCCGGTGGCTCGTCTCCGGTCTGAACTGCGAATCGCCGGTAATCCAGCCGGATGCCCACGCTTTCGCTGAAGAAGATCTTGGCGCCGAAGCCGAAATTCAAGGTTCCGAAGTTACCGAGGAACTCCTCGGGCAGCGACTCGTCGTCCGCTCGTCCGATCAGGATGCCGTAACCGATCGTTCCGTAGGGATAGAAATCGCCGATCGGTATCTGCACGACCAAGTTGCCCATGACGTTGGTCAGCGAGGCGCCTAGGTCTACAGACTCGACCTCGAAACTCTTGGTGGGGGAGTACTCGAGCCCAAGCTCGAACCCGACTACGTTACCATAGGCACCGATGGTACCTCCGAAGGTCGTCATGTCTTCGAGGAGGAGATCACTGGTAAAGGTGCGGCCCAAGAACAGGAACGCTTGTCCCTCGGCCCATGCCTCGTTACTCGCCGACAAGAAAGCTGTTGTCAAGACGATCATCAGTACGCCTGCTTTTCTCATTCGTACCCCCGTTCGTGCGCGCTTCATTTGAATCCTCATTGTCGCACGATCATGGCGGGATGGACAGCGCATCGACCTGTTTGAACCGGGCGTGGAGTTCGATGATGATCGACGAAGGATGAAAGCCTGGAAGCTGCGATGCCTCGCTTGTGGGAGAGAGTCGGATCCCGATGCCCGGATCTGCCGGTGCGCGTGTGGCGGTGTGCTCGACATCGAGATGGTGCCTTCTCCGAACTTCCGCGACAGTCTTCGGAAGGAGGAGTCGCTCTGGCGCTATCGTGCCTCCATTCCTGTCGACGATGAGTCCGAGATCGTCACGCTGGGAGAAGGCCTGACGCCATTGATCGAGGTGGAGGTGGATGGTAACACCTTGCTCTTCAAGCTGGAATACCGGGCTCCCACCAGCTCGTTCAAGGATCGAGGCGCCTCGGTTCTGCTGACGCGTCTCAAAGAAATGAAGATCCACGAGATCCTGGAAGACAGCTCGGGCAACGCGGGCTGTTCCATCGCCGCTTACGCCGCGGCGGTGGGAATCCGGTGCCGCGTGCTGGTTCCCGAGGAGGTGACCCCGGAAAAGGCGGTGCAGATCACGAGCTACGGAGCGATCTTGGAGCGCGTGGGGGGAAGCCGCGAAGAAGTCGCCGCGGAGGCTCTGCGGCGGTCGAGCGAGACCTTCTATGCCAGCCATAGTTGGCAACCCTTCTTCCTGCAGGGAACGAAGACCTTCGCGTACGAGATTTTCGAGCAGGCGGACCCTTTACCGGAGGCGATCTTTTTTCCGGTGGGAAACGGCTCCCTGCTGTTGGGGGCCTTCAAGGGGTTCAGCGAGCTTCTGACCCTGGGGCTTGTGGAGAAGATCCCTCGCCTCATCGCGGTGCAAGCGGCATCTCATGATCCTGTCTATGCCCGCCTCGCGGGGAAAGATCCCGCGAGGGAGGAAAGGCGCAGGACCATCGCCAAAGGGATTGCCGTGCGAGAGCCGGTGCGGTTGGAGCAGATCGTCGAAGCCATTCGGGTCACGGGGGGCACGGCCGTGGCGGTGATGGACGACGAAATCCGTGACGCTCAACGCGTCTTGGCACGACACGGGTTGCTCGTCGAGCCGACCTCCGCCGCCGTCTTGGCCGGCTACCGCGTCTGGGAAAGGACGCACGGGGGAGAGGAGCTCAAAGTGCTATTCCCGCTGACGGGCTCGGGCGTCAAGGATCTCGCATCATTCGAAGAGTTGGATCGTCGCGGTTGAGCGTCGATCCGCAGTGGGGCTCAGCGCCGATCGCCAAGCACACGTTTCACGAAAAAATCGAGGAAGCGCTCCGAGTCGACTCCCACGCAGACCTCCGCGTTCGGAGGGAGGTCTTCCTGGCCGGCGACGGTCCTCGTCCCGTGCGATTCCAGGAACTTTAGGGAATAGCCTCTCCGCGCCGCGACGGTCTCGCCGCGCGTCATCTCGCCCTTCGTCTCGACGCCGACATGGAGGCGCTTCGTTTCGACGAACGAGGGATCGATCGCAACGCCGACGGCCAGAGGATCGTGCATCATGATACCTTCGGCTCCTCGCTCGTTCAGATGGAACTCGGTAAGGCTCCAGACCAGCTGGCTGATCGGGCTTGCCGCTCTCTGCACCGTTCGAAGATGGTCGGCTCCCAGAATCGTTTTTTCGGTGACGTCGAGCCCGACCATCACGATGGGAGCGCCGGAATGAAAGACCATCTCCGCCGCCTCGGGATCGTTGTAAATATTGAACTCGGCTGCGGGTGTGATGTTGCCACCGGAGAGCGAGCCTCCCATGAGAACGATCGCCTTGATATCGGGGACGAGCTCGGGATGTTGCTTCAGGGCGATGGCGATATTGGTGAGCGGGCCCACGGGGATCAAAGTGATGCGTCCAGCGTGCTCGCGAATCTTATTGACGATGAGATCGGTAGCCGTGCCCGGATACGGTATTGCCGCAGGGGCCGGTAGCTCCACGTTACCGAGACCGTTGTCGCCGTGCACGTGGCGCGAAGTAACCAGTCGCCCCACCAACGGTGCCTCGGCACCGCGCGCCACGGGAATATCGGAACGGCCGGCGAGCTCGAGGATCTGACGCGCGTTCCGTAGGCCGACATCGACCTCGACGTTTCCCGCGACGACGGTAATCCCTTCGACGCTCAACTCGGGCGAGGAAAGCGCCAGCAGGATCGCGAGCGCATCGTCGATTCCAGGATCGACATCGAGAACGACGGGTGTCACCGTTGCATCCTGTCCCGCTCGCAGAGCAGCCGCCACGAGAAATATGACGAAGAAAGCGAACCAAAGCCCATGTGTCTTCATGAATCCGCCTGCCGGACGGCCCGCGCGCGGCTCGAGGACGGAGCATAACCCCGGAGGGACTCCCAGTAAACCCCGATCCGAAATTCCTCTTGTGCGCGCATGAAACGACGGGAAACGGGGGTTCGTTTCGGATCGGGGTAAAGAAAGACGGTGTGCCGGGTCTCCCTGTCCGTGCCCCGGCGGAGGGGAAAGTAGTTGCCTCTAGGGGCCATCTCGTTCATAATAAGACATATAAATCCCGGAGACAGCGTGGCTCAGACGGCTTTCTTGCCGGGCGGGGGACTACCTTGCCGGCCTTCAGAAACCCGGATTGCGCGTAAGCTCCTGTCAGGAGCCACGGTTCCAGACTGCCCAACCATCCTAGCGTAGAGACGAGGACATGGGACTCCAAGGTCAACTTCAGAGCATGCCCTTCGTGGACATCCTCCAGATCGTGGCGTTCTCCCAGAAAACGGGATACCTCCACCTCGACAGTCCCATGGGCCGCGGCCACGTCGTGTTCAGAAACGGGATGGTGGTTTGTGCTTGCTCCTGGTCCACTCTCGACTATGTTCGGCGGATCTCGGCGGGGCACTACGAAGAAGGTCAGAAAGACACTGTGATCCTGGCGCTGGTCGAAACCTCGCTTCGCGAAATGGCACGCCTGCAAGAAGGTAGCTTCCGTTTCGAGTTGACGGAGGAAATCGAGGCGGAGTTGGAAGGGACGGACATCTCCGCCTTCTTGTTGGAGAGGGGGATCAACGCGCAGCATCTCCTGCTGGAGTTGACGCGCGAGCTCGACGAGGATCGGCGCGAGATGACCGCCCGACTGGAATCCGAGTTCAGGACGGCACCAGAGGCCGACGCGGTCGAAACCGGGCGCGCCGTCGCAGAGAAACGTGAGGCTGAACGCGCTCCCGCCGGCCCGCTCCCCCCCGGCGTGCTCGACGAGCCGGATCCATCACGAACCCAACGCGTACCGGTTTCACCCGGTTCGCTGACCGATCCTCTCTCCTCGCCACTCCGCCACGACGGTTCCACGGTGATCGTAGTCGATGATGAGTCGGTCGTGTGTGAGGTCCTCGCCGAGGAGCTCGCGGACAACGGCTACAAGGTGTTCACCGCGACGGAGCCGGGCAAGGCAGCCAGCATCGCGACCGAGCGCCTGACCGAGGGAGAGCAGGTTCTCGTCGTCGGCGATTTCAAGATGCCGACCACGACCGGAAAGAGCTTCTACGGGGGATTCGAGCTGGCTCGCCGGCTCAACGGGATGGACCCGTCCGTTCCACTCCTGCTCATGGTAGAGGAACTGTCGGATAAGGCGCGCCGGCGGGCCCTGGAGCTCGGAATCCGAAAGGTCGCTTTCAAGCCGACGCTGTCGAAGCTCGACGTGGGGCAGTACAAGACGGATCTGCGGTCGTTCGCACAAGTGATCATTCGCTCTTTGGCGGAGCTGGCCGCGCACAAGGCTCCACCGCGGGATGCCGAGGCGGGTGAGCCGGATTCCCATTCACCGAGCCAAACGGCCTCCGAGTTGAACGACAGCTCCCCGGTCCTGGAGTTCCTGGCGGCGATGACCGAACAGCTCATCGACCCCCACCGCTCGGTCGACATTTCACGGATGGCGCTCCAGGTGGCGGAGAAGTTCTTCGAGCGCGGCGCCCTGTTCCTGGTCAAGAACGAGCGCGCCTCCGGCTTGAGTGGATTCGGACTGGCGCGGAGCGAAAGGGAAAACGTCTCGCTCGCGCAGCAGCTCTCGGTCTCGACGGAAATGCCAGGGCCCTTTCAGGCGGTCATGGCACGCCGGAAGACGCAACACCTCAAAGCCAAGCTCGAGCTCTTGGAGCCCGATGTCTTCTCCAAGATCGGCAGAGGCAACACGAACCAGGCGGCGCTGGTGCCCATGTTGAACAACGCCGAAGTGCTGCTCATTCTTTACGGTGACAATGGCATCACCGGACAGCCCTTGTCCGCGCTTACTGGTCTCGAGGTCTTCATGGGGCAGGCGGGAATGGCTTTGGAGAACGTTTATCTGCAGAGCAAGCTTCGTTCCCTCGACGCAAAGCTTACGGTCGGCCAAGCGAAGGACTGAGGTTCCCGATGGAGAAGAGACAAAAGAATCGAATACAGCCGCTTGTTATCCGCGCCAAGTTCAGCCACCGGGATTCGAAGGGGCAGATACCCGGCTATTTGACGAACTTGAGTGAAACGGGGGCGTTTCTCGCCACCAATAATCGGCTCACGCAGGGCGACCGGGTGACTCTGGAGGTGACGCTGCCGTGGCGGATCGGCGACATCGTCGCCGAGGGCACGGTGGAGTGGTCGAATTTCGACAACCCGGAGGCGACGCCGGACCATCCCCTCGGAGTGGGCCTATCCTTCGCCGACCTTCCCCAAGAGGCGCGCGACAAGATTGCCGCCTTCATCGAGCGATTCCACGAGCTGGTCGCTCAGCTCGAAGACATGCCCACCCGGTAGCGACGGACGGCCTTCTCGGGGCGACGTCCGCGGCATGACAGGGCGCCTAACGGTCTATCTTGGATCCTGACGATCCCCCGCGGTAGAAGCGGATTTCCACTTTCTCCAACGTAGCCAATCCCTCCTCGATCGCGCCATCGATGATGGGGAGAAACGCTTCGATTTTCTCTCGGGTGTCGACGATCTCGACGACGAGAGGTAAGTCGGACGAAAGCCTCAGAATCTTCGCGGTGTGCAGTCGGCTGCGGGCACCAAATCGAGGTACGATCAGAAGGTGTGGAAATGAAGTAAAGGCGGAGTAACCTTCCGTGTCGCGAAACACGGCCACGAGGGCCTAT
>Ga0302046_10005825_pt1 | contig 10813 bp, 7 predicted proteins | sample RVTome_11_FD_200261 | JGI IMG/M metagenome (GOLD analysis project Ga0302046, IMG submission 200261) | Soil microbial communities from uranium-contaminated site in the Upper Colorado River Basin, Wyoming, United States - RVT147D111 (version 2) ... | reverse complement strand
CGGCACGCTGGTTGTGACGCGGCTCTTTCCGTCGCTCGCGCTCGCGGTGCCGCTCGGCGCCCTCTTCGTCCGCCTCGGCCTCTACAACCACCCCGCCGGGCTCGGGCTCCTCCTCGCCCACGTGCTGCTCGGGCTGCCGTTCGCGTTCTTCGTGCTGCGCGCCGGCTTCCGGAGCGTGCCGCCCGAGCTCGAGGAGGCGGCGCGCCTCGACGGCGCCGGCCCGCTCGGCGCCTTCCTGCGCGTCACCCTGCCGCTGATCCGGCCCGCGCTCGCCGCCGCGGCGCTCCTCGTCTTCCTGGTCTCGTGGGACGAGTTCGCCTACGCCCTTCTGCTGCAGGTGACGCACCGGCCGCTGCCGCCCCTCCTCTACTACCTCTCGGCCTTCGGCTATCCCGGGCTCGCGAGCGCGGTCGCGGCGATCATGCTGGTGCCGGCACTCCTGATCGTGCTGGTGCTCGAGCCCGCCCTGCGCTCGGGCGTCCTCGCGGGGAGCGGAAGGTAGTGTCTCCACCAGGACCAGCGATGGCTCACGGACTCAGGCGACGCCCCGCGGGGCCGGTACGCTAGTGGCCGAGGCCCGCTTCACCGACGTCGGCAAGCGCTTCGGCGACCAGGAGGCGCTCGCCGGCTTCTCGCTGACGGTCGGCGACGGCGAGCTGGTGACCGTCCTCGGCCCCTCGGGGTGCGGCAAGTCGACCCTGCTGCGCCTGACCGCGGGCCTCGAGGATCTCTCGTCGGGGACGATCACGCTCGGCGGCCGGCGCGTCGACCGGCTGTCGCCGCAGAACCGCGACGTGGCGATGGTCTTCCAGAGCTACGCCCTCTACCCGCACCTGAGCGTCGCCGAGAACGTCGCCTTCCCGCTCCGCATGCGCGGCGTCGCCGCCGCCGAGCGCGCCCGGCGGGTGCGCGAGGTCGCGGAGCTCCTCGAGATCGAGGGCCTGCTCGCGCGCCGGCCGCGCGCGCTCTCGGGCGGCCAGCGCCAGCGCGTCGCGCTGGCGCGTGCCCTGGTGCGGAAGCCGGCCCTCTTCCTCCTCGACGAGCCGCTCTCGAACCTCGACGCGCGCCTCCGCACCAGCGTCCGCCGCCACCTGAAGGCCCTGCAGCGGCGCCTCGGCGTGACGACCCTCTACGTCACCCACGACCAAACCGAGGCGCTGACGTTGGGCGACCGCGTCGTCGTCCTCGAGCGCGGCCGCGTCCAGCAGGTCGCGACGCCGGAGGCGCTCTACGCGCGGCCCGCCAACACCTTCGTCGCGGGCTTCGTCGGCACCCCGCCGATGAACCTCCTTCCCGCGACGCTCGCCAACGGCGCCCTCGTCGTCGGCGGCCAGCGCCTGGCCGTGCCCGCCGCCCTGCGCCAGCGGCTCGCCGCGGCGGGACCGCGTCTGATCGCGGGCATGCGCCCCGAGGCGTTCGCGCCGCTGGCGGACACGGCCGGGGACGCGGAGGACGTGGTGCGCGCCGAGGTCCTGCCGGACGAGGCCGAGCACCTCGGCGCGGAGACAGTGGTCGCGGCGCGCGTCGGCGAGACCGCGGTGAGCGTCCGGCTCGCGATCGCGGCGGGGGCGCTCCCGTCGCGCGTCGGCGCGCCGGCCGCGGCCCTGCACTTCTTCACCGAGGACGGGAACCGCATCGAGCACTGAGAGCACGACGGCTCCGCGCAGTGCTTCCTTGCAAGAACGGCGATCCTCGCCGTAAAGTCTGCGCCTCGCTCCACTACCCGCCACCCTCCGAGGGTAACCGTGAACATTGAAGGGCGTCGAAAGACGCTTGAGGACGCGCGCAGGGGCTCTGCGTATCGAGAGCCGCTTCGGCGGGCTCTTGAGAACGACCTTCAAGCCTTGGCTCCAATCCGAGACGAGCGTGCGGCCGAGACCGCGGCCGAAGTCATGCTGCTGTTGGAGGACTCAACTCGTTCGGACGTCGGCGCGCCGCTGGTCGCTAGGTCGGCCGGCGCTTGGTGTGAGCAACCGCTACGAGAACGATATCGTGAGAGCGGACGTCATACCTGCGCGGGCTCAGCCGCGGCGCGGGACGACCGGCTCCAGGGTGCGCGCGTCGTGCTCGGCGTGGAAGTTCAGCAGCACCGCGAGCGGGCTGCTGGCCTTCGCCGGCCGCGCCACCCAAACGCGGTCGCCGGCGGCGAGCGTCTGGTCGCCGGTCGCGATCAGGACCTTGCTCCCGCGCGCCAGGAGGAGCGCGAACTCGCTCTCGCCGTAGGAGAGGTCGCGCAGCCGCCGGCTTACGACCTCGCCCGCGGGGACGACGTACTCGACGACGCGCAGGCGGCCGAGGCGGAGCAGCCGGTTGGCGTCGCCGACGCCCGGAAACTCCCCCGGCAGGACCCCGGAGCGCCCCGCCTCCTCCTTGGCCTCGGGGTCGTCGGTCACCGCCAGCGCACGCTCGAGGCGGAAGCTCGCGCGGGCGCGCTCGACGACGAGCGCGTTCAGCTCGTGGTTGGTGGTGAGGGCGATGATGGTGTCGGCGTAGCGCGCGCCCGCCTCCTCCAGGGTGTCGACCGAGAGCGCGTCGCCCTCGTAGACGGTGAGTCCCTCCTTGCGCGCGCGCCGCGCCAGGATGGGGCTGCGGTCGATCACCACCACCTGCCGGTCGAGCGCGACCAGGAGACGCGCGAGCAGGAGCGCGAGGTGGTCGGCACTGACGATGATCGTGCCGCGCACCGAGGGCTCGTCGACGCCGAGGAGATGCGCCACCGGCCGCACGGTGAGCCCCTGCACGGTGACCGTGAGGGCGATGATCACGAACACCAGCGCCTCGAGCTCGCTCCCGCCCGGGAGTCCGGCGTTCGAGAGCTTGAAGTGGAAGAGAGCCGCGACCGCCGCGGCGACGATGCCGCGCGGGCAGATCCAGGCGACGAACAGCCGCTGGCGTAGCGTGAGGGCGCTGCCCACCGTCGAGGCCAGGACCGCGAGCGGACGCGCCACCCACATCAGGAGCGCGCCGACGCCGAGCGCGCCCCAGCCGAGCGCGAGCACGGCCGACACGCGCAGGTCGGCGGCCAGCACGACGAAGATGAACGACAGCAGGATGACGGTCAGGGTCTCCTTGAACTCGCGCAGGCGGGCGAGAACGCGCAGGCGCGCGTTCGCCATCGTCATGCCCTGGGCGACCGCCGCCATCAGGCCGGCGTCGGCGGAGAGGCGGCTCGCGAGCGCCGCGACCACCAGCACCGAGGCCAGCACGGTCGCGTTCACCAGCTCCTCGGCGATCCAGCGCCGGCGGAGCACGCTCGCGAGCGCCAGGCCCGCAACGACGCCCGCCGCGCCGCCGACCAGCAGCGGCCCGAGGACGAGAAAGCCCGACTCGGCGAGCGCGGCGTGGCGGCCGAGCACGTAGTCGGCCGCCACAATCGCGACGATGGCGCCGATCGGGTCGATCACCACGCCCTCGCTGATCAGGAGCTCCCGCACCGGCCGGTCGATCGGCAGGCGCGAGACCAGCGGCGTCACCACCGTCGGCCCGGTGACGATCATGAGCGCGCCGAAGAGGATCGCGGTCGGCCAGGAGAAGTCGAGGAGGGCGCGCGCCGCGAGCATCGCCACGACCATCGAGATGGCGGCGCCGACGGTGAGGAGGAGGCCGAGGCTGCGCTGTTGCTGGCGCAGGCGCGCCCAGTCGAGCGCGAGGCCGCCCTCGAAGAGGATGACGGTCACCGCCAGGGTGACGAGGTCGTTCTGCCCGTCGCCGAAGACGTCGGGGTCGATGAGCCCGAGCAGATCGGGTCCGAGCAGCACGCCGGTGCCGAGCAGCAGGACGATCCCCGGGATCGCCAGCCAGGCGGCGAGCGTCTGCGCCGCCAGGCCCGCGGCCACCGCGAGCGCGGCGTGATAGAAGGCGGTCTCGCTCACCGGCGCCCGGAGGAGCCCTCGGGCGGATAGTCGAGCGTGCCGCCGAGCCGCGCGGCGTCGCGCGCCGGCACGTCCGGCAGGTGCAGGCGATGCTCGGCGCGCCAGCGCTCCACCTCGGCCTCCGCGGCGCGCGTACGTTCGGCATCGAGCCCGGCGTCCTTGCCGGCGTAGATGGTCTGCGACGGGAACGCGAAGCCGGTGCCGCTCGCGGCGACGACGTCCATCATGCGGAGGTACACGTCCTCGCGCACCGCCAGGAACTCCGCCCAGTCGGTGGTGCGCACGTAGGCGAAGATCTCGAGGTCGAGCGAGTACGCCCCGAACCCGACGAAGCGCACGCGCGCGGGATCGGGGTCGACCTTGGGGTGGGCGAGCAGCAGGCGCTTGAGCTGCACCAGGACGTGACGGAGCTGATCCGGGCTGGTCTCGTAGCGCAGGCCGAGGGTCGCGCTCAGCCAGATGCGGTCGCGGCGCATGAAGTTCTCGAGCGGCAGGGAGGCGAACTCGCCGTTCGGGATCGAGAGCACGGTGCGGTCGAGCGTGCGGACGCGGGTGCTGCGGAGACCGATGTCCTCGACGGTGCCGACGCGGTCGCCGAAGCGGCAGAAGTCGCCCACCTGGACCGGGCGGTCGGCAATCAGCATGAGGCCGCCGAAGAAGTGCTCGAGGCTCTTCTGGGCGGCGAGAGCGGCGGCGAGGCCGACGACGCCGAGGCCGGCGAGGAAGCCGGTGACGTTGAGGCCGAAGTTCTGCAGCACCACGATCGCGGCCAGCATGCCGACGACGACCTTCAGCGTGCGCCGCCCCAGCGGCACCACCGACGCGGCCGCCGGGTTGCCGCGGCTCGCGAAGCGCCACTGGGCCTCGCGTGCCAGCATGTCGACGACCCGCAGCAGCAGCCACGCGACGCCGGCGAGGAGGAGCGCGCGGGTGGTCGCGCCGGCCACGCGGTGCACGGGCACCGCCAACGCCAGCGCCTCGAGCCCCGCGCGCACCACCAGCGCCGCCACGATCGTCCGGAGCGGCCCGGCGCTCAGCTCGAGCAGCGTGTCGTCGAACGTGCTCTCGGAGCGGCGGGTGACGATCCGCCCGCCACGCACCAGCGCGAGCGCGGCCACCCACGCGAACAGGAACGCGAGGCATCCGAGGCCGGCGAGGCCGATCCACTGCCAGAGCGCGGTCTCGAGCACGCGGGTCTCGAAGAAGACCGGCGGCAGGTAGTCGGCGAACGGCCCGTAGCCGTAGGCCTCGTAGAGGGCGGGGATCTGGGCGACGGTCGCGGCCGCGATCCTCCACTCGCCGCCGGCGCGCTCGAGCAGGACGTCGACCGGGCCCTGCGGGGTCGCGATCGTGCCGATGCGCTCGAGGCGCGGCGGCAGCCCGTCGTCGCGCGCGCCCTCGGGGGCGTTGCTGAGGGCGGCGATGTCGACCCAGAGCTCGCGATCGAGCACCGCCTTGAGCTCGCGGGCGAGGATGGGGCCGCGCGCGCTCCGGCGCTCGGGCGCGAGCGCCCGCAGGTCGAGGTAGCGCGCCGCGCGCTCCCAGTCGCCCGCCCGCGCCGCCTCGAGGTAGCCGAGGGCGGCGTCCCGCGGGGCGTCGGGACCCGCGGGCTCGGAGGCGGCCGTCGCCGCCGGAGCCGGATCGTCCGCCGCGGCGGGCCCCGCCGCGAGCACGTGGGCGACGATGAGTCCGGCAAGCACGGCCGGCGCGGCGATCAGCGTGGTCCGCATCCCCTCCTCCTTTCTTCGCCGGGCGTTTCCGGACCTAGGAGCTGCTACGAACGCATTGCTCGGACGGACTCCTAGCAGGACCTAGGAGGAGCGACGCGGGCGGTCAAGCACCCCGCCCGCGATCAGTCGGTCGGCACCGCGCCGCAAGGGGAGCGCCCGCGCCGCGCCGGCGCGCTAGCGCGTCGTCCGCCGCCGCGGCCGGCGCGGCGAGCGGTACGGTGAACCAGAACGTGCTGCCCCGGCCGGGGGCGCTCTCGACGCCGATCGTGCCGCCCATCAGGGCGACCAGGCGCTGGGAGATCGCGAGGCCGAGGCCGGTGCCGCCGAAGCGCCGGGTGGTGGTGCCGTCGGCCTGCGTGAAGGCCTCGAAGATCAGCCGCTGCTTGTCGGCCGGGATGCCGATGCCGGTGTCGCGCACGATCGCGCGCAAGAGCGGCGGGCCCCCGCCGGCGCCGGCGGCCGGGGCGAGCTCGATCCGCACCTCCCCGCGGGCGGTGAACTTGAGGGCGTTGCTGCCAAGGTTCAGCAGCACTTGGCGGAGCCGATCGGGCGCGCCGACGACGCGCGCCGGCAGCCGCTCGTCGACGCGGCACTCGAGGCGGAGCCCGCGCCGCTCGGCCTCGTGGATCAGGGTGTCGCGGACGCCGGCCAGTATCGCACGGGGCTCGAACGACACGCGCTCGATCTCGAGCTTGCCGGCCTCGATGCGGGAGAAGTCGAGGATGTCGTTGATGATCGTCATCAGCGACTCGGCGCAGGCGCGCACCCGTTCCAGGTAGTCGCGCCGGTCGGCCTCGACGTCGGTGTCGAGCGCGAGCTCGGTCATGCCGAAGATGCCCTGCAGCGGCGTGCGGATCTCGTGGCTCATGATCGCGAGGAAGTCGGACTTGGCGCGCGTCGCCGCCTCGGCCACGGCCTTGGCGCCGTGCAGAGCCTCCTCCGCCTGGCGCCGCTCGGTGATGTCGCGCACGAACGCGGTGAAGCGCACGGCGCCGCCGCCGCGGATCGGCACGATCGCGAGCTCGACGGGGAGCTCGCGGCCGTCGCGCGCCCGGGCGGTGACCTCGATGCGCCGGTTCAGCATCCGGGTCCGGCCGGTCTCGAGGAAGCGGCGGATGCCGGCACGATGCGCCGCGCGCTCGTCCGCGGGGATGAGGAGCTGGTCGATCTGCCGGCCGACGGCCTCGACCCGGCTCCAGCCGAAGACGCGCTCCGCCTGCGGGTTCCAGGCCTGGATCGCGCCCGCGGCGTCGATCGTGATGACGGCGTCGAGCGCGGTGTCGACCACCAGGCGGTGGCGCTCCTCGCTCTCCCGGAGCCCCTCCTCGACGGTGGCGCGCGCCGCGATCGCGCGCCGCCGCGCCGCCGAGATGATGACCGCGAGCACGACCGTGCCGCCCATGTTGAGCCCCCAGTGCACCAGCGCCGCCGTCGGATAGTCGCGGGCGAGCAGCACCCACGCGGCGGCCGCGAGCACCACCGTCACGAGCGCGGTCCAGAGCGCGAACAAGCAATACGATACCGCGAGCAGCGTCATGATGAGGACGACCGTCTGCGCGGGATCGCCGGTGACGGACACGAACGAGAGCGCCACCGCGACGCCGATGATCGCGCTCGCGAGGATGATCGGATGCACGAGTCGCATGCGAGCTGACCGGAGGCTTGCGAAGAGGACCAGATAGCCGCACGCGCCCGCGAGGGTGGTGACGGCGATCGGCCACCCGGGCTCGAACGGCGACGCCACCAGGTAGAGCACGCCGAGGAGCCCGTAGAGGATCGCCACGCCGGGCAGGACCACGAGGCCGGTCGACCGCGACGCCTCGGCGACGTGTCGGCTGAGGATCGACGCCCCCATGGACGAGGTATCGGCATCGCCGGCCGGCCTCGATAGGCCCCTCGGGGGGCGCGCGGGACGCGCGCCCGGCCTGGGCTCAGCCCGGCGCCATGGTGCGCAGGAACTGCTCGGTCATCTCCGGCGGCAGGCCGGTCGGCAGGTTCAGGAGCGCCGTGCCGACGCCGTGGCGCCGCCACTCCGCGAGCCGCGCCCGGCACTCGTCGGCCGGGCCGCAGATGGCGATGGCGTCGATCAGCGCGTCGCTCACCTCGGCGGCGGCGCGCTTGCGGTCGCCGGCCTGGTAGAGCTCGCGCACCCGGTCGGCGTTCTCCTTGAAGCCGTAGCGGCAGAAGAGGGCGTGGTAATAGGCGCCCATGCCGCCGATGTAGAAGGAGACCAGCGGCTTCACCAGCGAGCGCGCCATTGCGACGTCGTCGAAGGGGATGGCCGCCACGAACGGCGCCAGCTCGAGCGCGTCGGGGTCGCGCCCCGCCTCCTCGGCGCCCGCGCGCATCCAGGCGACGCCGTCCTCGAAGTGCTCGTAGGGCCAGAAGGTCGGGATCCACCCGTCCGCCACCCGCCCGATGTCGGTGATCGCCTTCTCCTGGAGCGAGGCGAAGAGGATCGGGATGTCGGCGCGCACGGGCGTCATCTCGAGCTTGAAGTGCCGCGGCTCCCAGAGCGAGCTCAGCTCGGGCGTGAGGCGCTCGCCGCGCCAGAGCGTGCGCAGGATGCCGACGGTCTCGCGCAGGCGCGTGAGCGGCTTCCGGTAGGGCACGCCGTGGAAGTTCTCGACGACCATCTTGCCGCTGGTACCGAGGCCGAGGATGACGCGCCCCTCGGAGATCTCGTCGAGCGTCGCCGCGCTCATCGCCAGCAAGGCGGGGCTCCGGCTGAAGACGTTGGCGATGCCGGTCGCGACCTTGAGGCGCGTGGTGGCGAGCGCGATCTCGGCGAGGAGCTGGAACTGCTCGTAGGCCCACGCCTCCGGCACCCAGATCGAGTGGTAGCCGAGGTCCTCGGCAAGCTGCGCGAAGCGCACCACCGCCTTCCGGTCATAGGCCTTCCAGAAGGGAACGATTCCGGTATTCGCCGCCATGATGGCCCTCCGTGGCGCGGACCATAGCGGGCATCGTCGCGCGACGCCACGATGCAGAGCGCGCGCCGGCGCGGGGTTGCTTTGTGCGGCGCGCGTGCGAAGATCACTCGCGGGGCGTGGAAGGAGGCTTCGGATGCCGTCCGTCGAAGAGGATGTGCTTACCGCGAACGCCGCGTTCTACGACGCGTTCGCCGCCCGCGACCTCGACGCCATGGAGCGCCTGTGGGCGCTGCACGCCCCGGTCGCGTGCGTGCATCCCGGCTGGCACGCGCTCGACGGGCGGAGCGCGGTGATGGCGAGCTGGCGCGGCATCCTGCGCGGCCCGGGGGCCCCGACGATCACCTGCGCCGACGCCACCGTGCACCTCGTCGGCGAGACCGCGTTCGTGCTCTGCACCGAGCAGCTTCCCGGCGGCGTCCTCATCGCCACCAACGTCTTCGTGCGCGAGGAGGACGCCTGGAAGCTGGTGCATCATCACGCGGGCCCGGTCGCCGAGGACGACGAGGACGACCGGCCGCCCTCGAGCGGCCTGCACTAGCCTGCGCCCGGAGGCGCCCCCGCGTGAGCCAGCACTTCGACCTGCTCGTGATCGGCAGCGGTCCCGCCGGCCAGAAGTCCGCCATCGCCGCCGCCAAGCTCGGGAAGCAGGTCGCGATCGTCGACAGCCACAAGATGGTCGGCGGCGTCTGCATCAACACCGGCACGATTCCGAGCAAGACGCTGCGCGAGGCCATCCTCTACCTCTCGGGCTACCGCCAGCGCGCCTTCTACGGCCGCGACTACACCCTGAAGGAGCGCATCACGGCCCAGGACCTGGCGTTCCGGGTGCAGCGCGTCGTCGGACGCGAGGTGCAGGTGATCCGCCACCAGCTCCGCCGGAACGGCGTCGCCTTGTTCGAGGGCGTGGCGCGCTTCCAGGATCCCCACATCGTCGCCGTCGAGACCACGGACGGCGAGATCCTGCTCGGCGCCGACTTCGTCATGATCGCCTGCGGCACGCGGCCGGCGGGGAGCCCGGCGATCCCGCTCGACGGCACGCGGGTCGCCAACTCCGATCAGCTCCTCGGGCTGGCGACGATCCCGAAGACGGTCACGGTCGTCGGCGCCGGCGTGATCGGCCTCGAGTACGCCTCGATGCTCTGCGCGCTCAACACCGAGGTGACGATCATCGACGCGCGGCCGCAGCTCCTCGACTTCGTCGACCGCGAGCTGATCGACGCGCTCACGTACCACATGCGCGACAACGGCGCGACGTTCCGCCTCGGCGAGAGCGTGAGCGCGGTCGAGATCGACGCGCGCGAGCGCGTCGTCGCCCGCCTCGAGAGCGGCAAGCGCGTGGTGTCGGACGCGCTCCTCTACACCGTCGGCCGCCAGGGCAACGCCGATCAGCTCGCCCTCGACGCCGTCGGGCTCGCCTGCGACGACCGCGGGCGGATCGGCGTCAACGAGACCTTCCAGACCGCCGTCCCGCACATCTACGCCGCCGGCGACGTCATCGGCTTCCCGTCGCTGGCGTCGGCGTCGATGGAGCAGGGCCGGCTCGCGAGCTGCCACATGTTCGGCCGCCCGTGCGTCAACGCCCCGCACCTCTACCCCTACGGCATCTACACCATTCCGGAGATCTCGATGTGCGGGAGGTCGGAGCAGGAGCTCACCGCCGCCAAGGTGCCTTACGAGTTCGGCGTCTCGAAGTTCGCCGAGCTCGCCAAGGGGCAGATGGTGGGCGACGACACCGGGCTCCTGAAGCTGCTCTTCGATCCCGACGCCCGCACGCTGCTCGGCGTGCACGTGATCGGCGACACCGCTGCCGAGATCGTCCACATCGGCCAGGCGGTGATGGCGATGGGCGGGACGATCGAGTACTTCCGCGACACCGTCTTCAACTACCCGACGTTCGCGGAGGCCTACAAAGTCGCCGCCCTCGACGGCTTGAACAAGCTCTGAGCGGGCTCAGGGTGCCGGGCAGGGGATGATCTCGGCACAGCCGGCGAAGCACTCGTTGATGACGGCGAGGGCGTTCGCGAAGCCGGCGCGGGTGACCGGGTTCGGCGGGAAGGCCGCCGCCGGACCCTGCGGTGCGCAGGTGCGCGGCGCGCACGTGCTGCCGAGCCCTTGATCGGCGAACGCCAGGAGATCGGCGACCGTGGTGAGACCGTCGGCGACGCCGACCGCGCCGATCTGCTGCTCCATCGGGTTGGGGTCGAGCTCGCGCCCGGCGGGGCAGACGGTCGTGCAGAGCCGGGTCGGCAGCACCAGGTCGGCCAGGCCGGGCGGCGTC
>Ga0302046_10005824_pt1 | contig 10815 bp, 9 predicted proteins | sample RVTome_11_FD_200261 | JGI IMG/M metagenome (GOLD analysis project Ga0302046, IMG submission 200261) | Soil microbial communities from uranium-contaminated site in the Upper Colorado River Basin, Wyoming, United States - RVT147D111 (version 2) ... | reverse complement strand
GCTGCTCCAGCCCCTGGTCGAGAACGCGGTCAACCACGGGATCGCCCGGCTGCTCGACGGCGGCGTGATTCAGCTCGACATCGCGCGCGGCAACGGCCGGCTCCGGATTGCCATCGAGAACCCTCGCGACGAAGACGACGCCGTTCCGGCGCACCGCGGCGGCCGGCACGGCGTGGGCCTGTCGAACGTCCGGCGGCGGCTCGAGGCGCTGTTCGGCAGTGCGGCACGCCTGGACGCGCGTGCCGAAGGAGGGCGATTCCGCGTGCAGATCGATCTGCCATGGGCCACCGATGACTGACGTACGGGCGGCGCTCAAGGTGGTGATCGTGGACGACGAGGCGCCCGCGCGCTCGATCGTGCGCGAGTACCTGGCCGGGCTGCCCGGGGTCGAGGTCCTCGGCGAGTGCGCCAACGGCTTCGAGGCCGTCAAGGCCGTGGCCGAGCTGCGGCCCGACCTGCTGCTGCTCGACGTGCAGATGCCCAAGCTGGACGGCTTCGAAGTGCTCGAGCTCGTGGGCCGTGACGTCGCGGTCGTGTTCACGACCGCCTACGATCAGTACGCGCTGCGCGCGTTCGACGTGCACGCGGTGGACTATCTGTTGAAGCCGTTCGACGCCACGCGGCTGGCCGCCGCCCTCGACCGTGCGCGGGCGCGTCTCGACCGCAAAGAGCCCCTGCCGGTGCAGGAGCTGACCGACGAGGCCAGGGCCCGGCAGGGGCCCTCGGGCCGCATTCTCGTCCGCGACGGTCCGCGGGTCCACATTCTCCCGGTCGAGAAGCTCGACTGCGTGCAGGCGCAGGACGACTACGTCGCCTTCCAGTGCGAGGGCAAGAGCTATCTCAAGGAACAGACGCTGGCGCAGGTCGAGGCGTCGCTCGACCCTCGGACGTTCGTCCGGATCCACCGGTCGTACATCCTCAACATCGAGCGCCTCGCCCGGGTCGAGCTCGACGAGCGCGAGAACCGCGTCGCGATTCTCGCCGACGGCCGTCGGCTGCCCGTCAGCCGCGCCGGCTACGCGCGCTTGAACGCGCGGCTGTCGCGCCCCACCTGACCCTGCTACTTGACCCGCTTGGCGACCAGTTCCTCCATCGCCAGGTCGGCCACGTTCCGCGTGAAGGCAATCTCGTCGGCCGAGGTCATCGTTCCGGTGTAGCTGATGCGAAGCGGCATCCCCTGGAAGCTGGCGTTCTCGACGAACGTGATCGTCTCGCCGTCCACCTTGCCCTCGGTGATCTCGACCTCGCCCAAGTCGGACTTGGCCACGCCGGTCAGTTCCGTGCCCTTCACGCTGAACTCGTAGGTGTAGTTCTGCGTGCCAATCTCCGTTTCGAACGACGCCGTCCACGTCCCGCTCACGTCGGCGGCGCGAACCGCCAGCGGTGCGAGCGCGAGAACGACGCTGGCGGCGAGACGTCCTATACTCTTGGTCGCAGTCATGGGTATCTCCCGGTGAAAGGTCAGACCGTCTTCAGCAAGCTAACCCGATGAGCCCCGCCCACGTCAACAAGGCCGATGTGCTGGCGCTGCGTGTCACGCTCGAACGCGAGCTCGAGGGCGAGGTGCGGTTCGACCGGGTGTCGCGCGCGCTCTATTCCACCGACGCGAGCGTCTATCAGATCGAGCCACTCGGGGTCGTGGTGCCGCGATCGCGCGAGGATCTCCTGCGCGTCGTGCGCCTGTGCGCCCGATTCCGGTGTCCGCTGACGCTGCGCGGCGGCGGCACGTCGCAGGCCGGGCAGGCCGTCGGCGCCGGCCTCGTGGTGGACACGTCCAAGCATCTCACCGGCGTGCTCGAGCTGAACACCGCCGAGCGGTGGGTGCGCGTCGAGCCCGGCCTCGTGCTCGACGAGCTCAACGCGCAGCTCCGCCCGCACGGACTGCGGTTCGCCCCCGACATCTCGACGGCCAGCCGCGCCACCATCGGCGGCATGATGGCCAACAACTCGTCCGGTGCGCGATCGATCTACTACGGCAAGACCATCGACCATGTGCTCGAGCAGGAGGTGGTGCTGGCGGATGGGTCGGTCGCGCACCTCCGCGGGTTGTCGCCCGACGAGCTGGCGGCCGTCACCGCCGGCGAGGGGCTCGAAGCCGACGGCTATCGCGTCGTGCAGCGGCTCGCCGTGGAGCTGGCCGACGAGGTCGAGCGGCGGTTCCCGAAGGTGCTCCGGCGGGTGGGCGGCTACAACCTCGACGAGTTCGTGCGGCCGGACCGGCCGTTCAACCTGTCGAAGCTGATGGTGGGATCGGAGGGCACGCTCGGCGTCGTGCTGTCGGCCAAGCTCAACCTGGTGCCGCTGCCCAGGGCGAAGGCGGTGCTGGCGATCCAGTTCGCCGACCTGCTCGAGTCGCTCGGCGCCACGCCCCTGATCCTCACCCACGGGCCGTCGGCCGTGGAAGTGATGGATCGGTTCATCTTGGACCACACGCGCCAGAGCGCGGCGCTCGAGGCGCTGCGCGTCAGCTTCGTCGAGGGCGAGCCCGGAGCGCTGCTGTGCGTCGAGTTCTACGCCGACCGCGAGGAAGATCTGCCGCCGCGTCTGGAGGCCCTCGAGCGCGACCTGCGGTCGCACGGTCTCGGTTACCGCTACCACCACGCGCTCGACGCACCCGGCCAGGCGCGCATCTGGAGCCTGCGCGAGGCGGCGCTCGGTCTGTCGATGGCCATGAAAGACGACGCCAAGTCGCTGTCCTTCGTCGAGGATACGGCGGTCGCGCCCGAGAAGCTTCGCGAGTACATCGCGCGGTTCCTCGAGATCGTCCGCCGCCACGGCACGAGGGCGGGCGTGTACGCGCACGCGTCGGTCGGCTGTCTCCACGTCCGGCCCGTGGTCAATCTCAAGACGGCCGAGGGCATTCGGACCTTCGAGGCCATTGCCACCGAGGTCTCGGACCTGGCGCTCGAGTACGGCGGCGCGCTCTCGGGCGAACATGGCGACGGCCTCGTGCGAAGTCCGTTCATGTCGAAGATGTTCGGCCCGGTCCTCTACGAGGCGTTTCGCACCATCAAGCGCACGTTCGACCCCGACGGCATCTTCAATCCCGGCAAGATCGTGGACGCTCCGCCGCTGACCGAGAACCTGCGGTACGGCCTCGGCTACAGGACGGCCAGTCCCACGACCCACTTCGACTACGCCGAGTACGGCGGCCTGGCGGGCGCCGTCGAGATGTGCAGCGGCCTGGGCGCGTGCCGCAAGACGCTCGACGGCACGATGTGTCCGTCGTTCATGGCGACGCGGGAGGAGGCCCACTCGACGCGGGGGCGCGCCAACGTGTTACGACTGGCCATGGCCGGGCGCCTGGGTGAGTCGGGCCTCGGCGACCGGGGCGTGTACGACGTGCTGGACCTGTGCCTCGAGTGCCGCGCGTGCAAGGCCGAGTGCCCGGTGGGCGTGGACGTGGCGCGCTTCAAGAGCGAGTTCCTGGCCGACTACTGGCGCCGTCACGGCACGCCGCTGCAGGCGCGCCTGTTCGGCAACGCGCGCGCGCTCGCCGTGTGGGGAAGCCGCCTGGCGCCGCTGTCGAACTGGATCGTGAACGTCGCCCCCGTCCGGCGGTTGAACGAACGGTGGCTGGGCATCGACCGCCGACGCGTCCTTCCCGAGTTCCAGCGCCAGACCCTTGCGCGCTGCGCGCCGAAGACCGACGGGCGCCCGGACGTCGTGCTCTTCAACGACACGTTCACCAATCACTACGACCCGGCCATCGGCCTCGCGGCGCTCGACGTGCTCGCCGCCGCTGGCTGTCGCGCCGGCCTCGTCGCCCACGGCTGCTGCGGCCGGCCTCAGATCTCGAAGGGGCTGCTGGCCGACGCGCGCGCGCTGGCCGGCGCCAACACGGCGGCACTGTACCCGCACGCGGCCGAAGGCCGGAAGATCGTGTTCTGCGAGCCCAGCTGTCTGTCGGCGGTGCGCGAGGACGCGCCCGCGCTCCTCCGCGGCGACGCGCGTCGTCAGGCCGCCGTCGTGGCGCAGGCGGCGGTGCTCTTCGAGGACTTCCTCGAGGTGTCCGCCGATCGTCTGCGGTTCAGGCAGGGGCCGCCGCACATCCTGCTCCACGGCCACTGCCATCAGAAGGCCATGGGACTGCTCGCCCCCGCCAGATCGCTGCTCGCCCGCGTGCCCGGCTCGACGATCGTCGATCTCGACGCCGGCTGCTGCGGCATGGCCGGGTCGTTCGGCTATACCCGAGACCATTACGATGTCTCGCGCCAGATCGGCGAGCGGCGGCTGCTGCCGGCCGTGCGTGACATGGGGCCCGAGGACGTGGTGGTCGCGGCCGGTACCTCATGCCGGCAGCAGGTGCGTGATTTCACCGGCCGGGAGGCCGTGCATCCGGCCGTCCTGCTCAAGAGGCTGATCGTTCCGAATGAAGAATGACGAATGAAGAATGACGAATGACGAAAGGACCATTCGGTCGTGGGATTCGCTAGAATAGCGAGATGATGAAACTCGTCGAAGCGAGCGCGGGCCTCGGCGACCTCGTGCGCGACGGCCAGGTCATCCGGCAGGTGCGCTACCAGATCAGCCGGTTTCAGGGGATGCTCGAGGGCTCGGGCATGCCGATTCCCGGCCTCTATCGGATCGAAGGGTCGATCGATTTCGACGCAGACCGCGACGGGCCCGAGCTGGTCGGGACGCCCCTCACCCTCAGGCTCGAGAGCGGCAGCGCGATCGGCATCACGCTGGCCGACAGCCGCGGCCGGATCCTCGCCGAGGGCCACGGTCCGATGAAGTGCTCGTGCTGTTGATGGCGACCTGGGCCGTCTCCACCCTTTCCGCCTCCACACGCTCATGCTGGCCGATCCGGCCCGGGCCGCCAACGGGCGCGCCGGCCGCAGGTCGGCGCTGCGACCGTCCTCGACGGACCGTGTGACGACGCTCGCATGAACTGGAGGCTCTCGGTCGCCCTGTCCCGCTGGCGGAATCGACTGTCGTACGCGCTGCGCGCCCCGTTCGCCTACCGGAACTGGTGGGCGATGATCCTTCCCAAGCTCGGCTACGACACGACGCTGGTCTTGCGCCGCGGCGTGCGCTACTTCGTGCGGGCCGGCACGACCGATCTCTCGGTCGTCAACGAGCTGGCGTTCCTCGATCCGTATCTCGGGCCCGGCTACGTCACGATCGCGCCTGATGCCATCGTCGTCGACATCGGCGCGAACATTGGCGACTTCAGCGTGCAGGCGGCCGTGCAGTGTCCCCGGGGCCGCGTCCTGGCGATCGAGCCGGTCGCCGACATCGGCCGCATGATCGACGTGCAGGCCCGGGTCAACGGGCTGACGAACCTGACGTGGCTGCCGGTCGCGGTGGGCGGGCATGAGGGCGAGATGACCAGCGACGAGCTCAGCGGCCTGTATCGTCCGCGCGGCGAACCGCAGAGGATACCGGTCACGACGCTGCCGGCGGTGATGGCCGCGCAAGGCATCTCGCGGGTGCACCTGCTGAAGATGGATTGCGAAGGCGCGGAGTGGGACATTCTGCCGGCCGCCGAGGCCGTGCTTCCGGCCGTCGATCAGATCTGTCTGGAGTTTCACTGCGAGCGCGGCTGGACGCCCGAGAAGCTGGCCGCGTGGCTGCGCGAGCGCGGCTACACGGTGGAGCACACCTCAGGCCCGTGGAACGGGCTGCTGTGGGCCTGGAGGGCTCAGGCCTCGAGACTCAAGGCTTAGGTTCTGCCGCCCGGGCCGCGCTCAGAATGTTCCGCAGGCCGTAGTTGCCTTCGTGGCAGGCGTACTCGAACATTCCGTACTCAGGGTCCAGTTTCAGCGGAAACGCCATCGTCCAGGGCCGCGTCCAGGTCTTGGGATCGTCGATGGTCACTTCGTACTGCAGCGTGTCGCCGGCCGTGCGCGTGAAGCGCTCGACCAGGTGGAGCGCGTCGCTCGTGTACAGCGCGCGGCCGTTGGCGCCCACGCCGGTCCTGCCGTTCAGGTTGGTCGTTTCGACGACCAGCGTGTCGCCTTCCCAGCGCCCGCGTGAGTCGCCCATGTAGCCGCCGAGCGCGGGGGAGAGGTGGGGCCGGCCGTCGAGCGGGATGATGCGCGTCTCGTGAATCATCTCGTTGCGCAGGGCCACGTATCCCGGCGCCTGGACGATCTGGTTGCCGGCGTTGTAGCCGACGGGCATCATCGATCCCACGACGCCGCGGGTGATGCAGCGGTCGTACACGCTGAGGTCCTCGGGCCCGTTGAACGTGCCGCGGCCGTCGTTGTCGTAGTAGCGCTCGAGGGGAATGGCGGCCGTGCGCCGCTCGCCCTCGGGTGTCATCGGAGGAATGCGGCCGTCGGGCGGGTCGATCACGAGCGAGGCCTGACGCTGCGGCTGTCCGTGCTCGCCCCAGTGCCCGGGGCCGCCGCCCGTGCCCCGGCCGCCGCGGCCTCCTTCCGCGCGCGGCGCGACGAAGACTTCGGCCTGCGCCGCCTCCTGGTTCCTGACCTGTTCCTGCCGCCGGGCGAACTCCTCGTCGGTCAGGACGGTGCGCTCGCCGACGTCCACGGGCCGCTGCTGCGGCACGCCCATCATGCCGGTGCCCGGCCACACGCCCTGCAGATCCGGATCGCCCCACGGCGTGCGTGGGACCGTCCAGTTGCTGGGCGACGCCGTTTGACCGGCCGCAGGCGGGGAGACGAGCGGCGCGAGCGCAAGCGCGCCCGCCAGGGCGCCGATCGAGGCGAAGTCCTTCGCACGCATCGCTCAGCTCACCATGATCCGGCGGACGTTGAGGCCGTTGTTCTCCCAGCGCGTCTTCTTCGTGTCCACGTCGGCCCCGGCCGGTTGCACGGCGCCGCGCTCGTCGGTGGCCCGGGACACGATTGTGTGCTCTCCGGGCCGGGCGCCGTCCCACTCGTAGGTGAAGAGCTTCCACGAGTAGCGTGTGTTGCTGGGGTCGAGGGTCGCGGCGCGCCACGGTCCGTCGTCCACGCTGACTTCGATCGTGCGGAGCGCTGTCCCGTCGGTGAGCGCGAAGCCGAGGGCCTTGAGGCGTCCGCCCGTGCGTGTGACGCGCGCGATCGCCGACTTGAGGCGGATGCGGCTGACCGAGGTCTCGTTCCACACGGTTTCGCCGCCCACCTGATCGGGACGCAGCGTCACGTAGTCGCGGGCCATGTAGCGGCCCATGAAACGCGCGTCCTGCAGGTGGATGTGATCGAGCCACTTGACCTGGGCCACGCCGTACCAGCCCGGCACGACGAGGCGCAGCGGCGCCCCCTGCGCCTGCGGCAGGGGCACGCCGTTCATCTCGTAGGCCAGCAGGATGTCGTCGTTGCGCGCATCCAGGATCGACAGGCTGCGTCCGAAATGCTGTTCGACCTCGGTAGGCGCGCCGCCGTGGGCGACCTCCTCGGTCCCTTTGTCGGCGCCCCAGAACACCACCTCGCGCGCCTCGTCGCGCACGCCGGCGTCGGCGAGCACGGCGGCCAGGCTGGTCCCCGCCCACTGCGCGTTGCCGACGAGCGGGTTGCCGCGCGCGCCGCTGTTGCCCGAGCACTCGAATCCGACGACGTGCTCGATGCGGGGCCGGCCGCGAAGATCGGCCAGCGACAGCTCGAGCGGGCGGTTGACCAGGCCGGTCAGGCGCAGGCGGTAGCTCGCCGGATCGATCTCCGGCACGTTGTAGTGCTGGATCGTGAAGAACTGATCGTTCGGCGTCAGAAACGACTGCAGCGTTCGCGTGTCGAAGAATCGCACGCCGGGTTGCGGCGAGGGGTTGAAGTCCTCGGGAAAATCGAGAAAGGGCACGACCTCTTCGCCCTGGGCGAGGGCCGGCAGCGGCCATCCGGTGCCCATCACCACGCCTGTGGCCAGCAGACCGTGCAGCATTTCCCGACGGCTGAGAGCGCTCGACATGGCGGGCTCCTTCGTGAGTCTCGACGCGTCTGACGCGGCGGCGTTGGATTGGCGCATGATACGACCGAACAATATGGAAAGGAAAGCGGTGCGGCCGATTCGTCATACACTAGGGGATTGAAATGACGCTTCTAGACGGCCTTGGCGGCCGGAGGAGATTGGCATGAAACGAACGATGTTGACGCTCGCGGCTGCAGGGCTCGTGCTGTCGGCCGCCATCCTGGTGTCGGCCCAGTCGCAGCCCATGCGGTCGGCTTACCACGACTTTCGTGTGGTGACCGTGGCCGACGGGCTGGTGAACCCGTGGTCCATGGCGTTCCTGCCCGGGGGAGACATGCTGATCACGGAGCGGCCGGGACGGCTCCGGATTGTCAGGGGCGGATCGCTGCTGCCGAGCCCCGTGGCCGGCGTGCCCGAAGTCTTCGCCGAGGGACAGGGCGGGCTGCTCGACGTCGTGGCCCATCCCGAATTCGCGTCGAACCGCCTGCTGTACATCAGCTATTCGAAGCCTCTCGCCGGCGGCGAGTCCACGACCGCCGTCGTGCGCGGACGGTTCGAGAACGATCGCCTCACGGGCGTCGAAGAGCTCTTCGAAGCAAAGACGCGCGGACGCGGCCACTACGGGTCGCGCATCGCGTTCGACGGCAACGGCTACATGTTCGTGACCGTCGGCGAGCGGCAGGTGCCCTCGGAGGGCGACCTCGAGAAGCATCCCGCGCAGGATCTGTCGAACCACCACGGGGTCGTCGTCAGGCTTCATGACGATGGGCGAGTGCCGATGGACAATCCGTTCGTGGGCCGTCAGGGCGCCCTGCCCGAGATCTGGAGCTACGGGCACCGCAACGCGCAGGGGCTGGCTATTCATCCCGTGACCGGGGACATCTGGCTGACCGAGCACGGCCCGCAGGGCGGCGACGAGCTCAACCTCGTGCAGCCGGGCAAGAACTACGGCTGGCCCGTCGTCGGGTACGGCGTGAACTACCGCACCGGCCTGGCCATCCACGAGGGGACGCATCGCGAGGGCATGGAGCCGCCGGCGCACTTCTGGGTGCCGTCGATTGGGGCCTCCGGTCTGATGTTCTACACGGGCGATCGGTTTCCCGAGTGGAAGGGCAACCTCTTTGCGGGCGGCATGGCCCTCCAGCAGATGGCGCGGCTCGTCATGGACGGCCAGCGCGTGGTGCACGAAGAGACGCTGCTGCACGGCTTGGGCCGCGTGCGCGACATCCGTCAGGGGCCCGACGGCAGCATCTACGTCGCCATTGAGGACCGCGACGGCGCACCGACGGCCGTCGTCCGGCTCGAGCCGGTCGATCCGAGCTGAGCGAGTCCAAGTCCAGGGGCGGCGTCGTCTTCAGGTGTAGGGGCGGGTCTTGAGACCCGCCCCGCGCGGCGGACGTCAACGCCCGTTGCGTTCAGTCGGACGTTCCCTCATCCAGTCTCCCACCACGGTTGCGAACCGGTCCGGCTCTTCGAAGAAGGGCTGGTGTCCGCTTCGCTCGAAGATCTGCATCGTGGCGTCGGGAAGCGTCTCCACGATGCCCTCCCAGACGCTGTGGGGCACCGTGTAGTCGTGGCGTCCGAGGGCGATGAGGAGCGGCACGCGCAGGGCGTCCGCGCCGGCCGTCACGTCCCAGCCGGCCGTGAGCGGGCCCAGCAGGTGCTCGAAGAACCGTGGCTTGAACACGGCATCGGCGAACAGGGGCGCCGCCTCGAATCGCGCGTCGAAGAACCGCATCGGCGTCTGCGCGAAGATCGCCTGGCTCGGGGGCGTGCCGGGCGGGAGCCTGGCCATGTTGTCGCGCAGGATCTGCTTGCGGTCGTCCGACGCGTGCTGTTCGAAGAACGCGGCAGACCGTTCCGCCAGCCAGGCCATGTCGCCGCGAGGCGGCGTGCCCACGGCGATGACGTGCGAGACGCTGGCCGGACGGCGACGCCCGTACTCGATGGCGAGGGCGCCCAGAATTGAATACCCGAGCACCGCGACACGCTCGAAACCGAGGTGGGTTCGCACGGCCTCGAGGTCTTCGGCCAGCCGGTCGAAGGTGAGGTCGGCGGGTTCGCCTGTCGAGCGCCCGCTTCCCCGCAGATCGGTGAAGACGAGCGTGAACCGATCGCTCAGTTGCGCCGGCATGAGCCGCTCGTAGGGCTGCGTGCCGACATTCGTGAGCACGAGCCACGCTGGTCCTGTCCCCCGCACGGAGCAGCACAGCTCGGCGCCGTCAACGGCCACGATCATGGGTCCTCCGCTGCGAGCCGGATGCGAGTCAGGATCGCAACCCAAATCAAGACGGGCCCTCTACAATCCCTGTTCATGAGCGAACGGACCACTCGCAGCGACTACGCCGTCCGCCTCGAGCGGGTGTTCAGGTGGCTGGCCGATCATCTCGACGACACGCTCGATCTGGCCCGCCTCGCCGAGGTGGCGTGCATGTCGCCGTATCACTTCCACCGAATCTACCACGCGATGCAGGGCGAGACGGCCTCAGAGACCGTGCGACGGCTGCGCCTGCACCGGGCTGCCGTGGAGCTCATCACCGGCGAGCTGCCCGTGACGCGCATCGCGCGCCGGGCCGGGTATGGCAGCCAGGAAGCGTTCACGCGGGCGTTCAAGCTGGCGTACGGCGTTCCGCCGGCGCGATACCGGACCACATTCGTTCCCATGCCGAGACCCGGCAGACTGGAGGGCCCCATGACGACCGAGACCACGACCTATCAGGCCATCATCCGGAAGACGCCGCCGATTCGCGTAGCGGCGATCGCCCACCACGCCGACTACATGAACATTGGCGGTACCTTCCAGCGTCTGGCCACCATCGCGGCGGGGCAAGGCCTGTTCGGTCCGACGACGCGGTCCTTCGGCATCTACTACGACGACCCGTCGACGACGCCGAAGGACGCGCTGCGAGCCGACGCCTGCCTCACCATGCCCGACGACTGGACTCCGAGCGGCGAGCTGCGGCG
>Ga0302046_10005823_pt1 | contig 10816 bp, 6 predicted proteins | sample RVTome_11_FD_200261 | JGI IMG/M metagenome (GOLD analysis project Ga0302046, IMG submission 200261) | Soil microbial communities from uranium-contaminated site in the Upper Colorado River Basin, Wyoming, United States - RVT147D111 (version 2) ... | reverse complement strand
CGGTGCCGACATCATCCACGTCTCGACCGGGCAGACATCACCCTTCGCACGGCCCGTCCATGGGCGCATGTTCCAGACACCGTTCAGTGACCGCATCCGCAACGAGACCGGCCTGCCCACGATCGCCGTCGGCAACATCACGGAACCCGACCAGGTCAATGCCATCATCGCGGCCGGCCGTGCCGACCTCTGCGCGCTGGCGCGGCCGCACCTTGCCGATCCGCGCTGGACGCAGCGCGCCGCGGCCGAGCTCGGGTACCGTGATCAGTGGTGGCCGCCACAGTACATCACCGGCAAGCGGCAGCTCGAACGACTGATCGAGCGCCGCCGCGAGATGGAGCGTGCCGAGCGCGCACTGCAGGAATCAGGGAACGAGGACGCGTGATGTACGGAGAGGAGCGCCGCACCCGATGACGACCGGGCCCCGACCGTTCACCGGCCGCCATGCCATTGTCACCGGTGCGAGCCGCGGCATCGGCGCCGCCATCGCCGCCGCGCTCGCCCGTGAGGGCGCTGCTCTCACACTCATCGGTCGCAGCGAGTCGCACCTCTTTCGTAATGCCGGACAGCTCCGTGCGTCCTGCGACGTGCCGGTGGAGGTCGCGCCCGCCGATGTCACCCACGACGATGAGCTGGCAGCCGCCATCGGCACGGCGACCGCGCGCCTCGGCCACGCCCACATCCTCATCAACAATGCCGGCATCGCCGAACCCGCGCCCGTGCTCCAGATGACGCGCGACCTCTGGGACCGCACCATCGCAACCAATCTCACCGCGGCATTCGTCTGCAGCCGGCTCGTGCTGCCCGGCATGATCGATGCCGGCAGCGGCAGCATCATCAGCATGGCATCCACTGCCGGCCTGCAGGGCGTCGCTCGCGTCTCCGCCTACGCCGCATCCAAGCACGGCCTCATCGGCTTCACCCGCTCCCTCGCGCTCGAAGTCGCAAAGCACGCGATCACGGTCAATGCCGTCTGCCCCGGCTACGTCGACACCGCCATGGCGCAGCGCGCGGTCGATTCTGTAATGACCGGCACGGGGAAGAGCGTGGACGACGCAGTCCGGGCCATTACACGCACCAGCCCATTCAGCCGGCTGCTCTCGCCCGAAGAAGTTGCCGGTGTCGTCGTCTTCCTCTGCTCCGCGGCCGCCAGAACCATCACCGGCCAGGCCATCGTCCTGGGCGGCTGAGGCACGCGACCGCGTGCAGCGGCAAGGCCGTCGCTGGCCACCGGCCGGGATGCTCGCGCCGGCGCAGGCCGGCTGGCACCGCAATCGAGCGTCATGCCGCGACGCTCCAGTGCGTTCCCGTTTCATGCGCCTCGGTCAACGTCATGGCACGAAGCACCGGATGTCGCTCCGGCGCATCGGCCTCGTTCTGCTCGTCGCCCTCGCGGCCACCACGTGCAGTGGCGAGCGCGTTGTTCTCTACGTCGGTCCCCAGCGCGTCGCATGCACCGGCGTGGCGCAACAGCAGTGCCTTCTCGTGCGGTCGAACGAACGGGAGGACTGGCAGTACTTCTACAGTGCGATCGAAGGCTTCGCGTTCGAGCCGGGCTATTTCTACAAGCTGCTCGTCAGGAAGGACCGTGTCGACATCGTCGTCCCTGATCAATCATCCCTTCGCTGGCGACTGATCCGGATTCTGTCAAGAACACGCGCCGCGCAGGAATGACACCCGCGGTTCCGCTGCGTCACCATACCTCGCCCGTCCGCAAGACGCCATCAGCCACCGGTCCGCTTCCGCCGCATCGCCCGGCACAGGACCCGACAGCCCGACGCAACAGCCGTCCGTCGCCCTCCGTGCCCCGTTGGCCCTCTGGCTGAAGAATGACCATCCGTCCACATACCGGACCCGGAAGAACAAGCCTGATTCCAGGCCTCCTGCCCCACCACCCTGCACTCTCAGTCCGGTTCGTCGAAGGACGTCGCATCCGCTGAAGGCAGCCGCCGGCGCAGCTCCTCATCGAAGGCGGCGAGATCACGAGCGGCGGCTTGCGCGCCCGTATCATCGGTATCGTAGACGATCGCGCCGACGCGGCGCCGGTCGAGGGCGAGGCGGGTGCGCATGTCCTCCGTGGCCTCGAGTTCGAGCCGGATGTCGGGGAACCGGAACTCGACTTCGCCGCCCGCACTGGCTTCTACATCAGCCTCGTACTCGGTGACGATCTGACCCAGCTCATCGGCGACGAGGTGGTCGCCGATCGTCTTGTCGGCGAGTGCCGCGCGCAGCGCATTGGCCGTCCGGCCCACGGTCACGGTACGCTGTTCGAGTGCTGCGGCGAACACCTGGCCGACCAGGACCTTGCGGACGTTGCGGCGGCGCCGTGCTGCGTTCTCGCGGCGCAGTGCGGCACGGCGCATTGTCGGTACCGCGAAGAACAGTGCGCTGAACATGAGCGGCACGGCAACCAGCCCGACCATCACGACCGGACCCTGCAGCCCGAGCTGCGGCAGGAACGTGAATGGACCTGCGACTGCGGCAACCAGATTGAATCCGTTGAGCCCGGTGATGAGCGCATCGGTGCCTTTCGTATTGCCGGTTGCGCTGCGCTCGGACTCGAGGCGTCGCCATGCGGGCGGCGGTTCGGCTGCCCGCACCCTGCCGTGCGCGCTGAGCATCAGCTCGGGGAAGAGATAGACGACGTCGCCCGTCTGCGTGACGCGCACGTCGCCCTCGTACGCGCCCATCAGCCGGCCCATCTCCTGATTCGCCTGTTCCCTGGTCAAGCCGCTGTGCGCAATGTATTCGGCCGTGCCGAGCACGCCGCGGCGCGCGCGGATCAGTGCGATGACGTCGCGATCGCGTTCCTCCCGCGAGACGACGCGTTCGTCCGGTCCGAACACGTAGGCGAACACCTTCTTGTAGAACGGAACGCGCACACCATCGCCCTGCCGCTGTTCCCAGCGGTGGCCGTAGTACGGCCGGCGGCGGTGCCAGCCGCGCACCCAGAAGGGATAGAGGATCCAGCCGATCGGGAGGTGGCCGCCGTGACGCGAGCGCCGTGACGAGCCGCGCCGGTCGCCCGACATCATCGCGACCAGTGCCGCAACGACGAGGGCGACGAAGATCACGAAATAGACGACCAGCATCAGTACGATCCATGCCTTGAACGCCGCCGTGAAGAAGCGCTTCAGGGTGCGCTTGAGGCGGGTCCAGCGCGTCGTGTGGTCGCGCCGGATGAGGTCCGGATCGAAGGAGAACATGAGATCGCCGGCTGCACCGACGGCAATGCTGCCCCGATACGTGGCGAGCAGATCACGCAGCGTCTGCTGAGCGGTCTCGTGCGCCAGTCCGGTTGCGGCGACGACGTCGCCCACCGTGGCGCGGCCCTCCAGCCCGCGCAGTGCGCGGAGCACGTCCGGCTGTGCTTCGGTCCCGGCCCGGGCCGGGGTCATCACGTCGACCGCCACCAGTTCAACCTCCTGTGATGTGCGACGGGTGGAGCCAGCGTCATTCTACGTACGCGTGAAGCGGCTGGCGGGTTCGGCGCCGCTCCCGATCGCCGGCTGCACCCGGTCGTCCCGTTCGGATGGCCGCAGCGCTCGCGCGGGCCCGACCCGACCGGCGTCAGCGCGCTGACTTGACCCGCGCCGCCCCGACCGGCACTCTCCACCGCTGCCACGGCGCCGCCCCGGTCCGCTGGCAACCCGGCACGTGACGCCCGGAGGACATCGGCATGGGCCCCGAACTCGTCATCGACGGCCTGTCGAAGACGTATCCCGGAGGCGTCTGTGCGCTGCGCGACGTCTCGCTCCGCATCCCGACCGGCATGTTCGGCCTGCTCGGTCCCAATGGCGCGGGGAAGTCGACGCTCATGCGCACCATCGCGACGCTCCAGGAACCGGACAGCGGAAGCATCGCGCTGGGCGACATCGATGTGCTCCGCCAGAAGGACCAGGTCCGCCGCATCCTCGGGTATCTGCCGCAGGAATTCGGCGTCTACCCGCGCATTACGGCGGAGGAGATGCTGTCGCACATCGCTGTGCTCAAGGGCATCGTGGACGCGCGTGCGCGCACTGATATCGTAGCACGACTGCTGCGCCAGACCAACCTCTGGGAATCGCGCCGCCGCAAGCTGGGCACGTTTTCCGGCGGCATGAAGCAGCGTTTCGGCATTGCGCAGGCGCTGCTGGGCGAGCCCCGGCTCATCATCGTCGACGAGCCGACTGCCGGTCTCGATCCAGCCGAACGCAATCGCTTCCTCAACCTGCTCGCCGAGATCGGCGAGAACATCATTGTCATTCTTTCGACACACATTGTGGCCGATGTGACCGACCTCTGCAGTCGGATGGCGGTTCTGGCGCGGGGCGAGGTCCGGCTGGCCGGCAGTCCGGCGGACGCGATCGGTGCACTGGAAGGACGGGTCTGGCGGACGACCATCGGACGCCAGCACCTGGCGGACTACCAGAGCCGTTACGATGTGCTGTCGACCCAGCTGGTCGGTGGTCGGACGCTCCTGCACGTGCTGGCCGATGACCCGCCGGGTGAGGGCTTCGACCCGGTCGTTCCGGACCTCGAGGACGTCTACTTCTGTGCGCTCGGCACCGACCGCGCCGCCGCCTGACGACCTGCATGTTCCGGCACGTCTTCGGCTTCGAGCTGCGTTACCACTTGCGTTCCGCCCTGTTCTGGCTGGCCGCCGGACTCTTCTTCCTCATCGTCTTCGGCGCCATCACGAGTGACTTCGTGCAGGTGGGCGGCGCCATTGGCAACGTCAACCGCAATTCACCGTTCGTCATTGCGACGATGCTCGGCTTCGTCAGTGTCGCCGGCGTGTTCGTCAGTACCGCGTTCGTCGCCGGCGCCGTGCTGCGCGACCGCGAGTTCCGCATCCACGAGATCCTGTTCTCCACGCGCATGACGAAGGGCGCCTACATCTTCGGCCGCTTCGCCGGCGCATACGTCGCCGCCATCCTGATGGCCGCGGTCGTCGTGCCGGCGATTCTGCTGGGCAGTTTCATGCCGTGGCTCGAGCCGGAACGCGTGGGACCCACGCTCTGGCAGCCGTACCTCTGGGGCCTGCTCGTCATCGTGCTGCCCAACCTGTTCCTCATGAGCGCCGTGTTCTTCGGCCTGGCCACACTCACGCGCAGTCTCATGTACACTTACGTCGGACTGGTCGCCATCTTCGTCGCCTATGGCCTGGCCGGCAGCTTCATCGGTGAACTCGAGACCGAAGGCCTCGCCACACTGCTCGACCCCTTCGGTCAGGCTGCCGTCGCGCTCGTCACGAAGTACTGGACCACCGTCGAACGCAATACGCTCACGCCCGGCCTGGCCGGACCCATCGTGCGCAACCGCCTCATCTGGATGGGCGTCGGCGTCATCGTGCTTGCCATCACGTACGCACGCTTCTCGTTCGCAGTCGCTGCGGGCACCACACGCCGCCGCGCGAAGCGCGTCACGGCGGCCACGGTCGCGGCTGGCCGGGACAGCGGAGCGGCCGCAGCGCCGCTTGCGGTCGCGCGCAGCTTCGACCGCGTGGCGCGACGCAGGCAGTTCATTCAGCTCGCGCGGCTCGAGCTGACGCGCATGGTCCGCAGCCTGCCGTTCCTCATCATTCTCGCGCTCGGCGTACTCAACGTGCTGGGCGGCGCGGCCAGCCTCGACCAGCAACGCGGCACGGCCGTCCATCCCGTCACGCACATCATGCTGACCGCGATCCAGAGCGCATACCTGCTGTTCGCGTTCATCATCCTGGTCATCTACTCGGGCGAGACGGTGTGGCGCGACCGCGGCACGAACACCGCAGAACTGCTCGATACACTGCCCGTGCCCGACGGCCTGATCTGGGGCGCCAAGCTGACCTCCATTTTCCTGCTCATCGGTCTGGTCATGCTGGTCGGTGTGCTGTCCGGCATCGGATTCCAGCTGTATCACGGCTACACGAATCTGGAGATCCCGCTCTACTTCAAGGGCGCGTTCCTCGAGATCGGTATTCCCTTCCTCCAGATCGCCGTACTCGCTTTTTTCCTGCAGGTCATCACGGGCAACCGCTACGCCGGCTACATGCTCATGATCCTGTGGTTCCTCAGCATTCCGATCCTGGAAGCGCTCGACTTCGATCACAACCTGTACCGCTACGCCAATTCGCCCGGCATCATCTACTCGGACATGAACGGGTACGGCCATTTCGTGGCACCCACGTTCTGGTTCTATCTGTACTGGACGTTCGCCGCCTGTGCACTGCTCGCACTCATCCACCTGTTCTGGCTGCGCGGGCGCGATGACGATGTCGCTACGCGACGACGCCGCGCCGCGCTCCGCTTCACTCCCGGCGTCCGCCTCTGGCTGGCCGCCTCGCTCATCGGCTTCGGGGCGACCGGCGGCTGGATCTACTACAACACGAACGTTCTCAACGAGTACCTGCCGGATGACGTTGCGCTGGACCGGCGTGCCGACTACGAGAAGCGCTATCAGCCGCTGGACTCGGTGCCGCAGCCCAGGATCACGGCCGTGCGGACCAGCGTCGACCTGTATCCGGAAGAGCGGCGGGTCGACGTGCGCGGCACCTACACGATCCGCAACAAGACGGCAGCACCCGTCGATCAGCTGCACCTCCTGGTCCACCGCCGCATGGAGGCAAGGACACTGGACGTACCCGGTGCGACCGTCGAACATCACGATTCACTGGTCGGCTGGCGCACGTACCGCTTTGCCTCACCCATGCAGCCCGGTGATGAACTGGTGCTGAGGTTCGACCTGACACGCACCGAGCGCGGATTCGCGAACGGCGGCTCCAATACGGACATCGTGTACAATGGTTCATTCCTGAACAACGTCGCCTACTTTCCGCACATCGGGTACAGCCGCGATCTGGAGATCCAGGATCCCAACGAGCGGCGCCGGCGCGACCTGCCGCCGGTCGAGCGGATGCCGAAGCTGGAAGATGAGGCCGCGCGCGTCGACAACTACATCACGGCTGAGTCCGACTGGATCGATTTCGAGGCGACCGTCAGCACGAGCGCCGATCAGATCGCCATTGCGCCCGGCTACCTGCAGCGGGAATGGGAAGAGGACGGACGGCGCTTCTTCACGTATCGCATGGATGCACCCATCCTCGGCTTCTTCTCCTTCCTGTCCGCACGCTACGTGGTAGCCCGTGACAGGTGGAACGACGTCGCCATCGAGGTCTGGCACGACCCCGCCCATCCGTACAACGTCGAGCGCATGATCGACGCGGTGAAGAAGTCGCTCGACTATTTCACGACGGCCTTCGGACCGTACCAGCACCGCCAGGTCCGCATCATCGAGTTTCCCCGCTACGCCAGCTTCGCACAGTCGTTCCCCAATACGATTCCGTACTCGGAAGGGATCGGCTTCATTGCAAAGATCGAGAAGCCGGACGACATCGACTGGGTCTTCTACGTGACTGCGCATGAAGTCGCCCACCAGTGGTGGGCGCACCAGGTCATGGGCGCCAACGTGCAGGGCGCGACCATGACGTCGGAGACCATGGCCCAGTACTCGGCGCTCATGGTCATGGAGAAGGAGTACGGTCCGGCGCTGATGCGGCGGTTCCTCGCGTACGAGCTTGACTCCTACCTGCGCGGCCGCGGCGGCGAGCGCATCGAGGAGCTGCCGCTCCTGCGTGTCGAGTTCCAGTCCTACATCCATTACAACAAGGGCAGCCTGGTCACCTATGCCGTACGCGACTATCTCGGTGAAGACCGGCTCAACCGGGCACTGGCGGAGTATGTTGACCGGGTGAAGTTCCAGGAGCCGCCCTGGACCACGTCACGCGAGCTGCTCGATGCCATTCGCGCCGTCGCACCCGAACATGATGCCGTGCTGACCGACCTGTTCGAGCGCATCGTTCTCTTCGACAACCGCGCGACCGCAGCCACTGCGACGCGCACGGAGGACGGCCGCTGGGCCGTACGGCTCGAGGTCGAGGCACACAAGTACGTGGCATCCGGCCAGGGTGAAGAGACTGAAACGACAGTGGACGACTGGATCGACATCGGCGTGTTCGCCGCGCCCGGCGAGGACGGCGCTGATCCCGGCAGACCGCTGTTCCTGGAGAAGCGCAGGATCGCACAGTCGACGACGTCCATCGAGATCATCGTCGATGAACCGCCCGCCCGTGCGGGCATCGATCCGTACAACAAGCTGATCGACCGCAATCCGGACAACAACACTGTGGCGGTCACGACGACCGGCAACTGAGTCGCCGACGGCCACCGTCGCCTGCAGGACAAGGAGACGCACATGCAACGTGAACGGCTCGCCACTCTCATCGTCATTGCTGCACTCTGCGGCGCGAATGACGCGAGCGCCCAGACATGGCGCACGGACGCGAACACGGCGGAACGGCGCACGGTGTTCGGTTCAGCCATCGCCATTGAAGGCAATGAGCTGTTCGTCGGACGACCCGGACTTTCGACCGTCTTCCCCATGCCGCCCGATCATGCCGGCACGGTCCACATCTTCGCGCGCAACACCGCGGGCGACTGGACCGAGCGCGCGAAGATCGGCTCGTCCAGTGCCGGCGTCGACGATGGTTTCGCCCTCGCGCTCGCCGTGCGCGGCAACGTCATGGCGGTCGGTGCGCCGGCGCAGAACGGATCGCGTGGTGCCGTCTACATCTTCGAGCGCAGCGGAGCCGGCGGCGAATGGCGCGAAGTCGCTCACCTGACCACCGCCGGTGGTGCCGAAAACGATGCGCTGGGCAGTGCGCTCGCTGTGGCAGGCGACGTCGTGCTCGCCGGTGCACCCGGCCACAGCAACGGTCGCGGCGCCGTCCTCGCCTTCAGCCGCGCCACGGCAGGCTGGTCGCTCACGGCCACACTCACACCACGCAATGCCGCCGACGGCGATCGCTTCGGCACCGCACTCGCCGCCGACGGCACGCGTGCGCTCATCGGCGCACCGGGTCCGCTGGTGTGGATGGGACTGTTCGGCGGGCAGGCGCCACGTGCGGGTGCGGCATTCATCTTCGTGCGTAGCAGCGATGGCACGTGGAACGAAGAAGCACGACTCGCCATGACCGGGGAAGAGCCGGCAACGACGGGTGCGGCCGTGCAGATCACGGGTGACGAGGCGTTCGTCACCGCACCACTCGCCGGTCAGGCTGCGGGCACCGTGCTGCGCTTCACGCGCGCTGCCAACGGCTGGACGCAGGCCGGCAGCCTCGGTGCATCGCCCGCACAGCCGGGGACGCTGCTCGGGCTCTCGCTCGCCCGCGCGGGCAACGACCTGTTCGTCGGTGCACCGGTATTCCAGAACAATGGCGCGGCATTCGTCTTCCGCCGCGCCGCCGATGGCAGCTGGTCGCAGGCGCAGGCGATCCGCGGCGAATCCGCATTCGGATTCCTCGGCAGCGCACTCGCAGCCACCAGCGACCTCGCCGTGATCGGAGTTCCGGGCGCCGACTTCTTCGAGGGCTCCGGCTTCACCTACCGCAAGGACGCGTCCGGCCAGTGGACGCACATGGCGACGGTCATGACGGAAGCCACGCGCATCGCTGCTCTGACCGGCGACCGGCGCGACTGTGCGGGCGGCAAGGTCGACATGTTCGACTGCTCGAACGTCGACCTCGTGGCGTTCCTGCCCGTGCATGCGCTGGGCGGCGAGCGTGGCGTTCACGTCAACGATCTCTGGGGCTGGACCGATCCCGCCACACGGCGCGAGTATGCAATCGTCGGACGCAACAACGGCACGTCGTTCCTCGACATCACGGACGCATCCAATCCGCGCTACCTGGGCGACCTGCCGCTGCATGAAGGTGCGACTCCCAATGTATGGCGAGACATCAAGGTCTACGGCGATCACGCCTACATCGTGGCCGACAATGCGGGCGCCCACGGCATGCAGGTCTTCGACCTGCGCCAGCTGCGCAACGTACAGGACGCACCCGCGAAGTTCACAGAGAGCGCGCACTACGATCGCATTGCCAGCGCGCACAACATCGTGATCAACGAAGAGATCGGTTACGCGTTCATCGTGGGTAGCAGCGGCGGCGGTGAAACCTGTGGCGGCGGCCTGCACATGGTCGACATCCGCGAGCCGCAGAACCCGAAGTTCGCCGGCTGCTTCGCGGACACGCGGACGGGCAATGCGCGTACCGGCTACAGCCACGATGCGCAGTGCATCACGTACAACGGGCCGGACACGGCGCACCGCGGCCAGCACATCTGCTTCGGCGCCAACGAGACCGCGCTCAGCATCGCGGACGTGACCGACAAGTCGGAGCCGGTACCCATTGCGACGGCCGCGTATCCCAACTCGGCGTACCTGCACCAGGGCTGGGTCTCCGACGACCACCGCTATCTTTTCATGAACGATGAAGGTGACGAGCTGGCGGGCACCGTGCCGCGCACCCGCACACTCGTCTGGGACATTCAGGACCTGGACGATCCCGTGCTGGTCAAGGAGTACCTCGGCGAAACCGAGGCCTCCGATCACAACCTCTACGTGAAGGGCAACCGCGTCTACGAATCGAATTACGTGTCCGGTCTCCGCATCCTCGACATCTCCGATCCACGCAATCCGGTCGAGATCGGCTTCTTCGACACCGTGCCATGGGGGAAGAACGCGCCCGGCTTCGCCGGAGCATGGTCCAACTACCCGTTCTTCCCGAGCGGCAACATCATTGTCTCGAGCATGCGCGAGGGACTGTTCATTCTGCGGCCGAGCCGGCCCATCAGTTGAGACCGGAACATCGGCGAGTGCGCCCGGACCGGGGATTGCGCCGCGCCTTCGAGCGGGAGGGTACCATGCGGGGGCGACTGCTTCGCTGCAGGTTCACTGCGGGGACGGCTGCGCTGCTGTGCATGGCGCTGCAAGCAGAGCATGGGTACGCACAGCGCGT
>Ga0302046_10005821_pt1 | contig 10817 bp, 6 predicted proteins | sample RVTome_11_FD_200261 | JGI IMG/M metagenome (GOLD analysis project Ga0302046, IMG submission 200261) | Soil microbial communities from uranium-contaminated site in the Upper Colorado River Basin, Wyoming, United States - RVT147D111 (version 2) ... | reverse complement strand
CCGATGCGCCGGATCGCACCTACCTCTGGGAGCGTGGCCAGTTCGCCGGCACGCGCGGCGAGTTCGACCGGCACGTCTCGCAGTTCGGCGCGGCTTCCGTGCTGACCGCCGTCGCATCGGACATCCGTCATGTCGACCGCATCCCGCTCGATGACGACGAACGTGTCGCATTCTGCTTCTTCGACGTCGACCTGCTCGATTCGTACCGCGGATGCATTGCGGCGGTATCGACCCAGCTTGCGCCGGGCGCGCGCATGTACCTGCACGAAGGCTCGCTCTCACCCATCCGCGAGTTGTTGCTGGACAACGGCTTCTGGACTACGCTGGGGCTGAATCCACCCGGCGTCGAGTTCGTCCACGAAACCGCGAAGTTCCAGACGAATCTGGCGTGCCTGACTTTTCAAGGGGATCGCTGAGCCGGTCAGCGGATGGTGTCTGCGAGCTCGGCACGGAAACGTGCTGCCCGGTCCGGCTTGTCCAGCGCATCATAGATCGCGACGAGGTCCGTCCGCGCGGAGCGCAGCCAGCTCACCGAGGGCGACGACTGCGACGCCACGATCTCGTAGCCCGCGAGCGATTCCGTCTCCGCCGCCGTGTAGCGTCCCAGCCGCAGGAGCGTGCGTCCGAGCTTGATGCGTGCGATGCCCGTGTTGATGTGCGTCGCGGAGAGTGTCTCGGCGAAGCGCTGCACGGCTTCGCGGAACAACGGCTCCGCCCGCTCGTACCGCTCCGCCTGGAGGTGCACGCTGCCGAGGTTCGAGATGGCGATGCCGAAGAGGTAGTGCCGATCGCCGTAGACTTCGCGATAGATCTCGACCATGCGGGCATAGCGTGACTCCGCTCCCGCCAGATCGCCCGATCGCAGCGCGACGGAGCCGAGGTCGTTCATCGCGGATGCGACGAGCGGATGCACCGGTCCGTACGCGCGCTCGAGGATCCCGAGCGCGCGCAGCAGGTGTTCCTTCGCCTCCGCATCGCGGTCCTGGTAGACGAGCGAGCGGCCCAGCATGGTGAGGCCCGATGCCGCCTTCGGGTGGTACGGTCCGTAGTGCGCCTCGAAGATCGCGAGCGCGTCGCGATACTCGCGCTCCGCTTCCGCGTAGTTCCCTCGCTGGAAGTGCGCCGCGCCCAGATTGATGAGTCCATCGCCGATGAGCGGGTGCCGTTCGCCGCGCTGGCGCCTGTACAGTTCAATCGCCTGCCGGTTCAGCGAATCCGACGCCGCGTAGTCGCCCGCGTAGAAGTGCGTGTTCGCCAGTTCCGTGATGCTGCCGGCGAATTCCGGCGTCGTCGCATCACGCCCGACCTGCAGCCGCACGACCTCCTCGAGCAGGTCGATGGCAGCGCTGTACTCGCCGCGCTCCTGCAGCACGCGGCCGAGCGTCCTCATGGCGGCGATCACATCGGGATGGTCCGGAGCGCGGTGACGACGCGCGGTCTCGAGTCCAGCGCGCGTGAGCCGCTCCGCTTCTTCGAGCTGCGCCTGCTCGCTCCTGAGCGATCCCAGTGCGACGAGGCTCTTCGCCGTTTCGGGATGATCTTCGCCATGGAGCGAGCGGCGACCGGCCAGTGATGCGTTCAGCAGCGTGTCCGCCCGATCGAGCGCGCCCAGTTGACCGAAGATGCCGCCCAGTGTGGCGTACAGCTCGGCCTGGAGTGCGGGCTCTACGTCCAGCTGCTGCGCCTCGCGCACGCCGCGGTCGAGCAGCGTGATGACGCGCAGCGTGTCGGCCGGCCCGACCGATTCGTCGCCTCCCGCGAACAGATTCAGCATGAACTGCTGGATGCGCTGCGTGCGCGCCGCCTCCGCCAGCGCCGCGTCGCGCGCGCCGGCCAGTCGTATCGTGAAGAACGTGACGAGTGCGACGACGCTGGCAACCACGAGCGCGGTCGCCGCGAGCGGACGCCGGTTGCGACGCGTGAACTTGCGCGCGCGGTAGGACAGGGAATCGGGGCGCGCGTCGAGCGGCTGCGCATTGCGGAAGTGGTCGAGATCGCGGATCAGCGCTTCCACCGAGCGGTAGCGACGCTGCGGATCCTTGTGCATCGCCGTGAGACAGAGCACGTCCAGATCCGCCCACTCGTTCCGCTGCACGCCCGCGGCAGCACCGCCGTCCGGCCCTGCTTTCTGCGCCACGACCGATGGCTTCTCCGGCTCCTGCTCGAGCAGCGTGTGCTCGACCTGCCCCGGCGTGCGGTTCGACAGGTCGAACGGCAGGCGGCCTGCGAGCAGCTGATACAGGACGACGCCCAGTGCATAGACATCCGTGTGCAGACCGATGGGTTCGCCGCGGACCTGTTCCGGCGCCGCGAACGCCGGCGTCATCATGCGCAGCTCCGTGCGCGTCTGGTCTGCCGGCCGATCGATACCCTCGAGCTGCTTCGCAATGCCGAAGTCCAGCAGCTTCACCGAGCCGTCCTCCGTGACCAGGATGTTCGACGGCTTGAGATCGCGATGCACGATCAGATGCCGGTGCGCGAACTGCACCGCGTCGCATACCGCGCGGAACAACTCGAGCCGCTGCACGAGGGTGGGCGCGTGCCGCGCGCAATACTCGGTGAGCGGCTCGCCCTCGACGTATTCCATCACGAACCAGGGCGTGCCATCCGGCAGCGTGTCGGCGTCGTACAGGCGGGCGATCGCGGGGTGATCGAGCTGTGCCAGCGTCCGCTGCTCGCGGACGAAGCGTTCGCGGCGTGCCGGTGACAGCGTCGCATCGCGCAGCATCTTCACGGCGACCCGGCGTCCCAGGTCTTCCCGCGTCGCCTCGTACACCACGCCCATGCCGCCCTCTCCCAATAACCGGCCCAGGCGGTATGGCCCGATGGCGCGCACCGCGCGCGGCGTCGCATCGAGCACCTCGTGCGCGACCTCCGCGAGATTGCGGTCCAGCAGCGATGTGGTGTGCGCATCCTCGTCCAGCAGCGCAACGACCTCCGCGATCAGCGCGGCATCGCCATCGCATTCCGAATGCAGAAACCCGATCCGCTCCGCCGGCGCGCGCTCGAGCGCATCGTGGAACAGGTCCTGGATCCGCTGCCAGCGAGCCGCGTCGGCGCTCATGTGGTTCTTGACAGGTGCGTCAGGGAGTGCGGCGCAGCTCGCGCGCCAGCCATGCGCGTGCGGCCCGCCAGTCCCGCAGGATCGTCGATTCGGAAACTTCCAGCAATGTGGCGGTCTCCTGGAGGTCCATGCCGCCGAAGAATCGATACTCGACCATGCGGGCCTGTCGTGGATTCAGCCGGGACAGGTCATCGAGCGCGGCATCCAGCGCGAGCAGCTCCTCCGACGACTCGACGGCCGCTTCCAGCGTGTCGTCGAACGTAATCAGGACCTGCGGGCCACCCCGTTTCTGCGCCGTGCGCTTCCGGGCCGCCTCGATCAGGACCTGACGCATCGCGCGCGCAGCGATCCGCTTGAAATGCAGCGTCGATACCGGCCGGGCCGGATGCGACCGGGCCAGCTTCAGGTAGGCCTCGTTGACGAGGGCCGTCGGGTTCAGCGTCGCGCTCGGATCGTCGCGCCGCACGCTGGAAGCCAGCCGGCGCAGCTCCTCGTACGTCGCGCTGAACAGGTCATCCAGCCAGGGCGCTTCTTCCATCATCGCGTGGAATTTCCGGTGCGTGCCCCGTTCGTCAAGGCCGCGCGCGTCAAGCGCCGTTAGCGCGGCTCAGCCGCGCGGCAGAACGACCGGTGGTTTCACGACCGCCCGCTGTGTCATGCGCTGACCCGCTACCTCGAGCGTGACCACGTAGTCGCCCGGCTCGACGGTCGAGCCGCCGCCGCCGCGCCCGCCGCCGCGCCCGCCGCCACGCCCTCCCGAACCGCCCGCGCGAAGATCCCAGACCACGCGGTTCAACCCGGCGCGCGCCGGCTGCTGGAACGTACGGACCTCCGCGCCGGCCGCATTCGTGATGCGCAGCGTGACAGCGCCGCCCGCCGCATCGCGCTGGTAGTAGTGGATCACCATGCCGTTCGGCTCGTTCGGTGTGATGACATGCCGGAATCCGAACAGGCGGAAATTGCCCCACCCGCTTTCCACCCGCTGTCCCTTCGGCTCGATCGCGAAGAGATGCGCATCCTTCGCGAGCACCGTCTCGCTCATCTCCTGGAGTGGCGTGACATCGGTGACGAACAGCCCGCGCCCGTGCGTGCCCACGACGAGATCGTTCTCGCGCGGGTGCACGATCAAGTCGCGCACCGGAAGCAGGCGCGGCATCTCACCGGTCCACGGCACCCAGCGCCCACCTTCATCGATGCTCACGAACAGGCCGTGGTCCGTGCCGAGGAACAACAGCGACGGATTCTTCGCATCCTCCACGACCACGTTCGCACCGGCGGCATCCAGATCGCCTGCCACCGAACGCCAGGTCCCGCCATGATCATCCGTGCGATACACGAACACCCGGAAATCGTCGCGCTGGAATCCGGTGATCGTGACGTAGGCGCGTCCGGCCGCATGGCTCGATGGCACCACGCGCGTGACCCAGTAGCCCGTGGGCGCGCCGGCGCGGGCGAGCGTGGCCGTCACGTCGGTCCATGTGCCGCCATCGTCGCGCGTCACCTGGACGCGACCGTCATCCGTACCCGCCCAGATCTCGCCGCGCGTGAGTGGAGACTCCGCGACCGTCGTGATCGTGCAGTACTGGATGTTGCCGGCACCGTTGATCTTCGTGGCATCGTCCGTAGTGAGGTCCGGGCTGATCTCCTGCCACGTGTCGCCGCGGTCGCGCGAGCGGATCACCATCTGCGCCGCCGTGTAGACCGTGGCCGGATCGTGCGGCGACAGCACGATGGGCGTCGTCCACGTGTAGCGGTGCGCCGGCTGGCCCTCCGGCGGCCGCGGCGGCTGAATGCGCGTCATCGTGCCCATCCGCTGGTCGACGCGCACGTGACCGCCGAACTGCAGCGTGTTGTAGACCCAGCGGCTGTCCGACGGATCGGCCGCCTGGTACATGCCATCCCCCGTACCCACCGTGACCCAGCTCTCGATGCCGCTGACCAGGCCCGAGAACCCGTTGATCGGACCCTTCCACGACTCGTGGTCCTGCAACCCCGCGTACAGGTGGTACGGGTCCTCCATGTCCACCGCCACCGCGTACACTTCGCCGATCGGAAGATTGGGGATATAGTCGACCGTCTGGCCGGCGTCGTACGTGATGTTCACGCCGCCATCCGAGCCGACGAAGATGCGCTCCGGATCCAGCGGATCGATCCACAGCGTGCGGATGTCGCCGAACATGCGGCGGAACAGTCCCTGATTGCTCCAGGTCCGGCCGCCATCCAACGTGATGAGCATGGCGTCGCTCGTGACGTACACACGGTCCGCATTGCGCGGATCGATGCGCAGCATGTTGAACGAGTACGGCGCCTTGCCGCCCACGTTCACTTCGGGTCCGTGCGTCATGCGCCATGTCGCGCCCGCATCATCGGATCGATACACCTCGCCGCGGCCCCCGCTCACTCGCATGCCTCTGCCACCCTCGCGGGGGTTCGCATTCTCGAATACCGCATACAGGATGTCCGGGTTGGCGTGGAACACATCGAGCCCGATGCGGCCGATGTTGCCATCCGGCAGTCCGCCCGTCAGGCGCGTCCAGCTACGCCCGCCGTTCGTCGTCTTGTGGATGCCGCTGCCCGGGCCGCCCACCTCGAGATGCCACGGAAAGCGCTCCTTCTCGTACGTCGCCGCATACAGCACGTCCGGCTGGCCCGGCGCCATCGCGAGGTCGATCACGCCGATGCGCTCGTCGATGTAGAGCACCTTCTGCCACGTGCGCCCGCCGTCGTCCGTGCGGAATACGCCCCGCTCCGGATTCGGCCCGTGCAGGTGGCCCATCGCCGCGACGTACACGATGTCCGGGTTCGTGGGATGCACGAGGATCCGCACGATGTGATGCGTCTCCTCGAGACCCATGTGCCGCCACGTCTCGCCGCCATCCGTCGAACGGTACACGCCGTCCCCCGAATACGTGTAGCGCGCGACATACGCCTCGCCCGTCCCCACCCACACGTGCTCTTCGTTCGACGGCGCCACCGCCACCGCACCGATCGTCTGCGGACCCACGCCGTCGAAGATCGCTTCGAACGTCGTCCCGTGGTTCTCCGTCTTCCACACGCCTCCGTTGCGGGTACCGACGTAGAACGTGTGCTGATGCGCGCGCGATGGACCCGCGGGCACCGCGAAGTCCGTGACCCATGCACCCGTCCGGAACGGGCCGAGGTTGCGGAAAGGCAGCGCCTCGAGGACGGCCTGGTCGAAGCGCGCCTGCGCCTGGATCGAAGCGGGCGCCAGCAGCACGAGGGTAGCGATCGCAAGGAAACGGAGTACGGCAGGCATGTCAGCCTCCGGGTCGCGGGGATCGGATATTGTATCCGCTCGCCCCCCGTTCCGGAACACCCCTATTCCCCACGCTCCTCCAGCTCCCCCAACCGCGCAATCTGACGCAGGTTCCATTTGTCGTCGCTGAACGGCGTGTCGAACCACCGGTCGAGGATCTCCTCGAGCACCGGCTCGGGCGTGGCGCGCAGGCTCAGGGCGAGGACGTTCGCGTGGTTCCACACGCGCGCGCCGCGCGCCGTCTCCGCATCGTGGACCAGCGCCGCCCGGATGCCGGGCACCTTGTTCGCCGCAATCGAGCAGCCCGTGCCCGTCCAGCACATCACGATCGCCTCGTCGGCCTCGTGGCGTCTCACCCTGTCGACCGCCGCGAGCGTCACATCCGGCCAGTCGACGGAGTCTCCGCCCCGATCCGGCCCGAAGTACTCGACCTCGTGCCCGCGCCGTTCCAGCTGATCCAGCACCGCGTCGACGAGATGCGTCCGTTCATCCGTGCTCACCGCAATCCTCATGTCCCTCCTCCGCGCCACCGCACGAGATCCGTCGCCGCGCCTCGCGAATTGCATTCGCCCGCACATTGTCTGCTGTGCCATCCGCCGGCAACCTGCGGGAGCCGTCGCCGCGACTGTTTGACGGGCTCGCACCCCACGCCGTAGTCTCCGCGATGTTGGCCCTGCCTTCCCCGCAACCGGGAAACGACCATGGCTTCCACGATGACCGGAATCCCGACGACCGCGTCGCCGGCCGAGGTGCGCCGGGGCAGCGCCGAGTTCCTGTTCCCGTGCGAGACTCGCCTGTACGACGAACCGCTCGTGCTGGCCCGTGGGGAAGGGACGTGGGTCGAGGATGCGGACGGCAGGACCTATCTGGACCTGTTCAGCGGGATCCTCACGACGTCGGTCGGTCACTGCCATCCGGAGGTCGTGGAGCGCGTGCAGGCCCAGGTCGCCACGCTGGGCCATACGTCTACGCTGTACGTGACGGAGAACGAAGTGCGCATGGCGGAGCGGCTGGCGAGCATCACGCCGGGCCGGCTGAACCGCACGTTCTTCACGAACAGCGGCACGGAAGCGATCGAGACGGCGGTCATCCTCGCGTGCGTGCACACGGGCCGCACCGACATCATCGCGCTGCGCTACGGCTACTCGGGCCGCAGCATCATGGCGACGAACCTGACTGCGAATGGCGCATGGCGCCCGGTCGCTTCCTCGCTCGCGCCCGTCAAGCACACGCTTTCTCCGTACCCGTACCGCTGTCCGTTCAAGCAGCCGTGCGATGCGTCGTGCGTGGATGCGTTCGCGCGCGATCTCGAGGAAGTCATCGTCACGACGACGGGTGGCCGGCCGGCCGCGTTCCTCGCGGAAACGATCCAGGGCGTGGCCGGCTATGTCGTGCCGCCGCACGGCTACTTCCAGCGCGCGGCGGAGATCATCCGCAAGTACGGCGGTCTTCTCATCATCGACGAGGTGCAGGCCGGGTTCGGCCGCACCGGGAAGTGGTTCGGCATCGAGCACTGGGACGTCGAGCCGGACATCATGGTCATGGCGAAGGGCATCGCGAACGGATTCCCGGTCGGTGCGACGGTGACACGCGCCGAGATCGCCGCGTCGTGGACCGCGAAGACGATCTCGACGTTCGGCGGCAACCCGGTCGCGATGGCGTCCGCGCTCGCGACGCACGAGGTCATGGTGCGCGAGGACGTGCCGGCGCGCGCGGCGGAGCGCGGCGCACAGCTGCGGGCCGGCCTGGATGCGCTCCAGAAGGAGCACGCGTGGATCGGCGACGTGCGTGGCATGGGCCTGATGCAGGCGCTCGAGCTGGTCGAGGACCCGAAGACGAAGGTGCCCTCGCCCGGCCGCGCGAAGGCGCTGCTCGAAGCCACGAAGGCGGAGGGCCTGCTCATCGGCGTTGGCGGCACGAACGGCCACGTCATCCGCATGGGCCCCTCGCTCCTCATCTCCGAGGAGGAAGTCGCCGACGCGATCGGCCGCATGCAGCGCGCGTGTGCACGCGTGTCACAGGCATAGAACATGACTCGATCGTACGCGCGCCGTGCAGGCGCGCTGCTATTCGCGGCCGTCCTCGCCGCACCGCTCGGTGCGCAGCAGGTCGACGAGCGGCCCAACGGCGCGCGCAGGCTGCGCACCTCCGTGCACGGTCCGAGCCTGGTGGGCAACCTGTCCGGTGACTCGCCCGACCGGGAGGTCACGGTCTGGCTGCCGCCCTCGTACCAGCGCGAGCCGGATCGCCGATTCCCCGTCATCTACATGCTGCACGGCTACACGGACGACGACCTGCGCTGGTTCGGCTGGCGCCAGCACTGGATCGACCTCGCCGCCGTGCTCGACGACGCGATCCGCGCCGACGGTGTGCGCGAGTTCATCGTCGTGATGCCGAACGCGTACACGCGCTTCCAGGGCAGCATGTACTCGAACTCGGTCACGACGGGGAACTGGGAGGACTTCGTCGCGCGCGATCTCGTCGCGTGGGTCGACGCGAACTACCGCACGATCGCGAACGTCGCGAGCCGCGGTCTGGCCGGTCACTCGATGGGCGGTTACGGCACGCTGCGCATCGGCATGAAGCACCCGGACGTGTTCGGCAGCATCTATGCGCTGAGCCCGTGCTGCCTCGCGCCGCGCACGGTCGGGCCGGAGAGCGCGGCAGCGAATGCGCGCGCGGAGGCGGTGACGGACATGGAGCAGTTCGCGCGCAGCGATTTCGGCACGCGCGCGACGATCGCATCGGCAGCCGCGTGGGCGCCCAACCCGGGCAACCCGCCCTTCTACCTCGATCTGCCGACGAAAAGCGGTGAGCCGCAGCCACGCGCCATCGCGCGCTTCGCCGCGAATGCGCCGCTCGCCATGGTCGATCAGTACGTGAGCAACCTGAACGCGCTTCGTGGCGTCGCGTTCGACTCGGGCGATCGCGACCACGGCATTGCCAACACGATCATCGAGCTGAATCGCATCCTCGACGATTTCGGCGTGCCCCACTTCTTCGAGATCTATCCCGGCGATCACCTGAGCGGCGTGGCAGAGCGGATCCGCACGAAGGTGATGCCGTTCTTCTCACGCACGCTCATCACGGATGCCGGCAGGTGAACGCCGGACATCGCCTGCGGATGGTCGACTCATGAAACGCCAGGTCTACGACGTCTGCATCGTCGGCTCCGGCGCGGGCGGCGGCATGGCCGCGTACGTGCTCACGCAGGCCGGCGCGAACGTCGCGCTCCTCGAGGCGGGGCCCGAGTGGTGGTCCACGCGCGATGGCGCGATGCTCACGTGGCCGTACGAATCGCCGCGCCGCGGCGCGTCCACAGCGGATCGCCCGTTCGGCGAATGGGACGCCTGCATCGGTGGCTGGGACATCGAGGGCGAGCCCTACACGACCGCGCCCGGCACACGGTTCCGCTGGTGGCGAGCGCGCATGCTCGGCGGCCGCACGCACCACTGGGGCCGAATCTCGCTCCGCTTCGGCCCCGACGATTTCCGCCGTGGCGACCTCGATGGACTGAGCCCCAACTGGCCCATCACGTACGACGACCTGAAGCCGTACTACGACGCGACCGATCGCCTCATCGGCATCTTCGGCAGCGTCGAAGGCCTGCCCAACGAACCCGACGGCATCTTCCAGCCGCCGCCGCGCCCGCGCTGCTACGAGCTGTTCGTCAAGCAGGCCTGCGACCGCATGGGCATCACCTGCATTCCATCACGTCTGTCGATCCTCACGCGCCCGCTGAACGGCCGCACGTCGTGCCACTACTGCCGCCAGTGCAATCGCGGCTGTGCCGTGAACGCGAACTTCTCGAGCCCGGACGTGCTCATCGCGCCCGCGCAGCAGACCGGCCGCCTCACGCTCGTCACGCAGGCCATGGCGCGCGAGGTCACGCTCGGAACCGACGGCCTCGCCAACGGCGTCGCGTACATCGACACGCGGACAGGCGAGGATCGTCATGTGCAGGCGCGCATCGTGGTGCTGGCTGCCAGTGCCTGCGAGTCCGCGCGCATCCTGCTCAACTCGAAGTCGTCGCAGTCCCCCAACGGCCTCGCCAATTCCAGCGGCATGGTGGGGAAATGGCTGACCGACACGACCGGCACCGGCGTGTCCGGCTTCATCCCGCGCATGGTCGACCCCGTACCGCACAACGAGGACGGCGTCGGCGGCATGCACATGTACATGCCGTGGTGGCTCGACAACCGGAATCTCGATTTCCCGCGCGGCTACCACATCGAGTTCGGCGGTGGGCTCCGCATCCCCGGCTACGGCTTCATGGGCGGTATCCAGCGCTACCCCGCCGGCGGCGGCTACGGCGCATCGCTCAAGGAGGACTACCGCCGCTATTACGGCGCCACGATCGGTTTCGATGGACGCGGCGAAATGATTCCCAACGAGAACTCATACTGCGAGATCGACCCCGAGGTGACGGATCGCTACGGCATCCCCGTCCTGCGCTTCCACTGGCAGTTCACGGAC
>Ga0302046_10005819_pt1 | contig 10818 bp, 8 predicted proteins | sample RVTome_11_FD_200261 | JGI IMG/M metagenome (GOLD analysis project Ga0302046, IMG submission 200261) | Soil microbial communities from uranium-contaminated site in the Upper Colorado River Basin, Wyoming, United States - RVT147D111 (version 2) ... | reverse complement strand
GCCAGCTTCGCCGCGCCCAGGATCGTGGCGTTGCTCGGAACGTCGGCGAAGGTCGCGTCTCCGGGAGCGTCGCCCTGCGGGGCGCGCCCCACGCGCCGGCTGTAGAAGAGCTGATTTCGGCCGCCCGCCAGGTTGAAGTCGAAGACGCGCGCGTCCTCCACGAAGAACGGACGGCGCTCGTCGAGGAACGTCTCGAAGGCCGTCAGATTGATCACCGCGGGGTCGGCCTCGACCTGCCCGAAGTCGGGGTTGATCGTTGCGTCGAGCGTGAACGCCGCGCCCAGCCCGTAGCTCAGGTCGAGTCCCACGCGGCCTGCCGCCGCCGAGCCGTCGAAGAACGGGTCGCCGTCGGTGACGGGACCGCGGTGGAGGCTGCTCACGGCGTAGGGGCGGACCTCGAACCGGCGCGAGGGGCGGGCCACGCGGACCCCCTCCATGCGCGCCATCTGGCTCACCATGCCGGAGCGCAGCCGCGACACGAGCGAGTAATAGCTCCGCTCGTTGCTGGCCACCCGCCGGCGGAAGAAGTTGACGCCCCACGTCTGGGCATCGCTCGATGACTCGTAGCGAATCTGGGACAGCGGAATGCGGAGCTCCGCGGTCCACCCGTGCTCGTCGATGCTCACCGCCGACGACCAGACCGCGTCCCATGCGACGTCCATCTGGTCGTCGTTGTACATGTAGCTGTCGGTCTGGACGTTGGCGGCGCTCACCGCGAAACGATAGCCGGTGAGTCCATCCAGGTTCGGGTCGAGATGCACGCTGAATTGGTCGAAGTCACCGTGCGCGTCGCGGCGTGTGAGCCGCCGCACGATGCCCTCCGGCTCCGGGTCCCACATGCGCGCGGCGATCCAGATGGCGTCCTCGCCGAACAGCACCCGCACCTCCGTGTCCTGCTCGACGGGCGCGCCCTCCACGGGCTCCTGCTGGGTGAACCCTGAGAATACGCGCGCGCCCCGCCAGTCCGGCTCGTCCGGCACGCCGTCGATCCGGATGTCGGTCAGCTCGCTCGACGCGTCGAGGGCAGCGGCCGCGGGCTCGCCCGCCGGGCCCTCGTACGAGACGTCGTCGAGGGCCTCGGCGCCCTCCTGGGCGGCCGCGGGCGAGGTCCAAAAAATCGCGGCGGACAGCGCACAAAGTGCCTGCGCCGCGAAAACTCTATCGGGCATCATGTACTGATTTCTATCTCTGGGAAAGCCACGCTTCGGCGGCCGGATGCAGCGGAATCGGCGGAGATTCCAGCCGGGCGAGGTCGATCTGCCTCGCCATGTCGTGGACCTGCTCCAAGGAGACACGGTCATCACGCATTACGTTAAGCAAGATGGACACCACCTCACCGTCGAGCGATTCCATGGCGACGACCCAGTTCAGCACCGCCAGCGTCGGCACCACCTGCTCCACCCCCGGATAGGCTCCTGCCGGGATCGAGCTCGCCGAGTAGTAGGGGTGCTCCTCGAGGAGGCGCTCCATCGCCGCCGGTTCGATCCCGAGGAGGCGCATGTTACCCACGGTCGACGCCTCCAGGACAGCCGACGCGGGATATCCCACCGAGATGATGGCCGCGTCGATGGCCCCGTCCCGCAGCGCGGCGGACGACTCGGCGAAGGAGAGGAAGCGGGCATCCACGTCGTCGTACGTGAGCCCGTAGGCCTCCAGCACGTGGCGGGAAAGCTGCTCGGTTCCGCTCCCGGCCGCCCCGACGGACACGCGCAGGCCGCCGAAGTCCCCCACCGAGGCCGCGTCCGAGCTGGCCGGCACCACGATGTGCGTCAGGTTGGGGTACAGCGGCGCCACGGCTCTCAGCTCGGCGACGGGCTGCTGGAAGTCACCCGTGCCGGTCTGGGCCTGGTAGGCGCTCATGGCCAGGACCATGGCCAGATCCATCTGCCCGGACGCCAGCCGGTTGATGTTCTCGACCGAGCCGCCGCTGACCTCCGCGGTGTATTGCCGGGCCGTGTCGGCGATCGACAGACGGCTGGCGATGGCTCCGCCGAGCGGATAGTAGATCCCGCCCGTGCCGGCCGTGCCGAGCGAGAGGAACTCGACCGAGCGTCGCTCCCCGCCGCACGCCGCGAGCGCAGCGAGGGCGCTCGCCATCCACCATGTACGCATTCCCTGTCTCATGTCGACTCCCTGGGGGTTGTCCGGTCTAGGCTTTGGTCCTCACGACTCCGCGGAACCGGTCATGGGCCGGGCGATCGGCTCGGCCTTGGGCGCCTCGGAGGCCGCCTCCCCACTCCCGGCGGCGCGCGGCGACGCCCGAAACAGGACGATGAGAATGGCGAGCAGCCCGACTCCGTCGGTCACCAGACCGGGCCGCACGAGCGCGAGCGCCGCGAGCAGCATGAGGGCCCGCTCCCACCCTCGCAGGGGTCGCAGAGCGTAGCCGACGGCCGCCGACGCGAGCGCCACGACACCCACGAGCGCCGTCGCCGTCGCATGCGCGATGCCCCCGACGGAGCCGATCATGAGCAGCTCGGGCCCGTAGACGAACATGAACGGAACGATGAACCCGGCACCGGCGAGCATGGCGCCCATGACCGCGGTGCGCATGGGCGGGGCGCCCGCGACGCCGGCGGCCGCGAAGGCAGCGAGCGACACCGGCGGCGTGACGTTGGAGATGCACCCGAAGTAGAAGATGAACAGGTGGGCCGCGAGCAGCGGGGCGCCCAGCTGCACGAGCGCGGGCGCGCCCAACGCGGCCAGAACCACGTAGGCGGCCGTCGTGGGCAGGCCCATGCCGAGCACGATCGAGCCGGCCGCCGTCAGGAGCAGGGCAATGAGGAGGCTACCCTGCGATAGCGCGATGATGAGCTCGGACATGCGCAGGCCGATGCCCGTGAGCGAGGCGACCCCGACCACGATGCCGGCCGCGGCGCACGCCGCGGCCACCTGCACCGCGCCGCTGCCGGCCCGCTCGGAGATGTCCCGAAGCTGGCTCATGGAGGGCCGCGTCGTGGGACGGAGCACGGCCATGACGAACGCCGACGTGACGCCCCAGAACGCGGCGCGCATCGGCGAGCGTCCCATCGCCAGCAGCAACACGATGATCCCGAGCGGCAGCAGCAGGTGCAGCCTCTCCAGAATGGGCTGGCGATCCACCTCGTCGACCGGCTCGATGCCCATGCGCGCGGCCCTGAAGTGGACGGCCGCCAGGAGCGCCGCGTAATAGAGGACCGCCGGGATGATCGCGGCGACCGCGACCTCGAGGTAGGGGATGTTCGTCCAGGTCGCCAGGATGAACGCGCCCGCACCCATGACGGGGGGCATGAGCTGGCCGCCGGTGCTGGCGGCCGCCTCGACCGCGCCGGCGAAGAACGGCTTGAAGCCCGCGCGCTTCATGAGCGGGATCGTGAAGACGCCCGTCGTCACCACGTTGGCGACGGCGCTGCCCGACAGCGAGCCCATGAGGCCGCTCGCCACGACCGCGGTCTTGGCCGGACCCCCGCGGGTGCGGCCCGCCACCCGGTTGGCCAGCGCCACGAGCAGCGCGCCACCGCCCGCCGTGTCGAGCACCGCGCCGAAGAGCACGAACAGGTAGACGAAGTCGGCGGACACGCCGAGCGGCACGCCCCAGATCCCCTCGGTGGACAGGTAGAGGTGCTCCACGAGGCGCGTCGCTCCGTAGCCCCTGTGGGCGAGGAACCCCGGCAGGTGCGGTCCGGCGAACGCGTAGATCAACGCCAGGAAGCAGACGGTCACGAGGCCCCACCCGGTCGCGCGCCGCGCCAGCTCCAGGACGAGCACGACGGTGACGGCACCCGCCACGAGGTCGAGCGTCGTGGGGTTGCCGGCACGCTGCACGAGCTCGCGGTTCTCGATCGCGAGGTACGCGCAGACGACGACGGTCAGGCCCGCGAGCACCCACCCGAGCGCGGCCCCGATCGCGTGCCTGCGCGGCCCCTCGGCGGGGGTCCGGACACGGAGCTGCGCGCCGACGCCCAGGAAGCCGAGCGTCGCCATGAGCGCCAGGTGGACCGGACGCTGGACCAGAGCGGTGAACGGGGACACACCGGCCCCGTACATATGGAAGACGACCGCGGCGGCCGAGGCGGCCGCGACCACCCATGCCGCGGCGCGAGCCCGGGCGCCGCTCACGCGCGCGGCCGCCGCGTCCGGCCCCGACCGCTCGACTCCCTGCGGCGGGGCGGTCAACTCGGTACCAGCCGGGCCAGCACCAGCGCGAACGCCAGCACGATGCCGATCAGGATCGCGGCGGCGCTGCCGAAGCTCCGCGTCCGGTCGATGGCGTGCGCGCCCTGCGCGACGACGAGCGACGACCAGAGCTGCGTCAGGTCCAGGAAGCGAAGCACCTGGAGCAGGTAGCCGTCAGGGAGGAAGTACATGAAGCTCGCCAGGTTGAGCGAGAGCTGCGGATCGGCCGTCGAGATGCGCAGGGGGGTCAGGAAGAGTCCGACGAGCGCGGGAATGAACCACGCGTGCGTCACCATCGCAAGGTACCGACGATATCCGCCCTCGTCCCCCAGGACGAACGCGAAGACGAACGTGTAGATGCCCGCGAACAGGAACGAGAGGACGATGGTTGACGCGGCCGTGACGATCGGCGTGACGATCCGGATGACCATCAGCGCGCGCTCCGAGAGCTCGGGAAAGTCGCGCCCGGCGTCCAGCGCCGCTTGGCGCTGCGACTCGGCGAACACCTCCGCCGGCATCAGCCCCATCTGCAGCGCGACCAGAGCGGCTGAGACCAGGAGCGCGCCCAGCCACCTGGGGCTTTCAACGAGTGCCGCGGTCAGCGTGCCCGGACTGACGAAGACCGCGAGCAACCGACTCGGCAGCGACGGGAGGGACGGCGCGGGCGTTTGCGCGTGATGCTCGGGTCCGTCCATCCCTTCCGGCATCGGGTGTGCTTCGTCGCGTGTGTCCATTCGGCGCTCCCTCGCGTCGGTGCCCCTCGGTCGGCCAGGTGGAGCCGGAATATTTCGCCGCGCGCCTCCGCGCGGGAAGGTTTGCGGCAAGGCTTACGGGCCCGTTCGGACCCTTGGCCGCCGCCAGGCGACCTGGTATCGTCTAAGTCTCCGGACCTTTCGGAGCATCCAGACCCCACGGACGCCACCCGCGGAGCGCATGAGCAGCTTCAGGACCAATCCCGACCGGATCCTCGACAACATCGACCGCGCCCGAAACCGGGACGCGGAGAGCGCCGGCTTCCACATCGACCGCCAGGCGATGGGCCGCGAGCTCGGCACCGAGATTCCGGACCTCGACGCGACGACGACCGAACGACTGCGTCGCGTGTTCGGAATCTTGGAGCGTGCGTACATGAAGACCGCCCAGCGCGTCGAGCTGGGCCGTCTGGCGTCGCGCTTCCAGGCCGTGGGCGACATCCACCACCACCACGCCCGTGGCGACGTCAGCGTCTCCATCCAGTACCTCGATCACGAGCGCTACGACGACGTGGGCGTATCGCCCTTCGAGATCAAGCCGTACATGGTGACCGACGCGAAGAAGGAGACCAAGACCAGCCGCGCCGACGTCAACGCGCTGAAGGTTCTCCGCAAGGAGCTCCGCACCGGCATCCTCGCGGCCTACCAGAAGCTCGAGCCCAGGGTGCGCGAGGCGCTGCGCGACCGCGCGGACATGGGGCACGTGCAGGTCCAGGTGACCGTGGACCTGCGCCCGGCCGAGTGAGCTCCTCGGGCGTCCGCGCCACGCTCGTCCCAGTCGGCGTCTGTGCCACGCTCGTCCTCCTCCTCGCCTCGTGCGCCCCGACCGAGCAGGTAGTCCCCGGCGCGGGCGCGCTGATCGGCGGCACGCTCGTCGACGGCACGGGCGCCGCGCCGGTACCGGACGCGGTAGTCGTGTTCCAGGAAGGGCGCATCACCTGCGCCGGCGCCGCGACCGACTGCAGCGTACCCGCGGGCGCGAGCGTCACCGACGTGACCGGTCGGTGGATCGTCCCGGGCCTCGTCGACGGGCACGTACACTACTCGCAGACCGGATGGGCCGACGGCCGCCCCGACCAGGCCGCCGATCTCCGTGCCGAGTACCCGTACGAGGCCGCGATGGCGCTCAACCGCTCCAACCCCGGCCGGTACTTTCGCTCCTACCTGTGCTCGGGCGTCACCGCCACGTGGGACGTGGGCGGCTACCCGTGGACGTGGGACCTGCGCGCCGCGGCGGAGGACGACCCATGGGCTCCGCACGTGTCCGCGGCCGGTCCGCTGCTGTCCGCGCGCGATCACTGGCTGAACGTTCCCGCGGAGCGGCAGTTCCTCTACCTGTCGGACGCGGAGTCGGTCGAGGCGGCCGCGCGCTACCTCGTGCGCAGCAACACCGATCAGGTCAAGGTGTGGTACCTGGTGGAGGAGGACGCGCCGGACGCCGCGCACTACCAGGAGATGCTGCGCATCGGCGCGCGGGTCGCCCGGGAGGCGGGCACGCCGCTCATCGTGCATGCCACCGGTCTCTGGCAGGCCAAGGACGCGCTGCGCGCGGGCGCCGTGCACCTCGTGCACTCCGTCTACGACCAGGACGTGGACGAGGAGTTCATCGAGCTCGCGCTCGCGAACGGGGCGTCGTACAACCCGACGCTGATCGTGTCGGAGGGCGTCGGCCAGTTCGCCGAGCGCGCCTTCGACGAGTCCGCGCTGGACGTGGCGTGCGTCGATCCCGGCACGCTCGAGAAGGCGCGCCGCACGGCCACCGTCTCGGGCCGCGCGCCGCCCGAGACGCTCGCCCGCCGCCGCGAGGCCGGACGGGCTCGCTACGAGCTGATGCTTCGCAATCTGCGCACCGTGCACGAGGCCGGCATCCCGGTGGTGATGGGGACCGACGCCGGCAACACGCTCACCCTCCACGGCCCGTCCGTGCACGTGGAGATGGAGGCGATGCAGGAGGCCGGCATGTCGCCCATGGACGTGCTCATCGCCGCCACCCTCAACGCGGCCACCGCCATGGGGCGGGGGGACGATCTGGGCACCGTCACGGCCGGCAAGATCGCGGACATGATCGTGGTGGGAGCCGACCCGACCGCCGACGTCGCCAACCTGCGCAGCCCGGCGCTGGTCGTGCGGGGCGGGCACGTCCACGCGCGGGAGGAGCTGGTCTGGCGGTAGTGGCGCCGACGGGGCGCGGCCGGGCGGCGGCGTCCGCATGAGCGAGCCCGCGCGCATCCTGCTGGTGTTCCTCGACGGGGTCGGCATCGGGGAGGCCGACCCGGAGGTGAACCCGTTCGCGCGCGCGTGTGCGCGCGGGCAGATACCCACCCTCCATAGGCTGATGGGTGGGAGGCTCCCCACGCTCGCCACCCCGCGGGTCCGCGGTCCCGGGGGCGGCACCTTCCCGCTCGACGCCACCCTCGACGTCGAGGGCACCCCGCAGAGCGGCACCGGCCAGGCAGCGCTCCTGACCGGGCTGAACGCGGCGGAGATGCTCGGCCGCCACTTCGGGCCGTGGACGCCGGTTCGGCTCCGGCCGCTCGTGGAGCAGCGAAGCCTCTTGCGCCGCGCGGCCGATGCGGGCCGCTCGGTGGCGTTCGCGAACGCGTACCCCCGCGGTTGGCCGGGAGCGAATGGAGGGCGGCGCGTGGCGGGGCCGCCCCTGGCGGCGCGAGGGGCCGGGCTTCTGGACCGCCACGAGGAGGCGCTCGCGACGGGGGACGCCGTCTCCAGCGAGATCGTCAACGACGGATGGCGACGGCACCTCGGCCACGTCGGACTCCCACGCGTGTCGGCGGCCGCGGCCGGAGCGAACCTGGCCGGGATCGCCGCCCGGCACGAGCTGACGCTCTACGCGCACTACACGACCGATTCAGCCGGCCACGATCGCTCTATGGCGCCGGCCGTCGGCGCCCTGCGACGGGTCGACGCGTTTCTCGGGGGGCTCACCGCCGCCCTCCGGCCCGACACGCTCCTGCTCGTCGCCAGCGACCACGGGAACCTCGAGGACGTGCGCGTCGGCCACACACGCAACCCGGCGCTCGGCATCGCGTGGGGACCGGGCGCGGAAGCCGCCGCCGAGCTGGGGGACATCCGGGACGTCACGCCGTTCGTGCTTCGCCTTCTGGGTGTCCGACCTGGCGGTGCATCGCTCGCGGGCTGATGCTCCGCATTCCGACCGAGCTCGTTCGCGACGCGCTCGCACACTTCTTCATCCTTGGGCCGGCCGGGTCGAGGACCCGGTCACGGCGCGCAAGGCAGGAGACGCTCAAGTCCCATGGCCGGATTCTTCGATTGGGTTTTGTCACTCCCACAGGCCTACCCTGAGCTCCGCCTCGACCTGCTGGGGCGCCTCGTGCTCGCGACGCTCCTGGGAGGAGCGATCGGGTGGGAGCGCGAGCGGTCTCGCAAGCCAGCCGGACTCAGGACGAACGTGCTGATCTGCGTGGCGGCCGCGCTCCTCGCGGATCTCTCGGTGAGCGTGGCCGCCGCGGCCACCGGCCCGGCGGACCCCGGGCGTATCGCCGCGCAGATCGTGACGGGCGTCGGCTTCCTGGGCGCGGGTACGATCATCCAGGGGCAGGGGAGCGTCACGGGTCTCACGACCGCGGCCACGCTCTGGGTGGTGGCCGCCATCGGGATGGCCGTGGGCCTGGGCGCCACGGTCGAGGCCATCGGCACGACGATCCTCGTTCTCGTGGCCCTCCTCCCGTTGCAGAGGCTGGAAGCGAGAGCGTACAAGCGCCCCATCGCGAGCACGGACACGCCGAAGCCGGCCGACGAGGGGAGGTAGCGCGCCCGGCGTCCCCGGACGCCATCGGCTCGCCCGCCGGCCGCGCGTAGCTTCGCAACATGTCCGGCCGCCCCAAGATCCTCGGTCAGCTTCTCATCGAGGCTCGCTGCGTCGATGCCTCGACGCTCGCCGATGCGCTCGGTCCCGCCCGCCGGGCGCCCGAGCGCATCGGCGAGACGCTGGTGCGGCTGGGAGCCGTATCCGCCGAGGACGTCGCGCGCGCGCTCTCGGTGCAGCTGGGGCTTCCCTACGCTCCGCCGCCGCTCGTCCCGGAGCCCGAGGCGTTCCGCACGGTGCAGATCGAGCTGATCCGGAGCCATCGCGTGCTGCCGCTCAGCGTCGCGAACCGCTCGATGCGCATGGCGATGGCCGACCCGCTGGACATGGCCGCCGTCGACGACGTCCGCTTCCAGACGGGCCGCAGGGTGCAGCCGGCGGTCGCGTCCCCCGAGGCGGTGCTCGAGGGCATTCGGGGCGCGTGCGGGGAGGGCCTGGCCGAGCTCGTCGAAGCGCTCCCGGCGGAGCTGAGGAGCACGGCGCCCGTCGCGGAAAACGAGCTCGAGCGCGCGACACGCGAGGCCCCGGTCGTGCGTCTCGTGGACCGGATTCTCAGGAGCGCGATCGACCAAGGCGCGAGCGACATCCACGTCGAGGAAACGGGCCGGGACGTTCGCATCCGGCTCCGCATCGACGGGCACCTGCGGCAGACGCTCGACCTGCCCGCCGCGTCCAAGCGCGCGGTTCTGTCGCGCCTGAAGGTCATCGCCGGCATGGACATCTCCGTGCGGAGGCGCGCGCAGGACGGGCGCATCGCGCTCGACCACGGAGGGCGCGAGCTCACGCTCCGCGTGAGCACGTTGCCGGTGAATGGAGGCGAGAAGGCGGTCGTGCGTATCCTCGACTCGGACACCGCGCCCGCCAGCCTGGACGGGCTGGGCATGGCATCGAAGGACCTCGCAGCGCTCCGACGCATGCTGGCCCGCGGGGAGGGCGTGATCCTAGCAGCGGGGCCGACCGGCAGCGGAAAGAGCACCACGCTGTTCGCCGCGCTGTCCGAGCTGGACAGGGAGACGCGCAACGTCGTGACGCTCGAGGATCCCGTGGAGTACAGGCTGCCGGGCGCGAGCCAGGTCCAGGTGGACCGGCGCGCCGGCCTCGGGTTCGCCGACGCCCTGCGCGCGATCCTTCGCCAGGACCCCGACGTCGTGATGGTAGGGGAGGTGCGCGACCGGGAGACCGCGGAGATCGCCATGGCCGCGGCGGTCACCGGTCACCTGGTGCTCTCCACGATCCACACGACCGACGCGCCGGGCGCGATCACGCGTCTGCTCAACATGGGGGTACCGCCGTTCCTCGTGGCGGGCGGGCTATCGGGCGTGGTCGCCCAGCGCCTCGTGCGGAAGTGCTGCCTGGCGTGCCGCGGGCGGGGCTGCGAGGGGTGCGCCGGCGGGTACAGCGGGCGCACCGGCGTCTACCAGGTCCTGATGCTCACGGACGCGCTGCGCGACGAGATCTCGAGGGGCGGGTCCTCCGCGCAACTCCGGCGCCTGGCGCGCGAAGGCGGCATGGGCGGCCTCGACTCGGACGCCCGGCGCGCCGTGGCGTCCGGCCTGACCACGCCACACGAGATCACGCGGCTAATCAACGCCGCGGTCGGCGCGAGCCTCCCCTGCGCGACCTGCGGCTCGGGGGTTCCCATCGGCGCGCTGGCGTGTCCCGACTGCGGCGCCCAGCACGGCCGGCGCTGCCCGTGCGGCCAGAGGCTGGAAGCGGACTGGCGATACTGCCCGTGGTGCGTCCGAAAGACGGCGTGAGAGAGCCCGCCCACGTACGTTCCCGCTCATCCGAACCGCGCCTGGCGCAGCGTGAGCGCCTCGATGCGCTCGACGTCGACCTCGACCCCGATGCCGGGGCCGGTCGGCACCGCCATCTCGCCGGCCTCGACCTCGAACTCGGGCGAGACGATGTCGCGCGCCCAGTAGCGCCGGCTGGCGGATATGTCACCGGGCAGCGTGAAGCCCGGCAGCGAGGCGAGCGCGACGTTGTGGGCGCGGCCCACGCCCGACTCGAGCATGCCGCCGCACCACACGGGCAGGTCGCGGGCGCGCATGGTATCGTGGAGCC
>Ga0302046_10005816_pt1 | contig 10820 bp, 7 predicted proteins | sample RVTome_11_FD_200261 | JGI IMG/M metagenome (GOLD analysis project Ga0302046, IMG submission 200261) | Soil microbial communities from uranium-contaminated site in the Upper Colorado River Basin, Wyoming, United States - RVT147D111 (version 2) ... | reverse complement strand
GCCAGGACGCGTGGGCTGAAGTGGTCGGGGTGCTCGTGGGAGTACCAGATGTGGGTGACGCCCTTGAAGTCGGCGGGCGTGAAGGCGCTGGCCGAGAGCAGGGCCCAGCCTTCGTTGAAGGCGGTGCCGGCGAGCCAGGGGTCGCACAGCAGCCGCACGCACTCGTGGGTCAGGATCAGCGACGCGTGGTTCACGAACTCGATCAGCAAGCTCCGCTCCTCCGCCTCCGCGGCCCGTTCCGTCGCACGGGCGGGCTGCCATGGCTGCTCATCGGCCGTCGGGGGGTGGCGGCTGTAACGGTGCTCGGACCTTCGAACGCCCGCTTCGTCAGGGCTCCTGGCCCGGCGCCGCGCCGTGGCCCCGCACGAACAGGGGCTCGACCCCGGCCCGGGTGGCCTGCTCCCGCAGGGAGGCTTCGCTGGGGGCGCGTTCGAAGCGCCCGGCCGCCGCCAGGAAGGCGGGCAGCAGGTCGAGGTCGCCCGGCGAGCACACGAACACGTCGGGCCGGGCCAACGCCCAGTGCAGCGCCCGCGCCAGGTCTTCGGGCGCGCGCAGCGGCTCGTACCAGGTGGAGGCGTCCTGGCCCTGACCCTCGGGCCAGCGCCGGCGGGCGACGGCCTTGATGGTCTGGACCGCGACGCCGCGTGCGCGGCAGGTGGCGGCCAGCGCCTCGAACTCGGCCGCATAGCGCTCGTCGCGCCACTGGGCCCAGCCAAGGGGCAGCAGCACCGAGTCGAACGGGAAGCGCGCCAGGCTGCGCGCGTGCATGGCCGCCACGCGCGTGCCGTGGCCCGTGACGCCGATGAAGCGCACGAGCCCCTGCTCGCGCGCCTCCACGGCGGCGCGCAGGGCGCCCTCAGGGCCGAACGCCTGCTCCCATTCGTCGGGCTTCACCAGGTTGTGGAGTTGGATCAGGTCCACGCGGTCCGTGCGCAGCCGCTCGAGCGACGCCCGGATCTGGTCGCGAGCCCCCGCGTAGCCGCGCTCGCCGGTCTTGGTGGCCACGAAGAAGCGCTCGCGCAGGCCGCGCGCGAGCCACGCCCCCACGCGCAGCTCGGCGTCGCCGTAGGAGGCGGCGGCGTCGATGTGGTTCACGCCGTGCTCGAGCAGCAGGTCGAGCGCGCGGTCCGCCTCGTCCTGGGAGCAGCGCCACAGAGCCGCGGCGCCGAACACGACGCGGCTGCTCGCGTGTCCGGTGCGGCCGAAGGGCAGGGTGTCGAGGGGGCCCGCGCTCATGGGGTCGGCAGGTACTCGAGCGGCCCTGCCGGACCGAGCTCCCAGCCCGCCGCCAGCCAGACCAGCAGCAGGACGAGCCACGCCGCGCCGAACGCCAGCGTGTAGGGGAGCATCAGGGCCACGAGCGTCCCGATCCCCGAGCGCGGCGCGTAGCGGCGCACGAAGACCAGCAGGATCACCACGTACGGGTTGAGCGGGGTGATCACGTTGGTGACCGAGTCGCCGATCCGGTAGGTCGCCTGGGTCAGCTCGGGGCTCACGCCCACCGCCATGAACATGGGGATGAAGACGGGCGCGAAGAACGCGTACTTGGCCGACATGGAGCCGATGAACAGGTTCGCCACGCCCACCACGAAGACGAAGGACACCATCAAGCCGGCGGTGGGAAGCGCAGCGCGCACCAGCAGCTCGCCGCCCGCGATGGCCAGCATCTCGCCCAGGCCCGAGTAGCGGAACCAGGCGATGAACTGGGCGGCGAAGAAGGCGAGGACCAGGTAGGAGCCCATGCCCGCCATGGTCTCGCCCATCATGCGGGCCACGTCGCGGTCGCTCCGTACCTCGCCCACCGAGACGCCGTAGGCCACGCCGGGCACCAGGAAGGCCAGGAACAGCAGCGGCACGATCACCGGGATCCAGCGCGGCGACCCGCCCGTGGGGTCGTGGAGCGGCGCCCCGGGGATCCAGGTGGCCGCCGCGAACGCCGCGAGCGTCGCGGCCAGGGCCAGCAGCGCCCAGACGAGACCGCGCCGCTGCTCGGGCCCGAGACGCTGGCTCTCGAGCTCGCTCGCGTCGAGGGCCGCCGGGCCACCCTCGTCGGCCGGCCGGCCGCGCCAGCGCGGCTCCACCCACAGGGAGGTCACCGCCCAGCCCACGCCGGTGAGCAGGAACGTGGAGGCGATCATCAGCCACCAGTTGGCGGTGGCTGCCACCCGGTAGCCCGGGTCGCGCAGCTGGGCGGCGGCCGTGGAGAACTCGGCCAGCATCGGGTCCAGGCTCGTCACGAAGAGGTTGGCGCTGAAGCCGGCCGAGACGCCGGCGAAGACCGTGGCCAGGCCCACCAGCGGCGAGCGGCCCACGGCCCGGTACAGGGCGGCGGCCACCGGCGGCAACACCACGTAGCCCGCGTCGAGCCCCATGGAGGACATCACGCCGACGAACATCAGGGTCGGGGCCAGGAGCCAGGCCGGCACCGCGAGCATCACGGCCTTGAGCGCGGCGCCGATGAAGCCGCTGCGCTCGGCCACGCCGATGCCGAGCATCCCCACCAGCACGACGCCGAGCGGCGGGAACTCGACGAAGCTCTTCACCAGGTTGGCGAGCGCCCAGTAGACCCCATCGGCCGAGAGCAGGCTCCGGGCGCCCACCGTCACCGCCACGCGCTCGCCCTCCTGGACGACCGTCCGCTCCACGCTCCAGCCGGCGCCGGCCACCAGGTGGGAGGCCGCCATCACCGCGAGGGCGCCCAGCAGGAAGAGCGTCGCCGGGTCGGGCAGCGCGTTGCCCGCGCGCTCGAGAGCGCCGAGCCAGCTCCCGCGCGCCTGTGCGTCGCGCTCAGCCATCGCGCGCCTCGGGCGGGCGCCGCACCACGATCGGCGCCAGCGCCAGGCCGGTGACGCCGCCCAGCAAGTCCAGCCCGACGTCGACCAGCGAGCCGGTGCGGTCCGGGAGCACCATCTGCCGCAGCTCGTCGCCGGCCGCCACCAGCGCCACCACGGCCAGGGTCCCCAGGGCCAGCCGCACTCCGGAAGGCGTCGGGAGTGTCCGGATGAGCGCGTTGTAGGTCAGCACCGCCGCGATCGCGTACTCGACCACGTGGGCGGACCTGCGCACGAGGGCGTGGGCGGCGGCGATCTGCCCGTGGCTCCAGTCGGGGAAGAGCCAGCGCAGGAGCGGGCGCAGCAGCCGCGAGGTCTCCTCGTGCTGGAACGGGTTGCTTCCCAGCCCCACGATCACGCCGATCCAGAGCATCACCGGGATCCACGGCACGATCCGGTTGCGCTGTGCCAAAGGCCCCCCTGCGACGTGGGCGACCTTAGCAAGCCGACCGCCAGCCGATACGATCCGCGCCATGAACGGGCGCGCCCTGGTCGTCGGGCTGGTCTACGACGTGTTCGGCAGCTACCCGCGGCGCCCGGGCGACCCCCCGGACGCCGAGGCGGAATACGAGCCCGAGGCCACGGTCGAGGCGCTCGAGGCCGCCCTGGGGCGGCTCGGCCACCGGGCCATGCGGCTGGGCAACGCCCACGCGCTGCTCGCCGCCGCGAGCCAGGGCACGCCGCCGCCGCTCGACGCCGCCCTCAGCATCGCCGAGGGCTACGGCACGCGGAACCGCGAGGCGTGGGCCCCGGTGCTGCTGGACATGCTCGGGATCCCGGCGCTCGGCTCGGACGCGCTCACGCTCTCGCTGGCCCTGGACAAGGCGTGGACCAAGGACGTGGTGTCCGCCGCCGGCGTGCCGGCGCCGCCCCAGCTCTCGGTCGAGGCGGCCGCGGAGCTGGCCAGCGCAGCGCTTCCGGGACCCTTCCCCTTGTTCGTGAAGCCGCGCTGGGAGGGGACCGCCAAGGGCATCGGTGCGGGCTCGCGCGTGGAGGACCGCGCGGCGCTGGGCGAGCGGGTGGCGTGGCTCGTGGAGCGCTACCGCCAGCCCGCCCTGGTGGAGCCCTTCCTGCCCGGCGCCGAGTACACGGTGACGCTGGTGGGCAACGAGCCTCCCGACGTGCTGCCGTTGCTCCAGCGTGCCCTCGAGTCCCGCACCGGGATCGGCCTGCACGCCGTGGAGGCCTCGGCGCCGCCGGGCGCGGCGCTCGCGCACGTGGCGCCGGGCCGGCTCGACGCGGCGCTCGAGGCCGAGCTCGGCGAGCTGGCGCGCCGGGCCTTCCGCGCCCTGCGCTGCCGCGACTTCGCGCGCGTGGACTTCAAGCTCGACGCCGCGGGCCGGCCCTGGTTCCTGGAGATCAACCCGCTGCCGACCTTCTCGCCCGAGGGCTCCTTCGGCATCCTGGCCGAGCTCGCGGGACGGCCGCTGGCCGACCTGCTGGCGGACGTGCTGCGCCGCGGCCTCGCGCGCGTCCGGCCCGGCTGAGCGCGGACCGTTATCCTGCACGCATGAGTGCCTCGCGCGAGGATCAGGGCCGCCCGGAGTGGCGCGACTGGACGTGGCAGATGCGCCACCGCATCCGCACGGCCGAGGATCTCGCGCGCTTCGTCTCGCCCGCGGCCGACGAGGTGGCGGCGGTGGCCGCGCTGGCCGACCGCTTCCGCTTCGTGATCACGCCCTACTACGCGGCGCTCATGGACCCGCACGACCCCGCGTGCCCGATCCGCCGCCAGGTGGTGCCGCGCACCGCCGAGCTCGGGGACCGCCTGGGCCTGGCCGACCCGCTGGACGAGGTGGCCCACTCGCCCGTGAAGAACGTGATCCGCGTCTACGACGACCGGATCGCCTTCTGCGTGAACAACGAGTGCGCGCTCTACTGCCGCTACTGCCTGCGCAAGCGCATGGTGGGCGACGAGGACTGGGCCATGAAGCGCGCCGAGCTGGCCGAGGCGCTGGCCTGGATCCGGGCCACGCCCAGCATCAGGGACGTGCTGCTCACGGGCGGCGACCCGCTGGTCTTCTCCGACGACAAGCTCGCCTGGCTGCTCGGCGAGCTGCGCGCCATCCCCCACGTGGAGATCGTGCGGCTCGGCACGCGCCTGCCGGTGACGCTGCCCTTCCGCGTGACCGACGCGCTGTGCCGCATGCTGGCCGAGCACCACCCGATCTGGCTGAACACCCACTTCAACCACCCGCGCGAGCTCACGCCCGAGGCCGCCGTGGCCTGCGACCGGCTCACGCGCGCCGGGATCCCGGTGGGCAACCAGAGCGTCCTGCTACGCGGCATCAACGACGATCTGGCCACCATGCAGGCGCTGTGCGAGGGGCTCGTGCGCATGCGCGTGAGGCCCTACTACTGCTACCAGGCGCAGCTCCTCGAGGGGACGGCGCATTTCCGCGTCGCCATCGAGGACGGCATCGCGCTGTTCCGGGCCCTGCGCGGCCGCACCAGCGGCTTCGCCATCCCGCTCTACGTGCTCGACACGCCCTACGGCAAGGTCCCGCTCCACTACCCGTACGTGCGCGGCCGCGAGGGCGACTGCGTCGTGGTGGAGACCTACGGGGGCAGACTCTGGCGCGAGCTGAACCCGATCGAGGCGACGGGGGCCCCGACCCCGTCGCAGGCGCTCGAGGAGACGGGGGCCCCAGCGCCGTTGCCGACGAGATGACCGGGCGGCCCGTGTCCGAGGGGCGGGTGCTCGGTGCCGCGGCGCTGCTGCTCTCGGGAAGCGTCGTCCTCTCCCAGCTCATGGGCTTCGTGCGTGAGTCGGTGCTGGCCTATCAGGTCGGCGTGGGCGGGGCCACCGACGCCTACAAGGCGGCCTTCCAGATCCCGGACCTGATCAACTACCTGCTCGCCGGCGGCGCGCTGTCCATCGCGTTCATCCCGCTCTACACCCGCCGTCTGCAGGCGGAGCCCGCCGGGGCCGAGCGCCTGCTCGGTGTGGTCCTGGGGACCTCCGGGGCGCTGGTCGTGGCGCTCACCGCGCTGCTGTGGTGGCAGACACCCCGCCTGATCGACCTGGCCTTCGCCGGCTTCGACGCCGACACGCGGGCGCTCACCGCGCGCCTCACGCGCATCGTGCTGCCGGCGCAGGTCTTCGTGGTCACGGGCAGCATCGTGCGCGCGGCACTCATGGCGCGCGGCAGCTTCGCGGCCCAGGCCATCGGCCCCCTGATCTACAACGCGGGCATCATCCTGGGTGGCCTGCTCCTCGCCCCGCACGTCGGGGTGGAGGGCTTCTCCTGGGGCTGCCTGGCGGGCGCGGCCGTGGGCCTCCTGGCGCTGCCCCTGTGGGACGCGCGCCGGCACGGCGTGCGCTGGCGGCTGCGGGTCGGCCTCCTCGACGCCGACTTCCTCCGCTATGCGGCGCTCGCGGCGCCGCTCACGCTGGGCGTGAGCCTGCTGACCGTGGACGAGTGGTACGACCGCCTGGTCGGCAACCACCTGGCCCAGGGCACCATCGCGATGCTCTTCTACGCCCGGCCGCTCATGCAGGTGCCCATCCGCGTGGTGGGACAGGCGGTGGCCACGGCCGCCATGCCGAGCTTCTCGCGCCTGTTCGCCGACGGGAAGGTGGCGGCGTTGAACGAGCTGCTCTCGGACACCCTGCGCGCGGTGCTCGGCGTGGCCGTGCTGTCGGCCGCGGCCGTGGCGGTGCTGGCGGAGCCCGTGGTGCGTGTGCTGTACGTGCGGGGCGCCTTCATGCCCGACGATGCCGCCGCGGTGGTGGGGATCCTGCGCATCATGCTGCTCGCCGTGCCCGCCTGGGTGGCGCAGCAGATCGCCGTGCGAGCCTTCTACGCGCGCGAGCAGATGTGGAGCCCCATGCTGCTCGGCACGGCCGTCGCGCTGCTGGCCATCCCGCTCTACGTCTCGCTCGGCCGCGAGGCGGGCGCCGAGGGCCTGGCCACGGCGGGCGCGCTCGCGATCTGGGTGAACGCCCTGGCCACGCTGGCCATGGCCCGCGTCATGCACGGCGGCCCGGCCTTCCGTCCGGTCCTGGTGACGATGCTGCGCGGCACGGTCGTCGCGCTGGCCGCCGGGCTGGCGGCTTCCTTCGTGCCGGCGGGCGACCCCACCCTGCGGGGCTCCCTGGGCCAGCTCGTCCTGGCCGGTGCAGCCTTCGGCGTGGTGGCCGTGCTCGGCGTGCTCGCCGTGGGTGACTCGCTGCTGCGCGATCTCCTGCGACGGATCGTCCGGCGGCTCGTGCCGCAGCGCAGCCCGTGAGCTGGGAGTTCTGGATCGATCGCGGCGGGACCTTCACCGACTGCATCGGTCTCGCCCCCGACGGGCGCCTGCACGTGGCGAAGCTCCTGTCGAGCGACGCGGCGCCGCTCGAGGCGATCCGGCGCATCCTGGGCCAGGCCGGCGCGCCGGGCGGCGATCCGCTCCCGCCCTGCACGGTGAAGCTCGGCACCACCGTCGCCACCAACGCGCTGCTCGAGCGGCGCGGCACGCGCACGCTGCTGGTGGCCAACCGCGGGCTCGGCGACCTGCTGCGCATCGGCACCCAGGCGCGTCCCGAGCTGTTCGAGCTGGACATCCGCAAGCCGCCGCCGCTGGAGGAGCGCGTCATCGAGGTGGACGCGCGCGTGGGCGAGCGCGGCGAGCGCGTGGGCGAGCTCGACCTCGCCGCGCTGCGCGAGGCGCTCCGCGCCGCGCGCGCCGACGGCCTCGCGGCGGCGGCCGTGGTGCTGGCGCACGGCTACGCGTACCCCGCCGACGAGACGCGCATCGCCACCCTGGCGGCCGAGGCGGGCTTCCCGCACGTGGTGGCCTCCCACGCCGTGGCCCGCGAGCAGGGTCTGCTGGCCCGGGGCGAGACGGCCGTGGCCGATGCGTATCTCACGCCGCTGCTCGCGGCCCACGCGGCGGAGCTCTCGGCGGCGCTGCCGGGCTCGCGCCTGCGCTTCATGCAGTCCTCGGGCGGGCTCACCGACGCGGCGCGCTTCCGCGGCCCGACGGCGCTGCTCTCGGGCCCCGCAGGCGGCGTGGTGGGCGCGGCGCGCGTGGCGCGCGAGGCCGGCTTCGCCAGCGCCATCGGCTTCGACATGGGCGGCACCTCCACCGACGTCTCGCTGGTGGTGGACGGCGAGGTGGACCGCACCTTCGAGTCCGAGGTGGCCGGCGTGCGCGTGAAGGCGCCCATGCTGCGCATCCACACGGTGGCCGCCGGCGGCGGGTCCCTGTGCCGCTTCGACGGCTTCCGGCTGACCGTGGGGCCCGAGAGCGCCGGCGCCGACCCCGGGCCGCTCTGCTACGGCCTGCGCGACGCCGTGGGCCGTCCCAAGGCGCGCGAGCTCTCGCTCACCGACGTGAACCTGCTGCTCGGCCGGCTCCAGCCCGACCGCTTCCCGCTGTCGCTCGCGCCCGAGCCGGCGCGCGCCGCGCTCGCGGCGCTCGAGACGGAGCTGCGCGCGGCGGGCCAGCCGCTCTCGGCCGAGGAGATCGCCGCGGGCTTCGTGGAGGTGGCCAACGCCGCCATGGTGCAGGCCATCGCCCGGGTCTCTGTGGCGCGCGGCGTGGACCCGCGCGGGCACGCGCTGGTGGGCTTCGGCGGCGCGGCGGGCCAGCACGTGTGCGCCATCGCGCGCGCGCTCGGGATCGGCACGGTGCTGCTCCACCCGCTGGCGGGTCTGCTCTCGGCCTGGGGGATCGGAAGCGCCGAAGCCACCTGGGACGGCCAGCACGACGCCGGCCGCCGCCCGCTGCAAGGCGAGCTCCCAGCCCCCGTGCGCGAAGCGCTCGCGGCGCTCGAGGTCGCGGGCCGCGCGGCGCTGCGCGCCGAGGGCGCCGTCGGGGGCGCGATCTCCTGCGTGCGCCGCCTCGACCTGCGCTACGCGGGCACCGAGAGCGCGCTCTCCATCGCCGAGCCCGCGGACGGCGACTGGCTCGCGGCCTTCGTGCGCGCCCACCGCGAGCGCTTCGGCTACGAGCGGCCGGGCCGGACCGTGGAGATCGCGACCGCCCGGGTGCAGGTGCGCGCGCCGAGCCCGGGCGCCGGCGTGCGGGGCGCCCTGGCCGCCGTCGCGAGCGGTGCGGGCGGCGGCGACGTGCGCCCGCTGCGCACGGAGCCCGTGTGGTTCCCGGGCGCCGGGCGCCTGCCGACGCCGGTCTTCGCGCGCGATGCCCTTTGCCCCGGCGCGCGCCTCTCGGGCCCGGCGCTGATCCTCGAGGACACGGGCACCGTGGCCATCGATCCGGGCTTCGCGGGCGAGCTCTCCGAGAGCGGGACGCTCGTGCTGCGCGACCTCGGCGAGGCAGCGCGGGTCGCGCCCGGGCACGACCTCTCCCGCGCCGATCCGATCCGGCTCGAGGTATTCGGCAACCGCTTCATGTCCATCGCCGAGCAGATGGGAGCCGTGCTCCGCAACACGGCCTTCTCCACCAACATCAAGGAGCGTCTCGACTTCTCCTGCGCGGTCTTCGACCCCGAGGGCGGGCTCGTCGCCAACGCGCCCCACATCCCCGTCCACCTGGGCGCCATGGGCGAGACGGTGCGCGCAGTGCGCGCGCGCTTCCCGGAGCTCGGCCCCGAGGACGTGGTGGCCAGCAACGATCCCTACGAGGGCGGCTCGCACCTGCCCGACGTGACGGTGGTCTCGCCCGTGTTCGTGGCGGGCGGCTCGGGCGCGCCGGACTTCTTCGTGGCGTCGCGCGGCCACCAGGCCGACATCGGGGGGCGGACGCCGGGCTCCATGCCGCCCGACTCGCGCACGCTCGAGGAGGAGGGCGTGGTGCTGCACGCCTTCCGGCTGGTGCGCGCGGGCCGGCTCGACGAGGCGCGCGTGCGCCGCCTGCTGGCCGACGCTCGCTACCCGGCCCGCAGCCCCGACGACAACCTGGCCGACTTCGAGGCCATGGTGGCCGCCAACCGCACCGGCATCGCCTTGCTGCGCGCCATGGTGGCCGCCGAGGGGCACGCGGCGGTCGCCGCCACCATGCGCCAGCTCCAGGAGGCGTCGGCGGCCAAGGTGGCCCGCGAGATCGGGCGCCTGCCCGACGGCGAGCGCGTCTTCGAGGACCGGCTCGACGACGGCACGGCCATCCGCGCGCGCCTCTCGGTGCGCGGCGAGCGCATGGGGATCGACTTCGCCGGCACGGCCCCCGCCGTGCCCGGCAACCTGAACGCGCCGCGGGCCGTGGTCCAGGCCGCGGTGATCTACGTGCTGCGCTGCCTGGTGCGCGAGCCGATCCCCCTGAACGGCGGCTGCCTGTTGCCGGTGGAGATCCGCGTGCCCGCGGGCTCGCTGCTCGATCCGCCCCCCGGGCACGCCGTGGTGGGCGGCAACGTCGAGACCTCCCAGCGCGTGGTGGACGTGCTGCTGGGCGCGCTCGGGCTCGCCGGCGCGAGCCAGGGCACGATGAACAACGTCACCTTCGGCGACGAGCGCTTCGGCTACTACGAGACGATCGGCGGCGGCGCCGGCGCCGGGCCCGGCTTCGACGGCGCCTCGGGCGTCCACACCCACATGACCAACACGCGCATCACCGACCCCGAGGTGCTCGAGGCGCGCCACCCCGTGCGCATCGAGACCTTCGCCCTGCGGCGCGGCTCGGGCGGCGCCGGGCGCCAGCGCGGGGGCGACGGGCTCGTGCGCCGCTACCGCTTCCTCGCGCCCGTGACGGTGTCTCTGTTGAGCGAGCGCCGGACCGTGGCGCCCTACGGCATGGCGGGCGGCGCCCCGGGCCGGCCCGGCGAGAACCGCGTCGAGCGCGCCGACGGTCGCGTGGAGCGCCTCGGCGGCAAGGCGAGCGTCGCTCTCGGGCCCGGCGACTGCCTGGTGGTGGAGACCCCGGGCGGCGGCGGCTATGGCGCACCCTCGGGCAGCGAGTCCGCTCGATCGCCCGCCCTTGCCCGCTCCGCCGGTGCGGCCTAGCTTGCGTCCGGGCGCGTAGCTCAATTGGCAGAGCAAGTGGCTCTTAACCACTAGGTTCAGGGTTCGATTCCCTGCGCGCTCACCAGCCTTCCCGCCGCGAATT
>Ga0302046_10005815_pt1 | contig 10823 bp, 11 predicted proteins | sample RVTome_11_FD_200261 | JGI IMG/M metagenome (GOLD analysis project Ga0302046, IMG submission 200261) | Soil microbial communities from uranium-contaminated site in the Upper Colorado River Basin, Wyoming, United States - RVT147D111 (version 2) ... | reverse complement strand
GCGGCATCGGCTCAGAACAGGTTGCCGCGCGCGGCCTGGCCGGCGTCGATGGTGACCACGGTGCCGCTGATATAGGAGGCGCGGTCGGAGGCAAGGAAGGCAACCAGATCGGCCACCTCCGCCGCCGTGCCCGGGCGGCCGAACGGCAGGTGGCTCGTCATCTGCCGCCAGTCCGCCGGGTCGAGCCCCTTGTTCTTGGCCGCGTTCTGCAACAGCGTCACCAGCCGCTCGGTCTCGATCATGCCGGGGTTGCAGGCGACGACGCGGATGTTGTCCTTGGCGCTGTCCGAGCCCATGGCGCGGGTGAAGGCCATCAGGCTGGCGTTGCCGGCGCTGCCGGCCACGTAGTTGAAGTCCTGGCGCTCGCCGGCGGTGCCGATGACGTTGACGATGCTGCCGCCGCCCCGCGCCTTCATCCGCGCGTAGACGGCGCGCGTCAGGTTGACGTAGCCGAACACCTTCAGGTTCCAGGCGTGGCGCCAGGTCTCCTCGTCGACCTTGTCGAGCGAACCGCCGGGGATGGCGCCGGCGTTGTTGACCAGGATGTCGACGTCGCCCGCCGCCTCGGCCAGCGCCTCCGGCTGCCCCGAGAGGCCCAGGTCCATCGGGTGGATGGTGACGTTGACCTGGTGCTTGCCGCGTATCTCTTCCGCCAGCGCCGCCAGGTCGGCCTCGGTACGCGAGGCGATGTGCAGGTGGCAACCCTCCTCGGCCAGCAGGCGCGCCACCGCGCGGCCGATACCCTTGGAGGCGCCGGTGACGATCGCGGTCTTGCCGCCGAGATGTAGGTCCATGTCGCTCTCTTCCCTGGCGCCGATCCCGCGGTCACTATAGCCGCAGCCGGCGAAGCAGGCGACGGGGGCTCGCCATGGCGGGCGGAATGGTGAAAAATCGCTCTACCACCCCACGGAAGAAGCGAGAGACGGCATGTTGAGCGTGGAGAAGCCGCAGGATTTGAAGCAATACGTCGGCAAGGACCTGGGCGTCAGCGGCTGGCTGACGGTGGACCAGGAGCGGATCGACAAGTTCGCCGAGGCCTCCGGCGACCACCAGTGGATCCATGTCGACGTCGAGCGCTGCAAGCGCGAGATGCCGGGCGGCAAGACCATCGCCCACGGCAACCTGACGCTGTCCTTGTGCTCGACCATGGCCAAGGACTGCTACGAGGTGACCAGGCGCAGCCGCGGCATCAACTACGGCTCCAACAAGGTGCGCTTCACCAACCAGGTGCCGGTCGGCAGCCGCATCCGCGTGCGCCCGCTGATCAAGTCGGTCGAGGACGTGAAGGGCAACGGCGTCCGCGTCACCACCGAGATGACGGTGGAGATCGAGGGCCAGGAGCGCCCGGCGCTGGTGGCCGAGTTCATCAGCCTGTCCTACGCATGAGTACCGTCGACGCGGCACCGGGCCTGCTCGAGGCCGCCGAGCCGAAGGCGCTCGGCTTCGATGCGGGCAGGCTGGCCGCGGCGGTGGCGCTGGCCGAGGCGAGCGAAATCCCCTGGCCGCTGGAGCTGGCGGGCAGCCTGAGTTCGCGGCTGCACGAGCCGCCGCCTTACAACCAGCCCTTGGGGCGGACGCCGCCGCGCGGACCCGCGAACGGAGTCGTGCTGCGCCATGGCCGCATCGCCGCCGCCTGGGGCGAGCCGGCGCGCGCCGACCTCACCTTCTCGGTGGCGAAGAGCTACCTTTCGGTGCTCGCAGGCATCGCCGTCGACGACGGCCTGATCCGCGACCTCGACGACCCGATGCGCGGCTACGCCCTCGACGACGGCTTCGAGGCGGCGCAGAACCGCGACATCACCTGGCACCACATGCTGCAGCAGACCAGCGAGTGGGAAGGCACGCTGTTCGACCGTCCCGACCTGTTGGACCGCAACCGCGACGTCGGCGAGGGCGCCGACAACTCGAAGAAGGGCACGCACCGCGACCTGCAGCGGCCGGGCAGCTTCTGGGAGTACAACGACGTCCGCATCAACCGGCTGAGTCTGTCGCTCTTGCAGGTGTTCAAGCGCCCGCTGCCCGAGGTGCTGGCCGAGCGCATCATGCGGCCCATCGGCGCCGGCGACGGCTGGGAATGGATCGCCTACGACAACGCCACGGTGACGGTCGACGGCACGCCAATGTCCTCGGTGCCGGGCGGCACGCACTGGGGCTGCGGCTTGCGCATCTCGGCGCTGGACCAGGCGCGGCTCGGCCAGCTCATGCAGCAGGGCGGACGCTGGGGCAATCGGCAGCTACTTTCCGAGGGCTGGATCCGGCGCAGCCTGATACCCTGCCCGTTGAAGCCCGACTACGGTTATCTCTGGTGGCTCAACACCGGCCGGGGTTACCGCCCGGCGGCGCCGGAGACCAGCTTTTTCGCCATCGGCGCCGGCGGCAACTGCATCTGGGTCGAACCATCCTTGGACCTAGTGGCGGTGTTCCGCTGGCTCGATCCGCCGGCCGCCAACCGGGTGATCGCCGGCATTGTCGCGAGCCTGGCTTAGGAGACCGGCATGGAGCTGCAACTGTCCGCGGCCGACGAGGCCTTCCGGGACGAGGTGCGGCGGTTCCTCGACGCCAACCTGACGGACGAGCTGAGGGAGGCGACGCGGCTCACCTCCGGCGTCTTCGCCGAGTTCGAGATCGGCCGGCGCTGGCACAAGGCGCTTTACGAGCGGGGCTGGATCGCGCCCGCCTGGCCGGTGGAATACGGCGGCACCGGCTGGAGCCCGATGCAGCGCTTCATCTTCGACCGCGAATGCGCCGCCGCCGGCACGCCCCGGCTCTTCGCCATGGGGCTGCGCATGGTGGGGCCGGTGATCATGCGTTTCGGCCGCCAGGAGCAGCAGCACTTCTATCTGCCGAAGATTCTTTCGGGCGAGGACACCTGGTGCCAGGGTTATTCCGAGCCGGGCTCGGGCTCGGACCTGGCCTCGCTGCAGTGCCGGGCGGTCGCCGACGGCGACGACTACGTCGTCAACGGCACCAAGATCTGGACCACCGGCGCGCAGTACGCGACGCGCATGTTCCTGCTGGTGCGCACCAGGATGGAGGGGAAGCCGCAGGAAGGCATCTCCTTCCTGCTGCTGGACATGGACACGCCCGGCATCACCGTGAAGCCGATCATCACGCTGGCCGGCGACCACGAGGTGAACCAGGTGTTCTTCGACGACGTGCGCGTGCCGCAAGCCAACCGCGTCGGCGAGGAGAACCAAGGCTGGATGGTCGCCAAGTATCTCTTGGAGTTCGAACGCGGCGGCACCGCCTACGGGCCCGGACTGATGGCCGCCATCGACAAGCTGCGCACGCTGGCACGCCTGGAGGCGGGCGACGGCGGCGGTCGGCTGATCGAGGACGCCGGCTTCCGGCGCAAGATCGACGAGGTGGCGATCCAGGCGAGCGCGCTCGATGCCACCGAGCAGCGGATGATGTCGGCGATGACGCAGGGCCAGAACCCGGGCGCCGCCTCCTCGATGCTGAAGACCCGCGGCTCGGAGACGGTGCAGCGGGTGAGCGAGCTCGCCGTCGAGGCGATCGCCTATTACGGCGCCCCCTACCAGCCCGATGCGCGCGTGCCCGGCGCCAACGTCGAGCCGATCGGCCCGGAGCACGCGGTGCCGGTGGTGCCGAAATACCTGAACTACCGCGCCGCCAGCATCTATGCCGGCTCCAACGAGATCCAACGCAACATCATGGCCAAGCTGGTGCTGGGCCTCTGAGGGAGACGACGCCATGAGCGATGCGGCGCGCCACCGTGAGAACCTGAGGGGCGCCATCGCCGGCCGGGCGATGGCCTATCTACGCATCTGGGAAGCGATCAGGAAGCGCCACGGCGAGGCCGAGGCGACGGCGATCATGAAGGAGGCGATCTACGCGCGCGGCTGCGAGATCGGTCAGGCTTTCAGGCATATCGACAAGAAGGACATGGCGGGCCTCCGCGACGCCTTCCTCGCCTACCTGCCCGACCCGGACATGCTGCAGCCGGAGGTGCATTGCAGCGACGCCGGCCTCGACATCAAGTTCCACGACTGCCCGCTGAAGGCGGCCTGGCAGGCGGCGGGCCTGGAAGGCGACGAGCTGGCCAAGCTCTGCGAGATCGCCGGCGTCGTCGACAACGGCACCTTCGAGGCCGCCGGCTTCGACTTCCACGCCGAAACCTGGAAACCGGGCCAGGAAGGCTGCTGCTTCATTCACGTCCGCCCGGGCGACTGAGGCCATGGCCGCCGCCCGAGAGGACGCCCTGCAGCGCGCCGCCGCCTATTTCGACGACGGCGGCTATTTCGACGACCTGAAACGCCGGGTGGCGATCCATTCCACGGCCCAGGTCGCGGCCGAACGGCCGGCGCTCTACGCCTATCTCAAGGACGAGATCGGCCCGACCCTCGCGGCCATGGGCTACAGCCTCGAGCTGTTCGAGAATCCGGCTCGGGGCGGCGGCCCCTTCCTGCTGGCCGAGCGGCACGAGGACGACACCCTTCCGACGGTGCTGACCTACGGCCACGGCGACGTGGTGCGCGGCCTCGAGGGCGAGTGGCGCGACGGCCTCGATCCCTGGACGCTGACGGTCAAGGACGGCCGCTGGTATGGCCGCGGCACCGCCGACAACAAGGGCCAGCATTCGATCAACATCGCCGCGCTGGCCCGCGTGCTGGAGACGCGCGGCCGGCTCGGCTTCAACTCCAAGGTGCTGCTGGAAAGCTCCGAGGAGATCGGCTCGCCCGGCCTGCACGCCTTCGCCGAGGCCAACCGGGAGCGGCTGAAGGCCGACGTGCTGATCGGCTCCGACGGCCCGCGCCTGACGCCGGAGGCGCCGTCGATCTACATGGGCACGCGCGGCGCCATCAACTTCGAGCTCTCCGTCGACCTGCGCGAGGGCGGCCACCATTCCGGCAACTGGGGCGGCCTGATCTCCAACGCCGGCATCCGCCTGGCCAACGCCATCGCCGCCATCGTCGGCCCCAAGGGCGAGATCAGGGTGCCGGCGCTGAAACCGGAATCGATGCCCAACTCGGTGCGCATGGCGCTGGCCGACTGCGTCGTCGACGGCGGCGAGGACGGGCCCGAGATCGAGCGCGACTGGGGCGAGCCGGGACTGACGCCCGAGGAACGCGTCTTCGGCTGGAACTCGTTCGAGGTGCTGGCCTTCAAGGCCGGCAATCCGGAGAAGGTGGTGAACGCCATCCCGCCGCGCGCCACTGCCTGGTGCCAGATCCGCTTCACCGTCGACCGCGATCCGGACAGCTTCCTGCCGGCGATCCGCGCCTGGCTCGACGCGCACGGCTTTCCCGACGTCGCCGTCGGCCAACAGGACGGCGGCTTCATGATGCGGGCGACGCGGCTCCTGCCCGACCACCCCTGGGTGAAGTGGACCGTCGCCTCGATCGAGCGCTCGGTCGGCCGGCCGCCGATGGTGGTGCCGAACCTCGGCGGCTCGCTGCCGAACGACGTTTTCGCCGAGGTATTGGGGCTGCCGACCGTCTGGGTGCCGCATTCCTACGCCGCCTGCTCGCAGCACGCCCCCAACGAGCACGTGCTGCCGCAGATCATGCGCGAAGGCCTGCTGATCATGACCGGCATCTTCTGGGACCTGGGCGAAGCCGGCACGCCCGCCGGTACGCCGCAAAGCTAGGGCACAGCCGGGAGACCAGACGTCCTTGTTCGCCCAGTTCGCCAGCATCTCGCGCGCCCTGCACCACCCGAACTACGGCATCTATACCGCCGGCAACGCGGTCTCGCTGATCGGCACCTGGATGCAACGCATCGCCGTCGGCTGGCTCACCTGGGAGCTCACCGAGTCGGGCGCCTGGCTCGGCGCCATGGCCTTCGCCGACCTCTTTCCCTCGGTCTTCATCGGTCCCATCGGCGGCGCCTTCTCCGATCGCGGCAACCGCTTGCGCATCATCCAGGTCTCGCAGGCGATTGCATGCCTGATGTCGGCGGCCATGTTCGTCCTCACCTGGAGCGGCCTGATCGAGGTCTGGACGCTGTTCGCCCTGGTGCTGGCGACCGGCATCGTCATGGGCTTCACCCAGCCCTCGCGCCTCGCCCTGGTGCCGAGCCTGGTGCCGCGGGCCGACTTGTCGACGGCGGTGGCGATCAACGCCATCGTCTTCAACCTCGCCCGTTTCATCGGCCCGGCGCTGGCCGGGTTGCTGATCGTCACGATCGGCGTCGAGGCCGCCTTCGGCCTCAACGCCCTGAGCTTCCTGGTCTTCGTACTGGCCTTGACGCGCATCCACCTGGCCGAGGCGCAGGCGCAGCCGGCGCGCGCACGGCGCAGCATCCTCGGCGACATCGTCGACGGCGTTGCCTACGCGGCGCGCCATCCCGGGATCGGCCCGCTGCTGCTGCTGTCGATCGCCATTTCCATCGGCGTCCGCCCCTTCGTCGAACTGCTGCCGGGCTTCGCGGCGGACGTCTTCGGCCGCGGCGCCGACGGCCTGGCGATGCTGTCCTCCACCATCGGCGTCGGCGCGATTCTCAGCGGCTTCTGGCTGGCGCAGCGCACCCGGACCATCGGCCTCGGTCGCTTCACCCTGCTGGCCTTCGGCGCCGTCGCCGTCGCCGTCCTGGGCTTCGCCGCCACCGACCGGTTCTGGGTCGGCATGGCGGCGGCGACCATGGCCGGCGTCGCCATGGTGATGTGCGGCGTCGGCGCGCAGACCTTGATCCAGCTCACCGTCGAGCCGGACATGCGTGGGCGCGTCATGAGCCTCTACGGCATCATCTTCCGCGGCGGCCCGGCCGCGGGGGCGCTGATCATCGGCGTCCTCTCCGAGCTCTTCGGCCTGCGCTGGCCGACCGCCGCCGCGGCGGCCCTGGCGCTCGCGTTCTGGGCCTACATCTGGCACCGCCACCGCCGCGCCATTTTCGCCCTCGAGGCCAGCGGCGATTGAGCCCGGCTCCGCCTTGGCGCTAGCATGCACCTCGCCGCCGACCAGGAGACGTCATGACCGGGACACTGCCACTCGCCGACATCACCGTGCTGGAGTTCAGCCACGCCATCATGGGGCCGTCGGCGGGGATGATCTTCGGCGATCTCGGCGCCGACGTGATCAAGATCGAACCGGTGCCGGACGGTGACCGCACCCGGCGACTGAAGAAGAACGGCATCGGCTTCTTCCCCTATTTCAGCCGCAACAAGCGCAGCCTCGCCATCGACACCAAGGCGCCGGAGACCCGGCCGATCCTGGAGGCGCTGGTAAGGCGCGCCGACATCATGCTGGAGAACTTCGCCCCTGGCTCGATGGCGAAGCAGGGCCTGGGTTACGAGGACGCGGCGCGGCTCAACCCGCGCATCGTCTACTGCGCCCTGAAGGGCTTCCTCTCCGGCCCCTACGAGAACCGGCGGGCGCTGGACGAGATTGCGCAGATGATGAGCGGGCTCGCCTTCATGACCGGCCCCACTGGGCGTCCGTTGCGCGCCGGCACCTCGGTGATCGACATCCTGGGCGGCATGGGCGCCGTCGTCGGCGCGCTGGCGGCGCTGCGCGAGCGCGAGAAGACCGGCAGGGGCCAGCTGGTCAAGACCGGTCTGTTCGAGGCGGCGAGTTTCATCATGGGCCAGCAGGTGGTGCAGCACATGATCTCGGGTGAGCCGCTGGTCAGCATGGCCGAACCGATACGCGCCTGGGGCATCTACGACATCTTCCTCGCCTCGGACGCGCGCATGATCTTCATCGGCGTCGTCACCGAGACGCAGTGGCGGCGCTTCTGCCAGGTCTTCGAGCGGCCCGACCTGGCGGCCGACGCCAGGCTGGCGACGAACAGCGAGCGGGTGGAGCAGCGCGACTGGCTGATCCCGGCACTGAAGGGCTTCTTCGCCCAGTTCGACGCTGAGACCCTGCTCGCCAAATGCGAACAGGCCGAGCTCGCCTTCGGCCCGGTGAACCGGCCCGAGGACCTGATCGACGACCCGCACCTGAACTATCAGGGCCGGATGAAGGAGGTGACGCTGCCCGACGGCAAGCGGGTGAAGGTGCCCCGGCTGCCGATCGAGATGGGCGAGCGCTGGTTTTCGGCCCGGCGCGACCCGCCGGCGGTGAGCGCCGACGCCCGCGACATCCTGGCCGAGATCGGCGTCCCCGACGACGAGATCGAGCGCCTGGCCCAGGCCGGCAAACTGGTGCTGCCAGCCCGCCCGGCGACGAAGGCGGCGGAATAGCGGCGGCCTATTCGGCCGCCGCCGGTGCCGGCACCGGTTTCGGACGGTCGTTCGGCAGCAAGAGCGCGCCGAACAGCATCAGCGCACCCATGCCGGCGAGCCAGAAATAGAGCGTCGGCGGACCGTCGTACCAGCGGTAGCTCCAGGCCACCATGGCGACGCCCAAGGGCGCGGCGGCGAAACCCGCGACGTACTTCAGTCCGTAGATCAGGCCGCGCCGGCGCTGCGGCGAGTAGCGGGCCAGCAAGATGTTCTCCGCCGGGCCGGAGAGGTCGAGCGTGAAAGAGATGACGACGGCGATCGCCACCACCGGCCAGCCGACCGCCGAGACCGCCAGCAAGGCAGCCGGGATCTTCACCAGGAAGCTGGCGGCGTAGACCCATTTCAGGGGATAGCGGTCGGCGAGCCAGCCGCCGACGAGTTGGCCGCTGCCGCCGATCAGGTAGGCGCAGGTGACCAGCAGGCCGACGCTGGCGGTATCCAGTTCGCCGGCGGGCCGGATATCCGTCGACAGCCACTTCGGCAGCACGGTGGCGAAGGCGGTATAGAAGAGCGAGCTCAGCACCATCGTCAGCAGCAGGATGACGAAGGCGCGCACCAGGTCGGCCTGCGTCTCCGGCGCCGACGGCACCAGGTCGGAGTCGCGATCGACGACCTGGCCGGTGAGATAGAGCCAGCCCAGCGCCAGGCCGGCGGCGACGGAGACCGCGCCCGGGATCATGAAGGCTGAGCGCCAGCCGCTGAAATCGCTGAGGCCGCCGGCTATCAGCGAGGCCAAGGCCAGGCCGATCGAGCCCATGATGCCGACCACCGCGAGCGTGCGGCCGCGGCCGATGGCGTTCCTCACCACCCAGGCGAGGCCCACCGGATGATAGATGGCGGCGAACAGGCCGAGGAACGACAGCGCCACCATCAGCATGGCCGGGCCGTCGGCGAGACCGGCCAGTATGGTCGCGGTGCCGGCGCCGAGGAAGAACAGGATCATCAGGCGCACCTCGCCGAAGCGGTCGCTGGCCCAGCCGGCGAGCGGCGCGCCGACCCCCAGCATCAGTGCGCCGAGCGTCCAGAGCTCGATCAGCTCGTCGTAGCCGATGCCCCAGACCCGTTCCAGTGCCAGCACGATGGTGAGAAACAGCGTCACCAGGACGTGCATGATCGCATGCCCGAGGCAGGCAAAGACGATGGCGAATTTTGGCGAGTAGACGTCCCTCATGGCCGCCTAGATACGCCCAAATCCGGGCAGGGCGGAAGCCTCAATCCAGATCGCGGACGAAACCGGCGACGGCGCGGCCGATCTCGTCCGGCGCATCCTCCTGGAGGAAGTGCGAGCCGGCGACGGTGACCTCGCGCTGCGCCGGCCAGGCGCGGCAGAACTCGCGCTGGGCGCCGACCAGGATGCTGCCCGGCTCGGCGTTGACGAAGAGCTTCGGCGGCCCGCCTTGGCTGAGCCATGCTGCGTAGGCCTCGACGATGGCGACCACGTCCGCGGGCTCGCCCTCGATCGGGATCTCGCGCGGCCAGGCGAGCGTCGGCCGCCGGCTCTCGCCCGGCTCCAGGTAGGGCCGGCGGTAGACCGCCATCTCCGCCTCGCTCAGCCCACGCAATACGCTCGCCGGCAGGATGCGCTCGACGAAGACGTTCCTCTGCAGCACCATCTCCTCTCCGGCCGGCGAGCGCAGGCCCTGGAAAACGCGGCGCGCGGCCTCGGGCCACTCGTCCCAGCTGACCGGGCGGACGATGGCCTCCATATAGGCGATGCCGGCGACGCTGTCGGGGAAGCGGTGGGCGCGGTGGAAGCCCAGCGCCGAACCCCAGTCGTGCACGACCAGCACGACGCCCTGGTCCAGCTTCAGGGCCTCGAACCAGGCGTCGAGATAGCGCGCGTGATCGACGAAGCGATAGCTGCCGCCCGGATTCCCGCCCGACTGCCCCATACCGATCAGGTCGGGGGCCAGGCAGCGCCCGAGGCCGGACAGATGCGGGATGACGTTGCGCCAGAGATAGGACGAGGTGGGGTTGCCGTGCAGGAAGACGATCGGCCGGCCTGCGCCGACGTCGACATAGGACATCTCGCTGTCCAGCACCGCCCGGCGGCGGCGCGGACGCGGATCCTCTGCGGAAATCGGGATGGCGTTCATCGCATCTTCCTAATCGGCGTCCAGATGGCGGCCGATGACGATCTCCAGGCGGCGCACCTTCTCGGTCAATGCCAGGCGCATGCCGTCGCGGCGCGGCTGCGTCGAATGCGCCAGCGCGCCGAGCGGCAGCTCGTGCTCGGCATCGAAGAGCCGCCGCTCCTCCTCGGAGAACTCGCGCGCCAGCCGTTCGCTGACCCGCCGGCACCAGGTATCGAATTCCTCTTGCCAGCGGTCGAGGTCCTGGTGGTCGGTCAGCCGCAGCACCAGATCGTGCGTCGCCTCCTTCTGCAGCGAACGCAGCCGGCGTGCCTTGCGCGACCGGTCTCGGCGGCCCGACTGCACACGAACCACCCGAAGCACCAGCAGCACCGCGGCGACGACGATCAGCGCCAACAGCACCATCCAGACCAGGCCGCTCGTCGCCGCCATCACCGCTCCCTCCAAGCCGGTCGCCAGTCTAACACCCCGCCGGCCGCTTGCCAGAACGCACCCTTACGATCCCGGCCGGTGCCGACTAGAGTGGGCTCGCTGGCGTAGCA
>Ga0302046_10005814_pt1 | contig 10823 bp, 6 predicted proteins | sample RVTome_11_FD_200261 | JGI IMG/M metagenome (GOLD analysis project Ga0302046, IMG submission 200261) | Soil microbial communities from uranium-contaminated site in the Upper Colorado River Basin, Wyoming, United States - RVT147D111 (version 2) ... | reverse complement strand
TTGGCCGCCAGAGTGCGAAGGCGCCCGAAGTGGCTGCTGAGAGTCCACTTGCAAACGCCCGGTTCACGCGCTTCACTGATTTTCCAGGCTCTGAGTGGGACGCCGCCATATCACCCGACGGCAAGTTCGTGGTGTTTCTGTCCGATCGCGACGGCCCGTTCGATATCTGGTTGAGCCAGGCAGGCACCGGACGGTTCACCAATCTCACGCAGGGCAGGGAGTACACTGGAGACTTCGACGTCCGGAACGTGGGGATTTCGCACGACGGCTCCGAAATCTGGCTAGCCGGCCGCTTTCCGGATCGAAGGCTGCGACTGATGCCGCTATTCGGCGGGGCGCCTCGCGTGTTCCTGCCCGGGAACGTGGTCAATGTGGCTTGGTCTCCAGACGGCGCCCTCTTGGCGTATCACACCGGCGAGCCAGGTGATCCTATGTTCGTTGCCGACCACAGTGGCGCCAATGCCAAGCAGATTTTCGTCAACCCGGCCCCGGGAGGCCACAACCACTTTCCAACATGGTCTCCAGACGGCAAGTGGATCTACTTCGTCACTGGCTTCTACGCCACGCAGGAGATGGACCTGTGGCGCATTGTTGCACCCACGGGCGGAGAGCCGGAGCGTCTGACGCGCCATAACAATGACGTGACCTATCCGACGCCGATCGATTCGCACACGGTGCTCTACCTGTCACCCGCTGAGGATGGCTCAGGGCCGTGGCTGTGGGCCCGCGCGTGAAGCCACGCGGCGCGTAACTTACGGCATGGAGAGATACTTGTCTCTGGCGGCGAGTGCCGATGGCAGCCGGCTGGTGGCCGTGGTGTCGAATCCGAGCGCAAGCTTGTGGAGTGTGCCGATTCTCGATCGCCTGGCTGATGAGCGCGACGCGAAGCCTTTTCCGGTGCCGACGGTCCGCGCGCTGGCGCCGCGCTTTGGACTCGGGAGCCTGTTCTACTTGTCGTCTCTCGGCGGCGGCGATGGGCTGTGGCGGTACCAGGACAATCAGGTTCTCGAAATCTGGAAAGGAACGCATGGGACACTCTTCGAACCCCCTGGAATTTCCTCCGATGGGAAGAGGGTGGCAATCTTGCTCCGAGGACAAGGTAAGATTCGCTTGAACATCATGAGCAGCGATGGCACAGGACTCACATCTCTTGCCGACACCATAGATGTGAGAGGATCCGCTTCCTGGTCACCGGACGGAAGATGGATTGCCGCCGGCGGTACGGACGCGAACGGGCCGGGGTTGTTCAAGATTCCAGTGGAGGGTGGCGCTCCGGTTCGCCTGGTTGCCGGAACGGCGTTGGATCCGGTGTGGTCGCCGGATGGAAGCCTGATCGTGTATGCCGGCCCGGTCGTAGCTTGGTATGCGCCGCTTTTCGCCGTGAGTCCGGACGGAACCCCTGTCGACCTACCTGTGATCCGAGTGCGGGCCGGAGGGGAGCGCTATCGGTTCCTTCCCGACGGTAGGAGCCTGGTTTACATGCAGGGAGAGTTGGCGCCACAGGATTTCTGGCTGCTCGATCTGGCCGCGAAGAAAAGCAGGCCGCTCACGCATCTGAGCAACGGCGGCGCGCTGCGCACCTTCGACATCACACCCGATGGCAAGCGGATCGTGTTCGACCGTCTCCAGGAGAATTCTGATATCGTGCTGATCGATCTCGACAGCCGATAGCGCTTTCGCTTACGCCCGGCTCAAGGATTTGGACTGTTTACCGCGAGAAGACCGCAGTAAGGAGATCCGCGCGCGCGGATGAGTGAGCCGTCAGAACAGCTCGTCGCCTCGGTCGCCCGCCTCTGTCCGGAGGCCGCGCCGGAGGACCTCCGCGAGTTCCTCTCCCGCCTGGATGCGGCGTATTGGGAGCGGGAGTCCGCAGACGACATTGCCTCTCACTTCCGGCTGGCATCGACGCTCGGGCGGGAGCGGCCGGCCCGGGTCGCCGTCGTCCCCCGAGACGGCGGCCATTACGACGTGGTGGTGGTCGCTTTCGACTACTTCGCCGAGTTTTCGATCCTGTGCGGCCTGCTCGCGGTTCATGGCCTGAACATCGAGTCCGGTCACGTCCACACTTTCGCTCCCGCGAGTGTCGCTCGCGGACGAAGGCCCCCGGCTCGCAAGATCGTGGATGTCTTCCGTGTCGCGCCGCGCCCGGGGCGGCCCGCGCCGGACGCGCGCGCGCTGGAGGAAGAGCTCGTCGCCCTTCTGACTCGCGTCGTGGAGGGCCGATCGCTCGAGGCGCGTGAAGAGCTCAATCGACGGCTGGTAGAGACCATGGAACGCCTGCCCGGCCCCCCCGCACACCTACCGCCTCTGGAGATCGAGTTCGATAACGACGCCTCCCCTCAGTGGACGGTGATGGACGTGCGGGGGCGGGACACCCCCGGGTTCCTTTACGCGTTCGCCAACGCCCTCTCCATGCGCGGCGTCTACGTGCAGCGAGTGCACATCGAGACCCGCGGTGAGGCGGTTTGGGACCGCTTCTACATAGCCGACCGCGAGGGCCGCAAGCTGGTGGGCGAATCGGAGCAGCAAACCCTTCGTCTGGCGGTGGCCTTCATCCGTCAGTTCACGAGCTTCCTCACCTCCGCGCCGGACCCGGCACTCGCCCTGCGCGACTTCGACCAGCTCCTGGACCGAGTCATGGCCGAGGGCCCTACCGGTGACACGCTCGCGCTACTACAGAGCCCCGAGGGCCTGCGGCAGCTGGCTCGCCTGTTGGGCAGCAGCGCCTTTCTCTGGGAGGACTTTCTCCGCACGCAGTTCGAGCACCTGCGGCCGGTGCTGGCCGAGTGGACGACGCGCGAGATCCCGGATCGAGCGGGCTTCTTGGAGGCGCTCCGGCTCCGCCTCAGCGACGCGGGCGACTACGAAGAATGTCGGCGGCGGCTCAACGAGTTCAAAGACGAGCAGATGCTGCTCGTCGACATGAAGCAGCTGCTCGACCCCCGGGCCTCGCTCGAGGTCTTCTCGCGCGCACTCACTGACCTTGCTGAGGTCGTTCTGGCCGAGGCGGTCCGCCTCGGCCAAGACCACCTGCTCGTGATGCATGGCGTTCCGCGGGACGATGTCGGCCGAGAGTGTCCTTTCGCCGTCTTCGGCCTCGGCAAATTCGGCGGCGTCGAGATGGGGTACGCCTCGGATATCGAATTGCTCTGCGTCTACGGTGGCCCCGGCCATACGGAGAAGACAGGGATCCAGAACGGGGATTTCTTCGAGGCCGTGGTTAGGGAAATCATGGGGCTCATCGAGGCGCGTCAGGATGGGATCTTTCACATCGACCTGCGCCTGCGGCCGTACGGGCGCAAGGGTGCCCTCGCCAGCCCATTAAGTGCCCTTCGCGACTACTACCGCGAGGGTGGCGAGGCCGCGCCCTTCGAGCGGCAGGCTCTCATCAAGCTGCGTTTTGTGGCCGGCGATCCCGCCCTGGGCCGCGAGGTGGAAGCGTTCCGCGACCACTTCGTTTGGAGTGGTGCGCCTTGGGACATGTCGACTGCCCTGCACCTGCGGGATCGTCAGGTGAAGGAGCTCGTGCCTCTCGGACGTACCAACGTCAAGCTGAGCCGTGGCGGGCTGGTGGAGGTCGAGTACGCGGTCCAATACCTGCAGATCCTCCACGGGAGCGAGCACCTCGAGCTGCGGAGCACGTCCACGCTCTCCGCTCTCGCGGCGCTGCGGCGGCTCGGCTTGGTTTCAGAGGTGGAGCACCGAGAGATGGAAAGCGCCTACCTTTTCTGGAGACGCGTCGCGGACGGGTTGCGGATGGTCCGCGGCCACGCCGGCGATCTCCTCTTGCCCGAGGAGAGCTCGGAGGAGTACCGCCTTCTCGCCCGCCGGCTTGGCTACGGTGGCTCAGACTGGGAGGAAGGCGCGCGCGCCCTGGCGGAAGATGTACGGCTTCACCGCGACCGGGTCGCTTCCTTTTTCGACCGGCGCTTTCGTGCGGTTTAAAGCTCGAAGACCTGACGGAAGACGCGGTGGACCTCATCGGTAAACGATCGGAAATCGCGGATAAAGGCGGCCTCTGCCCTCACACCATCGACGTCGCCGTACCCGAGGCGCCGGGCCAGAGAACGCATGGCCGGCGTTCCGAACGGGAGCGTGTGGGACTGTGTCCCCGTCGCCATCTGCAGTTTATTCTCGACGTCGCGCAGGAAGAGATAGGCTTTGGCGAGCGCGTCCGCTTGTCCGGCGGGTAGGAGACTGGCCTCACGCAGGGCGTAGAGCGTGCGGAGCGTGCCCTTTTCGCGCAAGGCTTTTCGGCGGCCAGCGAACCGAAGCTGGAGGGAGTGCGCTACGAACTCGATCTCGCGGATCCCGCCGAAGCCCAGCTTCACGTTGCGGTCGGCCTCGCCTCGCGCCAGCAGCCGGCGGTCCATGCGTCGCTTCGCGTCGCGCAGCTCGTGCAGCGCCTCGGGCCCGAAGGGTCGGCCGAAGACGAAGACCCGCACCTTCTCCAGGAAACGGAGTCCCAACGCGCGGTCGCCTGCCACCGGACGGGCCTTGACCAGAGCCAGCCGCTCCCAGCTCGAGGCACGATTGCGGTAGTAGTTCCCTGCGGACGCGATCGTGGGTGCAATCTCTCCCGTTCGTCCCTCGGGTCGCAGCCGAAGGTCGACCCGGTAGACGTGTCCCTCGCTCGTGACTTCACCGAGGGCGGCGGTCACGGCGCGGGCCAGCCGGCGCGCTCCATCCCCTCGAGCGAGGGGCGGGCCGGCGAGGTAGAGGAGGTCCACGTCGGAGCTGAAGTTGAGCTCGCCACCACCGAGCTTCCCGAGGGCGATGACCGCGAAACCGCGGCCCACCGCCGAGAGCTCGCAGGCACGCTCGATCAAGACGTCGGCCAGCACGCTCAGGGCATGGAGCGTCTCCTCCACGGTGGCCAGTCGCAGCAGGTCACGCGCTCCGATCAGGAGCAGCTCCCGCCGCTTCGCGACGCGGAGCGCGTCGGCGTCACCGACCTTGGAGATGTCCTGCGCCATCTCCTCGCGCGTACGAGCCCTACCGAGCCTGCCCAAGACCCACTCGAACCACGCCGGCTCTCGCATCAATGTCTCCGCCAGGAAGGCGCTTCCTCCGCAGAGGACCGACCCCAGCTCGAGGGCACGAGGTTCGGCCAGGAGCCGCTTCCGGAAGGATCGGGGACTCGCGTTGGAGTGGACGAACCGCTCCAAGAGGATCAGGCCCTGGTCGGGATCGGCAGAGCGGCCAAGGGTGACGAGAAGCCGCTCCGAGCTCCTGGCGTCGAGACCAAGGAGTTTAAGGCTGTGCAACGCCGCCGGGGCGTTCAGTAACCCGTGGCGGGCGAAGCGTTCAGGGGTCATTTCGAGTGCCGGAGCTTTGGATCCGTGAGGTACGACCCTTGCGCTCGCGGGCTACCATCACCAACCGGTGTAAAGCATAGACTAGCACACGGCATTTCGCCGCGGAGACCGCCGGCATGGCGGGGAATCGTCTTTACTTCGTGTCGAGAAAGGAATACAATTCCGGCCCTCAAGTCTCGGAGTTTGCCCCCAAGGAGGGAGAAAATGATGCGACGTCTTACCACCCGCGTCGTCGCGGTGCTGCTGTTGTGTGCCGCTACGGCCCTCGCTCAAGCGCCGGAGCCGGCCAAGGCGAGGGAAACCACGCCGGAAATACCCTATGATTCGGTTCCGAATTTCTTCAAGATGCCGTCCGGCCTATACATGGGCGAGGGCATCGCCGTGGCCACAAACTCGAAGGGCCACATCTACGTGTACGTACGCAGCGGAGATTCGCGCATGTTCGAGTTCGATCCCGACGGTAACTTCGTCAAGGAGTTCGGCAAGGAGAGCTACGCCTACTCCTTCGCCCACGCCGTGCGCGTCGACTACGACGACAACATCTGGACGGTGGATGAGGGCACGAACGTCATCGTGAAGTACGCACCGGATGGGAAGCTCTTGATGGTGATGGGCAAGCGGCCCGATGCCATCGATCAGCTCGCCCTGATGCCCGGCGTCGCCCCGTTCTCCGGGGCCAACCGGCCGTACTCGTACCATCGGCCGACCGACATCGGCTTCGACCGGGCGGGCAATATCTACGTGTCCGACGGCTATACGGACTCGCGGATCGTGAAGTACGACAAGAACGGTCGGTTCCTCATTTCGGCGGGTTCGCGCGGCACCGGCGCGCTGCAGTTCATGACGCCCCACACCATCGCGGTGGCTCACGACGGAACGGTGTTCGTGGGTGACCGTGGCAACCGTCGGATCGTCGTGCTCGACACCAATCTGAACCAGAAGGCGGTCTACGACAACGTCGGCGCGCCATGGGGGCTCTGCATCTCGGCTGGTGAGCACCAATATCTTTACACCACCAACTCGATCTCGACCGCTATCGATTCCCGCGCCCTACCGACGACTGGCGACGTCTACAAGTTGGAGTTGGACGGTACGGTCCTCGGCCGGTTCGGCAAATCCGGCAAGGCGATGAAGGAGTTTGCCAGCGTTCACCACATGGACTGCCGCGATCCGAACACGGTGTACGTGGCCGAGATCCAGGCCTGGCGCGTTCAGAAGCTCCTCATGCATCCCGAGCAGATGAGCTCGAGCGGGAATTAGGGAGCTATCCATGAAACGCAAACTTCTTTTCATCGCAGCGGTGACCTTCGCCGCCGGCACCACCCTTCTTGCCCAGTCGGTCCCCGAGATTAACTACGTCGGAGACGCCGACTTCCTCTCGCTTCCCGCCTACGGCGAAGTGGCCGGCGTGGCCACGGATTCGAGGGGGAACATCTACGTGTACGCGCGGACCGGAAATCCCTACGCCGAGATCGGCGGCGAGAGGACCTTCTACCACAGCGGTTCGCGTCTCTTCCAGTTCGATGCGAGCGGGAAATTCATCAAAGAAGTTGGTCAAGGTACCTACGGGATGGATTTCGCGCAGCAAGTGCGAGTCGATCCGGAGGACAACGTCTGGACGGTCGATGCTGGATCGAACGTGCTGATGAAGTTCGCCCCGGACGGCGGGCTCTTGCTGGTGCTGGGAAGAAAACCGGAGGCCATCAACGTGCGGACGGGACCCGGCCTCAAGGCGCGGCTCATCGATCCGGATCCTCCCGTACTTCCGGCGGGTGGGGGCGGCGGCGGGGCGGCCCAACTGCCTCCCGGCGCGGGTGTTCCTGGCAACTCTTTCAACCGGCCCTCGGACGTCACCTGGGATAGCGCGGGCAACACTTACGTGGCCGATGGCTTCGGCACCAACAATCGGATCGCGAAGTTCAACAGAGACGGGAACTTCGTGAAGTCATGGGGGTCGACCGGATCGGCGCAAGGCCAGTTCAACGGCGTTCGCGGGATCGCGAGCGATGCGGGAGGCAATATCTACGTGGCCGATGCCGGCAACAAGCGCATCCAGGTCTTCGACAGCGAGGGCAACTTCAAGTCAGCGATCAGCGGAGTCGGAACACCCCAGGCAATCTGCATCTCGGGTGGCTCGACGCAGTATCTCTACAGCTCGAACTCCAACGATCCGGAAAGCATGGACAACGGGGAGATCTACAAACTCACGTTGAGCGGCCAGGTCGCGGGCAAGTTCGGCCGAGCGGGCAAGATCGAAGGTGAGTTCGGCATGGTGAACGCCATCGATTGCCGCACCGAGAACAATCTGATCCTGGGCGAGGTTTGGAACTGGCGGGCGCAGAAAGTCGCGCTCCGACCGTAGACGATCTCGCGGTAGCCCTGTTCAAGGGAGCCGGCCACGGTCGGCTCCCTATTTTTTGGTCGGAGACCGGAGCCCTACAGCAGCGTGAAGTCCACCGTGATCTCGGCGATCACGTCCACCGCCTGACTGCGGAACATCCCCGGCTTGAACTGCCACTGGCGGACGGCCTCGATGGCCTTGAGATCGAGACCCCGGTCGAGGCTTCGCAGGATACGCACCGGCCCCACCTCACCGGTCTTGAGGATGACCACCTCCAAAATCACGGTCCCCTGGATCTTCCGCGCGAGAGCTTCATCCGTATAGGAAGGTCGGACCTGCCGCAGCAGCGCCGGCGGCACGATGCCGGTTCCGAGGCGATAGGCGCCACCGCCGAAACCGCCGCCATGACCTTCGCCCAGGCCGGGTCCCTCACCCTCGCCCATGCCATTCCCCGATCGGGGGCCGGCCGATCCGGTGAGTTGCTCGAACGCTTCCAACTCGCCTTCCGCGTCGACGTCGTCGGGCGCCATGGCTACCACCGGAGCCTCGATCTCCCGTTCCTCTTCCTCGAGCTCTTCTTCCAGGGGATCTTCCTCGATCTCTTCAACCTCTTCCTCGAAGACCAGCTTGTCTTCTTCCTTGACGTCGACCGCAACGGTCGCCGGATCCTCGCCCTCGATCTTGAGCTCCGATGGAGGCTCGGGAGAAAGGTTTCCGCCGCCGCCACCGCCTCCTCCCGGCCCGGGCTCGACCATGAAGACCAGGCCGGGCAGCCGGATCTCAGGCGGAAGCTCGGGGGCTCCCGGCAAGCCGGGGACCCACCAGAGGAGAAGAGCGGCGAGACCGTGGGCCAACCACGACAGCGTGTTCGCGCGTTTGGATCGGCCCTCGTCGGGGAAGAGCCCGTCCGTCGGCGTGCCGGTGATCGGACTCGGCATTCGGCTCGACGTTGTTTGCTTCATGAGTGCAACTTCCATTATCCACTCGTGCCGGCCTGCGGGCAAGGGATCTCCCATGGAAAGGCCCCGTCGGGGCCCTTTGCGGCGAAGCTGGCCTGCTATACTCCCACAGATTAGACCCGAGCAACGCCGCGACCCATGAGCTCCATCACACCGTCGACGAAGAGCGGGCCGTTCGTCCTCAGCGTCGAGGACGGCATCGGCTGGTTGACCTTCGACCTCCCCGGAGAGAAAGTCAACAAGCTCTCCGCGAGCGTCATGGCCGGGCTCGCTCAGGTCCTCGAAGAGTTGCGGATCCGCACCGACCTCGAGGGGGTCGTGATTCGCTCCGGCAAGGAAGGTATGTTCATCGCCGGTGCCGACCTCAAGGAGATCGCGGGGATCGAGAAACGCGAGGACGCGATCCGAGCCGCCCGCCTCGGCCACGACGTCTTCGGAAGAATCCAGAAGCTCTCCGTGCCCGTCGTGGCCGCTATCGACGGTGTGTGTTTGGGAGGGGGCACCGAGCTGGCGCTCGCCTGCCACGGGCGGCTGGGGACGGATCACCCTCGATTCGGGATGGCACTTCCCGAGGTCAACTTGGGAATCATCCCCGGCTGGGGAGGTACGACACGACTACCGCGTCTCATCGGCTTGCAGCAGGCGCTGGACATGATACTGACTGGACGATCTATTGACGCGCGCAAGGCGGAACGAATCGGTCTGCTGGATCGGGCCGTGCCGCATGCCGAGCTGGACAAACACGCGGTGGAGCTTGTTCGACGGCTTCGCCGACAGGAACGCTTTCGAAAGAAGCTGCACCGCCGGGCTCAGGGTGTCTCGGGCTGGCTCCTGGAAGGAAATCCCGTGGGGCGAGCCCTCGTCTTCCATCAGGCGCGCCAAAGGGTCATGGATAGGACGCAGGGTCACTACCCGGCACCGCTCAAGGCTCTCGCGGTCATCCGCCGGGGCTGGGGCATGAGCATCGAAAGAGCTCTCTCCCTCGAGGCGGAAGCCCTCGCGGACCTGCTGACCGGTCGAGTGTCGAAGAACTTGGTTCACCTCTTCTTCCTTTCGGAGAAGGCGAAAAAGGACTCAGGGGTGGAGGGCGAGGTCGGCTCGCTTCCCAAGATTCGAAGCGCCGGTCTGCTAGGGGCGGGAACCATGGGCGGCGGGATGGCCTGGGCGCTTTCGTCCAGCGACATTCGGGTCCGCCTCAAAGACGTCCGGCCCGAGGCTTTGGCCTCTGGATTGGCCGCTGCTCGCCGCAACTATGATCGACAACGAGATCGGGGCCGTCTGACCGCTTGGGAGCTCGACAGGAAGATGACTTTGGTGAGTCCCACTCTGGATTGGAGTGGATTCGGTCGCGTCGATGTCGTGTTGGAGGCGATTGTCGAAGACCTGGCGATCAAGAAGAAAGTGTTACAGGAACTCGAGCCTGAGATCTCGGATTCCTGTCTCATCGGAAGCAACACGTCGACGCTTCCCATCACCGAGCTCCAAGCAGCGCTCGGATTGCCCGAGCGGATGGCGGGGTTCCATTTCTTCAACCCCGTCGATCGCATGCCCCTCATCGAGGTGATCCGGGGCGAGGCGACGAGCCGAGAGACGGTGGCGGCGTTCGTCGCCCTGGCCAAGCGACTCGGGAAAACACCGGTCGTGGTCGCGGACTGCCCCGGATTCCTGGTGAATCGCATCCTGGGCCCGTACTTGAACGAGGCCGGCCACCTGTTGAGGGAGACGGGAGACCTCGAAGGAATCGACCGCTCACTTCTGGAGTTCGGGATGCCGATGGGGCCCCTTCGTCTGCTCGACGAGGTCGGCGTCGACATCGCCGAGAAGGCAGGAAAGGTGCTCGCCGCCGCGTACGGGGATCGCGCCACGCCCGCGGGTGTGACGGACAAGCTGGTCGCCTCGGGGAGGCTCGGCAAGAAGTCGGGGAGTGGTTTCTACCGTCATCAAGGCAAGAAGGCGACGCCCGATCCGGACGCCCTCGAGGTCCTCGCGATCGCGCGGCGCGGATCGGTCGACCCCCAGGAAGCCGTGGAACGTTGCGTGTACGCGATGATCGCCGAGGCGGCACGCTGTCTCGATGAAGAAGTTGTAACGGGACCGGGGCCGCTGGATTTGGCCATGGTCATGGGCGCGGGCTTCCCGCCGTTTCGCGGAGGATTGTTACGCTATGCGGACTCTCTCGGGCTCAAGGGTGTGGTGGAAAAGCTG
>Ga0302046_10005812_pt1 | contig 10825 bp, 10 predicted proteins | sample RVTome_11_FD_200261 | JGI IMG/M metagenome (GOLD analysis project Ga0302046, IMG submission 200261) | Soil microbial communities from uranium-contaminated site in the Upper Colorado River Basin, Wyoming, United States - RVT147D111 (version 2) ... | reverse complement strand
GGACTCGTCCGCGAGCGTCAGCAGCAGCCAGCCGGCGAACACCGGGAAGCCGAGCACGAAGCTGTAGAAGCCCCAGTAGAGGCTCTGGTTGAAGACCAGGACCGAGGCGAGGGCGGCGGCCGCCGCCGACCGCCCGCGGCGCCACGCGAGCAGGTGGACCGCTGCCACCCAGGCGAGCGCGAGGAGCAGCATCGCCACCCGGCCGGCGGCGAGCGGCGAGGCGATCGCCCAGGCCAGCCCGAGCACCGACAGCGCCAGCGAGTTGGGCGCCCCCCACTGCACCACGTAGGGGCTAGCCGGGTCGCCAACCGCCTCGAGGAACAGCCGCACCTGGGCCGCCTGCTGCGGCAGGTCGGCGAGTGGAGCCCAGCGGACGGCGAGCAGCGGCGCCGCCGCCATCGCGAGCGATAGGACGAGCGAGAGGGCTCGCACCAGGCGCGATCCCCCGGATCCGCCCTCCCGGGAGCGGCCGGGCCCATCGGGCGGCGCGGTCAGGGCGCTCCCTCCGCGGCGGGATCGCCGGCTCCGCCGGCCGGCTCCGGCGGCGGCGGCTCGCTCCGGGCCGGATGCAGCCGGGCGAGGTACCAGAAGCGATCGGTCCACAGCGGCTCGACCCGCAGGCCCTCGAGCAGACGGTGCTCGCGGAGGAGGTCCCACTGCCGCGGGCGGAAGGCGGCGAGCACCGGGCGCCCCTGGTCGAGGAAGCGGCCGGTGAGCCGCCGGAAGTCCGCGAAGTCGTCGCGCCCCGGCACCGCCAGCACCACGTCCGGCCGCTCGATCAGCGAGAAAAACGGGTCCGGGTAGGTGACGTGCAGCAGCGCGCCCGGCGGCACCAGGGGCTCGACCTCGCCGGCGACGCGCAGGTTGGCGGCCCGCACCGAGCGCTCCCACGGTAGGTCGTAGCCGAAGGCCACCAGCGCCGACCACGCCCAGCCGGCGGCCAGGGCGCAGGCCGCGGCGCCCCGGATCAGCCGCCCCTCGCCGCCGCGCAGGACGATTGCTGCCGCCGCGGTCAGCAGGAGGACCAGCGCCGCCAGGTAGAGCGGCGCGGTCAGCAGGGCGAACTCCACCTCGGACGGGCTCTCGGCCCCGCGCAGCAGGGCGGCGTACGCGAGCGCAGTCGCCCCCGCCGCCGCGCCGGCCGCGAACCGGACCGCGCGGCTCAGCCCAGCGGTCAGCCGGTCCCACGCCGCCGCCGCCAGGACCGCCAGGAATGGCAGCGCCGGCAGCAGGTACCGGAGGTTGAGGGCGAGACCGCCGTGCCAGGCGAACCACGAGTAGACGCCGAGGAACAGCAGCGGCACCAGGGCCAGCAGGACCACCGCCCGGCGCTCCCCACCCGCCGCTCGCCCGGCGGCGAACGGCAGCAGCGCGGCGCCCAGCCAGGGGCAACTCTGGAGCAGCGCCTTCTTCAGCGCGCCGCCGTAGAGCAGCGCACCGCTCGCGCTGCGCTCGAGCGCCGGCTCCGGAAGGTCCGGCGGGCGCAGCCGCAGGTCGACCACGAGCTGCGCGGCGCCGGCGGCCAGGCGGAGGACGGCGTCCCGGAAGGCCGGCACCGCGAGGACGACGATGCCGACGACCGCGGCCGCCAAAACGACCGGCACTCGCCCGCCGGCACCCCGGCCGCCGCCGCGCCGGTGCCGGAGCCACGCCAGCGCGACCGCGGCGAGCGCCAGCGCCGCCACCGCCGCCGCCAGCGGCAGGTAGGCCGCCGTCCCCCGCGTGCTGGCCTCGCCGACGCCGCCGTAGCTGAACGGCGTGAAGCGCCCGAACTTGAGCCGGTTGATCGCCGCCAGCACCGCCAGCGGCGGCAGCGCGCCGGCGGCGACCGCCACCGCCCGGCCGATCGACGGCGCCCGGCGCATCAGCGACGGCACCGCCAGCACCGGGAACGCGAAGGCGGCGTCGAGGCGGATCCCGGTACCGACGCCGAGCACCGTCCCGGCGAGCAGCGACAGCACCGTCCCCCGCCGTCCCGGCTCCGCGCCCGCGACCGCCAGGGCGAAGGCCGCGGTCACCGCCAGGGTGGCAAGCACGTGCGGCCAGGCGGCGATCGAGTAGGGCCAGGCGAAGCCGGCGAGCGCGAACACCGCCACCGCCGGCACCGCCAGCCGCCGCCCGGGGAACAGCTGGCCGGCCAGCCAGGCAACCAGCGCCACCACCGCCACGAAGGCCGCCGACTCGAGCCAGAACAGCCCGCGGTAGCCGCCGGCGGCGTACCACGGCAGCGCCAGCACGGTGAAGAACGGCGGCGGCAGCGGCACCAGGCGGCCGTCGTGGGGGACCAGCGAGGCGAAGCGCAGCTCCTCGGAGCGCAGCTCCGGGTAGGCGTTGCCGGCGCCAAGGCCGTCGCCACGGGCGAGCGCGGCGACCATCAGGTGGTAGGTGCCCTCGTCGATGCTCAGATGACCGGGGACGACGAGCAGCGACGCGGCGAGGAACTGGGCCGCGGCCAGCCCAAGGACCGGCAGCCCGAGCCGCCCTCCACGGCTGCAGGTTGCGGCGGCGCGGCGTGGTGCGGCATCGGTCATGCGGATTCCTCGCCGGGGACGCGCAGGGGGAGCGGCGGCGATGCTACCAGCGCCCGCTCGCCGGCGGCCACACCGCGGCGGCCAATCGGTCGCGAGCGGCGCCGGCGGCGCCGCGCTTCCACCGCGGGGAGAGGAACGATATCGTCGGCGCCGAGGACACCCGTGACGCCGCTGCGGTCATCCCCCGGCGCCGCCGCCCCGAGGCTGGTGGTGCTGATCCCCTGCCTCGACGAGGAGCAGACCGTCGCGGGGGTGGTCGGCGGCATCCCCGGCGCCATCCCCGGCGTCGGGGACAACCTCGCGGTGGTGATCGACGACGGCTCGACCGACGCCACCGCCGAGCGCGCCCGCGCCGCCGGCGCCCTGGTGGTCTCCCATCCCTCGACCTACGGCCTCGGCCGCGCCTTCCGCTCCGGAATCGCCGAGGCCTTGCGGCTGGGCGCCGAGGTGGTGGTCAACATCGACGGCGACGGCCAGTTCGATCCCGCCGATATCCCGCGGTTGATCGAGCCGATCCTCGACGGCCGCGCCCACATGGTCACCGCCTCGCGCTTCCTCGACCCGGAACTGGCGCCCCGGATGCCTCGGATCAAGCGCTGGGGCAACCGCTGGGTGGCCCGCATCGTCCACCTGCTTTCCGGACAGCGCTTCCAAGACGTCTCATGCGGCTTCCGCGCCTTCTCCCGTGAGGCGCTCCTGCGAATGAACCTGTTCGGCAGTTTCACCTACACCCAGGAGACGTTCCTCGATCTGGTCTTCAAACAGCTGGTGATCCTCGAGGTGCCCGTCCGGGTGCGCGGCATCCGCGAGTTCGGGCGTTCGAGGGTGGCGTCCAACCTGTTCCGCTACGCGGCACGTTCGCTGCAGATCATGCTGAGGGCGTTCATCTCCTACCGGCCGTTCAGCTTCTTCGCCGCCCTCGCCACCGGGTTCTTCGCTTGCGGTTTCGGTCTGCTCGGATTCCTGCTCGGCCATTACCTCCAGGCCAGCTCGTTCAGCCCTCACATCTGGGCCGGGTTCGTCGGCGGGTCGTTCGCCTTTCTCGGTATCCTCGCGTTGATGCTCGCCTTCGTGGGCGACATGCTTGTCCGGCTGCGGATGAACCAGGAGAACATCCTCTACTTCAGCAAGCTCGGGACTTACTCACGGCTTCCCCACCGGGACTCTCAGACCTCACCGTGAGCCATCGCGTCCCGAAGACGAACCGAGAGAGGGTACCGGCTCCCAAGTCGGGTCCGCTCCGAGCACGACTGGGTGGAGTCGCCGCCCTGCTCTTCGCGCTCGGGGCGGCGATCTACGTGGTGCGACGGAGGGAGGTGTTCGATGGCGGTGAGGCCCTCGAACCACAATGGCTGGTGGTGGCGCTAGCCGCGGAGACGGCATTGCTGGGGATGCGTGCACTGATTCTGCGCCGGCTTTGCCGGATCGCAAGCTGTCACCTCGGAGGGAGCGAAGCAGCCGGTCTCGTAGCTTGGTCGAGCTTGGCCAGCTACATCGCTCCGGTCGTCGGCGGTGGTGCTCTGCGGGCGGCCTACCTGAAGCGCCGGCACGGTCTTTCATATGCCGCGTACCTCGGCGTGTTCGGCTCCTCCTTCGCCTTGGTCTTCGGCTTCGCCGCCGCCCTCGGTCTGACCGTGCTGGCCGGCTCGGAGCTGGTCACCGCTCCCGCCCGCTGGTGGCTCCTAGCCGGCTTCGCCGCCGTCGTCGTGGCCGCCGCGATGCTCTTGGCCTGGCCCTTCCCTCTGCCTCGCGGCGATGGCCGACTGCCCACGACGTTGGCGCAGGTGACGGCGGTTTGGAAGGCGCTGCGCGCCCCCGATTTCGCCTTTCTCACAGTCCTGGCAACCAGCTATCTAGCCGCAGCCGGATTGTCGACCGGCGCCACCTTCGCCACCGTAGGGTGGCCGCTGACGCCGCAAGGAGCCCTGCTAGTGACGTCGCTAGGCGAGCTTTCCCTGCTGCTCAACGTCACCCCGGGTGGCGTCGGTGTGCTGGAGACGGCACTGGCCGCGGGCGGTGCATTGCTATCGGTGCCGCTCGCTGCTGCGCTGGTCGCCGGCGGTTTCCGACGGATAGCCGCACTCGTGGTGACGGCATTGACGGCGGTCATCGCCCAACCGCTCAGGGGAGGCTGACCCGTGGCGGCAAAGGAGAGCTGGTCCGTCACGCCGACGTACCTGCTCCGCCGCAGCTGCATCAGGGACGTGACCACGGGTTGGCCCGCCGGGCGTTTCCTCGAGATCGGTGCCGGCACTGGCAGCCTGACCAGGGACTTCCTCGACCGCGGGTCTTGCGGCACCTGCTTCGATCTCGGCGCCGCCAGCCGGGAGTCGCTCTCGCGCAACCTCACAGCCTACGGCGACCGAGTGCAGATCGTGGCGACCCTCGACCTGCTGCCGGAGCGCAGCTACCGGCACCTCTTCGCCTTCGAGGTGCTCGAACACGTCGAGGACGACCTCGGCGCCCTGCGTTCCTGGAGCCGACATCTCGAATGCGGCGGCCGCGTTCTGGTCTCGGTCCCTGCTCACCCGCGTCTCTTCTCCGCGGACGACATCGCTATGGGCCATCTGAGGCGCTACCGACGCGACCAGCTCTACGGTCTGCTATCGGCGGCCGGATATCGCCGAATCGAGATCCACTGCTACGGCTATCCGCTCGGCGTGTGGACCGCCTACATGAAGCGTCCTCTCTTCGCCCTCGGCCTGCTGCGCCCGCCGCCGTCGAAGAAGCCGGCGCGCGAGCGCAGCATCGACAGCGGAGTGCAGCGGTTTCCATTGACCCGGCTCCTCTCGCGGACACTCTCGCCCGCCCTGCTCGCCCCGTTCTTGGCCCTTCAGCGGCGCTTCTACGCCAGCGACCTCGGTACCGGGTTCGTCGCCAGCGGCGTCCTCTCCGGGAGGGCGCGGTGAGACCACGCGTTGTGCTCGTCACAACCTCGTTTCCCCTCCAGACCGACTCGAGCAGCGGCGTCTTCGTCGCGCGGCTCGCCGAGCATCTGGCGGCCGGTGCCGACATTCAGGTGATCACGCCCGCGGCGACCCGCCCAGCGGAGTCGGACGGAGCGCGTCCATACCGCCTGTCGACGGTCTACTATGCGCCCAGGCGCTGGCGGCGATTGGCCCATCGGCCCGGCGGCATTCCGGTTGCGCTCGCGCGCCGGGATCCGGTTCTGCTGCTGTTGCCAGCGCTGGTCGTTGCGCTGGTGGCCCGCTGCGTCGCGGTGGCGCGCAAGTCGGACCTGTTGCACGCCAACTGGGCGTTCTCGGGGGTCGTCGCGGGGTTGGCGGGCCGGCTGACCGGGCGGCCGGTGATCACGACCCTGCGCGGCGATGACATCGCCCGAGTGGCGCGATCGCGGCTCGATCGCGTGCTGCTGCGCCTCTGTCTCCGCTGGAGTTTCCGACTCGTCACGGTCAGCCCGGAGCTCGAACGACGGGTCCGTTCCCTCTATCCCCGCGAGGCCTCCCGCGTGACCTTCATCCCCAACGGCGTCGAGGAGCGCTTCTACCGACTGGGTGAGCGGAGCGGGACCGAGTCACGGACTGCGGCCAGCCGCGAGCGCCGCCTGATCGCCGTCGGCAGTCTGATCGAGCGCAAGGGGCTCGATACGATCGTACGCGCTCTCGCGCTCCTCCCCCCGGATCCCCCGACCTCGCTCATCCTCCTCGGTGACGGCCCCGAGCGGCAGAGCCTCGCCGCCCTCGCCCGTTCGCTCGGCGTCGCCGACCGCGTCGAACTGCCCGGTGCCGTCCCCGCCTCAGAGGTCGATACCTTTCTTTCCCGCGCCGACGTCTTCGTCCTCGCGAGCCGTAGCGAAGGGCGTCCCAACGCGCTGTTGGAGGCGATGGCTGCCGGCCTCCCGGTCGTCGCCAGCGACATCGACGGTGTACGCGGTCTGATCCGCGATCGGGAGAACGGTCTTCTCTTTTCGCCTGCTGGTCACCAGGAACTTGCGTCACGTCTCCACGAGCTGGGCTCTGATCCAGCGTTGGCGGCGAAGCTTGGTGCGGCGGCCCGCGACCACCTGATGGCCGCGGGACTCACCTGGCCAGCCGCAGCGGCCCGCTATCTCGATCTCTACCGCCAGGCTCTGGCGACGCCCTCGAAAACGGGAGAGGCTTGATCGCGTGTGCGGCCTCGGCTTCCTCCACGATCCCACGCTCGCGCCCGACCTACTGCGCGCTGCCGGCGAGGGTCTGGCGCGCCACCTGCGGCATCGCGGTCCGGACGACGCCGGAGTCTGGTGCGAGGCACCCGCGGTCTTCGGGCACACCCGGCTGGCCATCGTCGGACTCGACGACAGCATCCAGCCGATGACCGACCCCGAAGGGCGATGGGTCCTCGCCTACAACGGCGAGGCCTACAACTACCGCGAGCTGCGCCGCTCTCTCGTTGATCGCTGGCGCTTCCGCACCGGCGGCGACACCGAGGTGCTGCTCGCCGGTCTGGTCCTCGACGGCCCGTTTTTCCTCGAGCGGGTCGAAGGGATGTGGGCGCTCGCACTCTGGGACCGCCATGAGCGGAGGCTGCTTGCGGCGCGCGACCGGCTGGGCAAAAAGCCGCTCTACTACTGCGTCGACGGGGAGCGATTCGCTTGCGCTTCGGAGCTGCCAGCGCTCCGGGCTGCGATTCCAGACCGCTTCGACGAGGATCTGGATTCGGCCGCCGACTACCTTCGCTACGGGTTCGCTCTCCCCGGCTACACGGCGTACCTCAACGTCCGAGAGCTGGTTGCCGGCCACCTCCTGCGCTGGCGCCCAGGACGCCAGCCCGAGGTCGAGCGCTATTGGTCCCCGCCGACTAAGCCTTTCGATGGTAATCGGCACGAGGCCGAGACGCTACTGCGGGAGACGCTGATTCGGGCCGTCGAGCGCCGGCTGGTAGCTGAGGTGGAGGTCGGCGCACTGCTCTCTGGCGGAATCGACTCCTCCCTTCTGGTCGCCATCCTAAGCCGCGAGCTCGGACGGCGTCCCAAGACCTTCACCCTGGGCTTTGCCGACGCCTCGTTCGATGAACGCCAGCCGGCGCGCGAGATCGCCCGCTGGTGCGAAACCGATCACCACGAGGAAGTGCTCACAACCTGGAACAGCGATCATCTCGAGCGTCTCCTGCTAGAACATCTCGGACAACCGTTCGCCGATCCGTCGCTGCTGGCGACCGCGGCGGTCGCCGAGCTGGCCGCGCGAACGGTCAAGGTGGTGATCTCCGGTGACGGCGGTGACGAGCTGTTCAGCGGCTACCAGCGCTATCAGGCGGCTTCGCTTCTCGGCATCTACAACGCGATCCCGCAGCCGCTGCGACGGCCGCTCGAAGCAGGCCTGCGGGCGCTGCCCGAGCCGCGCGTCCACCACAGCCGCAGTGTGCTGAAAAAGGCCCACCTCTTCGTCGACATCGTCGAGCGGGAACGCGAGGATGTAGCCTATCTCGCTCCGCGGGTCCTGTCGGAGCGCACATTGGAGCGGCTGGCGCCCGACCTGCGCGGGCGCGGACATCGGTCGACAGTGGCGATGCCGGCGGCAGACGAGCGGGCGAGCCCGGCGCAGGCACGCGCCTTTCGCGATCTGCTGGTCTATCTGCCGCAGGACATCTTGACCAAGGTCGACCGCGCAACCATGGCCAGTTCGCTCGAGGCGCGATGTCCGCTTCTCGACCGAGAGGTGGTCGAGCTCGCCGTTCGACTGCTACCGAGCTGGCACCGGCGATCGGGGGTCGGCAAGCGGATGCTGCGCAGTACCTTCGGCGACCTCCTGCCTCCTTCGGCTTGGAACCGCAACAAGCAGGGCTTCGGCGTGCCGGTCGGTCGCTGGATGGCCGGACGACTCGGCGACCGGCTGAGCGAGCTGCTGGCGGCCGTCCCCTCCCCGCTTGATCGTGCCGCCAGCGAGGCGCTGCTCACCGAGCATCGCTCGGGCCGGCGCGACCGCGGCCACGCGCTGTGGGCTCTCTACGTCAACCTGTTGTTTCGCCGGGCCTCGGCCTTGCCGTCGCCCGGCGGGCCGTGACCACGTAGTTGCAGGGATAGAGCGAGGGCAGGCCGAGCCAGCGGTCGGCCGGCGCCAGCAGGCGCACGAGAAGCAGGTAGTTCGCCGCCCACGCCAGGCGCCGGAAGCCTGGCACGCTCGCGCCCAGTGCCAGCCACACAGCACTCGCCGCATGGCCGAGAAAGGCGATCAGTCCTCCGGTTTCCTCCACACGCAACGCTTCGAACCCCTGAGCCTCGAGCATCGAGACCAGCCCGTAGCGAGTGTAGCGGAAGTAGTCGTGAGGTGCCTCGTGGATCGCCGACAGGTGCGGCACCGAGAGCACCAGCCAGCCGCGAGGGCGCAGCACACGGGCGAACTCGGACAGCGCCTCGCATGGCCGCGGCAGGTGCTCGAGGACCTGTGTGCAGACGACGCCGTCCACCGAACCGCTTGCGATGTCGGGCATCGACTGTATGTCACCGATCAGGTCGACGCCCTCGCCGCGATCCTCGACGTCCAGGCTGAGTACGTCACAGCCATGCTCGGTGAGGACAGCGCGGTGGGGGCCGCGCCCCGAGCCCGCATCGACCACGCGGCCCGGCGCGCACGCAGCCAGGTGGTTACGCACGCCGCTCTGGACCAGGTAGGAGGCGAGGCAGAAGGTATGGGTGAGGCCGCGCTGGGTCAGCCAGGCGTCCAGCTCGCGCCGACGTCGGCGGAGGAATGGCAGCACGATCTCAAGGTTAGCACGGCGAAGCGAACCGCTCGCCGGTCTCTACGGCTCCGAGCTCTGCGGCTCCGACGTTCCGTGGAAACCTCGATCGCCCGGTCGTGGTCGCCGGCGAACAGGAACGGTAGCCGAGTTGGTTGGATCTGGTCGTACTTGGAGGCCTGGAGCGCCCGGACGTCGCGCTGAGCACCAGCAGGCGTGCCATTTCAACCCGCCGGCTCTCCGGCCGGCGGAACGGCGCGGCGGCACGCGGCGGCGCGGCGCGTCCGGGGGGCGTCGCTGCTCGCCCTGCCGCTGGCGACCCGGCGGCGCTCCTGCGCGGCCGAAGCTACGACCCCTGGTGGCTGCTCCTGACCCTGCCGGTCGGTCTCGGCTTCGCCTTCCACTGGCGGCTGGTGAACTACCTGATCGCGACCCCGATCGCGATCAGGTTCAACGCCGTCGCCCTCGACTACGCCGGGCGGCCGGCGCGGCGGCGCGGCGCCGCCCTCGCCGCGCTGACGCTGCTGCTGTTCTGGACCCACCTGATCGCCTTCGCCGCCGCGATGCTGATCGGAGCGGCGGTGATCGCCGTCTCCGCGCGCGCACCCGCGCCGGGCTCTGGTCCGGCTGTGGCCGCTCGCGATCGCGCCCCCGATCGCGGCCGCCTGGCTGCTGCTCAAGCGCGCCGGCGCCGAAGCGACGAGGTGCCGGCGGTGCTCCACTACGGCTGGCACCGGCTGGCGCAGCTCCCGGCCTGGCTGATCGGGGAGCCGGTCGGGCTCGCGTCGGTCCTCACCGGCGCCCTGCTCCTTCCGTTCGCCGCCGGCGGCTGCTTCGCCCTCTCGGTGCCGCGCCTGGCGCCGCTCCTCTGCGTCCTCGCCCTGTACTTGTTCGTGCCCAAGGACGCCTTCGGCACCGCCTCGCTCCACCCGGGGTTCGCGGTCTTCGTCCTCTCCTTCCTGCTGCTCGACCTCGACTCTCGGCGGAAATCACGGCCCGTGCTCGGCGCCGGCTGCCGTTCGCCGTCTCGTGCCTGTGGCTGGTGACGGTGAGCCTCGGCCTCGTCGGCTACTGTCGGGAGATGACCGACCTGCGCGCGCTGATCGATCGCATGGAGCCCGAGCGGCGGGTGCTCTACCTGCCGTTCGAGCGCGGCGACTGCGACGCGCCGGGCGCGGTCTACCTGCACTTGGGCATGTGGTACTAGGTCGAGCGCCAGGGGGGCGTCGACTACTCGTTCGCCGAGGTGTTCTCGATCCAGTACCGCTACGCGCCCGGCGCATCGCCGCCGCTGCCCTACGAGGTCGAGTGGTTCCCCACCCGCTTCCGCTGGACCGAGCACGACGGCGCGCTGGGACTGCTTCCTGGTGCACGCCCGGCGCGGGACGTCGGCCGGTCGCTCCTCCACGACGCGCCGGCGCCGCCGCGGCTCGAGGACCGGGAGGGGAACTGGTACCTGTATGCGATCCCGGCGGGCGGCGGCCACGGGGGCTCGGCCAGGCGGTGAGCCCCCCCGGAGACCTACTCCGCCAGCCCCGACAGCACCCCGTCGATCCGCGCGTGCTGCGCCTCGGGCGCCATCGAGAGCGCCTTCTGGTACAGCTCGCGGGCGCGCTCGG
>Ga0302046_10005811_pt1 | contig 10826 bp, 3 predicted proteins | sample RVTome_11_FD_200261 | JGI IMG/M metagenome (GOLD analysis project Ga0302046, IMG submission 200261) | Soil microbial communities from uranium-contaminated site in the Upper Colorado River Basin, Wyoming, United States - RVT147D111 (version 2) ... | reverse complement strand
GTCACCAACGGAATCACTTACTTCTACAAGCTCGAAGACGTGGAAACGACGGGACGGAGCGAAAAGCACGGGCCGGTCTCTGCTTCTCCTTCGGAGACGTCCGGTGAAACCGCCTCGAAAGGCCGAGCGGTCATCACCTACGGCAACCCCGATGCCACCGAGCTCCGGATCGTGGAGAGAGGCGCTTACCGTCTCGTCCTGGAGCTCGATACCGGGGGCTTCTATGCTCTCCCTGAGGCGGACGGCTCGATGAGACTCGCCATCCCCGGGTTCGATACCCTCGAGGATTTCGACTCCCCGGCTCTTCCTATAAAACGGGCCTGGGTAGATGCGGTGGCGGGACGCAAGGCGAAGCTCATCTCGATCCAGGTTTCGGGCGTGGAAGCCATCGACGGGTGGGTGCTTTCGGCGGCTGCGCCGGAAGTCGACGCCCGAAGCGATGGGACGGTGCGGCTGTCTCGCCGTCAACCAAGAGTCGGAAGGACTTCGCATCACGCTCCGAGTCTTCATCCGGTCGAGGCGGCCCGCCTGGCGGGAGAGGCCTTCCAGGGAGAGTTGAAGAAAGCGCTTGTCGAGCTCGCGCCGCTACGGTGGGAGGCCAGCTCGCGGCGTCTTTTCTTCGCCCGTCGACTTCGCGTGGTTCTGTCCTTCCGCGAGAGAGACCGCGACGAGGTGACCGCAGACGGTCTGAGGGGCCGCCGCTACCGCAGAGAGGCGAGCCACGAGACGACACGCGTCGTCTCTCGGCTTGTGACCCGAGACGCGGGTCTTTACGCGGTCCGGTTCGAGGAGGTGCTGAGCCGCGCCCGCTCGTACCCGGCGAGCGGCTTGAAGCTGAGCCGTCTCGGACAAAGCCGCGCCTTCTTCCTCGAGCCCGCCCCCGATAGGTTCGGACCCGGCTCGACACTTTACTTCCTGAGCGAAGGCGCCGAGGGCAACCCTTATGGTCGCGAGGCCGTTTTCGAGCTGGAGTTGGGCGCGTCTGGAAAGAGGATGACGGAGGTGGCGGCGGCGCCTTCCGGAACGCAAGTCTCCTTCTACTGGCAGAAGCTCGCTTTCGAAGAGAACCGCTACTACCAGGCGGGGCTTCTCGAAGCGCCCGATGTGTGGCTCTGGGACGTTTTGTTGAGTCCCGCCCGGAAGAGCTACGGCTTTCGGCTCGAGGGTTTGGCGGAAGGGGAGGCGAGCGAAGCGTCGCGTTTGAGGGTCTTCGTTCAAGGAGCGAGCGACTTTTCTGCCTCGCCCGACCATCACCTTCGGGTCTACCTCAACGGCAGCTTGACGGGGGAGACGAGCTTCGAGGGGAAAATGCCGGAGGAGCTCCAGATCGAGCTGCCCCCGGGATTGCTCCGGGAGGGAGAAAACACCTTGGAGCTGGAAAACGTGGGGGACACGGTTGCGTCGTACTCCATGGTCTTTCTGGACCGCTTCGAGCTGGAGTATCCGCGTCGGGTGCGCGGTTCAGGTCTGAACGGTCGTACGAGCGAGAGGGGATGGATGGAGACAACCGCGTCCCACGTGTTGGACGTCACCGATCGAGAGGCTCTCCGGGTCCGAGGCGAACGTCTATCGGGAGGCGTGCGGTTCGCGGTGGGGTCGGGTCGAAGCTATCTGGCAGTGGCCGAGCTTCTGCGGCCCGAGGTGAAGCGAGTCCCCCAGGGATGGCTGAAGAGTGAAGAACTTCGGGCGGACTATCTCCTCATCGGTCCTTCGGCCTTTCTCGAAGCCGCTCGACCGCTCGTCGAGCTTCGCACCCGCCAGGGGCTCCGGGTCCAGGCGGTCTCCATGGAGAGCATCGTCTCCGAGTTCGGCTTCGGGGAGATGCGCCCCGAAGCGGTGCGTGACTTCCTCTCCTATGCCTACCACCGTTGGAAAAAGCCGTCTCCGCGCTACGTCCTTCTCCTGGGCGATGCCACCTACGACTTCAAGGACTACCTGGGAACGGGTGTGGTGAACCAGGTACCTTCGGTCTTGTTCAAGACCCGATATCTGTGGACGGCCTCCGACCCCGCGCTGGCTTCGGTCAACGGAGACGACGTCTTGCCGGACCTGGCCATAGGGAGGCTTCCCGCCGCGAGTGTCGAAGAAGCGCGCGCGATGGCAGCAAAGGTTGTGGCCTGGGAGAGGGACGTTTCGACTCTGGAGGGTCCGGCGGTTCTGGTGGTGGACAACGCCGATGGGGCCGGAGACTTCGAGGCCGACGCGGAGGCCCTCGCCGCAGGCGCTCTTTCGAACCGAGCAGCTGTCCGAAAGATTTACCTTAGCCGGCTCGGCGTCCCGGCCACCCGCGAGGCCATCGTCGACTCCTTCGAGGAAGGAGCTTCAACGGTAAGCTACGTCGGCCACGGGGGGATCCATCTCTGGGCCAGCGAGAACGTCTTCGACACCGAGGCCGCAGCCGCTCTCACTCCTCAGGCGCGCCAGCCGCTGGTCCTGACGATGAACTGCCTGAACGGCTATTTCCATTTCCCGTACTTCGACGCTCTGGCGGAGGAGCTGGTGAAAGCGGAGGGCAAGGGCGCCGTCGCGGCGTTTTCTCCGAGCGGGCTGAGCCTGAACGAGCCCGCCCACCTCCTGCACAAGGCGCTTCTCGAGGAGATCCTGAGCGGCCAGCACCTGCGGCTCGGTGATGCGGTATCGAAGGCGCAAGAGCGGTTCCTCGAGACCGGGTCTTTCCCAGAGCTTCTCGCGATCTACCACCTGTTCGGCGATCCCGCTCTCCGGCTGAGGTAGCGAGTCGCCTACCCTGAATTCAGGCGCGAGGTCGACACTCATATCGCCCCGCTTCGACGGAATCTCGAAGCTGACCCCTCTTGCGCCGGGGCCGATGAGACGTCATCAACGCCGCGGCCACGGCGAAACGGGAAAGTATTCCCGGAAGCGCCGCCGTCACGGCGCGAGCATCCGCCGGACGTCGTCGGGCATCTCGCCCGTGAGCTCCCATCTCAGGAGAGACGCCGGAACGAGACCGGCGGCGTTGAATTCATCCATGAACTTCCTCAGGGCGAAATCGTCTCCCAGCTGGCGCTTTCGTTCCGCGAGGAGCTTCTCGATCTCGAGCTTGCCGATGAGATAACTCGTGCCGTAGGCCGGCTGCTGCAAGTAGAGGTGCTGCTCGCCCCGCACCAGGTTCCCTTCCAGGCTCAACCAGCCGCGAGGGGTGTTCGCCGACGTGAACTCGGCGGCGTTTTCGATCGAAAGCCCGCTGCCGTGCATCCGGAGGTCGCCCAGGGCGCGAGCGGCGCGCTGGGCGACGAGGACGTAAATGAGCTCTCGCGAGCGGGGCTGCGCATCGAACATTCCGGCCTGAAGCATCATCTCTTCCCATGCGGTGGCGAGACCTTCGGTGCGGGTGGCGAAGATGTTGTAGAGCAGGGTCGCCTTCCGGATGGGACTTTCGTGCCCTTCGTTCTCGAGCCATCCCTTGTCGAACCAGTGATAGCCGTGGGTGCGCATCACCACCGGGTCGCGATAGTCGACTTCGGTAAAGAACTCGCGAGGTCCGGGGTCGAACGTTCCGACGCGAGCGCGGAGAGCGGGATCCATGTAGTCCCGTATGGTGAGGATCTGGTGGTCCTCGAGGTACTTCATGTACTCCGTCACCGCGGCGTCGAAGAGGCGCCGGTGCGCCTCCTCGCTCGCCAGAGGCTCCTGAGACGGGAGGTGAGCGTTTCTCGTCTCTTCGAGAGCGAGGAAAGCACGTGAGCGGGCGAGCTCTCGTTCCATCAGGAGCACTTCGTCGCCCCAGGTGTAGGGGACGAGCTGCACGTTCTTCAGATACCAGTCATAGTTCTCGACCCCCACCCCGGAGGGTCCGGTCTTCTTCGAGGCCTCGGCGTCGAGCCAGCTCGCGAGGGAATCCGTCGCTTCCTTCGCGCGGAGCACGCTCTCGTGGAGCTCGGCTTGAGAATCGGCGAGCCGGGACGAGAGCTCCTGAAGGTCGGAGCTCTGCCGCTTGATCTCCTTCGTGCCGTAGTCCCAGAGGTCCTTCTGGTTCCCCGTCAGGTTGGTCCTCGCCTGCTCGAGGAGCTTCGGGATGGCGGCGATTCCGGATGCGACTTCGGCCGCGTCATCCGATGAGAGCGGAAAGGGGTAGCTCCAGAGCTCGACGGCGCCAAGAGCGAACGGCCCCTCGCGCGCGGGCTGGTCGCTCTCGGAGGGAAAGACCGTCACGTAGAAAGCGGGATTGTTCGCCCACGGCTTCAGAACACGGTGGTCGAAGTCGAGCCCGTTCATCTCGGCGCGGACCAGGTGGTAGTCCACCTGCCGGGCGATGGGCCACCCGCTCGGGTCGATCGCGGAAAGCCGGCTCTGGTACGCCGCGAGCTCCCGTCCTTGGGCCAGAATCGCGCTCGCGCCGTAATCCGGGACGCCGTCCACGAGGGGCGGCCTTTGAAAGGCCCGCCAGTCGTCGAAGAGCTGGACCAGATCTTCGTACCGAGCGCTGCGCTCGGCGCTCGACGGAGGGTCGGAGGAGCAGGCGCCGATCACCAGGATGAGGGCGACGAGAACGAGAACGTGAAAAGGAGAGTTCATGGTTCGGACCCCGGCCGCGGCAGGCATTCTCCATTCCGTTTCGATGCCCGTCAAGCCGCTCAGAGGCCGAAGAGGTAGTTGAACTTGACGCTCAGCGAACGGTTCTCGACGCCGAAGGATCCCAGGACCTCGTCGAGCTCGTTGTACACGATGAAAAAGTCCGAGCCGGGTCTCGGGATCCAGTTGAACCGAACGTTGCTCGAGAGCTCTCCCGTGTCGCTGTTGTACTGGAAGAGCGACATGAGAACCAGGTCGGTTCGAAACGCGACCTGAAGGCGCGATGCCAGGAGTTGGGTCGTGAACCGGCTCTCGGGGAAATCCACCCAGTTGACCTGATAGTCTCCCGAGACGTCGAGGTGCTTGTTGATCCGATAGGCGGCGCCGAAGGTCACCGTGTCGCGCTCGCCGTCGAAGAAGCCGCCGGTTGCATAGGCGACGTTCAGCCGCCGGTGGCTCCGAGAGAAGGAGTCGAAACGAAGCTCCAGGGTCGAAAAGTCGTAAGCCCCGGGGGCGATGGTCACGTCGGGCCTCAATGGGAAAGGGTCCTCGAGAAACTCGAACGAATCGGTGAAAGCCATCGAGGCCTCGTGGCCCGATTCGAACGTGGCACGAAACTCCCCCGCCCAGAGCCTCGTTTCGAGCACCCCCTGCTGATTCGGCACGTAGTCCAGGGTTCCGGTGAAGTGGAGCTGCCGAACGAGGTCGAGGTCCGGGCGCGGGCTGTATCGGAGCTGGGCGAGGTTCTGCTTTGAGTTCGGGCGGCGGACGAAACCGATTCCGGGTGCGAAGCTCTCGCCGACGTCGAGGTAGCGGTAGAGGGCACCGTACCGGTCCGAACGATACTCGAGCTTTGCGTAAGCGGAACCCTCGCCGCTCGCGCTCGAGGGGGTGTCCACCGCCGCGACGTAGCTTTCGAGCGACCAGTTTCCCGCATAGAAGTTCAGGTCCGCGCCATAGACGCGGTTGAACGTTCCTCCGGCATCACGGTTCGTGAAGAGCGCCCCGACGTTCGAGCGGCTCGAGATGTCCCGGCGCAGCCGCACCACGGAGAAGTTCTCCTCGGGGATGCCGAAGTCGCTCACGTCGTTCGTCTGCACGTTCATGATGCCGACGTCGTAGGCTCCCTGCCGTCCGGAGAGGCGGGCCCCGGCGAGGATGGGGATGATGCCGCCCGTCGAGGACAACCCGATGCGGCGGGTGAAGATGAGATCCGCTTCTCGTGGGATCCCGAAAAGAAAGCTCCTCTGACTCTCGAGGAATATCTGCCTCTTCTCGGGAAAGAACAGGGAAAAGCGGGTGAAGTTGATCTGCTGGACGTCCGCCTCTTCCTGCGCGAAGTCGGTGTTCACGGTGAAGTCGGCGGTGAGGCCGGTGGTGACGCCCCATTTGGCGTCGATTCCCGCTTCTTTTCTGGTGTCGGCCTCCTCGAGGGCCTCGTCTCGTGCCAGTCCGCCGAGCACGTAGGGTCGGAGCTCTACCCTCCTCCCCGATCGAATGTCGTGAAGGCCGCGCAGCTTCCCGAGCTCCGCTGGACGATACCAGGTGGAGTCGTTGCTCACGAACGGCCAGTACGTCTCCTCGTTCTTTCGCGGCAGGTTTCTCTTGAATCCGATGCCGAACACCACCTCCTCGCTCCCCTCGGGCGGATCGAACCGCAGCGATTGGAAAGGAACCACCACCTCCGATTCCCAGCCCTTCGGGGTCTGGCTCCCGCGCGCGTACCAGACGGTGTCCCAATCGAGGTTTCGCGTGCTCGACTCCTCTCCGTTCTGGAGCATGTCGAAGAGGATTCCGTTCGCGTTCGTGGCGAGGAAGACGGCGCTCCGGTGATCGTTATAGGCGTCGATCATGACCGCGACGGCGTCGTCGGCGGCGATGTTCTCGTCGCGGAACATCGTCCGGGCGAGAGGCCGCTCGGGGTCACTGTCGAAGCACCGAAACCCGATGTACAGGTTTTCGTCATCGAAGAGAAGCGAGACGTGCGTCGGCTCCGTCGCGGGCATTCCTTCGAACGTCTCCCGCTGGAAGAAATCGGTAATCGGCTCCGCCCGGCGCCAGGCCTCTTCGTCGAGGCGGCCGTCGATGGATAACTCCCCCTCTACCCGGAAGGCCCGCATCTCCCACGTTCGCTCTTTCAGCAAGCGCACTCTTTCTTCACGAGGAAGACTTGCGAAGTCGGGCTTCTCCGAGGCAATAGCGATGGAAAGCACGAGGGCTACGATCACGGGGAGAGGTTATCTGGAGGCCCGGAAGAACTCAACGAGCCGCTTGGTCCAGATTCGAACGTTCAGTTCCATCTACCGCCCTGCGGCAGGCGAACCGTCACTGACCGACGACGATAGTAATGCTGGCTGAGTTGTCGGTTTCGCTATACTCCCGCACCTGCCCATCGACGTCCGCCGCGAACCGAAGAGTGTGGGTCCCGGCACTTGGTGTCCACATGAGTCGCACATTGCCGTTCGACACCTCTCCCGGGGCCAGAGGAGTATGCCCGCCATAGCCCACTTGCGCTCCATCGAGGAACCACTTGACGTTGAAGTACCCGGAGGGGGCTCTCCCGACGTTCGTGAGCTGCGCTACCGCCACCGTCGGCACTCCCGCTCGGGGAGGCGAGGTGAAAGTGATTCGACTCACCCGAAGGTCGGCCAGATTCTCGACGTTGACCGTCGCGCTCGCGCTGTTGTTGGCTTCATTGGTCTCTCGAACGTAGCTGTCCACGTCCGCTGCGAAGCGAAGACTGTGAGTTCCCGTGGTGGGCGTCCAGAGGAATCGGACGTTGCCGTTCGAGACTTCCCCCGGCGCCAGAGCCGCGTGATTGCCATAACCGACCTGGACCCCGTCCAAAAACCATTTGACGTTGAAAGACGGGGAGGCGGCGGTCCCGGCGTTCACCAGCCGGGCGACCGCGGTCGTCGGCGTTCCGGGTCGTGGAGGTGAAGTAAAGCTGATTCCGGTCACGACGAGGTCGGCCAGGATCTCCACGTTGAAAGTGAGCGAGCTCTGGTTGTTGAGCTCTCTGAGCTCGGTGACCTGGCCGTCGACGTCGGCCACGAAACGAAGGTTATGGCTTCCCCCGGTCGTCGGGGTCCAGGCGAAACGCACGTTCCCGTTCGACACCTCTCCTTGGCCGAGCGAGGCATGCTGGCCGTATCCCACCTGGGCCCCATGGAGAGACCACTTGACGTTGAAGATTCCCGAGCGAGCCCGGCCGACGTTCGTCAACCGCGCCACGGCGGTCGTGGAGACGCCTACCGCGGGGGCTGTGGTGAAGGTGATGCCGCTAACCTCGAGGTCGGCCAGCACGCTGGTCACCCCGGTGGCGCTGTTGTTCGTTTCGCTCAGCTCACGGACGTAATTGTCCACATCGGCGGAGAACCGCAGCTCGTGTCTTCCGGCCGTGGGTGTCCAGGTGAACCGCACGTTGCCGTTCGAAACTTCGTCGGGCTCGAGTGACTGATGAGCTCCATAACCGCCCTCTGTCCCGTCGACGAACCACTTCACGTTGAAGGTGCCGCTCTCGGCGCGACCCACGTTGATGAGCCGAGCCACGGCTAAGGTCGGCACCCCCTCCCGCGGAGGCGTCGTGAAGCTCACCCCGGTCACCTGAAGGTCCGGCCGCTCGAGTGTCCCGACGGCTCGGTCGAAATCGGCGATGTACTTCCACCAGTTGCGCAGGTTTCCGTTTCCGCTCACTCCCTCGCGGTTGGGAATGTGGCTCATCCACCATTGAAGGAACGTCGTCCGCTCGCAGCCCCAGGTCGTGCAGTTCTGGGAGAGGACAGTGGGCGCGGCGAACGGGTAGTTGTCCCAGCTCGAGCAGGCGTTCGAGACGAAGGCCCGGTTGCCATCGTCGTAGTCACTGAGGCCGTTCGGGGGGAAATGGGCGGTGCCGCAGCCGGCAACTCGCACCGCCGCTCCAGCGGTGTCCTTGTCGATGCAGGTGAAGGCGTCGAAATCGCTCGGCCCGCGCGTCGGGTGACCCTTGCATCCATCCCAAAAGCCGCGACCCACGGTGAGAGCGAGCGCGCTTTCGACGCGGTGCGCGTAGGATTCGAGCGCCTCGGCGAGGCCGCGCTCGTAGCTGTAGCCCATGATGAAAACGGTCTTGCCGCAATCGGGGATGTTCTTTTTGCGTCCCTCGTAGATCCAGTAGTTCGTCGGTGTGCCGTAGGGCACTGCGTCGCCGGGGATCTTGAAGGCGAACTCGTCGAAGCCGAAGTAGGGCGCGCTGTAAATGATGATCTCGTCGAGCTCACCCGTGCCCAACCGATGACAGAGGTTGAAATCGGAGAATACCCGCGCATAGTCGGCGTCGTCGGGGACGTGGCAATCGACGGCGCGGTTGGAGCTCCGGATGCATCTCAGATAGCTCGCTTCGTTGTAACGAAACCCGTCGAGCTTGAGCGGCCATTCGTTCCGGACCACGGTCTGGACCAACCGTTGATTGAGATAGCTTCCGCTCGAATGACGCAGCGATTCGATGACTCTCGCGGTGAGCGCTTGCGGATCCTGCCATCCCATCGCGGCGTGGAGCCGCTGGCCGCTCGACAGAATCGGATCGTAGATGAGAAGAAGAGCCTTCTTGGTCACCTGGGGCGTGGTCTCGGGGGTAGGAGCGCGCAGCTTGATGATTTTCACCGGTCCGGAAAGAGCGGCGTCGGTGATCTCGTTGCCGGCGAGGTCGAGCACGTGGATGCCATACCAGTAGACTCCATCGGGGGAGGGCGTGTCCGTGGCCCGCCCGCTCCAGGAGTCCGAGCCCGCGGGGGCCGCCACTCGTTGAACGACGGCCCAGACGCAGCCGCGCCGGTCTGCCTCATGGCAGGCATTGGTATTGTACGCCGCTCTCCAAACGTCGGCGCGCTCCAGGTGCGAGCCGCCGCTATCGGTCACCCTCCAGGTAACGGTAAGCCCGCCGTTCGAGGCGCGGGGTTTTACGTCGAAGGCCCGCAGCGCCGGCGGAACCGAATCTGCCAGGCTCCATCCGGGGAGCGCGAGGGCAAGCACGACAGCGCAAAAAAGTGAACGAACGCTCACGGGTTCTCCTCACCGCACCACCAGGATGGCAAGGGCACGTCTGCCGGGTTCAGGAGTATTAGTGACCGGGACGTGACGCGGGTTCCCGGAGTCGAGGCGGCCGAGCTTTCGTCCAAGTTCCGGAAGAGGTGAACTGAATCCAGGGGTCGACGTAAGATTCCTCGCGTCGCGGGAACGCCGCCGAGGAGATCGGGCTGTTCCTGGTCGCAGAGGAGTGACGATACTTCCGGCGCGGCGGTCGTCCGCCCCGGAAGCTCGTTGGACCTTCCCGCAATCGCCCTCTGTTCTAAGGTTGGCCGAGTGAGATCGCCGGGCCGAGGAATTCGTCATAGAAACGATAGACCTCGGGAAGCGGTCTCGAGAGGAAGAACCCGTGCGCGAGGGAGTCATCGAGCTCTTGCGGCACCTCGTAGTTGACGTCGGCGAAGGAAAGCGGCCGCTCGCCGCTCATGAGGCCGAGATCGTCGAGCCCATAGTCGAACCGCCGGTTGTCATACCGCGGCCGTCCGTTGTTCAAAGTATAGAGAAGCGACGGAGCGTAGGAAACGGAGACGACGAACCGGCCGTCCGGCATCGAAGCCGGCGTCGGTCCGCGGAACCACGTAGCCTGGGGAGGAAGCGAGCGCCTGTACTGCCCGTCCCGATCGAAATGGTAGCCGGATTCCGCGCCGTAGATTCTGCGCGGGATAAAGGCGTTGTAAAAGTAGTCCAGTTCCTGGACCCGAGGAAGGACTTTGTCCCGCGGATTGTGGGCGTGATAGAGACGTCCGGTCATGACGCCTCCATCCTGTTTCATCGGCCTTCCTCTGCGGTTGTACCAGTGATGGAAGGAGCTCCGCTCGAGATCGCTCACCTCGTAGACAATAGGTTCGAAACCGGTGTAGGTTACCGCGCCCTCGAGCTCGTAGGCCTCGAGCCAGGTGGCCGCTGCCATTTGAACGACGTTGTTCACGAGACGATCGGGGCCTTGCGAAGCTTGCTTGTCGTAGGCCCCGATCCGAAGGGCATCCATGATCACCAGGTTCCCCATGCTATGGGCGACGACGTCCACATCTTTGGCGCGAGCGCCCCAATTTCCCGCGACCGTTTCCTCGAGGAACTGGCGTAAGCCGGGTGCCGTCAGCACGGCATTTTCGGCGTTCAAGTTGTAGGGGTTGGCGCCGGGGAAGAACTGATCGGACGCCCAGGTGAACCCGATGAAGTGGCCGCGGTAGCCGAGCCAGTAGGTCCGCTTGAAGAAGCTATGGAAGCCC
>Ga0302046_10005808_pt1 | contig 10829 bp, 10 predicted proteins | sample RVTome_11_FD_200261 | JGI IMG/M metagenome (GOLD analysis project Ga0302046, IMG submission 200261) | Soil microbial communities from uranium-contaminated site in the Upper Colorado River Basin, Wyoming, United States - RVT147D111 (version 2) ... | reverse complement strand
AGGCAATGATCGAATTCCGCGATGGCATGACCGTACTGACCGGCGAGACCGGTGCCGGAAAGTCGATACTTGTCGATGCAATCGGACTGGTCATCGGCGAACGCGGCAGCGGCAGCCTCGTGCGCAACGGCTGCGACCGCGCAGAATTTTCCGCCGAGTTCGACGTGTCGCAGCACGATGATGCGCGCCGCTGGCTCGTCGATCAGGCCCTGGATGCCGAATTTGACTGCCTGATTCGCCGGGTGATCGGCGCGGACGGACGCTCGCGGGCATTTATAAACGGCAACCCGGTGACATTGCAGAACCTCAAGTCTCTGGGCGAAATCCTGCTGGATATACACGGACAGCACTTTCATCAATCCCTGGTTCGCCGCAGCGTGCAGCGTGATCTCCTGGACCATTTCGGCGCTCATGCACAACTGCGTGCTGCAACCGACGCCGTATTCCGCGAATGGCAGGCACTTTCCGGGCAGTGGCAGGAACTGGAAGACGCAAACCGCGATCGGGTCGCGCGTCTCGAGCTGCTGGAATTCCAGTCCGGGGAATTCGCCTCCCTGAACATGAAACCCGACGAATTCACGGAACTGCAGGACGAGCGCCGCGTGCTGATGAACGCGGGACGACTGGCCGACGCAGTCAATGACGCCATCCGTGCGATTTATGACGGTGAACCGGACAACGCACATCGTATGCTTGCCGAAGCGACGCGAGCAATCGAAGCCGCCAGCAACTTCGACGACCGACTGCAGCCGGTGGCGATGTTGTTGACCGACGCGGGAATCCAGGTCAGCGAAGCGCACGACTCTCTGCGACGATACGCCGATTCACTGGATGCCGATCCGCAGCGCCGCGACCAGGTGGAGGAGAGGCTGGCGGCGATCCAGGCAGTGGCTCGTAAGCACCGCGTGGAGCCGGACGAACTTCAGCAGGTCCGCGAGCGGGTCAACGAACAGCTGCTCGCGCTGCAGAACGCAGAATCGATCGGCGCGGAACTTGCCGTGAAATCGCGTCTCGCCGAGCAGGCCTACAGGGAAGCTGCCACGAAGCTCACGGCCGCCAGGCACAAAGCGGCGAAGCTCCTGGCCTCAGCGGTGTGCACTGCGATGGCCGATCTTGGCATGACAGGCGGTGCCTTCGAAGTACGATTGGCAACGTCCGCGGAACCGAGGGCGGCGGGCACGGATGAGATCGAGTACCTGATCAGCCCGAATCCCGGCCAGGCGCCGATGCCGCTGTCCAAAATTGCGTCCGGCGGCGAGCTGTCGCGCATGAGTCTTGCGATCCAGGTCATCGCAATTGACGGCAGCACGATACCGACAATGATTTTCGATGAGGTCGACAGCGGCGTTGGCGGCGGAGTCGCAGAAATGGTTGGACGGCACCTGCGGGACTTGGGGCGAACCCGCCAGGTTCTGTGCGTCACTCATTTGGCCCAGGTCGCGGGCCTTGCGGACAATCACTTTCGGGTCGTAAAAATTACGGACGGACTTTCCACCCGCATCGCGATCAATCAGTTGAACGACGCCGAGCGAATCGAAGAACTCGCAAGGATGCTCGGCGGTATGAAAATTACGAAGAAAACCCGGGAGCATGCCGCGGAAATGCTCAGCAATTCGCGCTGCCCGGAGAAAACCAGCAAAGCCGGCTGACCGGTTTTTTCCCCGTCAGCCGCCGGTCTTCCTGACCAACGGCTTTACGTACAGCACCAGGTTGTGATCGATCAGCTCGTAGTTGTGCTTTCGGGCAATTTCTTTCTGCAGGCGCTCGATTTCCTCATTGACGAATTCGACCACCTCACCCGTCTCGACGCATACCATGTGATCGTGATGATCGCCCTCATTGATCTCGAAGACTGAATGGCCGCCTTCGAAATTGTGTCTGCTGATCAGGCCGGCGGCTTCGAATTGCGTCAGAACCCGATACACGGTTGCGAGCCCGATGTCCTCGCCGGTTTCGAGCAACTCTTTGTAGATGTCTTCCGCACTGAGGTGCAGCTGTTTCTTCTCGTCCAGTATCTCGAGGATCTTGAGTCGCGGAAGCGTTATTTTGAGTCCGGCTTTGCGAAGTTCCTGGCGTTGCATCATATCTGTAGTCCCGTAGGCCAGCCCGGAGTAAGCGGCGCTATCGCAGCGAAAAGCAAGAAGGTATGATTTGTGCCTATTATGGCTCATTCGGGGCGGTCGCTCCACCGCATCCGCACCTCATACGGGTATTGATTTGAATCGGCTGACACTTCCGGGACGGACAGGCTTGCGCAGATTCGCGATTTTCGCGCTGATAATGCTGGTGTTGGCCACCTCTTCGGGTTGCGTGTATCGCGCTCCCCTGTCGCAAGGCAATCTTCTGAAACAGGAAGACCTTGACCAGGTGACGGTAGGGATGACTCGCAACCAGGTACGGTTTCTCCTCGGTACACCGATGGTCGACGACCCTTTCCACAGCAGCCGCTGGGACTATGTCTACTACCTCACGGTCGGCCGGGAAAAAGCCACGTTCAAACGCTGGGTTTCCATTTACTTCGAGAACGACCTTGTCACCAGGATCGTGGACGACCAGGAACTGAGTCCCGAACTCTAGCCAGCCTCAGGATTTGCCGGCCCTTGCCCGCAATCGACGCGCTTCCCTGGGATCGATGGCCAGCGGCCTGTACAGCTCGATCCTGTCGCCATTCTGCAGGCGGTGCTGACGATCGACCGGTTTGCCCCAGATACCCGCCTGCAATTCGGCCAGATTTTCCTCGGCAAACCGGGCGGCTATCCCCGACAGTTCGATGGCGAGAGCGACTGTAGTGCCGGCAGGGACGACGAGAGTCAGCAATTCCTGCTTGGCCGGTGTTGCAAAAGCAAGCTCGATGCTCAGCTCTTCCGTGTGTGACACGGAACGTTATCCTTTGCGCGGGCCGAAGACTCCGGCAGCGCGACGGGTAAATGCATCGACCAGCGAGTTGCAGGTATCTTCAAAATAGGCACCGAACATCATGTCGACTATCAGACTGGAAAATTCGAACTCGAGTTCCAGCAGGACTTTGCTGCCGCTGTCGCCCAGCTCCTTGAACTGCCAGCCGCCGGACAAGTGGCTGAACGGGCCGCCAACCAGTTCGATGCCGATCGATTCAAATTCGCGGCGCCGGTTCCGGGTGGTGAAATGCTTGCTGACAGAGCCCTTGTGCAACTCCAGCGTTGCTTCGACCACTTCCGGGCTTCGGCTGTGCACTTCCGCATCATGGCACCACGGCAGGAATTCCGGGTACGCCAGGACGTCGTCGACGAGGACGAACATCTCGCGCGTCGAGTACGGTACCAGCGCGCTACGGCGGACTTTTCTCATCATTCAGCCCGGCATCAGTTGCCCTGGAACTCCGGCAGTAGGCCGACAGCCTTCAGGAATACGAAAATGATTGCGATCGGGGCGAGATAGCGGGCCAGAAACCGCCACACGCTGTAAACGGTTCCGGCTCCGCCGAGTTCGTCGGCGCTCGAGTTCCGGCACATCACCCAGGACGCAAATACCGTTATGAATACACCCCCGAGCGGCAACATGATGTTGCTGGTCAGGTGATCGACATTGTCGAAGATCGTTCCCCTGAGGAACTTCGTTTCGGCAAGCACGTTGAACGACAATACCGTGCCGAATCCGAGTACCCAGATCAGTACGCCGATCATGGTGGCTGCCTGCGCCCGGGTCTTGTGGAATCGTTCGACCACCCAGGCAACTGCCGGCTCCATGAGCCCGATAGCCGAGGTCCAGGCGGCGAAAATCAGCAGCACGAAGAATATGGTTCCGAATACGACCCCGCCCGACATTTGACCGAATGCCAGCGGCAGGGTTACGAATACCAGCCCCGGTCCGTCGGCCGGATTGAGGCCATTGGCAAATACCAGCGGAAAAATCACGAGCCCGGCCAACAGCGCAATCATGGTGTCAGCAACGACGACGGACGCTGAAGCGCCGGTAATCGAGGTTTCTGCCGGCAGGTACGCGCCGTACGCCATGATGGCGCCCATGCCGATACTCAGCGTGAAGAATGCCTGGCCCATCGCCACCAGCACGCTGTTCCAGGTGAGGGCATCAAAATCCGGAGTGAGCAGAAATGCAACGCCTTCGGCGAAGTGACCGGAACTGATCGAATAGCCGAGCAAAATCAGCATGAGCACGAACAGCGCCGGCACCATGAATCTTACCGCCTGTTCGAGGCCTCGCTCCACGCCGCGCGCAACGACAAATATCGTTAACGCCATGAAAATCGTGTGCGCAATTGCGACGGAAACCCAATTGCCGGTAAATGTACCGAAGATAGCCGCAATGTCTGCCGGCGAGCCCCCGACAAAACTGCCGCTTACGCTCTTCTGCGCATAGGCAATGGTCCAGCCGGCGATGACGCTGTAATAGGACAGGATCAGGATGCCCGCAATGACGCCCATGCCGCCGACCAGTCGCCAGTGGCGAGAGCTGCCCTCTTCCTCGCCCAGCAATGCCATGGTCGCCACCGGATTCCGTCGCCCGCGACGGCCGATAAGGATTTCCGACATCATGACCGGCATGCCAATCAGGAACACGCAGAACAGGTACACCACGACGAAAGCTCCACCGCCGTTCTGCCCGGTAATGTACGGAAACTTCCAGATGTTGCCGAGCCCCACCGCGGATCCGGTAACTGCAAGGATGAAGGCCATTCTCGACGACCAGTGCCCGTGCAATGAAACTCGTGGCGCCTTTGCGGTCGCTTCTTCTTTGGACATTTTCTTCTCTGGAGGAGTGAGAAGGCGCGATTCTGGATGAATTTAAAAACTGTGACAACAAGCCCGGTTCACGTAAGTGCCGATGCGATCCCGTATAATCGCGGCGCTTCGCCGGCCGGGACCGGCAGATAATCCGGACAGCCACGAGTCATGACCGCCAGCAAGGACAGGAAGGCATCTGCATCAACCATCGCCGTCAATCGCCGGGCGCGGCATGACTATTTCATCGAAGCCGATTACGAATGCGGAATCGCACTCGAAGGATGGGAAGTGAAGAGCCTGCGGGCGGGGCGGGCACAGCTCACTGAAAGTTATGTGCACTTGCGGGACGGCGAGGCATGGCTCCTCGGCGCGCATATCTCACCGCTCAGTACTGCATCGACCCACATCCACCCGGACCCCACTCGTACCCGCAAGCTGCTTTTGCACCGCCACGAACTCGATGGCCTGATCGGTGACGTCGAGCGCAAAGGCTACACGCTGGTGCCCCTGTCGCTGCAGTGGAAGAAGGGTAAGGCCAAACTGACCATCGGTCTCGCCAAGGGCAAGAAACAGCATGACAAACGGGAGACCGCCAAGGACCGCGACTGGCAAAGGCAGAAAGCGCGAGTCCTGAAAGGTGTTAATCAGTAAATACAAGTAGATATGCGATTTATCTAACTTGACTTATCATCCGATTGCGCGGCCGGACGCAGTTCGCCCGACCACTTGTTCAGCATTACCAGCACCTGGAACAGGCGCTCGCCCCGGGCGCTCAACCGATAGCCCAGGCGCGGGATCCTCTCGATCAGCATGAGCTTCCTCAGCTCATGCAAGCGTCGCTGCAGCACACTGGGTGAAACCGACCCGCAGGCAGCCTGCAGGGCACGGAAATTCAAGGGCCCCACCCGCAATTCCCAGATCACCCGCAAGGCCCATTTCTGGCCGAATGTGTTCAAGGCAGCGGCCATGGACTTGCTGGTGCCTGCCGTTCTGAGGCGCTGAATCCCTTTGGTCATGCGGCTGTCAGCGATTTGCTACGAATTCGAAAGCACGAATTCTAGAATGCTTCGGTAACGGTAGCAAGACCATAAATTTTCCTGCTAATGAGGTCTTTGCATTTGTTTTTTGCCGGTGCGCCCCTACACTATCCGGGTCCGAATCCGCCGGGCAGTTGCCAGGCAGGACGGGCCATCAGGGGGCGACATGGCTTCGACGTGGGTCGCGAAACTCCGGGTGCATGCCGAGGAACAGACCACCTCGTAAATCCAGCTGTAAAACTATAGTTGCCAACGACGACAACTACGCACTAGCTGCTTAATACACAGCTCAGAGCCCTCAGCCCGGATCGTGCCTGTGCGTCCGGATCACTGGGGTCACCTACACAGGACCGTGGTGAGGGCATGTTCAGGGCCTGATCCGCTAAATCCTTACTGAACTGGCCACAGGTCTTCCCTGTCCGTCGGGTAGCTTGTGGCGAGATTAAAGACGGAATAAGCATGTAGATCTCTGGGCGTAGGGCTTGCGGACGCGGGTTCGATTAACATCGGTCGCCTTTGCGGGTAACCGCAAAGTGAAAACGGGGCTCACATCGGCGAACCCTGACGACGCTGGCAGAAGGATCTGATAGCGTCATGGCAACGCCGAGGGGTAGCAAGCGGGCTAACCGCAGGGCTGCCCTGTAGAGACTCATAGGCTCGCCGAGCAGTTTGCCGGGCGGGTACTAGGATTTGGCTACCAAGCCGAATAAGACGCCCCGCACCCGACCCGTCGGGTGAAGGCATAGTCCAGGCCATATCGAAAGATATGGAGCACACTGTCCCGCCGCCTCCACCAATTTGCACCCCGACACGGAATGTCGGGGTGTTTGCACACCGACGACCCGACCGATGTGCAGGGACCGGGGCCCGGGACAGTCAGGTTAGTACGAAGGCCTCGGTATCCGGCTCACTCCAGGCCGAACCTCGAACGGTGTCGCCGTGCTCCACGGCCCAGTCGTGCATCGCCAGCAGTATCGGCTCGAGTGAGTGCCCAAGCTCGGTCAGCCGATACTCAACATGCGGTGGAATCTCGCCGAAGTCCTGGCGTTCGAGCAGGCCGTTCGCCTCCATTTCCCTGAGCTGTTTAATGAGTGTGCGATGCGTGATTCCGGAAAGGTCACGCTGCAGCTGGTTGAACCGCCGCTCCCCTTTGAGCAACCAATAGATGACCATTACTTTCCAACGACCGGAAATGACGTCGAGTGTGATTTCGGTTGGGCAGCGCACTTGCTTAGTCATGGGCAGTATCCTGTCGGACCGTACTAGCGAAACGTGCATATCATCACTTATGATCTTACAGACAAAAGTGACTGTGTCCAATAAGAGCCTATAGCTTGGTCGGGAGATACGAAATGAAAAAGATTGCGCAGGTGCTGCACGCCAACGGCAGCCATTGGGTTGGCGATGGTTTCCCCGTCCGTTCGTTGTTCTCCTATAACGAGGACGCAGAAGCTCTAAGCCCTTTCCTGCTTTTCGATTATGCGGGTCCGCACGTGTTCGCGCCTGCGGTTCGTCCGCGCGGTGTCGGTCAACACCCGCATCGGGGCTTTGAGACTGTAACTATTGTTTATGACGGTGAGGTCTCTCACCGCGATTCCACGGGCGCGGGCGGCACGATAGGCCCAGGCGATGTGCAATGGATGACCGCAGGCGGCGGCATCATTCACGAGGAATTTCATTCGCTGTCTTTCACGAAGACGGGTGGCCCGTTTCGCATGGTGCAGCTCTGGGTGAACTTGCCTGGAAAGAACAAAATGAGTCCCCCGGGGTATCAGTCGATTACCAGTGCCGACATTCCGGTTGTTGAATTGAATCAAGGCGCGGCGCGCGTGCGCGTCATTGCCGGTGACTACGCTGGAACCCGGGGACCTGCCCGGACATTCAGTCCGGTCAACCTGTGGGATGTGCGCCTCAGTCGCGACGCTGATGTGACGATTGAGGTTCCCGACGGGCATACTGCAATGGTGGCCGTGCTTTCCGGCCATCTAACGATTAACGGGGTCGAGCGTGCTGGCGAAGGCGAGATCGTCCGCTTCGAAAAGGACGGCACAACCGCTGGCCTTCATGCTGATGCGGACGCCATGTTGCTGGTTCTTACCGGTGAGCCGATAGTCGAGCCGGTGGTCGGCTACGGCCCCTTCGTGATGAACAGTGAAACAGAAATCCGCCAAGCGATTGACGACTATAACCGTGGTCGCTTCGGCGGGGTGGCCGACTAATCGGTCGCACGGCTGCTGTCGGCAGAGAGACGTCGGCGTCGAATTCGATTGCCACGAGAGCTGGGCGTAGGCGCATACCGGCATCACGTCCTTCATGTTTCAAGCTGTCAACGTTTAAGTCATGCTGAGTCCCGCGACCGCCGCCTTCCACGCGCAGTGCTTGCCGATGATCTTTTGTCCGCTGCTGCTTGTTGCCAACGCAACTGGCATTGCAAAACACTGGCCCCGTTGCGTCGACTACCGGTTGACATCGGTTGCCGACCGGTTGGCGCAGGTCTAATCTGCGGTGATGGCCAACACCAGGGAAAACAGCAATCGCGCACACGATGTCGTAGTTTGGGGTGCCACGGGCTTCACCGGGCGCCTCGTCATCGAGTACCTCGTGCAGAACTATCCACAGGGTGGCGCATTGCGCTGGGCTGCCGCCGGACGCAACGCAGGCAAATTGCAGCAGGTGTTGAGTGAAATTGCGGGGCCGGACCATGGTGTTCCACTGCTGGTCGCCGACAGCAACGACTTGTCATCGCTGCAAGCGCTGGTTGCATCGACGCGCGTCGTGCTGACCACCGTGGGACCCTATGCAAAATTCGGTACGCCTCTCGTAGAAGCCTGCGCCGGCAGTGGTACGCACTATTGCGATTTGTCCGGGGAACCGCAATGGATGCGGCGCATGATCGACACCTATCAGAATTCTGCGACCGCCAGTGGTGCGCGCATCGTCCACAGTTGCGGATTCGATTCCATACCGTCGGATTTCGGCGTGTGGTTTCTGCAGCGTGAAGCACAGCGGCTGTACGGAAAACCTTGCCAGCAGATACGCATGCTGGTCAGGGTCATGAAAGGTGGCGCGAGCGGCGGCACGATCGCCAGCCTGACTGAGGCCATGGACGAAGCGCGCGCGGATCGAAATGTCGCGCGCGTCCTGGTCGATCCGTATGGCCTCAATCCCGAGGGTGAGCGACAAGGTCCTGACAGAAGCGACCAGACCGGTGTCGTCTACGACCCAATAGCCGGAAGCTGGACCGCACCCTTTGTCATGGCCGGAATCAACACTCGAATCGTCCGGCGCACCAATGCCCTGTCCGCCTATTGTTATGGCAAGGACTTTCGTTACAGCGAGGCCGTGATGACCGGATCCGGCCCGGCCGGCTGGAGCAAAGCCGCCGCAATGACTGCAGGCCTCGGCGCTTTCATGTTGGCGAACTCGCATCAGCTGACTCGCTCGCTGCTGGTCAGGCGCCTGGTGCCCGATCCGGGCGAAGGGCCCTCTCGCAAGCAGCGGGAAAGCGGGTATTTCAAACTGTTGTTTTTCGGCGCGCTGGCGGACGGCACGTCCTTGCGTGCGGCCGTTACGGGCGACCGCGATCCGGGTTACGGCTCGACCTGCAAGATGATCGGCGAAAGCGCCGTGTGCCTGGCCGTGGACACATTGAAGGTCGGCGGAGGATTCTGGACACCGGTGTCGGCCATGGGCGAGGCACTATTCCGGCGCCTGACCGGGAAAGCGGGTATCGCGTTCGAAATGCAGTAAAACGCCGCGGTCTGTCGCCGCTACTATTTGACGCGTTTCAGTTCTGCTTCAGCCCGCTCTGTCTGACCCAACGCCTCGAGATACATATTGCGAATTTCACGTACGTGCGTCGCGACTGTTTCCGGCTTCCAGGTTTCCGTGCTGACGGGTTCGAGCACATCCACGACGACCCTGGACGGCCGGATGAAAAACCCGCCTTTGGGCAATACGTCCGAGGCATTGTGAATGACGATCGGCACGACCGGCACACCGGCCTGCATCGCGATATGAAACGGACCTCTTTTGAACTCACCCAGACGATCGCCGAGGCTGCGGGTTCCCTCTGGCGCGATCGCAACCGAAAGGCCGCTGCGCAGAGTCTGTACTACCGGTTTCAGGGCATCGATAGCTTTGCTCTGGTTCCTCCGATCGACGAAAACGGTGTCGGCCACGCGGAATACAGGTGCAACGAGCGGATTTTTCGATATCTCCTGTTTTGCAATCGCCGTGAAATCACGACGCAGCAGCTTCGCAATGATCAGGACATCAATCGCACTTTGATGATTGAACAGGAAGACAGCGGGCCGCCGTTCCCAAAGGTGATGTTCGCCATTGATTTTTATACGTATGCCGGCAAGCGCGCTGCCGAACTCACCCCAGGTGGTCACGGCCAGGTTGACTGCTTCGCGTCGCGACTGGTTCAGTATCCAGGTCGGTACGATTTGCAGGGCGGCCGAGAAAAACGCGCCGTACACCAGCCCGGTCCGTATCAGCTCGCGAAATCCCGGAAACCCCCGGCTGTTGAACTTTCGCACTGGCCAGCCCTTGAATCGCGCTTTCTGCTCGAGCGTGTAATCCGGGTTGAGTGGCCTCGGCATGCCGACCGCTTCGAGTAACGGCACGTCCTCGTTGCCGTCGGTATAAAAGTAGCAGTCGCGCAGGTCGATCTTGCGCCTCCCCGCAAACTTTCTTGCGGCAATGCGCTTGCCGTCTGCATAGCAGATTGGTTCGTCTACATTGCCGGTAAATTGCCCGTCGACAACCTCGAAATGATTGCACAGTACGTTTTCGATCCCCAGCTCGCGGGCGATTGGCAAAATCTGGTACGGGGTTGCCGATGACAGTATGGCGATCGTGTGGCCGCGCCGCTGATGTGCCCGTATCAGTGCACGCGATTCCGGATAAATCGCGCCGGCCAGGTGGCGTTCGAACACCCGCTCGCCGAGCTCCGTGAATTCCGATTCCTGGACGCCGACGAGGCTGAGCGCGGCCTCCTGCAGCAGTTTCGAATACGCCGTACCGCTGACACCGTGGCTTACCAGCGAGAAAAACTGTTGAATCA
>Ga0302046_10005807_pt1 | contig 10830 bp, 10 predicted proteins | sample RVTome_11_FD_200261 | JGI IMG/M metagenome (GOLD analysis project Ga0302046, IMG submission 200261) | Soil microbial communities from uranium-contaminated site in the Upper Colorado River Basin, Wyoming, United States - RVT147D111 (version 2) ... | reverse complement strand
GCGCGTGCCGCTGCACTTCTTGGGCGCCGACGTGGCCCCGGGTGTGAAGCTGCAAGGGGGCATCGTGTCGCACCTGTTCAACGAAATCGATATCACCTGCTTGCCGAAGGATCTGCCCGAGTATCTGGCGGTCGATCTGTCGAACCTGAGCGTCGGCGACTCGGTGCACCTGTCGGACATCAAGTTGCCCGAGGGCGTCGGCATCACCAGCCTGGCCCACGGCGGCGGCGACCTCGCGGTCGCGGCGATCGTGGCGATCAAGGAAGAAGTCGAAGCGGCACCGGTGGTGGCGGTCGCCGAAGGTGCGGCGCCGGCGGAAGGTGCTGCTGCAGCGCCAGCGGCGGGAGCCGCTGCACCGGCAGCGGGTGCCGAGGCCAAGAAGGGCGAAGCCCCGAAGGCCGAGGCGAAGAAGCCCGAAGCCAAGAAGTAAACGTGGCGTAGATGAGTCAGGGTATCTCCCTGATCGCGGGGCTCGGCAATCCGGGCCCCGAGTACGCGGAAACCCGGCACAACGCCGGGTTCCGTTTTCTGGACGCCGTGCTTTCCGGTTCCGCGGTGGCGTTGCGGCGCGAGTCGCGCTTCAACGGCGACGTGGCGCGCGTGGACATCGGCGGGCGCGAGGTGTGGCTGCTGGCGCCGCAGACGTTCATGAACCACAGCGGCGAGTCGGTGGCGAAGTTCGCCAACTACTACAGGATTCCGGTCGGCGAGATTCTGGTCGTGCACGACGAGCTCGATCTGCCGCCCGGAACCGTGCGACTCAAGATCGGCGGCGGCAACGGCGGCCACAACGGCCTCACCGACGTCACCGAGAAACTCGGGCCCGACTACGCGCGCCTGCGCATCGGCATCGGCCATCCGGGTTCGGCGGCGCAGGTGGTGTCATTTGTACTGAAGCGCGCGCCGACGAGCGAACAGAAACTGATCGATGAAGCCATCGCGCGGGCGCGCGAGCAGCTTCCGGACATCGTGCACGGGCAGTTTCAGCAAGTGATGAATGCGCTGCACGCGAAGTGATTCTTGCTGGGCACATCGTGCAAGCCTGAGATATTTACCCCCACCCTTGCCTCCCCCTGAAAGGGGGAGGGGATTTAGTGATAAGGCGAACATTTTATGGGATTCAAATGCGGCATCGTCGGCCTGCCGAACGTCGGCAAGTCGACGCTCTTCAACGCGCTCACCCGCGCCGGCATCGCGGCGGAGAATTATCCGTTCTGCACAATCGATCCGAATGTCGGCATCGTCGAGGTGCCCGATCCGCGCCTGCAGTCGCTGGCCGGCATCGTCAAGCCCGAGCGGGTTGTGCCGACGGTGATCGAGTTCGTCGATATCGCCGGCCTGGTGGCCGGCGCCTCCAAGGGCGAGGGGCTGGGCAACAAGTTCCTGGCGCACATCCGCGAAGTTGATGCGATCGCGCACGTGGTGCGCTGCTTCGCCGACGACAACGTCGTGCATGTCTCGGGCAAGGTCGATCCGCTCGCCGACATCGCCACCATCGACACCGAGCTCGCGCTCGCCGATCTCGACACCGTCGAGAAGGCGATCCAGCGCAACGACAAGAACGTCAAGGCCGGCGACAAGGATGCCATCAAGCTGCGCGACGTGCTGACGAAGATCCAGGCGGCGCTGGACGCCGGCAAGCCGGCGCGCAGCGTGTCGCTCGAGGCCGAGGCACGCAAGCTGATCAGGTCGTTCGGCCTGCTCACCGCCAAGCCGACCATGTATCTCGCCAACGTGAACGAGACCGGCTTCGAGAATAATCCGCAGCTCGAGAAGGTCCAACAGCATGCGGTGCAGGAAGGCTCGGTGGTGGTACCGATCTGCGCCAAGATCGAGGCCGAGTTGTCGGACATGAGCGCCGACGAAAAGCTCGTGTTCCTGGAGGACATGGGACTGCACGAGCCGGGGCTGAACCGCGTCATCCGCGCCGGCCACGAATTGCTGGGCCTGCTGACGTACTTCACCGCCGGGGTGAAGGAAGTGCGCGCCTGGACCGTACGCCATGGCGCCGCCGCGCCGGAGGCCGCGGGCGTGATCCACACCGATTTCGAACGCGGTTTCATCCGCGCCGAAGTGACGGCGTACGAGGATTTCATCAAGCACCGCGGCGAGTCCGGCGCCCGCGACGCCGGCAAATTGCGCCTCGAAGGCAAGGAGTACGTGGTGCGCGACGGCGACGTGATGCATTTCCGCTTCAACGTCTAGCGAGCGCCGGCTTTCCCTTGTCGGCGGCACCGGTAATCCGGTATCTTTGCGCCCCCCAATCGTAAGTGAGTCGCGCGCAGCGCGCCCGGCTCTTGCCCTCCCCCTGCAGGGGAGGGGGAGTTCGCGAGAATCTCCAATTCGATATGGCTATGTAGCTCAGCCGGTTAGAGCGCGGCACTCATAATGCTGAGGTCGGTGGTTCGAGTCCACCCATAGCCACCATTCCCTGATCAGATGTGACCATGTTGCACAGGTGCCAGCGCGTTTGCGATGCGTGCAAACTGGCCCGGCGCGGCTCGTGCGCGCTCTCCGAGGAGGTAACCGCGAGTCCACGTCAGCCGGCCCTGCTTACTTACTTGTCGCGCTCACGGTAAGGGGTATATCGTGAGCACATCAAGTATTTGTCGTTTCGCGTGACCGCGCGCCTCGGGGTAGCCGCTTCCACTGACCATTTTTTCGATAAAGGAGAATTACAATGGAGAAAATCTGGCTCAAGAGTTATCCGCAAGGAGTGCCCGCTGAGATCGATCTGAACGAGTTCAAGTCGGTCGGCCAGATGTTCGATCAGAGTGTGCGTCAGTTCCGCGATCGCACCGCCTACGTCAACATGGGCAAAGGCATCACCTACGGCGAGCTCGATCGGCTGTCGCGCGACTTTGCCGCCTACCTGCAGTCGGTACTGAAGCTACCCAAGGGTGCACGCGTGGCGATCATGATGCCGAACACGCTGCAGTATCCGATCTGCATCTTCGGCGCGCTGCGCGCCGGCTATACCGTCGTCAACTGCAACCCGTTGTATACGCCGCACGAGCTCGAGCACCAGTTGAAGGACTCGGGCGCGGATGTGATCGTGATCGTCGAGAATTTCGCGCACGTGCTGCAAAAGGTGTTGCCGTCGTTGCCGGTCAAGCACGTCATCGTCACCAGCCTGGGCGAGCTGCTCGGCTTCCCCAAGGGCGCGATCGTCAACCTGGTGGTGCGGCGCGTGAAGAAGATGGTGCCGGCCTGGGACATCCCCGGTCACCGCAGTTTCTCCGATGTGCTCGCGGTCGGGGCACATGCCGATCTCAAGCCGGTGGACGTCACGCACGAGGACGTCGCGTTCCTGCAATACACCGGCGGCACCACCGGCGTCGCCAAGGGTGCGATGCTGACGCATCGCAACATCGTCGCCAACCTGCAGCAGGCGCACGCCTGGCTCAAGCCGTTCCTGTCGCCGGGGCCGGAGACCATCATCACCGCGCTGCCGCTGTATCACATCTTCGCGTTGACGGCGAACTGCCTTACTTTTTTCAAGATCGGCGCGGTCAACGTGCTGATCACCAATCCGCGTGACATCCCCGGGTTCGTCAAGGAGCTCGGCAAGTACAAATTCACCGCCATCACTGGCGTGAACACCCTGTTCAACGCGCTGCTGCACCATCCCGATTTCGCCAAGCTCGATTTTTCGGCGCTGCGCATCACCCTCGGCGGTGGCATGGCGGTGCAGAAGGCGGTGGCGGACAAGTGGAAGCAGGTGACCGGCAAGACGCTGGTCGAGGCCTACGGACTGACCGAGACCTCGCCGGCCGCGACCATCAATCCGCTCGACCTCAAGGATTTCAACGGCTCGATCGGTTTGCCGGTGTCATCGACCGAAGTGACCGTGCGCGATGACGACGGGCGCGACCTAAAGATCGGCGAGATCGGTGAGATTTGCATCCGCGGGCCGCAGGTGATGAAGGGCTATTACCACCGCCCGGAGGAGACCGCCAAGGTCATGTTCGCCGACGGCTTCCTGCGTACCGGCGACATCGGCCTGGTCGACGACAAGGGCTTCGTGCGCATCGTCGATCGCAAGAAGGACATGATCAACGTCTCCGGCTTCAACGTGTATCCGAATGAAGTCGAGGCCGAGATCGCACATCATCCGGGCGTGCTCGAAGTCGCGGCGATCGGTGTGCCGGACGAGAAGAGCGGTGAAGTGGTCAAGGTCTTCGTGGTCAAGAAGGACCCGAATCTGACCGCCGAGGCGATCATTGCGCACTGCAAGGAGAATCTCACCGGTTACAAGATCCCGAAACTGGTCGAGTTCCGCACCGAGCTACCCAAGACCAACGTCGGCAAAATCCTGCGGCGCGCACTGCGCGACGAGAAGCCGATGCCGGCCAAGAAAACGGCTTGAATGAGACCTTGGCAAGGCCACCGCTGGCGGCCTTGCCGTTTGGCCGAGCGAAACGGTTCAGTCGGGCCCGATGACGGGCAATGCATTCTCGACCAGGCGCTCGCGCATCGCACGCACGATCGCACGCAGCGCATGGGCCTCGGTCATGTGGCCGTAGAGGTGGGCGCTGACAATGGTGCTAAGACTGAGGTGAAACAACTGCTCGTCGATAGTAACCAGGGGCGGCGTGGTTTTCGGTGGGCTGGGTTCGGCGCCGGGGATGCCGGTGCGCTCAGGGGTTGTCGACATGTGCGGCCAAGTGAGTGTGACCTGTAGATTGTTGTGCAAAGATTAGACCAGCAGGCTTGGCCGCAACAATACCGCTGATTCCCTGGAACCGGGCAGACGTGAATGCCCCCATGATGTGGTATCCGTCGCTGGAGGTGGCTCCATGCAAACCGTTTCGAACGTCGCCGTCGGGTTGGTTGCGTTGCTGCACGTCTATTTCCTGGTCCTGGAGATGTTCCTCTGGGACCGGCCCACCGGGCGGCGCATCTTCAAGCTGACGCCGGAGTTCGCCACCGCCTCGAAGGCGCTGGCCGCGAACCAGGGCCTGTACAACGGCTTTCTCGCCGCCGGCCTCCTGTGGGGGTTGTTCCTGGGAAACGACGGGACATCGGTGCAGGTCTTCTTTCTGGCTTGTGTGATTGTCGCCGGGGTGTTCGGGGCGGTCACCGTCAACCGCAAGATTCTGCTGGTCCAGGCGGTGCCGGCCGCTCTGGCCCTGGTGCTGTTACTGCTCGCGGCCGGGCCTGATCGTTAGCGCCCGGGTGCGTATCTATATAGATGGATCGGTGGCGCTGGCCCGCCGGATTTATCCTTCAGGCGGTCGCTAGGAATCGCATGCATGCCGACGCGTAACTCCCTAAAAAAAGGCCGGATACGGCTTGACACCCTCTGGGCCGATACATAGAATCGCGCCCCTCAATCAGGCCGGGTGTCTGCCGGACCTGATTTATTTGTTAGAGGTACTTGAGAGGTTCTCCAATACGGAACCTCTCAGGCAGAGGTTCCAGGGCCGCCGACAAGGGCCGTTGTTCCGGGAGCACCATCGCCAAAACATGGTCTTGGCGTGGCCCCGGCAACCCCCCGTCGTCCCATCCTCAACCGAATTTTCTGTATGACGCGCTTGCGCCTGGTCCGCCAGGGTCGCAGGCACGAGACCGTATTTCGACGGAGCATTGAATGCCGACAGTAAACCAGCTGGTGGCCAAAGGTCGCAAGCGCCACGTCAGCAAGAGCAAGGTCCCGGCCCTCGAGGCCTGCCCGCAGAAGCGCGGCGTGTGCACGCGTGTGTACACCACCACGCCGAAGAAGCCGAACTCGGCGCTGCGTAAGGTCGCCAAGGTCCGGCTGACCAACGGTTTCGAGGTCATCACTTATATTGGTGGCGAAGGCCACAACCTGCAGGAGCACTCGGTGGTGCTGATCCGCGGCGGTCGCGTCAAGGACTTGCCCGGCGTGCGCTATCACACGGTGCGCGGCACCCTCGACACCGCCGGTGTCCAGGACCGTAAGCAGGGCCGTTCCAAGTACGGCACCAAGCGTCCCAAGACCTAATAGGTATCAGGTAGAACCATGCCGAGACGTCGCGAAGTTCCCAAGCGTGAGATCACGCCGGATCCGAAATTCAACAGCGAGACGATCGCCAAGTTCGTCAACGTGCTCATGGAGCACGGCAAGAAGTCGGCCGCCGAGACCATCGTCTACGGCGCGCTCGACGTGATTACCAGTCGCGCCAAGAAAGACGCGCTGGAAGTATTCAATCAGGCGCTCGACAACGTGCGCCCGATGGTCGAGGTCAAGAGCCGCCGCGTCGGCGGCGCGACCTACCAGGTACCGGTGGAAGTGCGTTCGGCGCGCCAGATGGCGCTCGCCATGCGCTGGATCACCGAGGCGGCGCGCACGCGCGCCGGCAAGAGCATGGGCACGCGCCTGGCCGATGAATTGATGGACGCCGCCGAGAAGCGCGGCAATGCGGTCAAGAAGCGCGAAGACGTGCACCGCATGGCGGAAGCCAACAAGGCGTTCTCGCATTATCGTTGGTAGTTTTTTTTCTTTAACGCTCTTTAAGAGGTCAGGGTCGTGGCACGTACAACACCGATCGAACGGTATCGCAATATCGGCATCATGGCGCACATCGATGCGGGTAAGACCACGACCACCGAACGCATCCTGTTTTACACCGGCGTCTCGCACAAGATCGGCGAGGTGCACGACGGTGCCGCCGTCATGGACTGGATGGAACAGGAACAGGAGCGCGGGATTACGATTACCTCGGCTGCCACCACCTGCTTCTGGAAGGGCATGGACGGCAAGCTCGACCAGCACCGCTTCAATATCATCGACACACCGGGCCACATCGATTTCACGATCGAAGTGCAGCGTTCGCTGCGCGTGCTCGACGGCGCGATCTTCGTGCTGTGCGCGGTCGGCGGCGTGCAGCCGCAGTCCGAGACCGTGTGGCGCCAGGCTAATAAGTACGGCGTGCCGCGTATCGCGTTCGTCAACAAGATGGACCGCGCCGGCGCCAACTTCCTGAGCGTCGTCTCCCAGCTGAAGGAACGCCTCGGCGCCAATGCGGTGCCGGTGCAGATGGCAATCGGTGCCGAAGACAGCTTCAAGGGCGTAGTCGACCTGGTGAAGATGAAGGCCATCTTCTGGGACGACTCGACCCAAGGCATGAAGTTCGAGGAGAAGGAAATTCCGGCCGAGATGCTGGCCCAGTGCAAGGAACTGCACGACCAGATGGTCGAGGCGGCCGCCGAGGCCAACGAAAAGCTGATGGAAAAATACCTGAGCGGCGAAGCGCTGACCCAGGATGAAATCAAGCAGGGTCTACGCGAGCGCAACCTGCGTCTCGAGATCGTGCCCGTGTTCTGTGGCAGCGCCTTCAAGAACAAGGGCGTGCAGGCCGCGCTCGACGGCGTGGTGGATTTCCTGCCGGCGCCGATCGATCGCCCGGCGATCAAGGGCCATCTCGACGACAAGGATGGCACCGAAGGCGAGCGTCATGCCTCGGACGACGAGCCGTTCTCGGCACTGGCGTTCAAGATCGCGACCGACCCGTTTGTCGGCGCACTGACCTATATCCGCGTGTACTCGGGCGTGCTCAATGCAGGCGATACCGTGTACAACCCGGTCAAGGGTCGCAAGGAGCGCATCGGGCGGCTGTTGCAGATGCACGCCAACGAGCAGCAGAAGATCGAAGAGGTCCGCGCCGGCGACATCGCCGCGTGCGTGGGCATGAAAGACGTCAGCACCGGCGAGACGCTGTGCGATCCGGAAAAAATCATCACGCTCGAGCGCATGGAGTTCCCGGAGCCAGTGATCTCGCAGGCGGTTGAGCCGAAGAGCAAGGCCGACCAGGAAAAGATGGGCATGGCGCTGCAACGGCTGGCCCAGGAAGATCCGTCGTTCCGCGTATCGAGCGACGAGGAGTCCGGACAGACGATCATCGCCGGCATGGGCGAGTTGCATCTGGAAATCATCGTCGATCGCATGAAGCGCGAATTCAGCGTGGAAGCGAACGTCGGCAAGCCGCAGGTCGCGTACCGCGAGACGATCCGTCGTGCGGTCGACCAGGAATACCGTTTCGTCAAACAGTCGGGCGGCCGCGGCCAGTTCGGCCACGTGCAGATCAAGTTCGAGCCGAACGAAGTCGGCAAGGGCTTCGAATTCGTCGACCAGATCAAGGGCGGCGCCATCCCGCGCGAGTTCATCCCGGCCGTGCGCAAGGGCGTGGACGAGGCGATGGCGCGCGGCATCAAGTTCGGCTACCCGGTGGTCGACGTTAAGGCCACACTGCACTACGGCTCGTATCACGAGGTCGACTCGAACGAAAACGCGTTCAAGATGGCGGCCATCCTGTGCTGGAAGGAAGCCGGTCCCAAGGGCGACCCGGTGCTGCTCGAGCCGATCATGGACGTCGAGGTCACCTCGCCGGCCGATTACCTCGGCAACGTCATGGGCGACCTCAACTCGCGCCGCGGCATCATCATGAGTCAGGAAGACGGCCAGGGCGGCGTGAAGATGATTCGCGCCGAGGTCCCGCTCGCGAACATGTTCGGCTACTCGACCACGCTGCGTTCATCGTCGCAGGGTCGTGCGACCTACACCATGGAATTCAAGAAGTACTCGCCGGTACCGGCCAGCGTCGCCGAGTCCGTGCTGAAGAAGGCCAGCTGATTGTATTAACGAAATTTCAAAGAAATTTCTTAACGACTTAATCTTTCGAGACGATCTGCCATGTCAAAGGAAAAATTCGAACGCACCAAGCCCCACCTGAACGTGGGCACCATCGGCCACGTCGACCACGGCAAGACCACCTTGACCGCGGCCCTGACCAAGGTGCTGGCGGCCAAGTTCGGCGGCGAGGTGAAAAACTACGACCAGATCGACAACGCCCCGGAAGAGCGTGAGCGCGGCATCACCATCTCGACCACGCATGTGGAATACCAGAGCGAGAAGCGCCACTACGCCCACGTCGACTGCCCCGGCCACGCCGACTACGTCAAGAACATGATCACCGGTGCCGCCCAGATGGACGGTGCCATCCTGGTCGTCTCGGCCGCCGATGGCCCCATGCCCCAGACCCGCGAGCATATCCTGCTCGCCCGTCAGGTCGGCGTGCCCTACATCGTCGTGTTCCTGAACAAGGCCGACATGGTCGATGACAAGGATCTCCTCGAACTCGTTCAGGAAGAGATCCGCGATCTGCTCGACAAGTACGGCTTCCCCGGCAAAGACACCCCGATCGTCGTGGGCAGTGCCCTGAAAGCCCTCGAAGGCGACACCGGCGAGTTAGGCGAGCCCGCCATCGTCAAGCTTGCCGCCGCCCTGGATAGCTACATCCCCCAGCCCAAGCGCGACATCGACAAGCCGTTCCTGATGCCGATCGAGGACGTGTTCTCGATCTCAGGCCGCGGCACCGTGGTGACCGGGCGTATCGAGCGCGGCGTGGTTAAAGTCGGCGATGAAATCGAAATCGTCGGCATCACCCCCACCACCAAGACCACCGTCACGGGCGTGGAGATGTTCCGCAAGCTCCTCGACTCCGGCGAGGCCGGCGACAACGTCGGCGTGCTCTTGAGAGGCACCAAGCGTGAAGAAGTCCAGCGCGGCCAGGTCTTGGCCAAGCCCGGCTCGATCACCCCGCACACCAAGTTCGAGGCGGAAGTCTACGTACTGACCAAGGAAGAAGGCGGACGACATACCCCCTTCTTCAACGGCTATCGCCCGCAGTTCTACTTCCGTACCACCGATGTCACCGGCTCCTGCGAGCTGCCGACCGGCACCGAGATGGTCATGCCGGGCGACAACATCAAGATGGTCGTCACCCTGATCTCCCCGATCGCCATGGAGCAGGGCCTGCGCTTTGCCATCCGCGAGGGCGGCCGCACGGTGGGGGCGGGGGTGGTGGCGAAGGTGTTGGAGTAAGAACTCAGTGACAAATGAAAAGTGTAAAGTGAAAAGTTAACTGCCTTTCACTATTCACTTTCAACTTTGCACTTTTAACTGTTTACAGGCCAGTAGCTCAATTGGCAGAGCAGCGGTCTCCAAAACCGCAGGTTGGGGGTTCGAGTCCCTCCTGGCCTGCCAGCGTTACTGGCACACGGCTTATAGATGATTGAAAAATTGAAGTTACTGGCAGCGGTGCTGGTCGTAGTCATCGGCATCGGGGCCTTCTATTACGTCGGCGATCGGCCGGCCTACGAGTTCGCGGCGATTCTGGTCGTCACCGCGGCGCTGGCGGTCGTGCTGTTCTATCAGACCGCCGCCGGCAAGGCGACGTGGGAGTTTGCCAAGGGCGCGCGCCAGGAACTGCGCAAGGTCGTATGGCCGAACCAGAAGGAGACGATGCAAGTCACCATCATCGTGTTCGTCATGGCCGTGGTGATGGCGTTGTTCTTGTGGGTCGTGGATTGGGGCCTGGGCAAGATCATGATTTTTACCCGCGGCTAAGGGATACCGGCAATGACGATGCGTTGGTACGTGGTGCATACCTATTCCGGTTTCGAGAAGGCGGTGGTGCGTTCGTTGAAAGAGCACATCCGCAATGCCGGCATGGAAGACAAGTTCGGCGAGATCCTGGTGCCGACCGAAGAAGTGGTCGAAATGAAAAGCGGCCAGAAGCGCACCAGCGAGCGCAAGTTCTTCCCCGGCTACGTGCTGGTGCAGATGGACATGAGCGATGAGACCTGGCACTTGGTGAAGAACGTACCCAAGGTGAGCGGTTTCATCGGCGGCTCCGGCACCAAGCCGACGCCGATCACCGACAAGGAAGCGGCGGCGATCGTGCAGCAGGTGGCCGAGGGCGTGGAGAAGCCGAAGCCGAAATTCTCGTTCATGCCCGGCGAAGTCGTGCGCGTGACCGAAGGACCGTTCCAGGATTTCAATGGCACGGTCGAAGACGTGAATTA
>Ga0302046_10005806_pt1 | contig 10832 bp, 9 predicted proteins | sample RVTome_11_FD_200261 | JGI IMG/M metagenome (GOLD analysis project Ga0302046, IMG submission 200261) | Soil microbial communities from uranium-contaminated site in the Upper Colorado River Basin, Wyoming, United States - RVT147D111 (version 2) ... | reverse complement strand
GATCCATGGCACCCTTGATCTCGGTCACGAGTGGCAACGGCGAGGCGGAATCGCTGCATACGCTCGGAACGATCGCCGGCGTGCAGTTGGTGAGTGCGCGTGTGGATGGCCTGTCCGGCACCGTGGTCTTCACGTCGCGCGCGCGGCACGCCTCACCCGCCACTCTGGTGTTCGCCCGCCAGCCGACGGACACGCGACCGGGCAGGCAGATCACGCCATCAGTGCAGGTGCGTCTCGAGGATCGTTTCGGCAACCTGGCCAGCGACTTCGGTGGTGAGATCGCACTGAGCATTGCACCGCTCACCGGCACACCCGGTGCGACGCTTTCCGGCGACACGAGCCGGGAGCCGGACGATGGTGTGGCTACGTTCTCCGGGCTGAGCATTCTCCTGCCCGGTCTCGGCTATCGTCTGCTGGCGCAGTCGGCCGGGCTGCAGACGCTGAGCGCTTCCTTCAACGTGCTCTGAGCATGTGTCCCGAGCCTCGTGGCCCGCACCCGGAATCCGCGGTCACGATTCCGCCCGCTGCGCCGGCAGACGCACGGCACGATCACGCGACACAGCCCGCGCACGGAGCAGCGGTGGAGATCGAGCGGGCGGCACGGGCCGAACTCGCCTCACGGTTCAGCATCGGCGCCGTGCGCCGCCGGGTCGCCGGGCGCAGCGTGTTCGCCGCCACTCACGCGAACGGCAGGGAACGCCTGGAACTCCACGTGCTGGAGAGCCCGGCCGCCGCAGATGCGGTCGCTCTGCGCCGGGAACTTGCCGGCCTGACCGACCTCGATCATCCACACATCGTATCCATCCTGGATGTCGGCGCCGGTTCGTGCTTCCTGTGGTACAGCACGCGACCGTCGCGCGGCCGAACGCTCGATCAGCGGCTTCACGAACACGGGCCGATGCAGTTGCAGCCCTGTCTCCGGCTCGTCGAGCAGGTGGCGAGTGGATTGCAGTTCGCCCACCGCAACGGCGTCGTCCACGGCCGTATCCGGCCGGACTGCATTCTGCTGGACGAACAGGGCTGGGCGCTCCTCGACGATTTCATCGGTGCCGGGTTGCTGCGTGCGCCGACGACCGATCTGCATGCACGTTTCGAGGCGCCGGAAAGCGCCATCGGCCTCGAACTCACGCCGGCAACCGATCAGTACGCGCTGGCCGCCACCATCATCGAGTGTCTTACCGGTCCCCCGACTGCAGGCGAATCGGCTCGGAGCAATCCTGCATACCGGATCGATGAAATTCCACTCAGCGGCGACAGCGCTCTGTCGGAGCACGTGAAGCAAGCTCTGCGACGCGCCACGCTGCTCCATCCTGCCGATCGTTTCGGCACCGTGCTGGAGTTCGTGGCTGCCTTGACGGGCTCCGGTTTCAATGCCGCCGCTGCCGCCACGCCGCCCCGCCCGCGTGCGCCCACAGGTACGAACCCGCACCTGCTTTTCGTCGATGGACCACAGAACCGGCGCACGCCGCTCGGGCCGGCCGTCCTCCTCGTCCTGCTCGGCCTCGGCGGTTTCGCCATTGTGTACATGTTGCGCGACCAGCCGCCGCCTACGTCAGACCCGGTGACGTTCGAGCAGTCGACTTCGCTGCGGGCGGCATCAGCCCGCACGGCCGCGTGGCAGGACACGATTCAGCCTGCGCTGGTGGGCACTGCGCCAGTGGCGGCGGAGCGTAGAGATCCGCCGGTCCGGACGCCGGCCCGGACGCCCGCCCGGCCACCGCCGGTCGAGCGATCACCGCCACAACGCACCGAGCAAGTGCGGGAGCGCCAGAACGCTCCGCCGCCCGACGTCGCACGCGCGGCGGCCGGCGCGCAGCGCACCCGACCTCCGACGACGGGTGAGAGCGGAGCTGACACCGCCACGGCGCTGGCCGCGGGCCGGCTTTTCATCAGCTCACGACCGTGGGGACAGCTGTACGTGGATGGCCGGCTCGTCGGTAATACGCCGAAGGCCAACCTGTCCATCGCAGCGGGCGTGCACAGCCTGCGCATCGTGCGGGACGGATTCCGTGCCTGGGAGCGGCAGATCCAGGTTGCCCCCGGTCAGGAGATCCGGCTCGTAGACATTGTTCTCGTGGAGGTTTCGCTGTGAAACGCCGGATGTGTGCTCTGCTGACAGTGCTGTTCGCAATGGCCGTCGCGACGCCGGCCCGCGGTCAGACCGCGGCTGATCTCATGCAGCGAGGAGTCGATGCGTATCGCAGCCTGGAGTACGAAGCGGCCAGCGCGCTGCTGCGCCGTGCTCTCGCCGTCGAGGGCGACGCTGCGCTGCCCGACAGTGCGCGCGCGGGAGCCGGCATCTATCTGGGTGCCACCGAACTGTTCCGCGGACAGACCGCATTGGCGCGGAACGCCTTTCGTCTCGCGTTGATGGCGGATCCGCGGCAACGGCCGGACCCGCTCATCTTCCCGCCCGACGTGGCGAACACGTTCGAAGAGGTGCGCCAGATCTCGGCCTACGTGCGCATTGCCGTGCCGCCCGACACGACGATCCGCCTGCGCAGCGAAGAATACCGGCTGCGACTGTACAGCAGCGCACTGCACGATGTCGCGGTACACATCCTGCACGCTGATGGCTGGGTCGTGAGCGTTCTCTACGAGGGACCGATCAACGACAGTCTGGATGTGCGCTGGGACGGTCTGAATACGAATCATACGTCACCGGTCACGGGCGATGTCGCGCTGCGCGTCACATCGCGTCCCGCCCGTGGTGAGGCGCGCACCTTGCGAATGCCGCTGACGATACGGCCGATCGTGGCCGATACGGCGACGCTCCCGCCGCCACCATCGGACACGCTGATGGTTCGCGGCCAATCCCGCATCATGCCCGCAGTCGCTGCCCTCGCGGCCGGTCTGGTGACTGGTGCTGCTGCCGCTGTACTGCCCACCATTGTGGCCGAGGACGGCAGAGGCGGGGACCGCCGCTTCATTGTCGCCGGGAGTCTGGGTATGGCCGGCGTCATCGGCTTCTTCGCCCGGCGCGACAGCGGTGTGAACACGGAGAATGCCGCAGCGAACCGGCGAGCGCGGGCGGAATGGCAGCAGGAGGTCGCGGCCGTGCGCGATGCGAACGCCCAACGACGAGGCGACGTGCGACTGCGCATCGAAGCGGGCGCAGTCACCACCAGCGAGCGGGACAACCGATGACCAGTCTTCGATTCTGCGTTCTGATAGTGGCACTGGTCGTGTCGCTTCCGCAGGCGGCGACCGCACAGAGCCGGCCGCAGTTCTGGGTCGGCGCCCATGGCCGCCACGTCAGTGCGCGCACGTCGGCGCCCGGCACGATCGACGGATCCAGCGGCTTTGCGTGGGGCGCCGATGGCAGTGGGCGCTGGTATCACCTTTCCATGCGTGCCGGATACACGCAGGGCTCGCTCGAACACCATGCCGGCGGTGCCGTGCGCGAATACGTCGAGGGTTTCGCTCATATCGGTGCGGTCCTGCTGCCCTTCCTCGAAGTCGGCGCCGGACCGCTCATTCGCACCTGGACTTCCAGCGGGAGTGACGGGACGAACCCGTCGATCCTGCGCGTGCAGCTGGGCATTCCGCCACCGCAGCCATCATCCAGCACCGACATCACACAGCGCTGGGTGCTGTGGCAGCTGCGCGGCCGTTTCGACGCGCCCATCTACGACAGTGAGGAGTCCGCTGTCGCCATTCGTGGCTTCGCTCAGGGCTGGGCGTCCGTGAACAGCGAGGTCAATGTGGCCAACCACCTGGACAGTGTCCGCGGCGGCGAAGCGGGCATCATCGTTCGGCTCGGCGCGCCCGTCGCATTGCGCATGACCTACGCCATTGACGAAGCGCGCCTGAGCGGCGGCCGTCGCCGCGACACGGTGGAAACGATCTCGCTCGCGCTCGGCCTGTCTGTGGGTGGTGGCGGCGGGGAGCGGCCGGCCCAGCCGGTCACTGCCAGCCGCGCACGGACCGGCAACCACGAACCGTAGCAACGCGGCGGCTCGGTACCTGGCGGGTGCGACGTGACTTCAGCGCAGAATGCGCAGCCGCCACCACGACGTCGCCTCGAGCGCGCTGCCTGTGCGTCGAGTGCGACGGCTCGCCATTCGACGCCAGCCTCACATCGAGCAGGGCGAAAGGAGTGCGCGCACCACCATCCGTGAGCCGACAGGTCACGGCGACGTACTGATCGGGCCCCAGACCCGCGCCATGGACGAAGCGACGATCTTCATTCGTGGTGTCGGCGTAGCACAGGTTGAGAATGGTCCGCTCGAAGAAGCGGAATGTCGCCTGGGCACCCCCGCGCAGGGTCTCATCGCGGTCGTCGCGCTCGAGGTTCTCCGCCACATCGCGGCCTCCATCCAGCGCCTCGACGTGTCACGGCGCGAGCCGTCGCGCCGAAAACGCCGACACCGACGCGGAACACGGCGGTCATGGCGAAGACCATGATCACTGTCGCGCACTGGCGCTCATCCGAAGCGGCGCGTGATTGTAGCGATGACATGGTGTGCGTACCCGTCACGACAATGGCCGGTCCTGCAGATGCGAGACGTCACGCGCTGACTGCCTGATGGTTGCTCAAACCGCCGCGCGCTGCCCGAGATTCGCACCCTGACGGAGAAGTTCTTCCTGGACGTCAATGATCGAGACGTCGTGCGGTTCACGGCCCGAACGAACGGACATTGCGGCAGACACGCCGGCGGCGTGGCCGGTGGCCATGGCGATGGGCATGACGCGGTACGATGAGTGTGCCTCGTGCGTACCGGAGATGCTGCGGCCGGCGACGATGATGCGACGCACGCCGCACGGCAGAAGTGCACGCAGCGGGATGTCATACGCCTGACCGGGCGACACGCGCTGGAGAATGGTGCCCTTCCCCTTCGGATTGTGGATGTCGACGGGGTAGGCGCCGCGCGCGATCACGTCGTCGAATCGCCGTGCTCCGAGCAGGTCGTCGGCCGTGAGCCGGTATTCACCGATGATGCGACGGGTCTCGCGGACACCCACCTGGACACCGCTCTGTGCCACGTACGACTCCTCGAAGCCGGGTACGTACTTGCGCAGGAAACGCGCGATCTGCCCGAGCTGGCGACGCCCCTCGAACTCGGCGTACGTCAGGTCCCAGACGTCGACGCCGAGCACACGCGTGATGCGTGTGCTGTTGACGCTCACTTCATGGGCGTGTGGCGTTGCGAAGAACAGCATGTCTTCGCGGGCCAGCTCCAGCTCACCCGCTGCCGTGGCCTCACGCACGAGATCCCAGAGACCGTGCACGCCACGCCATTGCTGCGGGTGCTCGGCGACGTAACCCGCGAACGTCGCACGCTGAAACCCGACCACGCGGAACATCATGGTCATGGGCTGCACGAGTCCGTCCGCTTCACGACCGATCTCGAACGGCGCGCCGGCGCGGAAGGCGAGGTCGGCATCGCCCGTGCAATCGACGGTGACGCCCGCCCGGATCACGATCGGTCCGGACTTCGTCTCGAAGACGGCACCCTCGACACCGCCTGGTCCATTCAGCACGTCGCTCGCGAAGGAATGCAGCAGCAGCCGGACGCCCTTGTCGTCCAGCATTTCGAAGGCGACCTGCTTGAACACCTCGGGATCGAACGGCACGACGTAGCCGGTGTGCAGCGAAGGGGGAATCGCGCCACCTGCGCGCACGAGGCGTTCGAGCAGCTCACGCAGCGCACCGGCAATGACGGGATCGCCCGGGCCGTGATCCGTCGGCATGAGCGAGAAGTCACCGCTCTTCTGCGATTCCGGTCGCTGTGTGTGAAAGGACATGAGCGGCATGACGAGCGCCGCGGTGGCGTTGCCGCCGAGAAACCCGTAGCGCTCGGCGAGCACGACGCGGACACCGGCCTGGGCGGCCCCCACGGCTGCACCGATGCCGGAAGGACCGCCGCCCACGACGAGAACGTCCACGTCCGCGGCCATGATCGCGCGTCTGGGCGGCAACTCCACCGTGGTCGTCGGATGCGGCCGTTCCAGCACAGGCACGGCGATCAACCGACCGGCAGGGCTGCCCGGCCATGCAAGAGCTCGAGCATGAGCGTGTGCGTTTTTCTCGCGCGCGCCTGCAGCTCCGGCACTGCACGCTGGATCGTGGTGCGGATGCCCTCGCGCCGATCCCATGCCCGATCGATCAGTGCGATCAGCTGGCCCGATCCCACGCGCTCCAGAGGCGGCGTATCCATCTGCAGATCTTCCAGGAAGCCACGCACCTTCGAGGCATACGGTAGTGCAACGAATGGAACACCCGCGATGGCGGCGAAAATCAGAACGTGCAGCCGCATGCCGACCGCGAAGTCGAAACGCGTCATGAGGTCGATCAGCTGACCGGGCGTGTAGTCACCCTTGAGAACCGTCGCACGGTCGGCACGGCGCATCTTCGCAATCACGGCATGGCTGTGCTGCAGATCCTGGCGCAATCGTTCCAGCGGCAGAAAGACCACGTCCGCATCGAAGCGGTCGACGATGTAGTCGGCGGCATTGGCCAGAAGCGAGTGGTAATGGTCCGGGTCGAGCTCCGGCGCAGCTGGCCCCGGCTCGCGCACCGACATGGCCACGAGCCGCCGCTGGAACGCCAGACCTTCGCGCTCCAGCATTTCCGCGTCCACCGCTTCAGGCTCGATGAGGAGCGCCGGATCGGCCGTGACAATGACCTCACGCTCGATGCCGATGTCCTCCAGCAGCTTCTGTGCAAGCCGGTCGCGAACGGTCAACAGCGCGCAACCATTCAGTGCGCGACGTACGATCCGCCGTGCGTTCGGATCGTTGAGCGGCCCCGCACTGATCGCGTACGTCATGGTCGCCACGCCCGCCTGCTGCGCCGCCATCACATCGCGCAGATAGCGCTCCGCATCGCGATCGTAGAGCAGACCGCCGCCGCCCAGAATGAAGAGATCGCACTGGTCGATCTCCGCTCGCATTCGTTCGCGCGTCGTGTCGCGTGGCTGGACGATTCGTTCGACACCGTGCCGGCGTTGCGTGTCTTCGCCGTCCCGCGTGAACACCGTGATCTCGACCGGGACATCGGCTCGCAGCTGCCTGACGATCGACTGCAGGATCGCCTCGTCCCCGAGGTTCATCCCACCGTAGGATCCCGAGATGCAGACGTGAATCGGTGCCATGCCGCCCAACCCGTCTCGACCGTGAAGTGTACCTTCGGCGGGCTTCGGGCCCGACCCACGATCCACTGACTGCAGGATTCGGGCTCATTCCTTCGGCGCAGGTCCGACGGAGGCGCCGGACGGGTCGGCGCAACGCAACCGGGCGGCTCGCGCCAACCTCGCCCCGCAGGTCACATCGTGTGCGGCCCGCGCACCTGGTCGACCGACGCCGCGCGTCATTGTGTGCTCGCTCGCTCTCGAGAGTGGAGCTGCGTTGTCGCAGGGAGTGTTTCGGGCATGCGCAACGCTGCCAACAGACCGGAAGCGAATGTGACGGCACCGACGGCTGCGATCGCCGCGCTCATCCCGAAAGCATCTGCCATGGCGCCGGCGAACAGCGCACCGATGGCGTAGCCGGAATCGCGCCACAGGCGGTACAGGCCGACCGCGGATCCGCGCCACGACGGGCGGGCGACATCACCGATCGCCGCGAGGAGCGTCGGGTAGACCATCGCTGTGCCAGTGCCCAGCACGATGCCGGCGAGCATCCATGCCGTGAAGCCATGCACGAGCACCATGCCGACGAGTGCGATGCCCTGCACGAACATGCCTCCGACGATGAGTCGTTTTCGTCCGATGCGGTCGCTCAGCGCACCCGTCCACAGCTGCACGATGCCCCACGTGGCCGGATAGACGAACGCGAGCGCACCGATCTCGCGCACGGAAAGGCCCGCAGCCGCGAAGAACAGCGGAAACAATCCCCACGCCAGTCCGTCGTTCATGTTGTTGACGAGGCCGACCTGACTCGCGTTCGCGAGCGCGGGGTCCGACCAGCTGACGCGGGCAACCAGGTCGCGGAGACGCGGCGCATCGTCGCTGGACCTGGTCGCGTCACGAATTGCCTGCGCTCCGTTCGCAGCGCGCAGTTGCTCCTCGTGCCGCATGTGCTCCATGGTGTCACGAACGTAGAGCTGCGACAGTGCGAGGCCGAACGCGGCAAAGGCAATGCCGAGGTAGAACGGCTCCGGCCGCAGACCGAATCGGCTCGCGATCTCACCCGTCGCAAATGCGGACAGCGCCACCGCGAGGTAGCCGGCGAACTCGTTGAGGCCCATCGCCAGGCCGCGTCGCTGCTCGCCCACCAGGTCGATCTTCATCACGACCGTCGTCGACCACGTGAGACCCTGGTTGATGCCGAGCAGGACGTTCGCAACCACGATCCATGACCACGTCGGCGCCCAGATTACCAGCAGCGGAACCGGCACGCCGATCAGCCAGCCCGCAACGAGGATGCGCTTGCGCCCGAAGCGATCGCCCAATCGCCCGGCAATGAAGTTGGACACCGCCTTGACGAGGCCGAATGCGACAATGAATGACAACGCGGCTTTTCTCGATGCGAGACCGAACTCCTGCTCGGCAATGAGCGGGAGCACGGTGCGCTCGAGCCCGACCATCGCGCCCACGAACGCATTGACCAGCACGAGAAGCCAGAACTGACTCCGGTTGGCAGCGAGCCCCAGTGTGGGCGTCATGGCGCCATGCACTGTCGACGACTCGCTCAATGCGCGCTCCGTCGCGTGCCATCCCGTCCTGCCCGATCCGTGGCGACGAACGTCATTCAACGGCGGCCCATCGCTTCAGCGTGCGCGAGCAACCGGGCGACGCCGCGCGAGGCTTTCCTCCATCGCAGAAATGGCCGTGCAGTTCAGCGGGTAATTCCGGCCGCGCGCTGTCGCACGCGGCCGAGGTTCGCAAGGCGAATCGCATCGGCGTCAGGCGGGCGCTGCGGAATGTCCCGAAGCATGAATGCGACGAACGCCTCGCGATCGTCGATCCGCAGCGCGCGATTGAACCGGCGTTCGAAGCCGATCGTCGACGTCGGCTTGCCGCTCAAGCCGCGGCCGCAGACGGATCCCGCGAAAGCGCCGGGAAGCACTTCGAGATGGTCGGGCAACGCGGCCAGTCGTCGCGCACTCTCGAACAGCGCGCGCGCACCATCTTCGGCTGTCGTCGCAAGCTCCGTCCGCCCCATGTCACCGACCATGAGCGTGTGCCCCGTCAGCACGAACCACGGCTCCTCGCCCCGCGCGCGATCCGTCACCAGCAGCCCGAGATGCTCGGGCGTGTGACCCGGAAGGTGGAGCACGTCGACGACCACGTTGCCGAGCTGCAGCCGATCGCCATCGCGCACGGCCCGGAACCCGTATTCGGCACCGGCGTCCGCATGCAGCACGTATTCGCCACCGGACACGTCGGCCAGCGCCCTCGCCGTCGACCTGTGATCGGCGTGCACATGCGTGTCGAACACGTACCGGATGCGTAGCCCCTGCCTCTCCGCCTCTTCGAGGTAGAACGCCGGTGCCTCGACCGGATCGACTACGGCGCCCGCCTGCTGGCCGCCGCAACCGAAGAGATACGATGCCGCAACAGTCGGCTCCACGTGCAGAAACTGCCGCAGAATCATGCGTGCCTCGCAACCTTGTGAGTCCTGTGCCTCGCAACCTCGTGCGTCTTGCGCTTCGCAGCCTTGTGCGTCCCGCGTCCCGGGCGGGGCGCGCCGGACTCCATCGGCAACCCGCTCAGCCGCCATTGCGGTAGCCCCGCCTCCGCTCGCCTTGCCCGATAGCCGTGCTTCCTCAGCAGAGTCACCGTCTCGAGCGAATAGACGCAGTATGGACCGCGACAATACGCGACCACTTCGCGGTCCTTCGGGATCTCCGCCAGCCGGCGCTTCAACTCGCCCACCGGAACCGACAGCGCGCCCGCAATGTGACCGGCCACGAACTCCTCGCGCGGGCGCGCGTCGATCACTGTCACCACATCATCGCGCACCAGCCGGCGTAGCTCCCGCCACGTCACCGGCTCCAACTCGTCTCGTTGCGTCAGGTACAGCTTCGTGACCTGCTCGACTTCCGCCAGCCGCTCGCGCGCTACCGCCTGCAGTGAGCGCAGAAGCTCCACGACGTCGTCCCCGGCCAGCCGGTAGTACACGAACGTCCCCTGCCGCCGCGTCTCCACCAGCCGCGCCTGCCGAAGCACGCGCAGATGCGCGCTCGTGTTCTTGATCGGCATCGCACCTTGCTCCGCCAGCAGCTCCACGCTCTTCTCGCTCTGCGCCAGCAGGTCGAGCAGCTCGATGCGCCGCGGGCTCCCCAGTGCGTGGCCGATGCGGGCGAACTGTGCGTAGAGCGGATCCTTGAATTCGCGGTGGCCCATGTCTCCTCTTGTGCCAATATTCGCATGATCAATAGAATAGAAGAACGGACGGACGTCAAGGACCTGTCCGGCCAGCACCGCCGATCACGCAGTCTGCTCTGGATGCCCAAACCATGGAGGGTGTGCGATGAATGGACGGGGGAACGAGGCGACGCGGCAGGTGCCGAATGTGGCGCGACCGATCGTGGGACTGGATGTCGACGGGCTGCGCGCGGCGATCCGGGAGGAGTACGCGCTGGTCGCGGCGGAGCCCGGACGCGGCTTCCACTTCCACACAGGCCGTCGGCTGGCGCGGCTGCTGGGCTACGCAGAGGCGTGGCTCGACGGTGTGCCGGAGGGTACGATCGATTCGTTCGCGGGGACCGGGAATCCGTTCAGTCCGGGCCTGCCGGATGGCGGGGAGCACGTGGTGGACATCGGATCGGGGGCCGGGATCGACAGCCTGATCGCCGGGAAGTTGGTGGGCGTACAGGGGCGGGTGATCGGCGTGGACATGACGCCGGCGATGGTCGCGCGGGCACGCGCGAGCGCCGCGGCGAT
>Ga0302046_10005805_pt1 | contig 10833 bp, 5 predicted proteins | sample RVTome_11_FD_200261 | JGI IMG/M metagenome (GOLD analysis project Ga0302046, IMG submission 200261) | Soil microbial communities from uranium-contaminated site in the Upper Colorado River Basin, Wyoming, United States - RVT147D111 (version 2) ... | reverse complement strand
GATATTCGGCCGGGTCACCCGAAGGTGGGTGTTTGCCTCCAGTCATATCTCTACCGGACCGCGAAAGATCTGGAAAACCTTCTGCCACTGAAGCCTGGAATCCGGCTCGTCAAAGGTGCTTACAAAGAGCCATCTTCAGTTGCCTTTCCGCGCAAAGCGGACGTAGACGCGAATTTCTTCTCTCTTTCGAAGACCCTTCTCGAACATACTCTTCAGGGAGCAGAATTCGGCGTCGGTACTCACGATCCCGTGCTGATCAAGAGTATCTCTGAAGAAGCAGGACGCCTGGGAGTGGGCCGGGACAGGTATGAATATCAACTTCTCTATGGCATCAGAACCGAAGCTCAGCGCCGCCTGGCCTTAGACGGTTATCGGATACGATGCCTGATTAGCTATGGAAATTACTGGTTTCCCTGGTATGTACGGCGCCTTGCGGAAAGGCCCGCCAATGTGTGGTTTGTGCTGAAGAATATCGTTGGCTAGGGAGAAACGAATTTCCTGCCTCGGGTCTTGACAAATCCCCCGGAATACCTTATATTATTCCAGGTTCAATTTCGTTCTTTTACACCATCTTATCCAGAACGGCTGAGGGAACAGGCCCTGTGAAGCCGTAGCAACCGATTCCGGTTAACCTCTCCCGAAGGGATCCCCTTTGGGACCGGAATGACAGGTGCTAATGCCTGCCCTAAAGATTGCCCACAAGACAATCAAGGGGAACGATGAGGAAGACGCAGACACCCCTGTGGCCTCTTCTGATCATCGGAAGAGGTTTTGTGTTTTTATAACCACAAAGGAGGATTGTATGCGTCTTCAAACAGCCGCTATTCATACCGGAGTCGACAAGGACTCCGCCTTCAACAGCGTTATCACCCCCATTTATCAGACGTCCACCTTTCGCTTCGATTCGGTCGGGCAGACCAAAGGTTACGACTATTCCAGGACGGCAAACCCGACGAGAAAGGCGCTCGAACAAAATCTTACCGCGCTTGAGGGTGGGGCCGGATCGTCGGCCGTTGCGACCGGCATGGCCGCGATTACGGTTGCCCTTCATTTGTTCCGGACCGGTGACCATATCATCTGTACGCACGATTGTTACGGCGGTACGGAACGCCTTCTGCGTACATACCAGGAACTGTTCGGTCTCGCGGTAACCTACGTCGACATGACGGATCTTGGCGCGGTGGAGGCATCGGTCCGTCCCGAAACGAAAGCCCTCTGGATCGAAACACCCAGCAATCCGCTTCTGAACATCGTCGATATCCGGGCACTCTGTGCGATTGCCAAAAAGCAGAGTGCACTCGCCATCGTCGATAACACGTTTCTTTCCCCCTACAACCAGCGCCCTTTTGAACTTGGCGCCGATTTGATTGTGCATTCAACGACCAAGTACCTGAACGGGCACAGCGACGTCGTCGGGGGAGCCATCATTGCAAAGACACAGGAACTCGCCGAACGCCTCCAATATCTCACCAATGCACTCGGCCAGGGCGCCTCGCCGTTCGATTGCTGGCTTGTGCTTCGCGGTATCAAAACCCTTGTGCCGCGCATGAAGGAACACGAACACAACGCGGCGATTGTCGCAAAGTTCCTGAGCGAGCATCCGAATGTTCAGAGGGTCTACTATCCCGGATTGAAAAACCATCCGCATCATGAGCTTGCCCGCAGGCAGCAGTACGGATTCGGCGGTATGGTCTCGTTCGAGGTGAAGGGCGGGATCAGGGAAGCAAACCATGTGCTTGGATCGACGAAGGTATTCACGCTGGCTGAGTCCCTTGGCGGCATTGAATCCCTGATCGAGCACCCGGCCAGCATGAGCCACGCATCGATGAAGCCGGACTTGCGCGAGAAGGCGGGGATTAACGAACGCGTGATCCGGTTGTCTGTGGGAATCGAGGACAGCCAGGACCTCGTTGATGACCTTGACCAGGCACTGAAATCGGTGCTCCCGTCAAAACACACAGCAACGAAAATTGCCGTGGGGGCGTGAGATGGGACTTGCCATCGAAACCATTCCGTGTACCGACACGCTGACCGTCGATCTGTTTGACGACCGCCGGCCTTTTCGCCTCGAGTGCGGCAAGGTGTTGCGGAGAGTGACCGCCGCGTTTGAGACCTATGGGACATTGAACGCCGACGGCACGAACGCCGTGCTCGTCTGTCATGCCTTGACGGCCAATGCACACGCCGCGGGACTCTCGCCGGCCGGCGACGGGACACCCGGCTGGTGGGACGGATTAATCGGACCCGGAAAAGCCCTTGATCCCGCCCGGCACTTCATTGTTTCGCCCAACATCCTCGGAAGCTGCTACGGTACAACCGGTCCCGTTTCCGTTAATCCGGATACCGGCCGCCGGTATGGAAATCAATTCCCGCCATTGACAGTGAGGGATATTGTCAGAGTGCAGAAGGCTCTCCTGGAATTTCTTGGCGTAACCCGGCTCGAGGCGGTGTTGGGAAGCTCTTTGGGAGGTATGCAGGTGCTCGAGTGGGGAATCATGTTCCCCTCGTACTGCAGGAATATTATTCCGATTTCCACCGCCGCGCAACAGCCGGCATGGTGTATCGCATTGAATGCTGCTGCCCGTGGCGCCATTACTTCTGATCCCGTTTGGAATGGGGGCGAGTATACTGAGCAACCCGAGCGCGGATTGTCGGTGGCCAGGATGGTCGGAATGATTTCCTATCGGAGTTTTCCGGAGTTTGAAGAGCGGTTCGGGCGCAAGCGGCAGGAAGACCAGGCCGATTACTTCGATCCGGCCAACATCTTTGCAGTTGAGAGCTATTTGCAGCATCAAGGCAGGAAGCTGGCGGAGCGGTTTGACGCAAATACCTACCTGGTTCTCAGCCGCGTGATGGATCTCCACGATATCGCGCAGGGAAGAGGAACGGTGGATGAAGTCCTTGGGTCAATCACTGCCCGCACCCTCGCGGTTGGCGTTTCAACCGATGTCCGCTACCATCCTCACCTGCAACGGCGCATCGCAGCGGGTATCCCCGGAGCCCGATATGCACAAATCGAATCTATCCATGGACACGACGCTTTTCTGATCGAATATGAACAGCTGAACTCAATCATCGGCGCGTTTCTCGAAAGTGAAACTTTATGATCGTCGCTAAGTTCGGTGGCACATCTGTCCAGGATGCTGAAGCCATGCTGAATGTGTGCACACTTGTCGCCAGGCAAGGGAAGCCCGTCCTCGTGGTCGTTTCGGCATGCGCAGGTGTCACGAACTCCCTTCTGCGCGCAGCTACACTGGCATCTTCAGGTGAGCGCCGCGAAGCGCTGTTGGAACTCCAGGCTTTATCGAATCGGCACCGCTCGCTCGCGTCTCAGCTCTTTCCCCGGGCAGCGGAGAGAATTCACGGGAAAATCGAGCGGGATGCACTTGTGCTTCAGGAGATCCTGAAGGGACTCGCCGCGCTCAAGGAACTCACACCACGGGCCCTGGATCAGTGTCTGGCGTTTGGCGAGCAATGGTCTTCTTTGATTCTGTACGAGATTCTCAAAGCGCAGGGAGGCAAGGTCGTGTTCCAGGACGTTCGGGAGATCATGATCACAGACGCGAATCACACGAGCGCATCCCCGGATCTACCCGTCGTGGAGGAACGTGCAAGGCATATACTTGCTCCTCTCCTGGCGGAAGCGAACGTTGTCGTAACGCAGGGATTTCTCGGGAAGACCGCTGAAGGCGTGACCACGACGATCGGGCGCGGTGGATCGGATTTTACAGCCGCAATTCTCGGCGCGGCATTGGGGGCTGAGGAAATCCAGATCTGGACCGATGTCGACGGTATTCTGACAGCAGATCCGTCGGTAATTCCGGAAGCCCGGAACATCAAAGCAATGAGTTTCAATGAGGCTTCCGAGCTGGCATATTTCGGAGCGAAAGTCCTTCATCCCAGCACCATCCTCCCGGCCATCCGCCGAAGGATTCCTGTACGGATTCTCAACTCCAGGCGGCCCGATCTTCAGGGCACACTGGTGACCGCCGGCGAGGCCGAGTCCCGGAACGGAGCGGTGAAGTCGATTGCCTACAAAGAGGGAATCTCCGTCATTACTATTCAAAGCACCCGGATGCTCATGAGCTACGGCTTCCTTGCGGCGGTCTTTGAGATTTTTGCCCGCCACAAGAAAAGTGTCGATGTCGTCGCAACGTCGGAGGTGGGAGTATCACTGACCGTGGATAATGCCGACCTTCTCGATCGTATTGTGCAGGAGCTGGAAGGAAAAGCCGAGGTTTCTGTGGAGCACGGCCGCGCGGTCATGTGCGTGGTGGGGGAAGGAATCCGCAGAACAAAAGGAATTGCCGCGGCTGTGTTCACCGCCCTTGAACATGCCGGCGTGAACGTGGAATTGATCTCTCACGGGGGATCTGAGATCAACATAACGTTTGTCATCAAAGAAGAAGACATCGGCACAGCCGTGACGGCCCTGCACAATAAGTTCTTCGGAGCGGTCCATCGTGCCGCCGATCCGGAACCCAGGTCACGGGCGACGCTTGCGTGATCGGAGCTTGAGCCGAATGGTCTTGATTTCGAACGGAGAGAACTTAAGCGTTATCTTTCCCCTGGAAGGTTTTAGTCTCTCCTCGATGTTCTCCATGAGATCGCATACCGCTGCCTGAAGAATCCCGTACCCCGGCAGCAGTACGAATTTCCCGGACTCTCCGTGAGCTTCATGAATTCTGAGGATTATCTCGTCGCTGTCTTCAGCTTTTTTAACGGAATCCACGAAGAAATTTGATGGCAATGCGGATATGAGCGGGGGAACGTCCCGCATGGAAGCCTTCTCGACAACAAGGACGGGATGATTCAACTCCCGGGCTCTTCTGATTGTTTCCCCCTTTTTCCAATCACCCGAATGCGGATACAGCGCGTACGTAAACTCCTGTTCACCCTGATCCGTTGCATTCCGGGATGTGAGCTTCTTCGGGTCCACGGCATGCGGATGGTAAGGGGACCGGAGAAGCGTGAGCCTCAGCATGGATTCTTTGGCGTCGTATCCGTATTTGCAGTTGTTGAGCAGACTGACACCGAACTTCGGATCCGAAAGGTCGGCCCATTGATGGGCGGCGACTTCAAATTTTGCCTTGTCTTGGGGGGATTTCGGCTTTGTGGGGCGCTCCAGCGATCCGAATTGGATCTCAAACCGGGCCCGTGAAGAACTGACGTTCACCGGGAATGCCGCCTTGAGAAGGATTCTTGAGTCTTTCCACCGGACGTTTGTGTCGAACCCGATGAGCGGCGTCTTGTGGTAGAACCTGATCAGCTGCCTTACAACTGATCCCCGTTGACTTCGGCGAATCACCTCGATGGTCATGCGGAGCGGTCCGTGTTCGACGACCCTTGCCGACTTGAACGCAAGGATGTCGGCCTTCCGGCTTTCGTAGCCCGCCTCTAATTCCCATGCTTCCCATTCCGGCGGAGCATCATGGAAGCTTTGAAGAACATTGCCGCGTTGACCCTTTTTAAGGACCTCCCGTCGCATTTTCTTGTCGTGAATCGACGTGAAATTTCCGTGCGAATCCATCCTGACCCGGTACACCGGGGTTTCTATGAGACGCGGGCTCGCTTTCCACGGTTCGGAAGGGTCCGGCCTGACAGAGGCAGGCGTGACCGTCAGCGATGTTCCGCCATGAGCCGGAATTCCCTCTACATAACACAAGAGCGAGGTTTTCCCTTTGGTCCTGCCGATCACCTGGCATTCGATCGCCGATCCGGCAGCGTTGACAACTTGAAAATGCCTTTCCTTAGATTTAACCGTCAATTCAACATACGCGTTGCGGGGCCAGGGAAGCGTGTTCAGGACGGTGAAGGGGAATTCTCGTGTGCTCTGCTTCGCGGACTTTGTAAGTACTCCGGAAGCGCTCTTGATGATGGTTCCGGTAATGCTCTTGAGCCGCTCAAAATCCTTTGCCGAATCTTCATACGCCTCTTCGATCGCTGTCCCTGAAACGATATCATGAAACTGATTCAGAAGATGACGCTTCCACGCTTTTTCGAGATCAGCCGCAGGATATTTTTTTCCCCCATTCAGAGATGCAAGTACCGAGAGCAGTTCTGCCGTGTACAGAAGCCGCTCTCCCTCCCGGTTTGATTTTTTGATCGCGCTGTTGGTCGACGAAATCCCGCGGTGTTTTTCCAAATAGAGTTCTCCGTCCCATTCGGGTAGTTCCTTCGATTGCTCTTCGAGTTTGGAAAAAAATTCTTTGACTCCCGACAGCCGCGACCTCGAGAGCCCCGGAAGGTTTTGCAAAAACGGGACCATATGCAGGTCTCTCGCGACCGGACCGCCACCGCCGTCGCCGTAACCGAATGTCTGCAGTACGTCCGAAAGTGTTTCTTGATGCCGAAAATCGCCCCAACTTGCCTTGATATCCTTCGGTTGAACTTCGGCTTCCAATCCGACGGGGGGAAGGTGTGCAAGAACGCGCGTTCCATCAATTCCCCTCCACCAAAAAGAATTGTGAGGGAAACGCGTCGAATCATTCCAGGTTAGTTTCGTCGTCAAAAAGTGCCGGATGCCGGACTTTCTGAGAATTTGCGGAAGAGACCAATTGAATCCGAAAGAATCCGGGAGCCAGGCGTTATCAATCTCGAGGCCGAACTCATCGCGGAGGAACTTCTTCCCGTAATAGATTTGGCGTATAAGCGATTCGCCGTTCGGAAGAAGACAATCCGGTTCCACCCACATCGCTCCGACGGGTTCCCAACGGTTCTCGAGGACGCGCGGCTTGATTTGCTTGTGGAGGTCCGGATAGTCGGTCTTGATGACATGGGATAGGAAGGGCTGACTTTGAGCAAACCGGAATTCGGGAAATTCCTCCATGAGCCGCAGCATGGTGGAAAATGTGCGTGCCGCTTTCCGCCGGCCCTCCTTGAGGGTCCACAGCCAGACAACATCGAGATGAGATTGGCCGACGAGATGAATAAGGCCCGGTACGTCGGTCTGGAATTCCGCCTCGAGTGTCTGGGTCAGGAATTTATGCGCACGGCCGATGGCATTGGGATACTCTTCGCCATCCGGCTTGAAGTACTTCAGGTAAATGAGCGTTCGGCGGATAAGCTCCCGGATTTCCTTTGACTCCCCTGAATTCTGGCCGTAGAATTTTTCCAGGTCCCTGAGTAGAGAAAGTCCCGTAAACAGTGACCGGGCGGTTGTGTTGAGAAGGGCCAGATCAGCCCGCCGGAAGGCATTCTGCTCCTTCTTCCTTCCGCTATAAGCCTGGATTGCGAGAGAAAAGGTCTGACCGGAGCGGGCCCTGTCGGTAAGGAAAACAGCCTGATGGTTCATATCCAGGCCCTGAAACGGCTTTCCGTTTACATAAAGCAGTCCTTCCGGAATGTCGAGCAAAAGGGCCAACGGCTGGCCGGCAAACCGGGGGGGGACCGTTACCTGGGTTCTGAACCAAAATGTAGTGTCAAATGCGCCCCAAACCGCCTGTGGCGGCTGAATAGGAGTCCAATGCTGATCATTGAGAGACGGAGCAAACCCGTTCGGGAGGTCTCCAACCTTTATTTTCCAATCACTTATGGAGATAAGGGAAGGATAAATATGATGCCGGACGTAAGGAAGGATTTGCTCAAGAAGATCAAGCGCCATCAGGGTTGGCAGTAGCCGGTATTGTGAAAAAAGGTGGTGGAAAATATGAATTCTTGCCCATATCCGCAAGAAAAGAATTTCCGGATCTCATGGGCATAAATAAATAAGTTTGGGGAGAGACTTGAGACGGTACCTGAAATAAAAGCCACCGCACCCAAACATTTCATCACTTTTTCCCTTTGCAATTCCACCCCGGTTCTTGTAAATTTGTCCGTTTCAACGCCCGGCATTTCGGCCCCCAGGCATCAGGGGCATTCTGATGAATCATTGCTCCTGCAATCCTCCATGCACACGATAGACTGGATCATCGTAGCCACCTATTTTGCCATCAGCGCAGGAATTGGCATCTACTACACGAGGAGAGCCGGAAAAAACATCCAGGAGTTCTTTCTTTCCGGCCGGAACCTTCCCTGGTGGCTCGCGGGAACTTCGATGGTAGCCACAACCTTTGCGGCCGACACGCCCCTGGCTGTAACGGAATTTGTTGCACAAAACGGTATCGCCGGAAACTGGATCTGGTGGAATTTTGTGTTTGGGGGAATGCTGACTGTTTTCTTCTTTTCCCGTCTCTGGAGAAGAGCCGGAATTACAACAGATGTCGAGTTCGTCGAGATCCGGTACTCCGGAAAACCGGCGGCCTTCCTGAGGGGATTCCGATCATTGTATCTGGGGCTCTTTATCAATTGCGTCATCATGGCCTGGGTGAATCTGGCCATGGCTTCGATTCTAGAAGGAATGTTTGACATTCCGTCCGAAGACGTCATGTGGTACGTGGCGGGTGCCCTTTTCGTGACGGCGGTTTATTCAGCTCTGTCCGGCCTGTGGGGTGTCACCGTTACCGACGCGTTTCAGTTTGTTCTGGCGATGGCGGGTACGGTGATTCTTGCTTTCATTGTACTCTCGCTTCCGGAAGTGGGGGGAATTGCGGGACTCACGGAAAAACTCCCTTCCTGGACATTTCGCCTGACGCCTGTCGTTGGCGAGGACGCCATCGAGGAGGCGGGAGGCGCGCTGGCCCTTTCTGTGGGAGCCTTCCTCGCTTTTGTCGGTGTGCAATGGTGGGCATCTTGGTACCCTGGTGCGGAGCCGGGCGGTGGAGGATATATTGCCCAGAGGATGATGTCGGCAAGGGATGAAAAGCACTCCCTCTTTGCAACGCTGTGGTTCACCATAGCCCATTACTGCGTGCGGCCGTGGCCGTGGATCATTGTCGGACTGGCAACGCTGGTGCTGTACCCCGAGCTTGATGCGAGCAGCAAGAGGCTTGGGTATGTGTATGCGATGCGCGATTTCCTCCCTACCGGCATCAAGGGAATGCTTGTCGCCTCGTTTTTTGCCGCGTATATGTCGACGATCGCCACCCAGCTCAATTGGGGCACCTCGTACGTCATCAATGATTTCTATAAGAGGTTTCTTCGGCCCGATGCCGGCGACAAAAGCCTTGTTTTGATCTCTCGGATTACGACGATTGCCATCATGGCTCTTTCGCTGGCCATCACAGGGATGCTGGACACAATTTCAGATGCATGGGCCTTTATCATCGAAGCGGGAGCAGGCCTGGGTCTGGTGCTGATCCTGCGCTGGTTCTGGTGGCGGATCAACGCGTGGAGCGAGATAGCCGCGATGCTCACTCCGTTGGCAGTGTTTGCGTATATCAAATCGGAAACCGGGATTCAGTTCCCGGAATCCCTTTTTGTGATTGTGGCCGTCACCACCGTGGTGTGGCTCGCAGTAACGTTCTTGACGAAGCCCACTGCCGAGGAAACCCTCCGTTCATTCTACAAACGTGTGCATCCGGGCGGTTGGGGATGGCGGAAGATCTCGGGTCTTATGCCCGAGGTTCGCGGGGACTCGAATTATGCCGGCCTGTTCCTCAATTGGGTGGCGGGGATTGTGCTGGTGTATATGATGCTGTTTGGAATTGGAAAAATGATTCTGGGAGAGACGGTGACGGGTGTTGTGTTTCTCGCAATCGGTCTCGCGGCTGCCGGGGTAATTTATTGGGATCTTTCAAAACGGGGATTTGAAACAGTTATCAAATAGCGGGCCAGCCAACCGGCCGTCTTTATGAGTGACAACATTCGCATCTTCCTTTCTTTCGTAGTAGTAATTGCTTTCTTTGTGGCATTCTTCAACAGAACACTTCCTCGTCCCGTGGATGTCCTTTTTGTGAATGGCGTGATCTATACAATGGATGCAGAAAATACCATCGCAGACGCCATGGCTGTCAGAGGAGGTAGGATCGCAGCTGCAGGCAGCCGCCGCCAACTGGAGGAGCATTTCCGCCCGCGGACAATTGTGGACCTTCAGGGAAAAACCGTATTTCCGGGATTCATCGATGCCCATGCCCATCTCATGAGCCTTGGCATTGCGCGTATTACTGTTGATCTGGTTGGGAGTACGTCGGAAGCAGAAGCGGTGGAGCGTGTTCGGTCACGCGTTTCACAGATTCAACCGGAAACCTGGGTCAGGGGGCGGGGGTGGGACCAGAACGACTGGCCCGGTAGACGGTTTCCTCACCGGTCGGCCCTCGATCGTGTCTCGCCCGGAAATCCCGTTTACCTCACCCGAATAGACGGTCATGCGGCGTGGGTCAACACTCTTGCGCTCGATGCGGCCGGAATAACGGCGGAAACTCCGGATCCCCCGGGCGGAAAGATCATACGCGACGCTTCAGGGGAACCTACGGGCATTCTTATCGACAATGCGATGAGCCTTGCGCGCGATGTTCTCCCTCCGCCTACAAGCGCGGAACAGGTCCAGGCGCTGAGTCTCGCTATCGAGGAGTGTCTCAGCTACGGCATTACCGGCATCCACGATATGGGTGTCGATATTTCCGAAATAGATCTCTACAAGGAATTCATCGACCGGAATATGCTCGGTATCAGGGTGTACGCTGCAGTCGGAGGGACCGGCGAGACGTGGGACTCCTTTCTGGAGTCAGGCCCCCTGATGAATTATGGGAACCATCATCTGACTGTCCGCGCTCTCAAGTTGTATGTTGACGGTGCACTGGGTTCCTTCGGTGCCGCGCTCATCGAGCCATACTCGGACGATCCCGAAAACCGGGGACTGACCATCGTCGCCCAGGAAGATCTTCAGAATGCAGTCGACGAGGCGCTGCAGCACGGTTTTCAGGTTTGCACCCATGCCATAGGTGACCGGGGGAATAACATTGCTCTCAACGTCTATGAGCAAGGTCTTTCGAAGTTCCCGCGCCCGGATCACAG
>Ga0302046_10005804_pt1 | contig 10833 bp, 6 predicted proteins | sample RVTome_11_FD_200261 | JGI IMG/M metagenome (GOLD analysis project Ga0302046, IMG submission 200261) | Soil microbial communities from uranium-contaminated site in the Upper Colorado River Basin, Wyoming, United States - RVT147D111 (version 2) ... | reverse complement strand
GAGGGCGTCGTCGATCCCGAGGCCAAGCGCAAGATCATCGGCCGGGTGTTCATCGAGGTCTTCGAGGAGGCGGCGACTGAGCTGGCCGAAACCCGCGGCGTCCCCTTCGCCTTCCTCGCCCAGGGCACCCTCTACCCCGACGTCATCGAGAGTGTCTCCGTGCGCGGCCCGTCGGTCACCATCAAGAGCCACCACAACGTCGGCGGGCTCCCCGAGACCATGCGCCTGCGCCTGGTCGAGCCCCTCCGCGAGCTCTTCAAGGACGAGGTCCGCCGCGTCGGCGCCGAGCTGGGCCTCGACGAGGAGTTCAACGACCGCCACCCCTTCCCCGGCCCCGGCCTCGCCGTCCGCATCCTCGGCGAGATCGACGAGCCCCAGCTGCAGCTCGTCCGCCGCGCCGACGCGATCGTCGTCGAGGAGATCCGCGACGCCGGCCTCTACCGCGACCTCTGGCAGGCCTTCGCCGTCCTCCTCCCGATCCGCTCCGTCGGGGTCATGGGCGACGAGCGCACCTACGAGCAAGTCATCGCTGTGCGCGCCGTCCACTCCGCCGACGGCATGACCGCCGACTGGGCCCGCCTCCCCGACGCCGTCCTCGAGCGCATCGCCTCCCGCATCGTCAACGAGGTCACCGGCATCAACCGCGTCGTCTACGACATCTCGTCGAAACCACCGGGGACGATCGAGTGGGAGTAGCCTGCCTACCAGAGCATCACCTGCGGCGACGAGGACGTCATCCGAATCATCAGCGCGCGAAAGGCGACACGGCGCGAGAGAAGATTCTATGAGAAAGAATAGAGTTTCTGGAGAAGACGACATGAGGGCCGAGTACGATTTCGGCGCGATGGAGGGTGGTGTGCGCGGAAAGTATGCGGAGCGACTACGTCGTGGGGGCAACATCGTGGTGCTCGAACCTGAGGTCGCAGCAGCATTTCCCACGGACGAAGCCGTCAACGCCGCGTTGCGTGGAATGCTGAACACGGCGAAGGTGGTGCGGAGTCATGGCGGGCTGCTGGACAAGGCGCTGCAACCGACGCCGCCGAAGGCGGTTCCCTCTGCTCGCAAGAAACGCTCGCCCCGGGGCAGCTGAACGACAAGCTGTTGGCAGCGCAGCCCTCTCTCGACGGCGGCGTCCCCTCTAGAGCTCTAGCGCTGTCGAGGTGTTTGGCGGACGTGACCGACGGCTCTGCCGAGCTTGGCGCCGAAATACCCGGAGTCAGGTCTTGCCGCTTGAGGCGCTGCGCCCGACAGCACCTCTCCTGTTCGTCGAGATGGTCGACTCAGTCGCGGACCGGCAGGGCGGCCACCTGCACCCAGTACTCGAGGCGCCAGGTGGCGACGCGGTTGCTCTCGGCGCCTTCCACGAGGCCGATGCCGTCGATCTCCATCGTCGACTTGCCCTCGATCCGGAAGGCCTGGTTGGCGCTCGAGAGCTGGCGGCCGTTGGCGTCGAGCATGTGCACGACGATCGTCACCCGGAAGCCCTCGTCGGCCGGGTTCTCGACCGTGCAGGCCCAGGCGTAGGTCGACTCGGTGGAGGCCGTGTGGGTCCATTCGACGCGGGGGTCGCGGATTATAAGGGGGCCGTCGGTGGCGCCCGGGGCGCGGCTGGCCGTGGCGGTGGCGCCGGCGGCGGGAGGGGGCACCGGGCCGGAGAGAGTGGTGGGGCCGACGGCGCGCGGGGACGAGACGCAGGCGGCGGCGAGGGTCACCAAGGCCAGGAGGGCCGCGAGACGAGCGGCGGCAAGCCGGGCGGCGGAGGAACGGGAAGAGATGCCGATTGCCGGACGAGAGACGCGCATGAATCCAGAATAACCGATGGCGTGCGGCAAGTCGTTGCAGCCGCGGCGGGCAGGCGGTGGGCGCCCGGCGGGCGTCACAGGTGCCGTGACTGGGCGCCGCGCCGACCCCCCCCGAGCGCGCCGCGGCGGGCCGAATCGACGCCTCGCCGCAGGCTGCTATAGTCGGGACGCGATGAGCCACGGCGACCGACACCCCTTCGTCCACCTGCATAACCACTCGAACTACTCGCTGCTCGACGGCGCCACCCGCATCGGAGACCTCGTCGCCCATTGCAGCGCCACCGGCATGCGCGCCGTGGCGATCACCGACCACGGCAACATGTTCGGCGCCGTGCAGTTCTACCGGCAGGCGCGCGAGCAGGGCCTCAAGCCGATCATCGGGATGGAGGCCTACCTGGCGGTGGGCTCGCTGCGCGACCGGGGCGGCGCCAACGGCGGCCGCGAGCGCTATCACCAGCTGCTGCTCGCCGAGAACCAGGCCGGCTACCGCAACTTGATGAAGCTCTCCTCGATCGGCTACCTCGACGGCTTTTATTACAAGCCGCGGATTGACAAGGAGACGCTGGCGGCGCACGCCGAGGGCCTCATCGGCACCAGCTCGTGCCTCTCCGGCGAGGTGCCCCAGCACCTGCTGGCCGGCAACTACGGGGCCGCCCGCAGGGCGCTCGGCGAGCTCGTCGAGATCCTCGGCCACGACAACGTCTACGTCGAGCTCCAGGACCAGGGGCTGAGCGAGCAGCAGCGGATCAACGTCGATCTGGTGCGGCTGGCCAAGGAGCTCGACCTGCCGCTGATCGCCACCAACGACTGCCACTACCTGCGCAAGGAGGACGCCCGCGCCCACGACGCCCTGCTCTGCATCCAGACCGGCAAGGGGATGTCCGATCCCGGCCGCATGAAGTTCCCCAACAACGAGTTCTACGTGAAGACCCCGGAGGAGATGTGGGGGATCTTCGCCGAGGTGCCGGATGCGCTCACGAATACCGAGGCGATCGCCGAGCGCTGCAACCTGGTGCTGAACTTCGAGGAGAACCACCTGCCGCACTTCCCGGTGCCGGAGGGGCAGACGCTCAACGACTACTTCGAGACCGTCGTCGGCGAGGGCTTCGAGCGGCGGATGGAGGCGCGGCGGCAGGCCGCCGCGCGTGACCGAGCCGGCGGCGGCGGCGCCGGGATCGCCATCGCGCGGGACGGTGGCACCTCCGGCCGCGCTGAGAGGGTCGCCGTCCCTGGCGCCGCCGGCCGCGACGGGGCGGCGCACTCCGCCCCCTCCGAAGAGGCCTACCGCGAGCGCCTCGACTACGAGCTCTCGGTAATCGCGTCGATGGGCTTCGCCGGCTACTTCCTGATCGTCTGGGACTTCATCCGCTACGCCAAGGAGGCCGGCATCCCGGTGGGGCCGGGGCGCGGCAGCGCCGCCGGCAGCCTGGTGGCCTACGCGCTCGGCATCACCGACATCGACCCGCTCGAGTACGGGCTCTTCTTCGAGCGCTTCCTGAACCCCGAGCGCATCAGCCTCCCCGACATCGACATCGACTTCTGCATGCGGCGGCGCGGCGAGGTGATCGAGTACGTTGCCAACAAGTACGGCCGCGAGCGGGTGGCGCACATCATTACGTTCGGGACGATGGCGGCGAAGGCGGCGATCCGGGACGTCGGGCGGGCGATGGAGATGGCCTACGGCGACGTCGATCGGGTCGCCAAGCTCATCCCCAACGAGCTCGACGCCACAATCGACGGGGCGGTGAAGTCGGTCCCGGCGCTGCAGGAGGCGATCAACAAGGACCCGCAGGTGGCCGAGCTCGTCGACCTGGCGCGCCAGCTCGAGGGCCAGGTCCGCCACGCCTCGACCCACGCCGCCGGCGTCGTCATCGCCGACCGGCCGCTGACCGACTACGTGCCGCTGTACCGGCCGCCGGGCGGCTCCGGGAACGGCCAGGAGCACGCCGTCGCCACCCAGTACCCGATGAACGACGTCGAGGCGATCGGCCTCCTGAAGATGGACTTCCTCGGCCTCCGCACGCTGACCGTCGTGCACGACACGCTCGAGTCGATCGGCCAAGCCACCGGCGAGCGCTTCACCAGCGCCGACATCCCCACCGACGACCCCAAGACCTTCGAGCTGTTCGCCGCCGGCGCCACCTCGGGAATCTTCCAGTTCGAGTCCTCGGGCATGCGCGACGCGTTGCGCAAGCTCGGGCCCAGCCGCATCGAGGACCTCATCGCGATGAACGCGCTGTACCGGCCGGGGCCGATCGGCTCGGGGATGATCGACGAGTACATCCGCCGCAAGCACGACCCGACGCAGGTCAAGTACCTGCTGCCGCAGCTCGAGGAGATCCAGCGGGAGACCTACGGGGTCATCGTCTACCAGGAGCAGGTCATGCAGATCGCCGCGTCGCTGGCCGGCTTCAGCCTCGGCCAGGCCGACGTGCTGCGTAAGGCGATGGGCAAGAAGAAGCCCGAGGTCATGGCGTCGATGGAGCAGCAGTTCGTCGACGGCTGCAAGGAGCGCAACGTCCCGGCGAAGCTCGCCAAGCAGATCTGGGACCAGGTGGTCGAGTTCGCCGGCTACGGCTTCAACAAGGCGCATTCCGCCGCCTACGCGCTGCTCGCCTACCAGACCGCCTACCTGAAGGCCAACTACCCGGTCCATTTCATGGCCAGCCTGCTGGGCTCGGACCGCGACAACACCGACAAGGTGGTTCGCTACATCGGCGAGTGCCGCGAGATGGGCATCCCGGTGCTGCCGCCGGACGTCAACGAGAGCAACGTCTCGTTCACGGCGAGCGGCGAGGCGATCCGCTTCGGCCTGGCGGCGATCAAGGGGGTGGGCGAGGGCGCGGTGCTGGCGATCCTCGAGGCGCGCGAGCGGGTGGGCCGCTTCACCAGCCTGTTCCGCTTCTGCGAGGAGGTGGACCTCCGCAAGGGCATCAACCGGAGGACGATCGAGTCGCTGATCAAGGCCGGGGCGTTCGACACGATGGGGCAGGGAGACGCTGGCGAGGCGGCGCCCGGTTCCGTCGGCGAGGCGGCGCCCAGGACCGTCGACGAGGCGGCGCGGGGTTCGGTCGGCGGGGCGGCGCCCGGCTCGGCCGGCGGGGCGGCGCAGGGTACGGCCCGCCTGCCGGCGCCCGGCGAGATCCGTGCCCGCCTGATGGCCTCGCTCGACGCCGCCCTCGAGAGCGGCCAGCGGCGCCAGCGCGACCGCAACACCGGGCAGACCAACCTCTTCGCCGATCTCGAAGGCGCCGGCGGCAACGCGGACTCGCAGGACGCGGACATCCCGGTGCAGCCCTACGAGCCCTGGAGCGAGCGCCAGATCCTCACCGCCGAGAAGGAGGCCCTGGGCTTCTACATCACCGGCCACCCGCTCGAGCGCCACGCCAAGGAGCTCGAGGAGTTCGCGAACGCCACCACCGCGACCCTCGCGAAAATGAACGGCGGCCAGGAGATCGCCCTCGGCGCGATCATCACCAGCATCCGCGACCTCAAGACCCGCAAGGGCGAGCGCATGGCGGTGCTGCAGGTCGAGGACCTCGAGGGCTACGCCGAGGTCGTCGTCTTTCCCGATTGCTACCGGGCCTGCTTCCGCCTCCTGAACGAGGACGAGGTCGTGCTGATCAGCGGCCGCCCCGATACCGAGGACGACAGCGCCCGCATGATCGCCAGCGACATCCAGCCGCTGACCTCGTTCTTCGAGCAGCAGGCCAACGCCAAGACCCGCGAGGTGCAGATCTCGGTGGTCCTCACCGGCCTGTCCGAAGAGGTCCCGGAGCGGCTGCGCGACCTGTTGGAGCGCCATCGCGGCGAGGTCCCCGTCTCCCTGCGCCTGCAGCGCCCCAGCCCGCACGGCTTCCGCGCCCACCTGGCGCCGAACCGCTTCCTCTGGGTGACGCCCAGCCCCGAGCTGGTCAGCGACCTGGAGGAGCTGCTCGGCCACGGCTGCGTCCGCCTGCGGCGATGAGGCCGAAGGCCGGGACCTGCGACGGCTCCCACGCCTTGCGAAGGGGAACGCGTGAAGAGCTTGCCGATGCAGGGGGCGCTTCACGGCCCTTGCGGCGATGACCCGGCTCGAGACTCAGGCGCCCGAGCATCCCCAAACCGAAACGCCCGAGTATCCCCGCGGCCTGAACATCGCCGCCCGCCTGGCCGACGGCGCGCTCGACGCCGGCTGGGGCGAGCGCATCGCGTTCTCCCACGGCAACGAGTCGATCACCTACGCCCAGGTCCGCGACCGCGCGGCGCGCTGGGCCGCGGCGCTCGACGGCCTCGGCGTCTGCCGCGAGCAGCGGGTGCTGATCGCCCTGCCCGACGCCCCGTCGTTCGTGACCGCCTTTCTCGGCACCATCTGGGCCGGCGCCGTGGCGGTCCCCGTGAACCCCTATCTGCCGGCGGAGCACCACGCGTTCTATCTCGGCGACAGCCGCGCGGTGGTCGCGGCGATCGCGCCCGCGCTCGCCGACGGCATCGCCGCGTCGCAGGGCGATGCGCCGCACCTCCGCGACCTCGTGGTCTTCTCGGACGCCGGCGAGGAGGACGGCGCGGAGTCGCCGGAGCTGCCGGAGTCGGGCGACGGGCTTCGATGGCACCGGGGCGAAGAGCTCCTCGAGGCCGCCTCGCCGCGCCCCGCAACCGAGACCCACTGCGACGAGCCCGCCTTCTGGCTCTACACCTCGGGCAGCACCGGGGCGCCGAAGGCGGCGATCCACCTGCACCACGACATCTGGGTGGCGGCCGAGTGCTGGGGGCGCCGCACCCTGGGGCTCAGCGAGCGGCATGTGCACCTGTCGGCCTCGAAGCTCTTTTTCGCCTACGGCCTCGGCAACAGCCTCCACTGCCCGATGTGGAGCGGCGGCCGCGCCGTGCTGGTCGCCGACAAGCCGACGCCGGCCAACATGCTGGGGGCCATCGCCGAGCACGGCGTCACCCACTTCTACGCGGTGCCGTCCTTCTACTCCGCCTTGCTGGCCGACCCCGAGTTCGACAAGCGACTCGGCGACGGCGGCCTCGAGAGCCTCGAGGTCTGCGTCTCGGCCGGTGAGGCCCTGCCGGCGCCCCTGTGTGAGGCCTGGATCGAGCGGACGGGCGTGCCGCTGCTCGACGGCATCGGGTCCACGGAGCTATTGCACATCTTCATCGCCAACCGGATCGACGACATCCGGCCGGGTTGCTCGGGGCGGCCGATCCCCGGCTACGCGGCGCGGGTCGTCGGCGAGGCCGGCGAAGACCTCGGCGACGATCAGGTCGGCGACCTGTGGGTGCGTGGCGACTCGGCCTGCGCCGGCTACTGGAACCGCCACGAGGCCAGCAAGCTGGCGCAGCGGGGCGAGTGGTTCGTGACCGGCGACAAGTACCGCCGCGACGCCGAAGGCTGCTACTGGTATTGCGGCCGGGGCGACGACCTCTTCAAGGTCCACGGCAAGTGGGTCATCCCGACGCAGGTCGAGGCCGTGCTGCTCGAGCACGAAGGCGTGAGTGAAGTGGCCGTCGTCGCCGGCACCGACGGCAAGGGTCTGTCCTGCGGCGTCGCCTTCGTCGTGCCGTCCGCCGCCGCCGCCTCCTCCATGGAGGGGGGCCTCGCCGCCGCCCTCCGCGAGCACGCCGCCGCCCGCCTCTCCGCCCACGCCGTCCCCGCCATCATCGAGCTGCGCGACGAGCTGCCCCGTACGCCCACGGGCAAAATCCAGCGCTACCGGCTGCGCGAAACCACCTGAAGCTGCAGCGGCCAGAGGGTGACGAGCGCCAGGCCGGCGCCGACCCAGATCATGTCGACCAGGCGGCGGACCAGGCCCACCGCCAGGGCCGCGGCCGGGGCGAAGTCCAGGAGGTTGGCCGAGGCCGCGATGCCGGCCTCGAAGACGCCGAGGCGGGCGGGGACCACCACCCCCATCGTGTTGCCGAGCTTGGCGCCGACCTCCAGCAGCAGAGCGACGATCGCCCGGTCGCTGATCCCGAGGATCGAGAGGATCGACCAGGTGGCCGCGGTGAGGGCGCAGTGGCCGAGCAGGTGGATGACGATCATCAGTGCGAAGGGCAGGCCGTGCAGGCGCACCAGGCCGACCCTGACCAGGCGCATCGAGTCGCGGGCGGCGGCAAGCTTCGAGTGCGACGAGTAATCGATCTCCGGCAGCTCGTCGAGGTGGCGCCGCTGGCCGCTCCAGATCGCCGCCATGATCCAGGCGGCGGCGCCGGTGCCGACCAGCGCCCCGCCGATGGCCGCCGTCCAGGCCGGTAGTTGCAACGTCGTCTGGCAGGCCAGCAGCGCGGCGCCCGTGAACAGGACGCCGGCGATGCCGGAAGCGGCAGCGTCGACGGCGACGCTGGCGGCGCCGTTGCGCGCCCCGATCCCGTCGCGCAGCAAGAGGACCTTGGAAGTCTGCGAGCCGATGGCGCCGGTGAACGACAGGTAGCCGAGGGCCTCGGCGCCGAGGCGGGCCCGCAGGAGCTCGAGGTAGGCGACCGGCTGGTCGGTCGCCCGGATCGGAAACCTCCAGGCCAGCGCCCGCAGGCAATGCTGGGCGCCGACCAGGGCGATCGGCACCAGCAGCGCGATCCCCAGGCGGCGAAGGTACTCGCCCACCGTGACCGCTCCGGCGCTCTGCACCATGTAGAGCAGGACGACGGCGCCAGCCGCGAAAAGCACCAATCGTCGCAGCGCTACCCCTCGCATTTCCTGAGTATAGGGAAAAAGGCGGTACGATGCCGTCAACCGTCAACCGGCAGCAGCGAGCTCTGGCCGGCAAGATCCGGGGCGGCCGGCAAGATCCGGGGCGGCGGCAAGACCCGGGGCGGCCGGCAAGATCCCGGGCGGCGGCAAGACCCGGGGGTCCGGTATCGAGCTCGAGCAAGGACACACCCATGACTTCGGTCGATCACTTTCTCTCCGAGCCGCTGCTCGCCGGCGAGGCAGCTGAGCGCTTCCACAGCGACCGCGACCGCCTGGCCGCCCGCCACCAGAGCTGGCGGCAGAACTTCCCGGCCTTCGGCGTGCTGCTCGACAGCGACGGGGAGCGGGCCCGGGCGCTGGCCGGCAACCTGGCCACCGAGGCCCGCGAGATCATCGGCATCTGGATCGCGGCTCGCGTCGAGGTGCCTCAGCAAGGGGTGCCGCCGCCGGTGGGCGATCAGATCGCCTGGATCGAGGGCTTCTGCGCCGCCTGGAGCCGGAAGGTGCTCGCCTCAAACGCCTTCCAAGCGCTCGAGGGCACGCCGCGGGAGCGCTTTCGCGCCACCTTCGAGGAGCTGATGGAACGCTACTGCCAGGACGCCGTGGCCTACGTGCAAGGGCAACTCGAGGGGCGCCACCGATCAGCGGGCGTCGCCGCCCGGCTGGCGCAGCCCGTGCGGGCGCTGGGGCAAGCGCTGCACAGCTTCTTTTTCCCGCGCTTGCAGCGCTGACGCCCGTCGAGGACGTCCTCCGTCACGGACATGACGTGTGCAGGGCGGCGCCCGTCAGCGCGGGGCGCGCTCCTCGACCGTCACGCTGCGGTACAGCAGGTCGCCCCGGGGGTCGAACTCGAGGCCGCGGGCCCGGGAGGGCAGGTTGATGGCGAACTCCGTCGTGCCGGCCTCGATCCACACCCGCTGCTCGAGCGGCGGGGCGCCGTCCAGCGGGATCCGCAGCAGCACCGGATGGCGGATCGCGGCGCCGTGCTGCTCGATGACGCCGCGCAGCTGGAAGAGCGACAGCGACTCGTCCTCGTGGACGCCGGAATCGTAGCGGACCGTGAAGCTGGGGATCGCGGCGCTGTCCAGCCAGGAGGCGAAGAACCAGGAGAGGTCGTCGCCGTAAATGCGCTCGGCCTCGGCGACGAACGCGCCGCGGGTGAGGGCTGCCGGCAGCTCGTGCAGGCGACGCAGCAGCTCCGCGAAGCCGTCGGATCCGATGACCTGGCGCAGCATGTGGAGCACCAGGGCCGCCTTGTGGTAGTTGAAGGCGTAGATCGCCTCCGTGGTGGCCATCCCGAAGCCGAGCGCGAGCGGCTCGTCGGAGGAGACGGCGAGCGACACGCGGCGCGACCGCTCCAGCTCCTGGCGCATCATCGCGTGGCCGTACTGGTGCTCGAGGAACAGCAGCGCGCTGTAGGTGGGCAGGCCCTCGCGCAGCCAGCCGTCGCTGCGCCGCGGGATCTCGGTGTGGTAGTTCCACCAGTAGTGGGCGATCTCGTGGGCGAGGATCCGGTAGGGGAACGGCTGCTCGGGCCGGATCTCGCCCGCCTGCAGGAAGGTCACGCCGGCGACGGTGAGGCCGCTGATGCCCTCCGGCAGTTGCAGCGCGACGAGGCTGAAGTTGCGGCGGGGGAGGTTGCCGATATTGTCGGCAAAGTAGGTGACGGCCACCGCGAAGTACTCGGCATACGGACGGCTCACCGAACGGGCGCCCGGCGGGAAGAAGCTGCGAAATAATCGCGAAGAATGGGTGCGCGACTGCTGCTCGAGGTTGCCGATCACCAGCGCGGTTGCCGGCGCGGGCACCGAATCGGTCCAGGTATAGGTGATGTTGCGGCCGTCGTTTCGCGTGGTCCCGGCGCCCGGCGCGATCAGCACCCAGGGGCGCGGCAACGTCGCCGTCAGCCGGGTGCGCATCGGGACGTAGCGGGTGTACTCGAAAGCGTTCGGGGGATGGCGGAAGTGTGGATACCACGGTAACGCGGTGAACATCTGGCCGGCCTCGCGGAGCGACGCGGGGAAGCGGAGCTGGTAGCGGAAGCGCCAGGTGACGGTGTCGCCGGCGGCGAGAGCCGGCGTGGCGATACGCACCCGATCGCGGCGCCGCTGGTAATCGAGCGGCACCCCGTCTTCGCCGGCGACCGCCTCGAGGGTCAGGTTGGGGCCCATGAAGAGCTCGACCGTCTCGAGGTTCTCGTTGGCCTGGAACGTGAGGTCCGCTTCGACCTCCACCACCGGCAGCTCGGAGCGCACCTCGAGGCGGAGGTCGATCCGGTCGGGCGATACCGGCAATGGGGCTCGCGCCGCGGCGCCCTGCCCGGCGGCGGCGGGCGGCGCCAGGGTGGCGGCCGCCAGGATC
>Ga0302046_10005803_pt1 | contig 10834 bp, 4 predicted proteins | sample RVTome_11_FD_200261 | JGI IMG/M metagenome (GOLD analysis project Ga0302046, IMG submission 200261) | Soil microbial communities from uranium-contaminated site in the Upper Colorado River Basin, Wyoming, United States - RVT147D111 (version 2) ... | reverse complement strand
GGTCGTGGGCGATCTGTCCGATGATGCGGAGCGGGTGTGCGTGCCAGATGCTGTTCTTCAGCCCGCTCCAGTAGCCCTGCCCTTCGTCGAGCAGGGCTCCGCCACGCGCCGCCTCGCGCTGTAGCACCACGTTGCCGAGGGCGAGGAGCGTCATCCCGATGTTGTCCCTGTTGCCGACGGCCTTCCACAGCGGCAGGGCCGCTTCGAGCGTGGCTGTCGCTTCCTCCATGCTTCCCAGGCCGAGTTCGGCCATGGCCTTCTGCGTCAGCAGGGTGGCCTCGATCTGCCGGTCCCCGACCTGCCGGATCGCGACGAGGCCGTCGGCGGCATGCGCTTTCGCCCGGATGAAGGCGCCTTCCATGGTCGCGGTCCACGCGAGCAGGAGGAAAGCGTAGGCGACGCCGCGGAGCTCGCCGATCTCCTGGCGGATGGTCAGGTTCTGCTGCAGCATGGCCTCCGCCTCGGCGAAGTGGCCTGCGCCCGCCGCCGGGATCGCGAGATTCTGGAGCGCCCCCGCAACGCCCCGCTGGTCGCCCAGCTCCCGGTAGAGGGCGAGCGCCTCCTCAGAGTAGGCCCGTGCGGCATCGAGCCGGACGAGACCCATGCAGGTCCAGCCGAGGTGGTTCAGCGCGGTGGCCAGTCCAGGCCGGTCGCCGCGTGCACGGCACACCGCCACACCTTCTTCCAGGATGGTGAGGGCCGCGTGCGGATCGCCCTGCTCCAGCGTCACGATGCCGGCGGCGTTCTGGATGCGCACCCAGGCATCGCTTTGCGAGCCCGCTTTCCGGCCCAACGCCCGAAGCCGTTCGAGGTGCAGGCGGGCCTCGCTGAGGTGGCCCCGCACCAGCCAGAACCGCCAGAGTGCAACCCCCATGCGGAGCGCCTGCTCGACGTTTGTCTCCTCCAGGAAATGAAGTGCCGCGCGCAGGTTGTCCTGATCGGCTTCGAACCGGTCCAGCCAGGTCGCCTGCCCACGGCCCGCCAGCTCCGGCGCAGCGCGCTCGGCCACGCTCAGGAAGTACTCGGCGTGGGTGCGGCGGGCGGCAGGGCCGTCACCGGCAGCGGAAAGCGCTTCCAGGCCGAACTCGCGAATCGTCTCCAACATGCGGAAGCGGGGCTCGTCGTCCGGGGCCGGCTCTCGCAACAGCAGGCTCTTGTTGACCAGCGCGGCGATGCTGTCCAGGGGATCGATGGTGAGGCCGTCACCGGCGCAGACGGCTTCCGCGGCGTCGAGCGTGCAGCCGCCGGCGAATACAGCCAGGCGTCGGAAGAGAGCGCGCTCGGCCTCATCGAGCAGGTCGTAGCTCCATGCGATGGCCTGGCGTAGCGTCTGGTGGCGCGCCGGCAGGTCGCGCGCGCCACCGCGCAGGAGGTCGAGGGGCCGGCCCAGGCGCGCCAGCATGGCCTGCGGGGACAGCACCTTGATGCGCGCCGCCGCCAGCTCAATGGCCAGCGGCAACCCGTCGAGCCGGTAGCAGATCTCGGCCACCGACCGGGCGTTGTGGTTGTCGATCGCGAAGGTGGGGTCGGCGGCCTGCGCCCGCTGAATGAAGAGTTGCACGGCTCCGAACTGCGACAACGCCGCACCGTCGTGGGTGTACTGCGGCCGGGGCACGGCCAGTGGGGGCACGGGAAACTCGTGCTCGCCCCGCAGTCGCAGCGCCTCACGGCTGGTGACGAGCGTGCGGAGCCCGTCGCAGGCCGCCAGGAGGTTCGCGACCACAGGCGCCGCACCGACGACCTGCTCAAAGTTGTCCAGCACCAGCAGCATCACCTGCCCGTCGAGGTGGGCCTTCAGGGAGTCCAGCACGTCGCGCCCGGGCTGCTCCTGGACGCCGATGACGTGCGCGATGGTGGGGGCCACGAGGCCGGGATCCGTGATCGGGGCGAGGGGGATGAAGAACGTCCCGGCGGGATAGTCGCCGAGCCGGCTGGCGCCGATTGCCTGCGCCAGGCGTGTCTTGCCGGCGCCGCCGGGCCCGGTGAGCGTGACCAGGCGGGCGCCACCCTGCAACAGCGCGCCGATGGCCTCTATTTCGCTCGCCCGCCCGAGCAGCGGGGTGGACGGCCGCGGCAGGTTGTGCGGCGGGGCCACAAGGGTTCGGAGCGGCGGGAAGTTCGCGGGCAGCCCCGGGATGACGAGCTGATAAAGCTGCTCCGGCTGCGCCAGGCCCCGCAGCCGGCTCTGACCCAGGTCGCGCACGGTGACGCCACCCGGCAGGCCCGCCGCCTGAACGAGCGACCGCGTTGCCTCGGAGAGCAGGACCTGCCCGCCCCAGGCCGCCGAACAGATCCGGGCGGCCCGGTGGACGTCCATCCCCGTGTAACCGCCCTCCGTCGCCACAGGCTCCCCCGTGTGGAGCCCCATCCGAACGCGCACCACGGCCTCGCCCGGCCACGGGTGGGCCGCGAGCCCGCGCTGGGCATCGGCCGCCGCGGCCACGGCATCCGTCGCCCGGGGGAAGGCGGCGAAGAAGCCGTCGCCCGCGGTGTCGACCTCGCAGCCGCCGTGTGCGGCCACAGCCGCGCGGAGCACCCGACGGTGCGTTTCCAGAACGCCGGCGTACTCATCACCCAGCACATGCACCAGGCGCGTCGACTCCTCGATGTCCGAGAAGTGCAGCGTGATCGTTCCGGTCGGCAAGGCGGCTATCGCAAAATCCTCCGCATGTGGAACCCGGCCAGGCCAGGGAAGCGACTCCGGCGGCCGACCATCCTCGGGAGCCATACACGAAACTATGTCATCTATCGGACATGTCATCATCCAGACGCGGACCACGTGCCTGCGACGCGCGCTCCAGGGCCACGAGCCGATCTGTTGGACTGATCAGTCTTGCCGACGATATTTGGATGATACTTCAGGGTCTTAAGCGCTGTTTTGTGCTTTGTGACTGCTGACGCGCGCGCCACCGGATCCGACTTACGCTCCGCGTACGCTGCTTCTGCACGCAGCTTCCGAAAACTCGCCAGAGTTCGGCATCCAGGGCGCCCGAAGCGACGGCCGCCAGAACGGGCACAGCCGGGCTCCACGTCATGCTGACAGTCGCGGAAGGGACACGTCGCCGCGAGGTCCTCGATCTCCGGGAACGCCTGCAGCTAACCTTCCGCTAAAACCAGCGTTGCGGTTCGGCGGTCCGGCGCTGGTATGGATTGCCGAACCTGCGGCTGAGGACTGGAGAGTCAGCGAGGTCGACCAGATTCCAGTTCGGTGGTTCCACACCAAGCACGTGGCGGACGAAGTAGTCGTATCGCGCACGTGTGGGGAAGTCGCCACCGGTGTTGTGCCCACCGCCCGGCAACACCAGGAGGTCGAATGTCCGGTTTGCCCGGATGAGGACATCGACCACCTTGTAGGTGGAGGCGGGGTCCACGTTGGTATCCATCTCTGCGACGATCAGGAGGAGCTTCCCGCGCAGACGCCACGCGTTGTCCACGTTGGACGAAGCCGAATACTGCGGACCGATCGGCCAGCCCATGAAGAGCTCGTTGAACGAGATCTTGTCCATGCGATGATCGTGGTTGCCGTTGCCGGAGACGGCCACCTTGTAGAAATCGGGATGGTGCAGAACTGCGGCCGTCGAGGAGTAACCGCCGGCGGAACCACCGTAGATGCCTGCGTTGGCAATGTCGTAGTGGGCGTACTTCGCCGCGGCGGCTCGATGCCAGAGGATCCGGTCGAGGAAGCCGGCGTCATGAAGGCGCTGGTAGGCGACGTCCTGGAACGCCTTGGATCGGTTCGACGTACCCATGCCGTCGATCTGAACGACAATGAACCCGAGCTCTGCGAGTGCGCGCATTTCGCTGTAGGCGGTGAACGTCTTGGGCACCGACGATCCCTGCGGCCCTGCATAGATCGATTCGATGACCGGATATCGCCGGGCCGGGTCGAAATCCATTGGACGAATGATGATGCCCCAGATGTCCGTCGTACCGTCCCGACCCTTCGCCACGAAACTCTCGGGCGGGCGCCACCCGGCTTCCGCGAGGCGCGAGATATCCGTCTCTTCGAGTCGAAGCAGCAATTGCAGGTCCGCGGTGCGACGAAGCTCCATTACCGGCGGCTCGTCGACGCGCGAGCGCGTGCGGACGTGGTATTGCATGTCCGCAGAGTAGACGACCGAGTGATTCGCGTCCTCATCGGTCAACGCGACGAGCCCGGTGCCATCGAAATTGATGCGATAGTAGTGGACGAAATATGGATCCTGGCCGGCGTTCCTGCCGCTCGCGTGGAACCAGATCTGTCGTGCCGCTTCATCGACGCGGTCCACGTCCTGTACCACCCATTCGCCTCGGGTGATCTGATTCCTGACGCTTCCCGTCCTGCCGTCATGGAGGTAGAGGTGGTTCCAGCCATCCCGCTCCGACATCCAGACGATCTCGGCTCCGTCGTTCACGTCGTAACGGAAGTACTTGCCCCTGTACCGCCCCTGATAGAAGAAGAACGTCTCCGACTCTTCGCTGATCAGTGCCCGCACGGCTCCGGTCGTCGCGTCCACTTCGATGACGCGGAATACCTTGTGACCACGCTCGTTGTGTTCGAACGTGAACGCGCGGCTGTCACGCCGCCAGACGATCGCCGAAACGTCGAACTGATTGGGAAACAGGGTCGGATCGATGTCGATCCGCGCGGCGCGATCGACGTGGAACAGAACGGGGCGGCGCTGGTCGACGAGGTCTCCGGGTTTCGTGTAATCGAGCGTCGAGTATTCCGGCTGGAACCTGTCGGCCGGCGCCGCTTCGATGTAGCGCAGGATGCGGCGTTGTCCCGGCTGCAGGCGGAACGCAGCGAGTTTTCTCGAATCCGGCGACCATGAAAGGGACTGGAAGTCATAGAAGTCGCGTTCGCCGCCGTCCCAGCTCAGCGTCACCGTTTCGCCGCCATCGGTAGAGCGCACATGGACATTGTAGTTCATGATCCAGGCTTCCCATTGTCCGTCCGGCGATGGGAGCGTGCGGCGTGAGGCGGCCTCCGGCTGCGGTCCACGGTGGTAGATGCCGACGGGATTGACGGCGGGGCCCGGCTCCACCTGTCGAATGCGCGTGCACTGATAGACCGCCAACCGGCAGTCCCACTCCTGATCGAATGCGACGAACGTGAGGCCGGTCTCGCTGTCGTCAAAGGTGATATTGCGGAACGGAAGCTCCAGCGGATCGACCGTGCGGCCGGAGGCCAGGCTCAGCGCTGCGGCCAGCTGCTCGTGGTCGAACGCCGGTCTGCGTTGCAGAGTGGCCGCGTCCACGACTACCCAGTCGCGGCCGGCTGCTGTGGTCTTCGAGTACCAGAACCGCGACGTCTCGCCGATCCAGACGGGCTGATCGGGAAGGTCCACTACGAGCGGCTGCAGTCGATTCTGCAGGTCGAATGCCCGCTCGTAGCGGGCGAGGCTGATCTGGCCGTGCAGAGGTGCGGCGAATGCCGTCACCACGAACAGAAAGCCGAGCGCGACGATCGTGTTGCGAACCGGCATGTGTACCCCCTGAACGCTGCTCACCGCGCGGACACTCCCGATGGTGCGGTGCGCGCTTCGAAGTGACGCCTGTACCACGCGATGCTGCGGTCCGTGAAATCGACGATCTGTGCACTTTCTGCGATGCCGTGGCCTGCGCGCGGGTAGAGCACGAGCTCGGCTTCGACGCCGACATCCAGCAGGGCGATGAAGAACTGCTCGGCCTCGGTGCGCGGCACGTTGTGGTCGTTGAGGCCGTGCACGAGCATGACGGGCGTTCGCACCCTGGCCACGTGTTTGAGCGGCGAGCGTTCCCAGAGCACATCCATCAGATCGCCCTGGTGCGGGAACCCGCCGAACTCGACCGCCAGATAGTCGTGATAGTACGACAGGTAGTTGTGACTGATCAGGTTGGAGATGCTCGCGCGCGGTATTGCGGCGGCGTATCGGTCCGTCTGCGTGACGAGCCAGTTGGAGAGCTGGCCACCATAGCTTCCGCCCTCGACACCGAGCCGGTCACGATCGATCCAGTCGTAGCGGCGCAGCGCCGCATCGGTCGCTTGCAGCACGTCGAGCGCTTCGCGGCCATTCTGGTCGCCAAAGATCGCATCCGTGAACGCCTGGCCGTATCCGGTCGAGCCGCGATAGTTGACCATGAGCGTGGCCCAGCCCTCGGCGGCGAAGGCCTGCGCGCGCAGGTCGAGTATCGGACCCTGCTGCGAGTGCGGTCCGCCCTTGATCATCACGATCATCGGGTGCCGTGAGCCGGGCAGGAGTCCATGCGGCAGCGTCAGGAACGCCTCGACTTCGAGGCCGTCGAAGGCCACGACGGTGAACGCCTCGATCGGCGCGATCGAGCGCGTCGCGAGCAACTCCGAATTCAGGTTCGTGAGCTGCCGCGACTGGCCGCCTGTGCGCACGTGCAGCTGCGCGAGGTCGGCCGGCGAATGGAACGTGTATGCGACACGGTCGTCCGGGCCGACGCTGTAGGAGCCCACGCGGCCGCGCTCCTGGATCACCGGTGTGGGCCTGGCACTGCCGTCGAAGGGCACGCGGTACAGCGCGGTCCGGCCGTTCTCGAGAACGGTGAAGTAGATCGACCCACCATCGGGCGACCAGCGCGCCGGGCCCTGCCGGTTGTCGACCGCGCCGCCCAGATCGCGCTGACCGCTGCCATCCGCATTCATGATCCAGACGTGGGTGTCCTCCATTGTCGTCTCGGACGAGGTCAGCCCGCGCGTGGTTCCCTGGAACGCGACACGTCGGCCATCGGGCGACCAGGCCGGCCTGTAGACGACGCTCTCGCGATTCGTCAGGCGACGAATGGCGCCATCAGCGACACGCACGGCGAGAATGTCGTAATTGAAGAAGCGGTCGGGATCCGGCTCGAGGTTCGACACGAAGAGGATCTCATCGCCGGTCGGTGACCAGTCGATCGAGTGGTTGTAGACGTCGCCGCTCGTGAGCTGCCGCACCTCGCGCGTGTCGATGTCGATCATGAAGATGTGAAGCCGGCGGTTATCGTTGAAGTAGGAAACGCCGTCGGCCCCGGTCGTGCGGTACAGGTAACGGCGGATCACGATCGGCTCGCCATCGGCACCGGCGTCCGCGGGCTCGGGCCCGGGCGTCGATGCGAGGTACGCGATGCGGTCGCTGCCGGGTGCCCACGTCACGCTCGCGCCGGTGCCCGGCAGCGGGTGGTTCGTTCCGCTCGCCTCCGCCAGGAACCGGGCCTCCGAGCCGTCCGGCCGCGCGATCATGAGCCCGGAGCGCTGTCCATCGCTTCCCGAATACGCGAGCCAGCGGCCATCGGGCGACCAGAGCGGGCTGGACGACGAGGTACCGGCCGCGACGAGACGACTCGCCTGGCCGCTCGCCACGTCCATCACCCAGATCTGACTGGACGCACGCCCCGGTCGTGCGCGGTTCTGCACGGTGTACGCCACCGTGCGGCCGTCCGGCGAAAGCTCCACATCACCGACCGCGTCGAAGCGATGGACATCGTCGCTTCGGATGCCGGCGCGCTGCGTCGACTGCGCGTGCCCGTCGAAGGCAGGCGCAGCGAGCAGAGGCAGTGCGACGAACGCCACGGCCAGCCAGCGCGTTGCGATGGTACACATGGATCGGTTCTCCATTCCGCGGATCGTGGTGCCGCCTGCCTGCTTCACATGCCACTTGAAAGCAGCGGATCCTGGCCCATGTGGAACACGAGTCGGTATGCCGGCACTGTGCCGCGATCGAGATAGTAGACAAACTGCCCGTGATCGGGATCGATCCGCATGCGCCAGTGACTGCGGTTCTCTTCCGGCACGCGGTCGGGGGCCCAGCGATGATCCGGGAAGTGCTGGAACAGCGCGGTTCCGCTGCCGGCCGGAGCGCGGCCGCCCCAGCCCGAATTCGAGCTGAGCGTATCGCCGTCCAGCAAGTGCTCGTGCGTGAAGAGCAGACCGTCGTCGTCCAGCGTGAGCACCCATGTGCGGCTGGCGTCGCCATCCACGATGAACGGGATACGGATCTGGCTGTCGGTGCACGAAGCGATCTGCATCGCGAGATACGCTGGTCGGAACGTCAGATCGGTCTCGGGCGCGATGATCGCGCGGCCCGGATACTCCTCGCCGCAGCGCTCGGAGAGCGCGTCGAAGAAGGCATGTTGCGGGTTGTCGTCGGGATTCTCCTCGCCCGCCCCGGCCGTACAACCGGCGGCGAGGAGCGTGACGAGCGTGACCCCCGTGGCGATGCCTTTCGGATTCAATGGTTGCATCCTGTTCTCCCCTGTCGCGGCCCGCGGCCAGGCATCGGCGTCAGCCGATGTTCGGATTGTTCTCGCGCTCGGCGTCGGGCAGACCGACGCATGTCGCGTCCTCGTACGGCTGACCCTTGTGGGTCAGGCCCGTCGGGAACGGCAGTCCCCAGCGGATCATGTCGTTCAGCCGGTGACTCTCGAGGAAGAGCTCACGCCGGCGCTCTTCGCGCACCTGCTGCATGATCTCCGCGGGATCAGTGCTCGTGAAATGGTCGAGACCCGCGCCATCACGGAGCCTGTTGATCGCGTCGACGGCGACCTGTCCGCCTTCGACCTCCGCGATGATGAGCTGTGCTTCGGCCCAGCGCGCGATCGGGATCGCCGAGCCGCGCGAAGCGTACTTGTTCGGCGACCACTGCGGTGTCTGGTTGTCAGTGCCTACGACGCCGTGATCGTGCAGAGCGACCCTCGTATCGGAAGCGCCGTTCACGGTCAGATCGTGATACGCCGGGTGGACCGACCAGTTGCGCTGCTCGTGCGTCGTGACGGCGAGCGTGTTGTAGCGGCGCGGGTTCGTCTCGGAGCGTGTGGCGTTGCGCACGAAGCCCGGCGGCACCACCATCGCGTCCTGCACGGCATCGGCCCCGCGTCCGAGATCGAGACGGACCCTGGCTCGGCCGACACGCGCCATGTTCGTGATCGAGTTGTCGCCCGCGGCGCCCGCGTGCGTGAGCGCTGTCGTGAACCGCGCTTCTGCGATGGTCAGCAGTTCGGTCCGGGTCACGAGCGGGCCGCCGTCGATCGCGGACTCGCACATGGCCTCGCCCATCAGCGTGTACGTATAGCCGCTGTATGCTGAGAGTGCGGCCAGCTTCTCCTCACGATTCGCGACCTGCGCATCCGTGAAGCCGGAGATGCGGCGGTAGCCTTCGTCCGCCAGGAAACGCGCGTCCTGAAGCGGGTTATAGAAGCCGATGCCGTTGCCGCAGGCGCCTGCGTCGTTGCGCAGCACCTGCCGGCGCGCGCCCCAGTTCTGATGCACGCCGGTGATCCCCGAGACGAGCAGCTCGTGTGCGATCGTGCCCGTGCTGCGGATGAAGACGGGGAACATGCATTCGAACTCGCCGAGCGCGGCCGACACCATGAGGTCCGCGTTCTGCGGGTCGTCCCACGCCGCCGATGAGATGACGCCGGGGGTTTCCACATCGAGGAGGCTGTCGCACGCACTCAGACCCGCGGACAGGGTGATCGTCAACGTCGTCGCGCGCAGCAGCCGCTTCCCGCCATGCATATGACTGCTCATGATCTCACCTTTCCGGTTTCCGTTTCAGGTTGGAGAATCAGAAGCTGAAGCGCACAGTCAGGTTGGCGCTCGTCAGCGGTGGCATGACCGTCTGGTGGTTCGTGGACAGATCGGCCTGCCCGCGCGTCTCGGGGTCCCAGGTGTGTCCGTCGCCGATCGGCATCCGGATCAATCCGCTGCGAGGTGTGCCCCAGCCGTGCTCCGCCGTCCAGAGCATCATGAGATTGCGCCCGGCGAGCGTGACAGAGCCGCGCGATGCGCCCACCCGGCCGATCAGGCTCTCCGGCAGGTTGTACTGAAGTGAAACTTCGCGAAGCCGTGCGAAGTCGCCCTTGTACGTCCCGAGCGGGCCACGGGGCACGACCTTGTACGCCTCTACAAAGGCATCCGTCCGTGTGTTGCTGAGATACGTGAGTACGTTGCTCGTGATGTTCGCCGGGCTGCTCGAGTCCTGCTGATAGTGGCCGCCGACCGCGTCGACACGTGCGTACAGACGGACCGGACCGAAGTTGAACGTCGAACTCACTCCCAGGTCCCACGTCGGCTGGGTGTGTCCCCAGCGCACGAGCGGCGCGCCCGTACACGACACCGGCGAGCCGCCCCGGTCCACACCCACCGGTCCCGTGCCACCGTCGCAGAACAGCTCCGTGAGCACGCCGTTCTCGTTCACTTCGGCCTGCAGGACGGTCTGGTAGTACAGGTCCTGGATCGAGTAACCGACGTAGTGGCTGCCGATGTTCGTCGCCCCGCCCAGATCCTCGATCCGGTTTCCGTTGGTCGAGAACTGCGCGGCCAGGTCCCAGCCGAATCCGCGGCCGTCGAGCACGCGCACGTCCACGCCGAACTCGTTGCCCCACCCCTTCACGAGGCCGAGGTTCACGATCTGCGAGCCGGGCCACCCGATCGAGCGGGGCAGTGGGCGCGAGACGATGGCGTCCTTCGTGCGCCGCTGGAATCGGGTATAGACGAGGCCGATCCGGCCGTCGAAGAAATCGGCGTCGAAGCCGACCTCGAGTTCTTCGCCTCGCTCCGGCTTCAGGGCCGGATTGCCGAATGACGACGGCACGAGCGTCGGCTGGTCGCCGAATCCGATCTGCGGGCTCAGCAGCTGCGTCGCGTCGAACGTGCCCGGCTGCTGCCCGGCCGCACCCCACGCTCCGCGCAGACGGAGCTGACTGATCCAGTCGACGTTGAAAAACGGCTCCTCATGGATGACCCAGGTGGCGCTGACCTTCGGGTAGATGGCTGCATCGAACTCGGAACCGAACGCGCTGTTGTCATCCGCGCGCACGGCCGCGGTGAAGAAAGCGCGGTTCTTCCACCCGATCTGCTGCTGGATGA
>Ga0302046_10005801_pt1 | contig 10835 bp, 5 predicted proteins | sample RVTome_11_FD_200261 | JGI IMG/M metagenome (GOLD analysis project Ga0302046, IMG submission 200261) | Soil microbial communities from uranium-contaminated site in the Upper Colorado River Basin, Wyoming, United States - RVT147D111 (version 2) ... | reverse complement strand
AAAACACGCCTGGAGTGATGTTTTTTCGCCTCCGGATCAAACCGCGCTTCCGATCACTAAACTCACACAAACCACCGCTTCAGACCTGAACAGTTACCCGTCGAGACACTGGGTAGCTTCCTCTTTTGCCATTAATGGGCCACCTATTTCCAGCGTGTAAAGGTGTCCGTCACAAAGAACAGTCCTGGTTTCAAAGTAAATGCTATCCTGAACATTGCACGCATACGCATGCACAGGAAAGTTCTTGAATTGAAAAAGCCGTTGCCGAACTTCCCCGCTGGCTTGTCGAGTGGATCTTTTTTGCACGCCATCCAAGTATCCTGCCAATACGGAACTGAGTTCGTAAGTCGTCGGGTAGTCCCATTGCGTGATGAACAGCCTCAACTGAGATGCTGAAGAAGTAGCATAAAAAATGAGTTTCTTTCCAGACCCCTTGGTTTCATACAAATCTCGAATGTGCGATGGAGGCGCTGCCTCAACCCAATCAGCGGTAGGAAAGTCGATCTTAATGTTCTTGTTTAGAATCGACGGTTGAGCAGAGATTCTTGCCTGCGAACACATGAACCAAATTACCGGCACGAGATAGGAAGGTAGATATATCATTGTTGGTCATGCGCCGGACCTCAAATACCCACGGCTGAGATTCAAATTGCATTTCATAATCTATTATCCGCCAGGGTACATTCGTTTGAATGAATTAAGTCGAGGCCTTAAAAGAGTTCACATCTAAACATTTTATCAACTGGACTTATCCCCGGGTCTTGAACCGGTTGACAGCCCGTTCAAAAAGTAGCCACCGCGGTGACGCGGTGGACGCGCGCAGGCATAAGCCGGCCGAATCCGCGCCCTCATCGCACGGCCGCGGGACGGCTACCACCGAGTCGGTGGCAAGGAAACGAGCTGCTAAAGCCCGGGCCACGTTAAGACATGGCCGGTCTTCTCCGCGTTGCCAGCCTGATCGAGAGCCGCCGCAGTGAGTCTCCGATCCCGCGGGGGTTTGAGCATGATGTCCCAATCGGCCACTCCGGCGTGCCTCGAAACGATTCGCGCCGGGTGCCCGTTCACAGTGACGGACGCCACCTCGCCGTTGTCCTGCGAGATGCCATGGAGGAGCAAGCTGCCGTTCGACTCCCTCACGGAAGTGATCATCGTGGCCGGCGGCAGATCATCGACAGGGTCGAGCAAGGTTGGGAATGGAACGTTCTCCACCTCCGCGGCGCGCACGTCCTTGCCGGTGAACCCTTCAACCGGCTGATAGACCGCGTCGCTCATCTCCCCGGCGAACTTCGCACTCACCACCTTCCTTGCGCCGCCTTCGCTTGCATCGTGGAAATAGTAGGCGACCGGGTGTTGCAGCCTGTCATTGCGGGGGCCCCCGCCGAGGTCCACCACGTTGCCCTGGCGCGAGTGGCTGTTCGTGATGGTCAACCCGCGGAAATGTCCGGCGGCCCCGGCCCGCGGCGACGTGCAGGCCAGTTGAATCAGCGGGTCGCGTCCCACCCGGCAGTTCTCCAAGCGCACGTCGTCGTATGTGAACGACCCGTATTGCACGCTCTCATCGTCGTGGCCGCGGTTGATGGGCTCCGCATTCACGTTGTTGAAATGGATGCGGCGATAGACATGCGCGTCGTAGTCGGGATGATAGACACCATACACGCCGTCCTTCACTTCAAGCCCGTCCATGAGGAAGAATTGGAGGTTCGGGCGCAGCACGTAGTGGGTCTGCCACGCGCGCAGGTTCCTCGCGATGAACGGATGCTGGCGGTCGCCATGCACCGAGCCGTTGCGGTCGTCGCCGAAGTTGAAGCTGTAGAGTCCCTCGCTGTGTGACTCGTTGTCCTCGAATCGCAGGAACGGAATCGTGCGCACGTCGGTTTCCTTTTTCGAACCATCCGGCTGGCGGATGCTCAGCACGGGATTGAAGTTGCTCGGCTTGGCGATCTCGAAGCGGTAGCCGTACTCGTCGTTCTCACACGCGATGTTCCGCGTGAAGGTGTTCCGTCCGTTCGCCCACCAGAAGCCCGCGCCGTCATTCGGGTCGAACGGCAGCGCCTGCCTGGGCAATCGTTTTCCGCGGTATGCCTGCACGGCAAGATTGCGATCCAGCACGTTGTATTGCTCGGTGGCGTCTTCGAGGAAGAAGCCGTGGCCGACCGACTGGTAGCCGACGCAATCGCGCACCAGGAGGTAGTCCGTGCCATGAATGGTGATCCAGCGATTGTGCGAATCCCAGACGCTGGCGCCGAGCACGCCGCTGCCGCGCATCGTGTCGCGCACGAGATGGAAATGGATCGCATACCTGCCGAGCAGGCCTTCCTTGCCGAGGTGCCGGAACTCCGCGTAGGAGATCCCGCCGCGGCTGTGGCGATGATACATCGTGTGGCCGCGCACGCCGGCGGGGTCGGCGGACTCGATGACGACGTTGCGCGAAAGGTTCGCCACTTCGCTGCGCGAGATGCCGGTGCCGAAATGCTCATGGGCGAGCGGCTTGTCCAACATGAGTGTCGCGCCCTCAATGGCCGTGATGAATCGCTCCTCGGTTCCCACGCGCCGTGGCCTGCGGGCCGATTGCCGGTAGCTGCTCCCGCCATCCTCGCTCTCCCTGGACACGGTAATGATCACCCGGTCGCCGGCGTTCCAGCCCGTCACCGCTTCGCTCAGCGTTACGGTGGTGTCACCCGCCTTCGCCGTCGCGCCAAGCTTCACCCAGGTGCGATCCATCGGCGCGCCGTGAATGTCCATCCGCCCGCCGCAGTTCATCAGCGCGGGCAACGCATTCGTGTCCATCCCGTCGAAGGCGATGAGGCGAATCGTGGCGGTGATCCCCGCCGGGATCGGGTTCTCGCGCGCGCCGACTTCCAAGGCGGGACGGTAGGGCGCGGCGTCATCACCGCTCGTCGCCGTGTGGGGCGGCTCCGGTGCGTCCACCATCTCGTGGCATTGGAACCCATCTTCGCTGCACTCCTCACCCGGCAGAACCTTTAGCAACCCGACATTGAGCCGTGTGGACTTCTCACGCGTGAAGGAGAGCGTTCCCGCGACGTGCAACACGCGCACCGCATCGTCCGCGCTGGCGTCGTAAGTCACGACATGCCCGGTGCGCACCTGCACGTTGTCCCCCGCTCGCGGGGCGCGCTGATTCTCCCATGTGCCCGCGTCCGACCATTTGCCACTCCGCGCGGACCGGGCGTCGAAGCGCACCGCCGCCGGAGCGGCGCAGGCCGAGGCCACGAACGCCAGAACAACGATCAGCCGGAACAAGTGGGTGAGTTGCATCGTTTGAAGCGCGGCCAGCGTGGGCCAGTTCGTTCCGGTCAGGTTCACGGTGCTTTCCTTTCGTCCGTTCTCGGCGGCGCGCGTCAATGTTCTATCATCCCGCCATGAATGCTTCAACACCCATTCTGCGGCGCGAGGAAATCGGGCCATGGCTGCTGACGAAGTCGGCGAGTCAAGGCGTTGTCCGCATTAGACCCGCCGGTTTCATCTTGCTCTTACCCTTACCCTTTACCCGAAAAGAACGACCACCATGTTGTCGTTTTGCAGGGGCCCCTCACCCTTGCCCGCTCCCCGCCTGCGCGGCCGAAGCCGCTACGGAGCGGCGAAGGCCCGGGGGGAGAGGGAATAGCATGTCACCCCGGGATGAAGGAATCAGGAATTCAGCCTCTCTCCGCGCGGAGGACGGGTCTCCCTCTCCCGCCGGGAGAGGGCCGGGGTGAGGGGCCTTTAATGGAGTGCCATGTAGGCTGCTCTCCTCGCCCTTGTTTCCAATTGCGACGCAATCCGCTGCGCAGCCTTATTTCCCCAGCAGCTTCTGGGGAATGACGTATTCTTGCTCTTACTCCCACTCTGCAGAGGCGAGGGAGAGTAGGAGTGGGAGTAGGAGCAAGAACCTGCGCCGCAGGCGCCCGTGCCGACTTTATCAAGCGCCTTGGACAACGGGCACATCCGCGCGACCGGGCTGGAAACGGGCCGCAGGGCCGACGTGACGCTCAACTTCACCCGCGACCTCCGCCGCAAAGCCTCGATTTCGTGGACCCGGAGAAGATCGGGATGACCGGGCATTCCTACGGCGGGCACAGCACGATTTTCACAGCAGCGTTCGAGCCGCGAATCAAGGTGGCGGTGGCGAACGGGCCTGTCTCCGATTTCTTGCATCACGGCATGCATTGGGCCGTCCCAATGGGCGCCAGCAACAGCCAGTCGCTGCCGAAAATGCGCCCCTACGTATTGGACCACACCTTGCCGATTTGTCGGCATGAGCACTCAGAGGCCTTCACACATGTCGCGCCGCGCGTGTTTCCACCCATGCGCGGGCCAGTCGTGCTGGCGGCGATTGACCGATCCTCGCCGGAACTCTCGGATTGCGTCCACATCCATGACGTGTTGCTCTGGGCGGTCTCGCGGGCGGAGCTCGCAAAGCTGCAGGCGCACAAGCGGTGGTGATTGCTTGCAGTCGCCAGCCCAACGGCTGTAAACATGCACCTGGCGGGTCGTGCTGGTTATCGTTGTTCCAATGCCATGCGGGTCGGACGACCGGGCAAAGGGGGTTGGACGCCGAGGCATTGATTGCTCCAACGGGGGCGAGAAAGCAGGAATCCAGGAACACCAGGATGAGCACAGCAGTCGATACGAGTCATCTGCGAGTTCGGAGCCAGCGGGTTTCTCGCCGAGGAATTGCGCGGCACGGTCGCAGTCAACTCGATGTGCACGGATTCGCGCCGTGGAAAAACCCGCTGGCAAGGACCTCGAACACTGGAATGCGCGCATGAAACCCGTGGCTCATTCGGCCTGGCGCCTCACACTCATCGTCTGCGTTGCCGCTTCCTGTGTATGGGAAGTCCATGCCGCCGCCAACAAGGCCATTCTCTTCCCGGCGATCGAGCCCGAGAAGGCCGGCATGGACCGAGCCAAACTCGAGGAGGCGAAGAGGTATGCCCTTACGGGTGGGGGCTCCGGCTGCATTCTCCGCGGCGGCCGGCTGGTGATGAAATGGGGCGACCAGAAGCGCAAGTATGACATCTATTCCTCGACCAAGTCCATCAGCGTGACGGCGCTGGGTCTGGCCATCATGGACGGCAAGGTGAAGCTGCACGACAAGGCCAGGCGTCATCTGCCCTCGGTCGGCACCCCACCGGAGAGCAACGCCCAAACCGGCTGGCTTGATGAGCTTACTCTTTGGCATTTGGCCACTCAGACCGGCGGTTTCGAAAAGACGCGAGGCTGGTGTCAGCAATTGCACCGGCCGGGAACGGCCTGGATGTACAGCGACGGCGGGCCAAACTGGTTGGCGGATTGCCTGACGACCGCCTATGGCCGGGACCTCCTGGAGGTGATGAACGAGCGTGTCTTTGAGCCGTTGGCGATCTCCGTTGGCGAAACGAGCCGCGGTGGCGAACACGACTTGCACTGGGGATTCAACGACCTCGATCGGCCGCGACAGATCCAAGGCCTGAACCGCCGCCCGTTCGGCGCAGGAATCCACTGCAACGTCGAAGCAATGGCCAAACTCGGCTCTCTCTACCTGCAACGCGGACGGTGGCGCGGCAAGCAGATCCTCCCTGAAACCTTTGTCAGTCTGGCGACAGGTCAGGCCGAGGGAATCGATCAGTTGCCCGTCAAGGATGACCTTCCTTGGTCAGCCGGCGCCTCTCGACACTACGGGCTGTTGTGGTGGAACAATCATGACGGGACGATTCAGGGCGTGCCCCGAGATGCCTTCTGGTCGTGGGGAATGAAGGAGAGTTTCATCGTGGTCATTCCCAGCTTGGACATCGTCGCCGTCCGGGCTGGTGACTATTGGGCGCCAGGCAACGACGCCAGGAGGAAGGACGTTTACAACAACGTCGTTAAGCCGTTTCTCCGACCCGTTTGCGAGTCGGTTGCTCGGCGAGGCCCCTACTCGCAAAGCGCCTGTATCCCCCGCGTCACCTTCAGCGACCTGATCCTTGACAAGCATCTCCGCGGACCCGCTTACGCCAGCGGCGATCAATGGGCGGGCACGTGGGCGGACGACGGCCATTTGTACATGGGCTGGGGGGATGGCACCGGGTTCGGCTACCGGGGCGGATGGAACGACCCGGCCACAGCGTTCATTGGACTTGCCCGGATCGAGGGCATGCCGCCTGATCATCGCGGGATGAACGTTTGGGGCGGCTTCCAACCCGAGTCGCGAGCCGGGGCCCATTACGCCCACCAGCAGCCTCGGTCCATGGACCTCAAGCCCGCCGATGGACTGATTTTCATCAACGGCACTCTCTATTGGTACGCGGAACGCAAATCCGATGGACGGATCGATTGCCAGTTGCTGACCTCGACGGATCATGGACGCAACTGGAGGGATCACGGGCGCTTTTTCCAGGAGAATGGCAGGTTCGCCTTCACCGGGATCATTCAATGCGGCCAGAACTACTCGGCCGCCCCCGACCATCTTGGGCCATACCTCCATTTGTTCGATGGGGGAACCAAGGCGGAAAACCAACCTCATTTCCAGAGGAAGGACATGCTCCTGGCCCGAATCCCATTGACCAATCTGTTGAACCGGGGCGCGGTTGAATTCCTGCACGTGGTGTTTGAGTCCGCCGAGCAGGAACGCCGCGCCCAACATAAACAAGGTGTTGGTGACAATCGCCCCGGCGATCGACGCCTTCACAAGCATATACTGGCCGGCCCGCAAGGCGGTGAGTGCGATGACCAGTTCCGTCAGGTTTCCCAGGGTGGCGTTGAGCAGGCCGCCGACGGCATCACCGGTTTTGGCCGCCACCGATTCGGTGGCATGACTCAGCAGCGCAGCCAGGGGCACGATGGCCAGGACGGACAGCCCGAAGAGCAGGGTGTGCGCCTCGGGATTGAGGTTCGCGGCTTGCGAGGGCCACAGGCACCAAGGCCAGCAACCATAGGAGCGAGTTGTGACGGATTTCGATCAGAAGTGGTTTCATAGTCTCCCCGGTTTGCTAAACGCCCGCCAGGCGCGCTCCGCTCCCGTGGCATTGAGACCCTGATTCCCAACCAACTCACCGCCCCAGAGTCTGCAGTGGTATGCGGCAACTGGTAACAAGGAGGCGGATTCTCTCAAGATTCACGGATGCCGGTCAAGGCAAGTCAACCGAACCGGGCAAGTGGGGCATGGCTGCTGACAATGGCGGCGAGTCAAGGCGTTGTCGCCATCAGACCTGCCGGTTTCCTCTTCCTCTTCCTCCTACTCTGCAGAAGGGAGTAAGAATACGTCATTCCCCAGACGCTACTGGGGAAGGAAGGCTGCGCAGCGGGTTGCGTCACAAGGTGAAACATCGGCGAGGAGAGCACCTTACATCGCACTCCATCAAAGGCCCCTCACCTCTTCCCTCTCCCGCCTGCGCGGCCGAAGCCGCTCCGGCGTGGCGAAGGCCCGGCGTGAGAGGGCGACCCGTCCTCTCCGCGGAGAAAGGCCCCCGCACTCATCCCTCTCGCCCATCCCGGCTCGCTGTTTCCTCTCCCTGCGGGAGAAGGGTCAGGCTGAGGGGCACCGTCTTCTTGACGGGCGTTGTTCCCCACTTCATGGTCGGTGTGTTCTGGCCAAGGACAGAACGCAGTCAGACAGCCGGAACGCAATCGCCTCGTCATGCGCGCGGCCACCTCATGGTTCAGATGGCAGAGCCCAACAACGTAACCCGACAATCCCCCGCCTCGGCCAAGATCGCTCTTTTCCGGTCTCTGTTCCGCGGCCGGGAGGATGTCTACCCACGCCGGTTCGAGAGCCGTCGCACCGGCAAGTCCGGCTATCAACCGGCCTGCGGCAACGAATGGATTCGTGGTGTGTGCGAAAAGCCCCGCATTAAATGCAGCGACTGCCCCAACCAGGCGTGGCTTCCGGTGACCGATGAAACGGTCCGCTGGCACTTGTCCGGCCAGGACGATCGCCATCAGCCCTTTGTCATGGGGGTGTATCCCATGCTTCTCGATGAAACCTGCCATTTCCTGGCCGTCGAGTTCGACGGGGAAGATTGGCAGGCTGACGCCAACGCTTATCTGAATGCCGCACGGCAACAGCATCTGCCCGCTTCATTGGAGCGGTCCCGGTCGGGGAATGGCGGGCATGTCTGGTTCTTCTTCGAGCGGGCCATTCCCTCGAGCCTGGCGCGGAACATGGCGGCACGTATCCTCACCTTGGCAATGGAAGGCCGGCCGGACATCGGACTGCAATCGTATGACCGGCTCTTCCCCAATCAGGACACCCTGCCCAAAGGCGGATTTGGAAACCTGATCGCCCTTCCGCTTCAAAAGGCGCCGCGAGAGAACGGCCATTCGGTCTTCCTGGATGACACCTTCTCAGCCCATGAAGACCAGTGGGCTTATTTGTCGGGTGTGCGCCGTGTGACCGAGGCGCAGGTGAAGGCAATGGTTCGCGAGGCGGCCGGAAACGGTGGCATCATCGGGGTCCGTCTTTCCCTCACGGACGACGTGGATGACGAGCCCTGGACGGCCCCGCCATCACGCCGGCGTCCAGAGCCCCTGATCGCGGGGCCGATGCCGGAGACCGTGGAACTGGTGTTGGGCGATCAAATCTACATCGCCAAGGAATGGCTGACGGCGCCGTTGCGGAATCGATTGATCAGATTGGCCGCCTTCCAGAACCCGGAGTTTTACAAGGCCCAATCGATGCGGTTGCCGACCTATGACAAGCCTCGGGTTGTCAGTTGCGCGGAGGATCATGAGGCACACATCAGTCTGCCCCGGGGCTGCCTGGAGGAGGTCCGGGAACTGTTGCGTTCCTTGAAGATCAAAGTGGCGCTTCGTGACGAACGATTCGCGGGGCGTCCGTTGGAGGTTGCCTTTCATGGTGAACTGCGCCCCGAGCAACGGCGTGCGGTTGACGCCTTGACGGCCCACGACACCGGCGTTCTGGCCGCCACCACGGCATTCGGCAAAACCGTCATTGGAGCCTGGCTCATCGCCCATCGCAGGGTCAACACACTCGTCCTGGTCAACCGCCGTCAACTGCTGGAGCAGTGGATCGAGCGGCTCGCACTGTTCCTCAACCTGCCGGCCGGCGAGATTGGCAGGATCGGCGGAGGCAGGAAAAGGCCGACCGGCAGGCTCGATGTGGCCCTGATCCAAAGCCTGGTGAGAAAGGAGACCGTGGACGATCGTGTCGGCGACTACGGCTACCTTCTGGTGGATGAATGCCATCATGTTCCGGCGCGCAGCTTTGAACTGCTGGCCAAGCGGGCCAAGGCCAGATTCGTCACGGGGTTGTCCGCCACCGTGACCCGGAAGGACGGGCATCATCCCATCGTCTTCATGCAGTGCGGACCCGTGCGTTATCGCGTCGATGCGAAGGCGCAGGCGGCCATGCGTCCGTTTGTCCACAACGTCCTCGTGCGGCCCACGGGTTTTCGCTCATGTCGCGAGGAGGAGCCGGATCGACGAATGGAGTTCCAGGCGCTCTACAACGATCTGATCGCCGACAAGGCGCGCAACGAGTTGATCTGTGCGGACGTCATGAGTTCTCTCGCCGAGGGGCGTTCACCGGTGGTGCTGACCGAGCGCACCGGGCACCTGGAGCAATTGGTTGAGGCGCTCGCGCCGGGTGTTCGTCACCTGATCGTGCTGCGTGGAGGGATGGGAAAGCGACAGTGGAAGGCGGCCATGGAGCAGCTTGCCACCATTCCGGAAGGTGAGGAGCGAGTTCTGGTGGCGACCGGTCGCTACCTTGGTGAAGGCTTTGACGATTCCCGGTTGGATACATTGTTTCTGACCCTGCCGGTTTCCTGGCGCGGCACCGTTGCCCAGTATGCCGGCCGGTTGCATCGGCTTCACGACGGGAAACGGGAAGTCCGGATCTACGACTACGCCGACTTCGACGTGCCGATGCTGGCCCGGATGTTTGATCGGCGCTGCCAGGGTTATGAAGCCGTCGGCTACAGGATTCTCCTGCCGGCCAGCGCCGTTCCGGGTTGGCCCCAAGAGGTGCCTCTGCCGGTGGAACCGCAATGGAAGCGGGACTACTCGGCCAGCGTTCAGCGCCTGATCCGGGATGGCGTGGACGCGCCCCTGGGCAGCCTCTTTGTTCACGCTTCCCGGTCAATCGGCTCCGACAGCGTAGGCGCCGAGCGAGCCCGCAGCGCTTCGGAAGCTTTTTTGTTCCGCCGTCTGGAGACACTGGACGAAACCTCCGGCAAGTTCAGGCTGAACGTGGAACTGCCCATCCCCTTCAACAGTCGGAGCCGGATGGAAGTCGATTTTCTTTGCGAGGAAGCCCGGTTGGTGCTGGAGATCGACGGCGGGCAGCACTTGGCGGACCCGAGCGCGTACCGAAGGGATCGCCGCAAGGACGCGCATCTTCAGGAGCACGGCTATTTTGTACTTCGCTTCCTGGCCGAGGATTTGGGAAAGCGGCTCAATGATGTGCTGGATTCGATCCTGCGGACGTTGGCTCATAGACTAAGGACCGGACCGCACTCCTGTGTGGGGGGGTCAGACTTGACTATTTGACTATGAACCGGTCAAGCAGGGCAACATGCCTGTGAGCTGACCCGGTTCATAGTCAAATAGTCAAGTCTGACCCCCTTTGTACTTTCAAATCCTTCTCCTCCGAAACCACCTCCTGACGTCGGCGGCTACTGTACCTTCACCTCCGATCTCTGGGCTGAATGGGGTCAGCCCTTGATTTAATACTTAACGGGCAGCCGCCCCGCGGCGCAGGGCCTCAAGCCTGACATCGCCCTGCCGGGGCTGAATGGGGTCAGCCCTTGATTTAATACTTAACGGGCAACCGCCCCGCGGCGCAGGGCCTCAAGCCTGACATCGCCCTGCCGGGTCCGCTTTCGCAACACCGGGTCCTCTTCCATCCGTTCCGG
>Ga0302046_10005800_pt1 | contig 10837 bp, 9 predicted proteins | sample RVTome_11_FD_200261 | JGI IMG/M metagenome (GOLD analysis project Ga0302046, IMG submission 200261) | Soil microbial communities from uranium-contaminated site in the Upper Colorado River Basin, Wyoming, United States - RVT147D111 (version 2) ... | reverse complement strand
GGAGGTGCTGCGGCGGCTCGGTTGGGCCCGCTGGCCGATGGCGGCGGCGCTGGCGATCTACCGCCGCCTCGACCAGCGGATGGTCGCCACAATGGACGCCGTGGTGACCTCGAGCCCGTTCGCCGCTGCGAGAATCGAGGAGTGCTACGGTCGTTCCGCCGAGGTGATCACGCTGGGGATCGACCGCGAGCGGCTCGACGCTGCGCGGCCGGACGAGGTAACGACCACGGTGGCTCCCTCCGATAGGCACGTCGGCCCGTCACCGCGACTGGAAGGCCTCCCCGGCGGCAGCTCCGCGCGGTCGTCTCTGGCCGTTTCCGAAATGCCCAACAGACCATCGCCGCCGGCGGACACTTCCGACGCGCCGGGCCGCCCAAGCTTGCTGACAGTCAACTACCTGCATCCGCGCAAGCGTGTCGACCTGATCGTCGAGGCGACCGCGCTGCTCGGCCCGAGGGCGACATCCGAGGGAGTCCGGCGCGGGGACCGACCGCGACGCGAAGGCGACCGCGCCGCGGGCCCGGAGGCGCGGCGCGCGCCCAGCGCCGCAGCGCCGACGCTCACCGTGATCGGCGACGGCCCGGAGCGGCCGCGCCTGGAGCGGCTCGTCGCCGCCCTCGGCATCGCCGACCGGGTGGCCTTCGCCGGCTTCGTCGCCGACGACGAGCTGCCGGCCTGGTACTGGCGGGCCGATTGCTACCTGCATGCGACCCGCGACGAATCGTTCGGCCTCTCGGTGCTTGAGGCGTCGTATTGTATGTGCCCGGTGGTCGCCGTCGACGAGGGTGGGGTTCGCGACACGGTCGACGAAGGGGTGACGGGGTATCGTGTGGCCGCGACGCCGGCGGCGATCGCGGCCGGCGTGGAGCGGGTGCTCGGCGCCCCGGATCGGGGCGCCGCCCTCGGTGAGGCGGGGCGCGCCCGAATCCAGGCGCGGCTCCGCTGGGATCGCGGCGCCGGCGACCTGGTTGAAGTTGCCCGGGGTGTGGAGAGGCGATGGTCAGGGGCCCGGTAGCACATCGCAGGCGGGGGTGGTTCGGGGAGTGGGGCCTGTTGCTCCTGCTCGGCGCCGTCGCCCTGACCCTGTTCACGCCGCGCCTCTACGGCGCCGACGAGATCAAGTACTTTGCCCACCTGCGCTCGGCGTACTTCGACTACGACCTCCACTTCGAGAACGAGTACGCCCATTTCATCGACCGCGACCCGGTGGCCCACGCCGGCCTCGTCCCGTACCGCGACGAGGTCACCGCCACCGGGCGGCGGCTCAACGACGGGCCGATCGGCTCCGCCCTCCTCTGGGCGCCGTTCTACGTGGTCGCCGATCTGCTGGTGGTGGCGGCTCGCGTCGCCGGCTCGGAGGTGCCCCGCGACGGGTATAGTTGGCCCTACGTCTGGGCGGTCTGCCTGGGCTCTCTGTTCTGGGGGACGATCGGCCTGTTCTTGACCTACCGGTCGTGTCGCGAGTACGCCGACGCCCAATCCTCCACCGCGGCGCTCGTCGGCATCTGGTTCGCGACCCCAGTAGTCTTCTACCTCTACATCACGCCGCCGATGGCGCACGCCAACTCGCTGTTCGCGGTGTCGTTATTCGTTTTCATCTGGCTGCAGACCCGCGACGAGCGGCAGCTCCTCGAATGGGCCGCTCTCGGGGTCAGCGCCGGTCTGATGGTGCTGGTCCGCGAGCTCAACTGGCTGTTCCTGCTCGCCCCCGCGGTCGACGAGCTCGGCGAGGCCTGGGACGCCTACCGCGTCGCCCGGATCGAGAGCTCGCTGCAGGCGCGCGGCCTGCTCTCCACCTGGTGGCGTCGCTTCGCGCCGCGGGTGCGCGGCTACGCGGCGATGGGCTTGCCGCTGCTGCTGGTCGTCACCCCGCAGCTCATCGTCTACCGGCTGCTGCACGGCACCTTCGGGCCGACGCCGTTCGTCGTCGACAAGTTCGAGCCCTGGCCGGTGCACGCCGTATCGGTGCTGTTCTCCGGCTTCCATGGCCTGTTCTCCTGGTCGCCGATCACGCTGGTCGGAGTTCTCGGCCTGCTGGCCCTGGCCCGCCGCAACGGCCGCGTGGCGTTGGCGCTGGCCCTGGTCTTCGCCGCCGAGGTGGCGGTGATCGGCTCCTACGACACCTGGCCGGGAGGGGCGTCGTTCGGGGCGCGGCGCTTCATCAACTGCACGCCGATCTTCGCGATCGGGCTGGCAGCCCTGCTCGACCGTTTGCGGCCGACGGGGCACCGGGTCGCCGTCGCCGGCATCGTCCTGGCGATCGTCTGGAACTTCGGCCTCGCGGTCCAGTACAGCACCGGGATCATTCCCCGCGACCAGCCGGTGAGCATGCGCACCATCGTCCGCAACCAGTTCCTCGAGGTACCGCCCCGCATCGGCGGCATCGCCTGGCGCTTCCTCACCGACCGGCCGTCGTTCTACCGGACGCGCTCGTGAGCGGAACGGTGACGGGGCCCGGCGGCGCGCCCCATGGTGGTGGAGCGGCGGAGGGGAGACGGGCGGGCGGGGGATCGGTGCGCGAGGGATCGGACGGAACCGGAGCGCTGTCGGGTCAGGATGCGGGGCCCGGCGGCGCCCCGCCCGGCGTGGCCTTCGGCGTCTGGCTGGTCACCGATGTCTACCCGCCCGACTGCGGCGGCAGCGGCTGGAGCGCCCATGCCCTCGCCCGCACGCTGCTGGCGCGTGGCCATCCGGTGGAGGTCATCGCCGTCGATCCCGGCAACGACGGCCTGAGCCAGCGCCTGTTCGAGCAGGTCAGGGTCACCGAGCTCGGCGTGCGCGCGGCGCGGCGCAACCCGTTCCGGAGATTGGGCGCGCGCGACTACGGGCACCGCGACCTGCAGCGCTACCTGAGCGATCGCCTCGCCGGCGAGAAGGTCGCGATCGTCCATGCCCAGCACCTGCACGGCGGCCCGCCGGCGTTGCTGGCCGCTCGTCACCACGGCGTCGCCGCGGTGCAGACGCTGCGCGACTACTGGCCGGTTTGTCTGCACGGCACGTCGTGGTGGAACGGGCGCGAGTGTCCCGGCTGCTCGCCGGCGGAGCTGACCGGTTGCATGAACGAGTACTGGGGCTGGCCGCGGCCGCTGGCGCGCGCCATGGTGCCGTGGGCGGGGCGACGCTTGGCGGCGCGCCGCGCCGGGATGAGCGCCGCCCGGCGGATCATCACGGTGAGCGACTGGGTGCGGCAGCGGATTGCTCGTGAGGCCCCGACGGCGAGCTACGTGGTGCTGCCCAACATCGTCGACGCCGGCGAGGCGAGGCAGGCGGCGGCCGCCGCCGACTTCGAGCCGCCGGTGGCGGGCCCTTACCTGCTCGCCGCCGGCAAGCTGCTGGCCACCAAGGGGTTCGACATCATGCTGGAGGCGCTCGCGGAGGCCGCTTGCGGCTGGCCGATCGTGATCGCCGGCTCCGGTCCCGAGCGGGCGCGCCTCGAGCGCCAGGCGGGCGAGCTGGGCCTCGAGGTCGTCTTCACCGGATGGCTGCCGCACCCGGCGCTGCTGCGCTTGATCACGGGGGCCGCCGCGTTCCTGCTGCCGGCGGCCTGGAACGAGCCGCTCTCGCGGCTGCTGCTCGAATCCCTCGCCCTCGGCACGCCGGTCGTCGCCTGGAAGCGCGGCGGCAACCCGGAGCCGCTCACCAGCGGCACCGACTCGTGGGTCGTGAGCGGGACGGACGAGCTGCGCCGGGCGCTGCGTGACATTCAGGACGAGGCGGTGCGGGCCCGCGTCGGCGCCGCCGGCCAGCAGCTCGCCGAGCGCGCCTTCTCGCCCGCCGCCATCTATCCGCGACTGCTGGCGGTCTACGAGCAGGCGATTGCCGAGGCCGGCGGCGCCAAGAGTCGCGCCGGAGCGCCGGGTGCAGGCGGCGACGTCGAGGTGAGCGCCGGAGATCACGGCGCGGCGAACGTCCGCGGCGACGAAGCGGGGAGCGTCGGGGGCGAGGGGCACGCCCGGAGCAGGCCGTGAGCGGCGAGCCGCTGCGGATCGCCATGGTCAGCCGCCGGGTCCACCCGGCGCACGGGCCGGGGGGCATGGAGCGCAAGGTCTTCGACCTGGTGACCCGCCTGCCGGGCCGCGGCGTCGAGGTCGACCTGTTCACCGAGACCCCGGCCGACGTCGGGCGGGCGATGGCTGCTTCGGCGGCGATGCCCGACGGCGTCACCGTGCACTGGGTCCCGGGCCGCTGGCTGCCCATCGGAACCCGCAAAGGAACCGTGGTGCTCGACCGCATCACCAACTATCCGATCTGGGCGCGCCGGGTCGCCCGCTGGATGCGGGCCGCGCAGGAGCGACCGCCGGCGGTGGTGCACGCCCACGGGCTCGCCGGCTGGGGCTTCGCCGGCTTCGATGTCGGGGCGCCGATGGTGCTGTCGGTCGAGGGGCTGGAGGAGTTCGAGGTCCCCGCCGGTTTCAAGCGCATCGGCTACGCCCCGTTCCGGCGGCGGATGCGCCGCGGCGCCGCGGCGGCGGCCGCGGTCATCACCACCGACCGCGTCCTGCGCCCCGTCGTCGAGCGCCACCTGGGCATCGCCGCCGCCGATCAGGTGGTGATCCCCAACGCCGTCGACGTCGAGCGTTGCCGCTCGCTCGCCGATGCGCAGCGCGGCCGAACGCTGCTCGAGCAACTCGACCTCGCCGCGCCCGCCGTCGCCGATCTGCTGTTCCTGTCGGTCGGTCGGGTCGTGCCCAACAAGGGCTTCGAGGTGCTGGCGGCGGCCCTGGGGCGCGCCGCCCCCCGGCTTCCCGCCGGCTGGGCGTGGATCCTGGTCGGCGAGGGCCCGGCGCTGGCCAGCGTCCGCTCGGCGGTGGCCGCCGCCGGCATCGCCGATCGCGTGCGCCTCGCCGGCTCGCTTCCCGACGCCGATCTGCACGGCCTCGCCGCGGCCGCCGACTGGTTCGTGCTGCCGACCCTGTACGAGGGATCGAGCATCGCCACGCTCGAGGCCATGGCCCACGGCCTGCCGGTCATCGCCTCGCGAGCCGGCGGATTGCCCGACAAGGTGCGCGACGGTGAGACCGGCTACCTGGTGCCGCCCGGCGAGTTCGAGCCGCTGGCCGAGGCGCTGGTGCGCGCCGCCGGCAGCGACGGCCCGGCGATGGGCGCCGCCGGCCGCCGCCTGTGCGAGGCAGAGTTCGCCTGGGACGTCGTCATCGAGCGCTACGTCGAGCTCTACCGGCGGATCGCCGGCGAGCCGCGCGTCTGACAAGGTTCTCTCGAGTCGCTGTCGAGGGGGCGGCCGCGATATAGGTCAGACGGTCGCAGGCCAGCGTGCTCGCGTGATGCGCATCCTGCTCAGCGCTTCCGAACCTGGGGAGCACGCGGTGAGGGCAGGACGTACGATCGATGCGCCGGCCCGTTTCAGGACGGGCTTTGGCGGAAATCCGCGCCTGCTAGAATGGTTCAACCGGCGACCCGTCCAGCCCCGGCGAGCCCGACTCGCACCATGACTCCGTCTCTTCGCTGACGCCACCCCGGGGGAATCCACGATGGCCGAATACCGCAATACGACCCCCGACGCCCGCAGCCGCCTGTTCTGTCGCGAGCAGTTCGCGGCCTGCGTCGCCTCGCCCGAAGCCCGCATCGACCTCGCCAACGCGGCGCTGTGGCTGGCCGCCGAGGACTACGCCAACCTCGACCCGCAGATCTATCTCGGCCGGATCGAGAGCCTCGCCGAGCGGGTGCGGGGCGCCTGGCGCGGACGGCCGGGCGCGCTCGCCGCCCTCGACGCCCTCAGCTCGGTGCTGATCGAAGAGGAGGGATTCAGCGGCAACACCGACGACTACTACGACCCGCGCAACTCGTTCCTCAACGAGGTCCTCGAGCGCCGCGTCGGCATACCGATCAGCCTGTCGGTGGTCTGGATCGAGGTCGCTCGACGCGCCGGGATCGCCATCGAAGGGGTCAACCTGCCCGGGCACTTCGTCGTCCGGCTCCTCGATCGCCAGCAGCCGCTGCTGGTGGATCCGTTCTGCGAGGGCATGCGGATCAGCGCCGAGGAGTGCGAGGAGCGCCTGCGCCAGATCCAGGGCGAGGGAGCCCGGCTGAGCTCCGACGACGTGGTGGCGGCGGGCAGCAAGCAGATCCTCGTGCGCATCCTCAACAACTTGCGCCTGGTCTACCTCGAGACCGAGGACTACAGCCGTGCCCTCGCCGCCGTCGATCGCATCCTGCTGATCGTCGGCCCGACGCCCAAGCTGCGGCGCGATCGCGGCCTGCTGTTCGCCCGCCTGCAGATCTACGGCAAGGCCTGGGCCGACCTGGCCGCCTACCTGGGCTCCGACGAGGCCCGCGCCGAAGAAGAAGTAGAGGATTCAGGCGATCAGGAGATGGCGCTGCTGCGCGCCCATTTCGAGCGGGTCCGTCACCTGGCGGCGGCACCGAACTGATGCGCCGGCGACGCGGGGCGATGCACTGGCTTCGCCCGCTGTGCCGCGCCCGAAGGTCGCGCTCGACGGTTCTGGGCCAGCCTGGGAGGCCGTGGTGAAACTCCGATGGGTCTGGCGAGTGGACCTTGCGGGTGAGGGCAAGGAGAGCCGACGCAGGCGATGCCGGAGCCATCGTCGAGGAGGCTCGACGCGGCCATCGACCGCCGCCGTGATCATGGCCGCGACGCTGGCGGCGGCCGGCGGCTGCGTGGAACGCAACGTCGAGCGGATCGGCTCCGAGGAGGCGGCCTCGATACCGCCGCCGCCGGCACCCCAGGCATCCCCATCTCAGGGCGCCGCCGCCGAAATGGCGACGACGCGGCTGGTCGGTTCGGTCGAGCTCGACGACAAGCTCGCCGGCGCGGTTCCCGCCAACGCGACGCTCTATCTCATCGTCCGCGTCGCCGGCCGCGAAGGGGGCCCGCCGCTCGCCGTCCAGCAGATACGGTCTCCGGAGTTTCCCTACGCCTTCAGCATCAGCGAGCGCGATGCGATGATCGCCGGGACGCCGCTGATCGGCGAGATGACGATCATCGCGCGCGTCGACCAGGACGGCGACGCCTTCACAACCACGCCCGGCGATCTGCTCGGCCAGACCTCGCCGGTGGTCGTCGGCGACACCGGCATCGTCGTGCGGCTCACCGAGCGCGCCGGCGACGGGACCGGCGGATGAGCGTCCCGGCCGCCGTCGCCGCGCGCGCCGCCGGGCTGACGGCGCGCATCCTGCCTCGAAGGCAACGCCAATGAGCGTCCCGGCCGAGGTCGCCGCGCGTGCCGCCGACGTACCGGCGCGCATCCTGCCTCGAAGACAATGGAAATGAGCGTCCCGGCCGCCGTCGCCGCGCGAGCCGCCGAGCTCATCGAGGTCGGCGGCGTCTCCGTGGCCGCCCATTTCGGCGACCCCGACGGCGAGTACCGCGCCGCCCACGAAGGCGTCGCGGTGATGCCCCGCCCCTGGCGCTCGCTGGTGCGCTTCGAGGGCGACGACCGGCAGCGCTTCCTGCAGGGCGTGGTCTCCAACGACGTCGTCGGGCTGGCCCCCGGCGACGGCTGCCGGGCCCTCTTTCTCGACGTCAAGGGCCACGTGCGCGCCGACCTCGACCTGTGGGCCGAGGCCGACGCCATCGTCGCCGGCAGCGAGGTCGGTTTCGCCGAGCGGACGCTGGCCGATCTGGCCCGCTACATCCTGGCGGCCTCGGTGCGCGTCGACGACCGCCGTGACGCCGAGGCCATCCTCGGCGTGATCGGACCGGGCGCCGAGGCGCTGCTGGCCGGCGCCGGGCTCGAGCTGCCGCCGCCCGCCCCGCGCTCGTGCAGCACGGCACGGCTGGCGGATGCCTCGGTGCGGCTGGCGCGCACGCCGTCGCTTGCCGCCCCAGGGTTGGAGCTGCACGTCCTGTCGGAGTCGCTCGACGCGGTGCTGGCCGAGCTCGAGGCCGCCGCCGGCCACGGTCCCCTCGCATACATGGGCTGGCAGGTCGCCGAGCTGCTCCGCATCGAGGCGGGATGGCCGCGTGTCGGCCACGAGATCACCGGCGACGAGTTTCCCCAGGAGCTCGGCCTCGACGAGGCCGTGGACTACGAGAAGGGCTGCTACCTGGGGCAGGAGACCGTCGCTCGAATCCACTACCGGGGGCAGGTGAACCGCCTGCTGCGCGGCCTGCGTCTCTCGGAGCCGATGGCGCCCGGCGCGACGTTGCACGCCGGCGACCGCGAGGTCGGACGCATCACCTCGGCCGCCGAGTCGCCGCGGCTCGGGCCAATCGCGCTCGGCTTCGTCCGCCGCCAGGAGGCGGAGGCGGCAGGGACGGAGAACGAAAGCCCCCTCGAAGCCCGCGGCGAGGACGGCGCGACCGCCACCGCCCGCGTCACCCCGCTCCCGTTCCCCGACTGAGCCTGGCGCGGTCGCTGCCCGGGCGACGCGCGCGATCACGGACAGGCCCGCCTTGATCGTCGCCGCCGGTACTGGCGGTCCCGCGACAGGTCGCGCCAGCGGAGCGACGGCGATTCGACCCTCCTGCAATCCTTCGACGGCGTAGGTCCTGCCGTTGACCTGAATGAGATCGCCGAGCGCTACTCTCGGAGGGCAATGCGAACGGGCGGACTCTTTGGAATCCGGACGATCACCTCGAGCTCGCCGCCCATCGCTTCCACATACCGCCGCAGCGTCGACAGCAACATGTCCGTGCGCTTCTCGAGGGCAGCCACCGCACTCTGGTTTCGCCCGAGTGCTTCGGCCACCTCTTCCTGGGTGAGCTGGAGCGCCTGCCGGAGTTCCGCGAGGCGCATTTCAAGGAGCATCGCCTTGGCGCGCCGTTCGATCTCTCGTCGTTCCTCGTCCGAGAAGTTCTCCGCGAACAGCTCTTCGAGTTTCTTGTTCTGAGTCGTCATTTCGAGTCCCTTGCTGGATCTGATTGTCACGAGCCCAATGATTCGAGGTGCCGTGAGTACACCGCATCGGCCTTCGCCACCATTCGATCGTAGAATCGATCGTCACCGACCTTCGCGTCACCGACCAGGAGTACTCCAACGCGCCGCGGATCGAACGCGAAGAACACGCGAATCTGATGTCGCTTGATGCGAAGTTCCTTCATGTTGGGATAAGTGGAACCCTTGACGGTGTCTGCATGTGGCCTGCCGAGCGTCGGACCGGTGTCTCGAAGTAGCGCCAGTTTGGCCGCCACATCCACCTTGGCGGATTGCTCGAGATTGGAGAACCATTGGTCGAATTCAGGCGTCGCTTCCACCTCCCACGACATGGGCGATTATCATCTCCAGTTGATATCAAGTCAAGTTGATACTCAGAGTGGCGTCCCCTGTGTAAGAGATGAGACGGCCATCAGCCGCAGGGTGTCGCGAGCGAAACGAAGCCCCCGGTTGCGCTGGCGGCTGGTCCTCCGTCGGAACCAGGTGCTCCGTTCCCCGAGTAAGATGAGGTCAGCAAGCACGTCAGCAAGCACTCGCTACCAACGTCTTCGCAAGGGCGTGGACGAAGCACCGACATCGAGCCATAGCGCAAGGAGGTTGACCATGGCATTGAATCTGGGCGCGAAGCTCGCCTGGTATGGGCACTCGACGTTCTTGATCCGCACCGACGCGGGCGCCGACGTCCTCCTCGACCCGTGGATCTGGAAGCCCGACCGCCCGGCGGGGGCGATGAACAACCCCAAGTGCCCGGAAGGCTTCCAGCCGATCGAGAAGCTCGACGCCATCCTTCTCACCCACGGCCATTTCGACCACATCGCCGACACGGTCGACGTGTTCGAGCGCTACCGGCCGGCGGCGGTGGTCTGCAACTGGGAGATCGGCGAGTGGCTGAAGAAGCAGGGGCTCCCCGAGGATGCGGTGCTGCAGATGAACAAGGGCGGCACGGCGGAGGTCGCGGGGATGTCGGTGACCATGGTGCACGCCTTCCACTCGTCCGGGATCGCCGATGGCGACCGGATCGTCTACGGCGGCGAGCCCGCCGGCTACGTCCTCGGCCTGCAGAGCGGCAAGCGGATCTATTGCGCTGGCGACACCGCGGTGTTCTCCGACATGGCGCTGATCGCCGAGCTCTACCCGCCGGACCTGGCGCTGCTGCCGATCGGCGATCGCTTCACGATGGGGCCGCGCGAGGCGGCCAAGGCCTGCGAGCTGCTGGGCGTGGCCGCCGTGGTTCCGATCCACTGGGGGACCTTCCCGCCGCTCACCGGGACCCCTGAGGCGCTGCGCCAGGAATGCGCGGCTCGCGGCGTCGAGGTCGACGTCGTGGAGGTGGAGCCCGGTGCCTGGGTCGATTGACCGGCGCCTGCTGGCGCTCTCCCTGATCGCCGCCGCCGTCGCCACCGCCGGCCAGCAAGCCCCCGGCCCGCCGGGCGAGCCTCCCGCCGCCGCGGAGGGGATCTACGCCGTCCTCCTGCAGGACGCCGACCTGTTCGCCAGCCCCACCAGCGACGGCGAGATCGTCGTCCGCGTCCCGGCCGGCTCGCACCTCGGCTATGTCGGCGAGACCACGGACGCCTTCGGCCGCGCCTGGTTCACGGTGCACGATCCGTTTCGCAGCCAGCCCCGGCAGCGGAAATGGCTGGCGCTGTTCAACGCCGCCGAGCTGCTGGCCTTGGGGGGCCGCGCCGCGGTGCTGGCCGACCGCATGCCGCCCCTCACCGTCGGCGGGGCCGGCGGCGCCGCGGCGGCCGCGGCGCTGCGGGCGCCGGCCGCGGCACTGACGGCGACGGCGGCATCGGGGGTGCCGGGGGCAGGCGCCGCGCAGCCCGCGCAAGCCCCGTGGTGGACGCCCGCCACCGAGCTGACGGCCACTCACGCCCCGACCTTCGACGGCGTCGTCGCGCTGAGCGCCGCGGCGGTCGAGGAGGAGCATGTCCGCGAGGCCATCGAGCTGCTCGGCGGCCAGGAGACGCTCGCTGACT
>Ga0302046_10005798_pt1 | contig 10840 bp, 5 predicted proteins | sample RVTome_11_FD_200261 | JGI IMG/M metagenome (GOLD analysis project Ga0302046, IMG submission 200261) | Soil microbial communities from uranium-contaminated site in the Upper Colorado River Basin, Wyoming, United States - RVT147D111 (version 2) ... | reverse complement strand
TCAGCTCGTGTCGACGATCAACCGGCGCGCCGCGCGTTCGAGCGCCGGGTCGCCGCGGGTCAAGGTCAGGGCCTTGCGCCCCATGGCCTCGGCCTGCGCCGTGTCGCCCTCGGCGAGCTTGATCTCCCCGAGCTCGATCCAGAGCCGGGGGTCGTTCGGTGCGATGCGCAGCGCCCGCTCGATGTAGGCCGTCGCCGCGTCGAGATCGCCCGACTCGCGCGCCGCGCGCCCGGCCGTGAGCAGGCTCGTCGTCGCGCTCATGGTCTGCGGGACCGGTGCTCGTTCCGCCGGCGCGGGCGCTCCGCCGCCAGGCTGCGGCGCAGGCGCGGGCGGTAATCCCAGCGTCGAGCAGCCGCTTGAGATCAGCAGGCCGATCGCAAGGACGACGCGAGCCGCCCTCATTGCAGCGCGCGCTCGAACCAGCCGCGAAGCTTCGAGCCCAGGCTCAAGCGGTCGCTGCCGCAGGCCGCGGCCGTGGGCGGCACGTCGCCGTTGCCGATGGGCAGCGCGACCGCGTCCGGGCAGCGGCCGTCGGTGGCAAGGCCGGTGACGTAGTCGATCCAGACGAGATTCGTGCCGCTCGGCGGCGGCGCATCGTAGGAAGTCGTCTCGAGCTTGCCGACGATATCGCTCCAGATGGAACCGGCGCCCGCGGCGCCCGTCAGCCCGATCGGCGCGTTGCCGTCGTTGCCGAGCCAGGTGAGAACGAGGTGGCCGTTGGTGAAGCCCGCGAACCAGGCGTCGCGAAAACCGTCCGAGGTGCCCGTCTTGCCGGCGGTGCGAAGCGCGTCGGGCAGGCGGGTGCGCGCGCTGCGACCCGTGCCGCGCTCCATGACCTGAACGAGCGCCTGGTTCACGGCGTAGATGTCCTCGGGCGCGGCGACAGGCTCGATCGCGAGCGGATAGCGTTGCAAGGTCACGCCCGCGGCATCGACGATGCGCCGCACGGCCTTCGGCGGAATGCGAAAGCCGCCGTTGGCAAACGTGGCGTAGATCTGCGCGACGTCGTAGGGCGTAAGCTCCACAGCGCCGAGCAGCAACGACGGAAACGGCGCGAAGCGGCGCTCGAGGCCGAAACGGCCGAGCGATTCGGCGACGGCCTCGACGCCGACGTCCATGCCGAGCCGCACCGTCGCCTGGTTGAAGGATTCGGCGAGCGCGCGCAGCAAGGTCACGGTGCCGTGCGACTCGCCGTCGAAGTTGGACGGCGCCCAGCTGCGGCCGTCGTCGAGAACGATCGTCACGGGCTCGTCGGCGACGAGGTTGGCGAGCGAGTAGCGTTCCGACTCGAGCGCCGCGAGATAGACCACGGGCTTGATCAGGGAGCCGACCGGGCGGCGCGCGTCGAGCGCCCGGTTGAAGCCGTCCAGACCCGTGCGGCGGCTGCCGACGAGCGCCTGGACCTCGCCGCTCGCCGGCTGCATGACGATGACCGCGCCCTCGAGCTCCGGGCGGCCGGGCTGTAGCGCGTCGATGCCTGCGAGCAGGCTCGCCTCGCCGATCGCCTGCACGGACGGATCCAGCGTCGAGTAGACCGTAAGCCCCTTGGCTTCGAGCTCCTCTCGCGGATAGTCGCGGCCGAGCTGGCGGCGGACGAGATCGAGGAAACCTGCGTAGTAGCTCGAGCGCTTGTCGAAGTTGCCGACGATGCCGAGCTCGCGCGCGCGGGCGGCATCGTGAGTCGCGGCAGTGATCAGCTCGAGCTCCGCCATTTGTCTCAAAACCAGGTTGCGCCGCGCGAGCGCGCGCTCGGGATGGCGGCGCGGATCGTAATACGACGGCCCGCGGACCTGCGCGATCAGCAGCGCAATCTCGTGCAGCTCGAGCTCAGGCAAGGGGCGGCCGAAATAGAACCGGCTTGCAAGCCCGAAGCCGTGAATCGCGCGGCCGCCGTCCTGGGCCAGGTAGACCTCGTTGACGTAGGCGCTCATGAGCGCGTCCTTGCTGTACCTGAGTTCGAGCGCGATCGCCATGAGCGCTTCGTGCAGCTTGCGCGACCAGGTTTGCTCGTTGCTCAGAAAGTAGCTGCGCACGAGCTGCTGGGTCAGCGTGCTCGCGCCTTGCTGGATCTCGCCCTGCTCGATGTTTACCCAGGCCGCGCGCAGGATCGCGCGCGGATCGACGCCGATGTGCGACTCGAAGCGGCGGTCCTCGACGGCCTTGAGCGCCTCGGTCAAAAGCGAAGGAATCTCCTCGGGCGCAATAATCAGGCGGTCCTCGCCGTGCGCGGGGAAGATGCTGCCGATCAGAAGCGGATCGAGCTGCGCTATCGCGACGCCGCGACCGTCCGCGTCGCTGACCGCCGCGACGCGGCCGGCCGAGAATTCGATCCGCAATCGTAGGGGATCCGTGACGTCGTCGCCCACGCCCGCGCGGCGGCTGTGAAGCTCGACCACGTCGCCCGCGACTCGATAGCTGCCCTGCGAGGCGAGATCGTCGGCGCGCGCGTAGCCGAGGCGCTCGAGCTGGGTGACGAGATCGTCGCGGCTCAGCAAGCGTCCGGCGTAGAGCTCCAGCGGCGCGGCGTAGACCCGCGCCGGCACGTCCCAGCCGCGCTGCTCGAACTCGAGCATGACGTAGATGCCGAGCGCGGCGGCATAGACGAGCACACCGAAGATCGTGATCGCGAGGCCGGCCGCAAGCCGGCGGGCCAGAGGTTTGCGCCGAAGACTGCTCATAAACTGACCGTCACGATAACAAATATGATCGGGGTCAAACCGAGATTATGAGCGGCAAGACGGAGCGACGCGAGATTCGCTCAGAATCTGAAGGTATAGCTCAGCTTCAGCGTTAGATTTCCGTTCGCGGAATGGAAGGAGTTGTCGCGGTCGAGATCCTCGAGGCCGTGATTCAGGACGATGAAGGCTTCACGCCCGGCTTGCGGGATCCAGTGAATGCGGCTGTTGATGCCGATAGTCTCGGAGACGTTGTCGTATTGAAACAGCGTCACCCAGGATAGAGTGGACGAGAACACGATGTCGTTACGCCACGACACGAGCCGCGCGACGAAATCGCCTTGCGGCAGCTCGACGTCGTTGACCTCGAAGCCCAAGGTGGTCGTGAAGTGCATCGACGGGCGCCAGCCGACCGAGCCGCTGACGGCGCGGCGCTCGCCGCCGTAGAAATCGCCGCTGCGCGCCGTGAATTCGCCGAACAGCTTGCGCAGCGGCCCGCCCTCGATCGTGATCTGAGTCTCGTTGAAGCTGTAGCTGCCGGTCGGAACGACGACCTGGGTGACGCCGTCGTCCCATATCGTGAAAGGTTCCGTCAATACTTCCTTCGTTTGATAGCGATACAGCTTGTATTCGTCGCGACGGTTGCTGCTGAGCTCGAGCAAGCGCCAGGTCAGAGTCTCGCTTTGCAGCTCGCCGTCGAGCGTGTCGAAGCGCTGCGCGTCGAGGCCGCTGAAGATGGAGCGCAAGTATGGGCGCCCGAATCGCCAGGTGTAGCCGACCTCGCCGGTGTAGTCGCGAACGTCGTTGCGATTGACGAACCCCAGAGCAGGGTTGTAGTTCGCCTGTAGCTCCTTGACGCCGAAACCGCTGCGCCAGCCGGCGGTGTTCGGTGCGCGCAGCCTCATGCCCCAGGCGCCGTCGTCGCCGTCGAGGCCTTCGGTCTCGCTGTGCTGCACCCAGGCTTCGCCCTCGAGCGTGCGTCCACCGGCGAGGCGTGTGTTGAGGTAACGGAAATCCAGGCCGACGACGCTGTTGTCGAGGTTGGAACGCGGATCGCCGTCGGTCGCGATCAGACCGATGCTCGATTCGGCGAGCACGTTTGCGGCCGCGCGGCCGACGAACAAGTCGCCGGCCTCGATGTCCCCGAATTGATCCTGACGTATGGCCAGCGCGCCGATGTCGAAGCGGCCGACACGGCCGCTGATCTTGCCGCCGTAGTCGAGATCCACGGGCTCGCCCGAAGCGCTCAGCCCGATCCTGCGCGAGAAGAACGGCGAGCCGTTCTCGAGCGAGGGCCGTGAGAAGGTCGAGCCGACACCGCCGCCGCCTTGAATTCTGCCGAGGCGCCCGAACTGAAAGATGTCGAACTCGCGCAGGAAGAAATCCCGCTTCTCCGGAAAAAATAAATTGAAACGCGTCAGGTTGACCTGCCTGTCATCGACCTCGGTGGCCGAGAAATCGGTGTTGAACGTCAGCGAGCCGTTCATCGAGGGCGAGATCTTGTAGTACACGTCCAAAGAAGGTTCGCTCTCGCTCTCGCTGCCGCCGGGGCCGTAGACCTTGTTGCGGTCCAGGCTCATCGAAGGCACGACATCGAGGCCGAGTCCCAAGTTCATGTCCTCCATGCCGACGAGCTGGCCGAAGTTGGCGGGATTCTGAGTGCGGTTGTACGACACCCAGCCGGTGCGCTCGTCGGGATAGCCGAGGTCGCGGCGGAAGTTCACGCCCCAGGTGGCGTCCTCGCGATCGAAGGAGATGGTCTTGAACGGGATCGCGAACTCGGTGCTCCAGCCGCCGGCGTCCGTGCTGACCTCTGCCACCCAGATGCCGTTCCACTCCCAGAGCTCGCGCGTGGTGTCCTGAAACAGCGCCTGCATGCGCACGCCGTTGCTGTTGACCTGAAAGCGGTAGCCGTTGCGGCGGTCGTTGAAGGTGTCGAGCATCACCGAGAACAGGTCGTCGCCCCAGTAGGATTCGCCCTGGCGCAGCCGCGATGCCAGCATCGGCACGTCCTCGTGCGACATTCTCGCGCCGACGTAGAGATAGTTGTCGTCGTAGAGCAGATAGACGGTCGTGGCCTCGCTCGGCTGACCGTATTCGACCGGCAGAATCTGGTGCATGTCGTCGACGACGGCCGCGCGGGCCCAAGCGGCGTCGTCGAGGCGGCCGTCGATGATCGGCGGCGTTTCGGTGCGCGCGATATGGATCGTCTTGGTCGCGCCGGTCTCGGCGGTCGGGTTCTGCGAGAGCGCGGCAGCGGCCGGCAGGAGCGCTGCCGCGGCCGTGCAGAGCACTATTTTTCTTAATTCAATCAAACACATAAGCGTATTTTTCCAAAATCGACTGGGCCTGTCGGCCCAGTGGCGGGCGGCATTGTGCCTGAGTCCGGGCCTGGGTGCGCAGCTCCCTCTCTCTGTTCTCGGCGCCGGCGGTCGTTGTGAGCTTTCGATCAGGATGGGCGCGCTTGGTTCCTTCGCAGTTTTTGCATATTGCCGGCACCCGAATCGAAGGAGTTGGCCCGCCGGCGGGTCCCAATGCGATAATTCCAGCGCTTGAGATCGCCTTCTGAGACGCCGGAGGTGTTCGCGTCCGTGAGAACTCGCTCAGCCATGCACGCCCTGGTCGCCGCCGTCGCCTGCGCCGCGATCGCGTTGTGGCTCGGGTCGGCTTTCGGACAGACGCGCGACGGCCGGCTCGTCGATACGCCCACGGCCGAGTTTCATTTCGCGCGGCTCATCTATTCCAGCGCACCCGGCAGCCGGCGCGGCTGGGGCGGCGCTTGGGACACGGACTACCCCGACGCCGAATACCACCTCATGCAGGGAATAAAGAGGCTCACTCGCGTTGACGGGCAGAGCGTCGACTACTACGGTGAGGGCGGCGTGCTGATCACCTTGAACGACGACAGGGTATTCGACTACCCCTGGCTCTACGCGGTCGAAGTCGGCCAATGGTATCTGAGCGATCCCGAAGCGGCGCTGCTGCGCGAGTATCTCGATCGCGGCGGGTTTTTGATGGTGGACGACTTCTGGGAGGAATACGAGTGGTCGGTATTCGTCGCATCGATGCTGCGGGCGTTTCCCGACCGCCCCATCGTCGAGCTCGGAGAAGACCACCCGTTGTTGCACGTCCTCTACGATCTGGATCAGCGCACGCAGATCCCGGGCCGCGGCGGGCAGCGGCCGGGAACGGTGCCGCATTGGCGCGGCATATTCGACGACGACGGGCGGTTGATGGTCGCCATCAATTTCAACATGGACATGGGCGATGCCTGGGAGCACGCCGACGATCCCTGGTACCCCGAGCCGATGACGGCCCTGGCGTACCGCTTCGCCGTCAACTACCTGATTTATTCGATGACGCACTGAGGCCGCGCCGGCCGCATGTCGCGCTGAGCCCATGTCGTGTGGGAGCGGCGCTCGGCCGATATTCGCCGCTTACAGCCCGAACGTGAGGACCTCTTCGATCTGCTCCGCCGGCATGGGTTGGGCGAACAGGAATCCCTGCATCGAATCGCACTTCATCAGCTTCAAGAGCTTGGCTTGCTCCTCGTTCTCCACACCTTCCGCGACGACTTCCAAATCGAAAGAGTGCGCCAGCGTAATGATGGTCGAAACCATGGTCATGTTGTCGGCATCGGTCGCCATGCTGTCGACAAAGGAGCGGTCGATCTTGAGCGCGTGTACCGGCAGCTTGGCGAGATAACGTAAGGAGGAGTATCCGGTGCCGAAATCGTCGATGGTGATCGTAACGCCGCGCTCGGAAATCTTCTGCAGGCGATCGAAGTTCGCTTCGAGGTCTCCCATGATGACGCTTTCCGTGATCTCGAGGTCCAGCGCGGAGCCGGGGAAACGCCCAATCGACTCGAGAACCAGCTCCGCAAAGTCGGCGTAGCGCAGCTGGACTGGAGAAACGTTCACGGCGATCCTGGGCACGGGAATCCCCCTGCGGCTCCAGCGCTTGTAGTCTGAGAGAGCACGCTCCAGAACCCACGCACCGACGTCGAGAATGAGCTCCGATTCCTCCAGCGCCGGAATGAACCTGGCTGGAGCGACCAGCCCGTCGTCGGGGCTGTCCCAGCGCAACAGGGCCTCGAGGCCGCTGAGCTGGCCGGTCTTGGAATCGACCTTCGGCTGGTAGTACAAGACGAACTGGTGCTGCTCGACCGCGGTGAGGAGCTTTTGCCCCAGCGCCAAGTCGTCGGCGATCCTGGAGTTGAGATCAGGTGAATAGAAGCGGAACCGCGCGCCGGACGCCTTGGATTCCCTGAGCGCGGCCTCCGCATTGTTGAACAAGGTGTGAGCGTCGCGGCCGTCGCGAGGATAGAGAGCAATGCCGACGCGCGCGGAGATGCGCATTTCCTGCTCGTCCAATACGAACGGGCGTTGCAACGCCGCGAAAATCCTGTCTTCGAGGATCGAGCCCGCCTCGGTTTCCTGCCGCAGGGACGCCACGGCGATGCCGAAAGTGTCCGAGCTGATGCGTGCCAGGCTGCGCGGCTCGGGTAACGCCTCGAAGAAGCGTCTGCCGACGCTGGACAGCAGACCGTCGCCGACGTGGCGGCCGAGCGTGTCGTTGATCTGCGTAAAGCGGTCCAGGTCGATCAGAAATAGCGCGACGCTCTCGTCGGGCTGCTGTTTTATAGTCTGCGAGAGACGCTCCTGGAAGAGCGTGGCGTTCGCCAGCCCGGTCAGCGAGTCGTAGTAGGCGAGATAATGGAGCTGCTCTTCCCTGGCGATGTATTGCAGGGCGAAGGCGACGTCGCCGGCAAGCTCATCGAGGAGCTGGAGCTCCTGCTCGTCGAAGAACCCCCGCTCCTTCGCGAACAGCACCATCACGCCCGCGGGAGTTTTATCGATGAGCAGCGGCAAGGAGATCATGGAGCCGTAGCCTTGACGTATCGCCTCCTCGAGCACCGGGCCGATGCCGGGCTCGTATTGCACCGCGTTGCTGACCACGGGTTTCCGTAAGCTCAAGGCCTCGACCGCTCCACCCTTGTGCGTGATCGATTCGTCCATGAAGTAGCTCGCCAGGCGAGCGGCGAGCTGCTGCTCAATGCCGGCGTGCGAGGAGACTCTGATCCTATCGTCACCCGGCTCGACCAGGCCTATCCATGCCATCGGAAAGCCGCCCTGCTCGACGGCAATTCGGCAGGCCTCGTCGAGCAGCGCCTGGCGCTCATGGATACGCACGATCGCCGAATTGATGCCGCTCAGCACTGCATAGATCCTCGATAAGCGCTGAATTCTCAGCGCCTGCAGCTTGTTCTGTGTGATGTCTTCGGCGAGCCCGGCGATGCGGTAAATCCCGCCTTCGGCATCGGTGATCGGGAAACCGCGGGCCTTGATCCAGCGCACGCTGTCGTCCGGCAGCAGCAGCCGATACTCGAAATCGAATGACCCGGTCCTCTGACTCGCGACGAATTTCGCCTGAGCCATGTCCCAGTCTTCCGGATGAATCGCATCCAACCAGGACGCGGGGTGCGCATACAGGCTCTCGGTGCTGCGTTCCCAGATTTCCTCGTAGGCCGGGCTTACGTACAACATCGCGCCGGTCTCCGCATCGAACAAGAAGAATACCTCGCGGATGTTTTCTGCAAGCTGGCGAAAGCGAAGCTCAGTTTCCTGCAGCTGCTGTAGCGCGTGCTGGCGTTCCTCGGTTTCCACTTTGAGAATGCCCGCATGCCGGTTGAGCTGATCGAACAGCACGAGGTTTTCGTAGTGCGGGATGAGCTGGGAGCCCAGCAGCCGAGCGAGCTCCTCGTCGTTCTCGTCGAACTCCTCCCCAGCCAGTCGATTCGCGACATAGAACCATCCATAGCTGCGATCGGAAGATCTCAAGGGCACGCCGAGGAAATTCTTCATCGGAGGATGGCCCGAGGGAATCCCGAGCGACTCCCAAGAATTGCTCAGCTGACCCAGCCTCCGCGGCTTCTCGGCGTGTAGCAATTCGCCGAAAACACCTGCGGTCGGTTCGAATACACTTTGAACCTGGCGAGCTTGATCGGCGCTCATGCCCCAGGTCGCCAGATGCTGCAGGCGGCCGTTGTCGTGCACGACGCAGACGACGGCGAGCTTGGCGTTCATGATGTCTCGGGCTGCGTGGCAGAACATCTCGAGCATTTCCGAGACCTCCCGCTGCCCTGCGAGATCGAGGCCAAGCTCGACGAGCGCGGCCAGGCGCATGCTGAGCGCATGCGAGCGAGACAAGGAGCCGTCGATGTGCGTGGATAGAAAGTTCAGCCGCCGCGCTTTGCCGCTCGATGTGTCCTCGGATTGCATCGCGACCCTGATCCGCTTCTGCAGATCCGTGAGCTCTTGAACGGAGGTGACGCAGAGCCGGTCCACGGCGACGCTGACTTGTTGTCCGGATACGACCGGAGCCCGATCCGAAGGAACGGCGCGCAACGGCAGCGCAAGCTCGTTCTGAACGGCATCCAATATCGTCTGCGGCTCCGAGGGCTTGGCGATCAGGGTCGTCACGCCACAGGACGCTGCCATGACGCGCGCCTCGTCGAGACGATAGGTGGCCGTATAGAAGATCATCCGCACATGAGCAAGGCGCTCGCTTGCCTTGACGGTTTTCGCCAGCTCCAAGCCGTCCATGCCCGGCATGAGGATATCGGAGATGATCAGGTTCGGCTTGACGCGCTCGGCGACTTGGAGCGCCTCGTTGCCGTCGGCGGCTTCATGAACGTCGTGGCCGGCGTTCCCGAGCAGGTAGATGAGGAACTCTCGATTGATCGGGCGGTCGTCGACTACCAGTATCGTCGCCATAGCTACCGCCTTCGAGCAAGCAACCGGATACGAGGGCCAACGGCACCGCAGCCTCCGCTGGACACCGCTCTAGAGCGTGCGCTTAGGCTGTCATCCAAGCCCCAAGTATTTCTTAAGGGCTGAAGCAATGCAACGATTCGGCTTGCGTCTCGGGCTCGCCGAATTCGCCCGTCGGATCGCTCCGGTGAGGCAGGTCTCAGTTCAGCGCGTGAGCGGCTCAAGGGCCCTGAATACGTGACCTCAGTCACAGACTCATCTAAGGTACGGGATTATACATAAGCCTTGTATATTACCGCTTATGCGGAGTCGCATAACCGCGTTCGCCATGGCTGCCCCTTACCCGATGGCAGGTGGATTCGACGCTGGGTCGACCGGCGTGGCGAACCGATGCAAGCGCCGGGGTTTGCTCATTGATGACTTCAGCTTCGACTTTGACACAAGGCGCGAATGGCGGGGATGCCATTCGCGTACTGCTGTTGGAGGACAACGGCGCCGACGCCGAGCTCGTCACCAGGCGACTGGAGAAAGACGGCCTGGACTGCAAGGTCCGTGTCGTATCGTCGGAAATGGATTTCCGCCGCGAAATCACCGTTTTCTTCCCGCAGATCATTCTCTCGGATTTTTCGCTGCCGCAGTTCGACGGGCTGTCGGCCTTGAGAGTCGCTCAAGAGCTCGCGGCGACGATCCCGTTCGTATTCGTATCCGGCACCATAGGCGAAGAGCGCGCCACCGAAGCGCTCAAGCGTGGCGCTTCGGACTACGTGCTCAAGGAGAATCTCACTCGCCTGGTTCCGGCGGTTCGCAACGCGCTTCACCAGGCGGAGATCATCAAGGCGCGAGATCTCGCCGAGCAAATGCTGCGACGAAGCGAATCCCGCCTGCAGGATATCGTGAACACCTCGGCGGACTGGATCTGGGAATGCGACATCAGCGGCAAGTTCACGTTCTCGAATCCACGCGTTGAGGAGGTGCTCGGCTACGGCAGGCACGATCTGCTGGGCAGGAGCTGTTACGACTACGTGGATGCGCCCGACAAAGTCGCGCTGGAGGCGGCTTTCAGCGATCTGCTCGCGAGCGAAGCGGCCGATGCCGCGGTGACGCTGCGCTGGATTCATAGCTCGGGCGAGCGGCGTTGGCTCGAGCGCAAGATGGTCGTCTTGCGCGACGACGACGGAATCGCTCGGGGATACAGGGGCATCGATCGCGACGTCACGGAGCGTGTCGTTCAGCAGAACAGGATCGTGCGCCTCAATCGCGCGTTGCGCTTTCTCAGCGGCGCCAACTCCGCCATCGTCAGGCTCAAGGACAGAGCCAAGCTGCTCAAGGAAGCCTGCCGCCTCGCCGTGCAAATCGGCGGCTACGGCATGGCGACGATTTTTTTGCGGGCGA
>Ga0302046_10005796_pt1 | contig 10842 bp, 9 predicted proteins | sample RVTome_11_FD_200261 | JGI IMG/M metagenome (GOLD analysis project Ga0302046, IMG submission 200261) | Soil microbial communities from uranium-contaminated site in the Upper Colorado River Basin, Wyoming, United States - RVT147D111 (version 2) ... | reverse complement strand
CGAGAGAAGCGTATTGTAGGCGTTGGGTCGATGTGGACGATCCGAACCTGTCCCAGGCAATCGTGGCCGTAGAGGTCCCGCCTCTGCCCAGAATGGCTCCGGATCTCATGGGTGGCATCTGGCTGGTCACCCGCGCGGAGGCCGCGAGGGTCGACCGGGATGGCCGTACGCTCTTCACGCTCCCTCTGAGCCGAGAGTAGGGATCTAATGTACGATGACTCCATGCCGATCGGGGAAGGAGCGCCGCCGCGCGGCGGCCGGATGCGCATCCGGCTGTCCGATGACCGGCGGGCCGAGATCGTGGAGTCGCTGAGGTCGTTCTATCTCAGCGAGCTCGACGAGGAGCTGAGCACGTTCCGTGGCGAGCGCATCCTCGATTTCATGGTGAAAGCGCTCGGCCCGCCCCTCTACAACCAGGCCGTCGCCGACGCGCGCGCCTACATGGCCGGGAAGCTCGAGGACCTGGACGGCGAGCTGTACGAACCCGAGGAGTAGAGGCTCAGAACGTCGGGAGGACGATCCACCACCGGCCGTCGTCCTGCCGGATCGCGTCGACGGTCTGGGGTCCCCTGAGACCGTTCACTTCGGCGACGATCTGGAGGAAGTGGGCCGGCCGGACGGGGAAGGTCAGCGTCAGGCCCCCGCAGTCGAACGTCCCCGCCGCCGCGTCGTACTCCTCCAACGCCACATCTCTTCGGAAGCGAGCACCCCTCGGTCTGCCCGAGAGGGGAGCGCCTCGAAATAGAGCCGCGGTTTGACGGCGCGTCGTGCCCGTTCGGGCTCCGTTCGAGCAGGGTCTGCACGGGACGCAATTCCCGGCCGTCCCATGTGGCTCCCCGTGGTTTGGGGAATAATCCCCGCCGGTCGTGATCATGTTCGACGCGCCGGGGAAAATCCACCTTTTGGAGCCTCAGAAGAGGCTTCCGGGAGCGGATCGTGATCGAAACGATGCTGATGAACGCTTCCACCTTCGCTGAACGCAGCATGCGTGGTGGGAATGTCGCCACAGAATGCTCCCTCGGATCCCCGGCGCCAAATGTCATGATGGTGGTTCATGAGCGCCGAACGATGTGACGAGTTACGCCTGTCGGGGTCCGGCGGCGCGAATCGGGTGATGGAAGCGGAACTGAAACGCCTTGTCATGCGCTCGCCTTTCGATGTACGCATCGAGAAGCCGCGGCGCGAAGGCGAATCGACCTTGCTGTATCCATTCGACGCGCGCATCGCGTGGATCGCGGCCTGTTATCACAGGACGTCATCTCGGATTTCGTGGGATCTCTCGTCGAGCACCGCCGTGCGACTTGAGCCGCTCTTTGCGGACCTGCTCCCCGCCCTGATGGCCGACGACAGGCTTCCCGGCGGCCAGAGCGTCCGTTTTTCGGTGGAAGTGGGCTCGGCATCCGACTTCGAGGCGTCGCCGCTGCAGCTTCGCGGCGTGGTGAAAAATGCGATCGCCGAAGCGCTCACGTCCCATGGCACCGCGCCAGAAGTCGACGCCGATTGTCCCGATATGGTGTTTGTCGTAAGAAGGGCAGGGCCACCCGATGCTCGACGCACTGTCATTGGCATCGATATCGGCGCCGGTGGCCGGCATCGCCGCGGCGCGCGTCTGGCGATGGGGCCGGCGCCGCTGCGGGAGACCATGGCTTCGCAGATGATCATGCTCTCGCGATGGGATGCCCGCTCCGAGCCGCTGGTCGATCCCATGGCGGGTGGCGGCACGATTCCTATCGAGGCGGCCGGGCTTGCGGTGGGGGCTGCAATCCGGCGTCCGAGGGACCTTCACGTGGGGCAAATCGGTGCGTTCACGGATTTGCCGCGAGAAGCGCCGGACCTGTTCAAAGGCACGGTTCCGCAGATCCTTGCCCTGGATATCGATCCCTCCCGAATCCCGGCGATGGTGGGAAACCTCCGCGCGGCCGGCTTGACCGGCGAGTCTCACGAGAAAACGATCGTGATCGCGCAGCAGGACGTCCGCCTCCTGACTGCGGAGTACGTTCACCGCATGTTGCCCGGTGCGCGCGACATGAAGCCCGGTGTGTTTTGCTTCAACCCGCCGTATGGGGTCCGAATGGGAGGGAACCCTGCGGACCAGAAGCTCCTCGCGCTGTATTCCGACATGGGCTGCGCCTTTGCGCGCTTTCGCGGCTGGCGCGCCGCATGCTTCGTTGCGAATCCTCACTTTGTCGGCGCGTTCCGTCATCGCCCGGTCATCACGAAACCTGCAAGCAACGCCGACCTTCGCGGCGCGTTCCTCACTTACGAGTTCTGAACGGGGCATGCTCGAAAACCTTGCCTCCTGGCAGGCTGAGGCATAGCATCCGCCCCGTGAGATCATCCAACCACCCTGCATTCCGAAACAACCCGCCTTGCCCGTTTTTCCCGAGAGTAGCTAAAGCAAACACTCTCCATGGCTGCCCGTGGCGCGGGCCCGCCGTCGGCCGGGTCGGTGGGGTGGTCCGGGATCGATGGTTGGACGGAAGGAAGAACGGGCCGCCCCGGCAGGGACGGCCCGTTTTTCATGGACTGTCACGGCAGGATCGGTTCGGGGCTTTCCGTGTCCGCATTCCTCAGAATCTCGATGCGGATCGCCCTCTCGGCTCCCGGCTCGCCTTCGTAATAGACGACGACACGGGCGCCTTCGCTGCCCGCCAGGCCTTGCGCTGCTCCGTCGCCGGTCACGGACGTGGCGTCGGAGAAGCGAAAGTCCCGGGAGGTGCCATCCCCGAGGTTTACCGAGAACGTGCCGGCAACCGGATCCACGCGCGTGATCTCACCGACGAGCGGGGTTCGCACGGCCTCCCCGGAAAGATCTGAAAGGGAAGTGTCCGGGAGCGGCGGCGCAACCGGGACCGGCGCCGTCAGCGCGGGATTCTGGTCTTCCGGTTCCACGATGCTGTCGTCCGGCCCGCAGCCCGCGAGAGGCAGCAGAAGCAGCAGCCCCCACGACGCGGGTCGGACCGAATAGGTCGTCTCCTTCATCAGTTCACCTCGTCATCCAGAATGAGGATCGCGCTGGCTAACGGCGTCTGGCCCTCGGCCACCGGAAGGTACGCAATCCGGACCGGAGTTCCCGTCTCTGCGGAGAGACCCTGCACGGTGCCTTCGGAGCCCAGCACTTCGGTCTCCGCGTTATAGCGGAACGTCATCTGCACCTCTTCTTCGTCTGCGACCATGAGAGTCTGCTCCTCGGCGTCCACAGTGCGGAGGATACCGTCGAAGCTTGCTTCTTCGGGCTGCTGCGCAGCGGGAAGCTGGCCGGGAGGCTGGATCTGTCCCAGGCCAGGCAGGGTCGCGAGCCCCAGGAAGAGAGCGATGACGGTGAGGGATACGATTTTGGACGTTTTCATTTGAGCCTCCTCGAAAGGCGTTGTTGATGGTTCAGATGCTTCCACGGATGAGAACGTTGCACCTGCGGCACCATGGCTCGTCTACGGGAACAAACGGCGTCGATTCATTTCGTTAGAGATTCCCCAGGGGCGCCTGCCCCTCGGCCGGCTCGTCCGCAGGCGAGGAAAGGTTCCCCGATTCCCGGCGTCTTTCGGGACCTCTCGTCCCCTGGGGACGCACCGCGGGCCCTGGCCCGGTCCGAACAGCCGATCAGGAACAGAGATCGAGATCGATCGGCACACCCTGCCTTTCCCGGGGAACGCCGGGCGTTGCGATGGACTTGTTGCTCGGGCCGAAGGACGCGGAACCGGCTGCCCCCGTCCTGCGGTGAGGCTCGGCGACGCGCTGTAGTATTCTTTCGGAGCAGGCCGTCTTCAGGCCCGGAGGTCCCTTTCGGGGAGACCGTGACCATGACTTCAGGAGATTCCGAGTATTGGGATCCGAAGACCCGCCGGCGCGACGCAAACGGACCGACGCCGGCCGGCGCGGTCATCTGGATCCTCCTCGGGCTGTCGGCCTGTACGCCCCCGGACACGGCTCCCCTGGCTCCCGGCGGGCAGATCGCCTCCGATGCGGACGCCCCGAACCTCGCCCCGGCCGATGCGGAGGTCGCGAGCGATGACCCCGCAGTCGCCGCCTCCGGAGTGGGCGAGCCCCCCCGGCCGCTCCCTCCGCCGCTGAGGGAAACCCGCCTGGTCGAGGACGGATCGTTTCCCGACGCCGGAGCGAACGACGAGGTGAGGTGGGCCGAGGGCTTCGAGGGCCTGATTCGCGGTCTCGACGGCTACCTCTACGAAGGTTACGGCGTTCCGGCGATCTCGCGCACCCAGGAGACTCTCCGGAGCCGCGGACTCTACAACGGTCCGATCGACGGGGTTCTGGACGTGGAGACCATGCGGGCGATCTACGCCTTTCAGGAGGCCAGCTACGGCCTTTCGCACTCCGGCATACCGACGCCGCGAACCCGCAACCTCCTCGATCAGGGCTCGCACACACCGTAGCAGCGTGCACTATTCTCGCTTCAACTCCCGCCCCCCAGGATCGAACATGCCACTGAGTCTCGCCAGTGGGTGTCTGTCTCCCCTCCGGCGGCCGCGTTTTCCGTCGCGTCGGTCGAAGCCCCTGTCGGGGATTTTCGTGAGCATGAGGGCAGTCGGGACGTTCGCCGGGAAGAAGACCGGGCCCCGGCTTGCGCAGGAACGACCCTCAGATGACTGACCCCCCCCGCAGCGGCATCCGATTCTCTTCCAGGGACGAAGCCCTGCGCGCGGACGTCAGCGTGCTCGGCGCGCTGGTCGGCGAGATCATCCGGGAGCAGGGCGGCGACGCCTTGTTCGATTGCGTCGAGGCGGCGCGGGTCGCAGCTATTCACCGCCGCGAGCGCGGCGCCGGCGACAACTCGCTCGCGCGTGTCGTCGCCGGCCTCGCTCCCGGGTTCGCGCGCGACGTGGTACGCGCGTTCTCGATTTGGTTCCAGGTCGTCAACACGGCCGAGAAGGTTCACCGCATCCGCCGCCGGCGCGATCACCTGCGCGACAGCGAGCGCCCGCAGCCCGGGGGCATCGGGGCAGCCCTCGAGCGGCTGCGCCAAGAGGGCTTCGACGCGGCCGCCTGCCGCGCGCTCATCGACCGGCTGCGCATCGAGCCCGTCTTCACGGCTCATCCCACCGAGCCCGTTCGGCGCACGCTCCTGCGCAAGGAGCAGCTCATCGTGCGCCGTCTGGTCGAGCGGCTCGATCCGACACGCACTCCCGACGAGGAACGCGCGGCGCTCGCGAGCATTCGAGCCGCCGTCACCTCCGGCTGGCAGACCGAAGAGCATCCCGCCGCGCGGATGACGGTCGCTGACGAGCTCGAGCACGTCCTGTTCTTTTTGGCCGACGTCATCTATCGCGTGATCCCGCCGTTTTACGAATCGATCGAGAACGCGCTCGCCGCGACCTTCGGCGAGAACGCGCAGACCACCGCGATCCCGACCGTGCTGCGCTTTGCCTCCTGGGTCGGCGGCGACATGGACGGCAATCCGAACGTCTCCTCCGACACCATCCGCGCCGCGCTCGCGCAGCAACGCGCGCTTATCCTGAACGCCTATCGCGACGAATGCCGCGCGCTCGGCGAGCGCCTGAGCCAGTCGCGCAGTCGAGTGGAGGTGAGCGAGGCGGTCATCGCGCGCATCGACGAATACGGCTCGCTGTTCCCGTCGACGCGCCAGGATATCCCGGCGCGCCATCGCGACATGCCCTACCGGGCGCTGCTCGGCCTGATGCGGGCTCGCCTGGGGGCCACCTGCAACGACGCGGCGGATGCCTACGGGAATGCGGCCCTGTTCGAGGCCGACGTGCGCGCGATCGCCGACAGTCTGGCAGCTCACAAGGGGCGCCACGCGGGTCTCTTTGCCGTGCAGCGGCTGCTTCGCCGCGTTCAGACCTTCGGTTTTCATCTGGCCACGCTCGACGTGCGCCAGGATGCGCTCGTGCATCGGCGCGTCATCGGCGCGCTGCTCGGCGAAACCGACTGGCTCGAGCGGCCTGCGGTGGAGCGCGCCGCGCGCATCCGTCAGGCGCTCGAGAGCGACGAGCCGCCGCGACCACCGGACGATGACGAGTCGCGGCACACGCTCGCAGTGTTCGAGGCGGTCGGCGAATGCCGGCGCCGCTATGGCGACGAGGCGATCGGCCTCTACGTCGTCAGCATGAGCGAGGACACCGACGACGTGCTCGGTGTGCTCTTGCTCGCGCGCTGGGCCGGGCTCGGCGGCGCCGGCGTGCCGCTCGACGTCGCACCGCTCTTCGAGACTGTCGCGGCCCTCGAGCGCGGTTCAGCCGTGATGACCGGCCTCTATGACGACCCGGTGTATTCACGCCACCTCGACCGCCGCGGCCGCGCCCAGACGGTCATGATCGGTTACTCGGACAGCAACAAGGACAGCGGCCTGGCGTCCGCGCGCTGGGTGCTGCAGAAGGCGCAACGCGAGATGGTGGCCGGCGCGCTGGCCGCCGACGTGGATCTCACGCTGTTCCACGGCCGCGGCGGCACCATCAGCCGCGGCGGCGGCAAAACGCACACCGCGGTGCTGGCGGCGCCGCCGGGCGCCGTCAACGGCCGCCTGCGCGTCACCGAGCAGGGCGAGAGCATCAACGCCAAGTACGGCACACGCGGCATCGCCTTACGCAATCTCGAGCAGGCGGCGAGTTCGGTGGTCATCGCGACCGCGCTGCCGCGTCCGGCCCGCCCGCGGGCGGAACAGTGGCATGCCGTCATGGAGACTCTGGCTGCGACCAGCCGCCGCGCCTACCGCGCGCTCGTCTACGAGGACCCGGACTTTTACCGCTACTTCCGGGAGGCGACTCCGATCGATGTCATCGAGCGCATGCGCATCGGCTCACGGCCCGCCTCGCGGCGCACCGGCGAGGGCGTGGAAAGCCTGCGCGCGATCCCGTGGGTGTTCGCGTGGACGCAGAGTCGCCATCTGCTGCCGGGCTGGTACGGGTTCGGTGCCGGGCTGGTCGCAGCGCTGGAAGCGCACGGCGAGCAGTTGCTGCGCGAGATGACCGACGGCTGGCCGTTCCTGAACGTGCTGTTCGACGACCTCGAGATGGTGCTCGCCAAGGCGGACATGGGCATCGCCGCGCGCTACGACGAGCTCGCGGCGCCGGAGCGGCGCCGCTTCGGCGCGCTTATCCGCGACGAGTTCGAGAGCACGGTGGGGCTCCTGCTCGAACTGAGGCGCAGCGAGCGCCTTCTCGACGACGACCCCGCGCTCAGACGCGCCATCCGCCTGCGCAACCCCTACGTGGATCCGATGAGCCTGCTGCAGGTCGACCTGCTCGAGCGCTGGCGCGCGACGGATCGCACCGACGACGCCCTGTTCGCCGCTCTGCTCGCCAGCGTCAACGGCATCGCACAGGGCCTGCAGAACACCGGCTAGAAAAAGGGGACTTTCCTGATTTCCCTCATACGCCCGGACAGCGAACGAAGTGCAGGAATCGAACTGGTTTACGACGTGTGTCCGTTCTTCAGGACCTGATGATGGTTACTTGTATAGTCGAGTACAATCATACGACCAACAGTCACTTGCATTTAAGGTATGAGGGCCCAACCAGCACCAGTCAACTGCGTCACCGATGTCGTGCATGAATTTGAAGGTAGTGAGGGCAACGAGGCCAGGAACCAGACGGCATACGATCATCGATGACTCATCCAGTCAGCGATAGAGTTTTCATGAAGTAAGGACTCTCCACGATCCTGAGCACTTGTGTTACCCCTTTCGACCGGGATAGAGTTGGTGGGTATACCTGGTGGTCTTATAGGCTTGCTGCACACATAGGGGGGAGAACCGGCATGGCGACTGACAGACGGATTTTGGAACTGGCATTGACTGGACTGGAGGCGGAGCGCGACGGCATTATCTCAGAGATGGCGGAACTCCGTGCGCGGCTCGGCGGCAGCGTTGTCAAGGCCCGGAGGCAGCGCGCGACAGAGGCCACCGGCCGCGAGGTCGCCAGCAAGAAATCGCGCAGAACGAGGGCAGTCAAAAATAAGGCAAGACGGAATCTGAGCACCGCCCAGCGCCGTGCGATATCGGAGCGGATGACGAAACTCTGGGCGAAGCGAAGGAGAGCGCAACAGCCGTAATCCTGACGTAAGCTCCGATGATTTTCTCAGTGGTTTCGATGGGCCGTCGAGCCCGTGGCCCGGCGGCTCGCGCACGCGCAAACTGCTCAGGGACGCACGATCACGGCAATCCCGACCCCTCCGAACCGGCTCATCCGTTATTTGAACAGCAGGGTCGCTACGTGATACAGGTCGTTCTTCCAGACCGGAAACGTGTGACCGCCGGAGTCGATGTGCCAGACGTGCGGCACACCGCTCGCGGCAAGATAGTCGTGCAGACCCTCGCTGATACTCAGGAGACTGTCCTCGTCGCCGCAGGATACCCACAACAACCTGAGCTTTTCGGCGGCCTCGCGGGGGTCGGACACCAACTGCTCCGGAGAGAGAGTATTCGGAGCGGATGAAAACCCGCCCACCCAGGCGAACGTGTCGAGATTGGCCAGACCGAAGTTCAGCGACTGCCCGCCTCCCATCGACAAACCGGCCAGGGCACGGTGCTCCGCGTCGGCGGCGACCGAATAGCGTGATTCGATGTACGGAATCAGGTCGCTCAGGAGTTCCTGTTCGAACGTGGCATAGGCTTCGAATTCTCCAGCGCCTCTGCCCCGGCCAACAGGCGGTTCCGCAGATGCCCGGCCGTTCGGCATGACGACGATCATCGGCACGGCCCTGCTTTCGGACAGGAGATTGTCCAGGATGACGTCGGCCGCTCCGAATCGCGTCCAATGCGTCTCGTTCCCGCCAATTCCGTGGAGGAGGTAGAGAACCGGGTATTCCTGGTCGGCCGAGTAGCCCGGCGGTGTGTAGACTGTCGCCGGTCGACTGATGCCGAGGGTCGTCGATTCGTATTCGATCTGTTCGACGCGGCCACGCGCAATATCGCCGCGGGGCAGGTCGAAGCCCTCGGGTGCGGCGTCGAACGTGGCCTGAGTCTGCGATTGCGCCGAAGGGACGCAAAACGCCAAGCCGAGCGCCGCGGTCAGGACGACGCGCGATATCGTGAACTGTGTCAGGGTTTCCATTCTGCACCTCGCTGAGTTCTTACGCTGGGCGGAAACAGCTCGTCAACTGCCCTACCCGTCAAACGGAGATACGACGCGTCCGGACACCGGTACCCATGGAGCAACCTCACCCCGGTCGCCTTCTTCATCCCTGCCGGCCTCCGTCTCCAGGCCCGAATTGTATCGCTTCCGCGCGGGTTCGGCGAATTGCAAATATCGGTTCGGGCGCTTTTCCGCAAGAACTCAGGCGTGTTACGTCCGGTCGGTCGCCCGAGGCCCGAATGCAAGCTGCTCCGTGAGAGATCAAAGGCTCGCATGCCGCGTCGGACGTCCTCCAGGAACCTTTCCGCAGCATCTCCGCTCCCAGGGGCGTCAGCATCAATGAGAAGCTCTTCCTGAGTATGACTTCGGGCGTGCGGGACCTGTGAGGCTATGCTAGTCTTCGCCTCAGTGCAGCGAGTCCCCAGCTATCTGCGACATGCAGCACGCGCGCTCTCGAGGAATCCGGCGTTCACCGCGGCTGCCATTCTCACGCTGGCGCTCGGGGTGGGCGCCACGACCGCTGTCTTCAGCGTCGCCGAGCCCCTTCTTGCACGGCGTTTGCCCGTTTCTGGTCCCGGGGAACTCGTCCTCCTTCGGACTGTCGATCCCACCTCGAACGGACGCGACCGCGTGCCGGACGAATTGTTCCATCGGCTGAGCGCCGACAGCAGAACGCTGTCGGGAGTCCTTGCTTTCACTGTGGCTCAGGACGTCAGTCCGCCGCTCGACCTGGTGATCGAAGGGGAGGGCCGGGATCCCGAGGTGGATGTTCAGTTCGAACTCGTGGAAGGGGGCTATTTCGCGGTTTTGGGATTGGAACCTGCGGCGGGTCGCCTGTTGACCGAGTCGGACGAACGGGGGGGACGTGAAAGCGTCGGGGTCATCAGCCACAGGCTCTGGGAACGGCGTTTCGGTCGATCAGCCGACGTCATCGGCCGGCGGATCTCACTCGTGCACCCCTTGGGAATCGTGTTTTACGAGATGACTGTCGTTGGAGTGGCTCCTCGCGTGTTCTATGGCACGAATGTCGATGTGACGGCGGATCTCTGGCTGCCGTTGAAGAGCAGCGTGTCCGGGCCGGAATATCTCGGCGGTATCCTCGGTGTGCGCGTCATGGCCCGGAAGCGTGAAGGCGTCGGTATCGACGAAGTCCAGGCGGAGGTCGACGTCCTCGGTCGCCAGCTGACGAGGGAAACGTGGGCAGTGGACCAGGCGGGAAACGTCCATGTTCGCGTCGACGACGGTTCCCGCGGATACTCGGATCTGCGTTTCGAATTTTCCGACCCGGTTCTGGCCGCTCGGCATGGCCTCAGGGCTCGTCCTTCTGATCGTATGGATCAACCTGGCGGCGATGATGCTCACACGCGGAATCGCGCGCCGTCGGGAGATCGCCGTGCGGATGGCTCTCGGCAGCCTGCGCGGTGGCATCGTCGGGCGTTTCCTGGCGGAGGGCCTGATGCTAGCGTCTGCGGGTGCCGTTCTCGGATGGTTGGCCGCCCTTTGGGAGCACCAGGTCCTGACCTCCTTCCTGCCTCCGGAAACAGCTCTCGTTTCGGGCGCGGGTCCGGGCGTCGGGGTCTTCCTGTTTGCATGCGGCGTTTCGCTCGTCGGCGCCATTGTCTTTTCGATGCTTCCGGCATTGCGCGTTTCACGGATCGCGGTCGCTTCATCAATGAAATCGTCGGGGCTTCAGTCAGGGCGGGCTGGATCGTTTGCGGCCGGAAGGCTTATCGTCGGGGCACAGATCACGATCGCGCTTCTCCTGGTCGTCGGAGCCGGCCTGTTTCTCCGAACG
>Ga0302046_10005795_pt1 | contig 10844 bp, 7 predicted proteins | sample RVTome_11_FD_200261 | JGI IMG/M metagenome (GOLD analysis project Ga0302046, IMG submission 200261) | Soil microbial communities from uranium-contaminated site in the Upper Colorado River Basin, Wyoming, United States - RVT147D111 (version 2) ... | reverse complement strand
TTGGTGATCATGCGGGCCACCTCCGGCTTCAGCGTCTTTCCCAATGCGTTACGGGGGATGGCGTCGGTGAAATGGAACTCCTTGGGGACCTTGTGCGGGGCCAGTCTCTCCTTGACCCAGAGTCGCAGCGTCTCCGAGTCGACCGGGTTCCGGGCGACGACCAGCGCCACCACCCGCTGACCCCACTCCGGGTCATCGATGCCGACAACGGCCGCCTCGCTAACCGCCTCGTGTCCGAGGAGGACTTCCTCGATCTCCAAAGCAGACACCTTCTCACCGCCGGTCTTGAGGATGTCCACCGAGGACCGACCCAGGATTCGGTAGCGCCCGTCCCTGATGACGGCGGTGTCGCCGGAGCGGAACCAGCCGTCGGGCGTGTAAGCCTTTGCTGTGTCCTCGGGTCGTTCCCAGTACTCCAGGAAGACGTTGGGGCCGCGGACCTGTATCTCACCCGCTTCACCGAGTTTGACCGGGACGTCGTCCTCGTCCACCAGACGAGTCTCGACCCCTGGTAGGGGGTTGCCCACCGATCCAGGAACCCGTTCCCCGCGATATGGGTTGGAGAGGGCCATCCCTATCTCGGTCATGCCGTAACGCTCGAGGAGGGTGTGACCCGACAGCTCGCGCCATCGCTCCAGGACCGGGATGGGCAGGGCCGCCGAGCCGGAGACCATGAGCCGCAGCCGCCCCGCCCCATGCATGAACCTGGCACGCTCATCTTCCGAGGCCTGCTCGAGATGGGCGATCACACGGTGGTAGATAGTGGGCACCGCCATGTACAGGGTGAGGTCGTCGGAGGCGATCCGGTCGACCACGGTGGGGGCATCGAAGCCGGGGAGCATGTCACAACGCGCCCCGCTCCACAGGGCGCAACCGATCACATTGACGATGCCGTGAACGTGGTGGAGGGGGAGGGTGAGCAGGATGCGGTCGTCCGATGACCATTCCCATGCCTCGACGAGTGACACGATCTGAGAGGCGATGTTGGCGTGGGTACTCACCACACCTTTGGGACGGCCGGTGGTGCCACTGGTAAAAAGGATCATCGCCCTTCGGGCGTCCTCGAGGGCAGGCAGCGGCGTCGGATCGGTGTCGAGGTCGTCGACCTGTACATGGCCGATACCTCTTGCCTCAGCCAGGGGAGCGGCGAGCCCCGCATATCTCGATGAGTAGACCACCAGCTCGGGAAGGGTCGTGTCGAGGACATACTCCAACTCGGGTGCCGGGTGGGTGAGGCAAAGGGGCACGGCGATGCCACCCGCTCGCCAGATCGACCATTGCGTCACCACGTAGCGATAGGAGGGCTCGACCATGAAGGCTATCCGGGCCTCGGCCAAGTCGTCCCGTCCGGAGAGAAGACGGGCGGCACCACGCTCGGAGGCGGCGAGCAAATCGGCGTAGGTATGGACGCCAACGTCGTCGGCGATAGCGATCCGCTCCGAGAAGTCCCGACCCCGCACCACCAGCTCCAGATCTCGTCGCATGGGCGGATTCAACCAGCCCCGTGTCCGGGTGGTTCGGGGGTAGCCTTGACCGGTTGAGCACCTCGAGCCGCAGATCCTTGGGGGTCGGGGCAGGCCGGATGGCCGACCTGCTCGAGCCCTTCCCCTATCGACCCGAGCTCGTGGGCCAGGCCGCCCCGAAGATCGTCCTCGGCAAGGGATCGGGCCTCGACTATATGGCTGGCTCGCCATGGCATCACCGACGCCGAGACCAAGGAGATCGAGGCCATCTTGGCCGAGGTCAAGGGCCGGTCGCTGGCCAAGAAGGGGCTCCTGGGCGACGAGGAGTTCGTCGACATCGTGCGACAGGTCATTCCGGATAAGGTCAGCTGAACCAACACCAGGGAGGGTTGCAGGGTGAGAGAAGCATTCTTCGGGCTGAGCACCGATTGGAAGGAAGGGATCAACTGGGCCAAGGTCCGCGACTGGCGGCTGAAGCGGGCCCACGAGGCCATGGCCAGACACGGGCTCGGCGCTCTGCTCCTCTTCTATGACGAGAACATGCGCTACGTCTCATCGACGCTGACGCCGGGATGGAACCGTCTCAAGCCAGGTCTCAGATACGTCGTACTCCCCGAGGGAAAGCCACCCATCGTCTACGAACAGGGCGACATCGGGTTTCATCTCAAGGTTCACAACCCGTGGATCCCCGAAGAGAACATCCGCTACTCGTACGCCTGGATCAAGGGCGCCGTGGGGCCGGCCGCCGAACAGCAGGTGACCAAGTTCGTCAACGCCCTGATGAATGATCTGGAGCAGGCCGGGGTGAAGGACCAACCCCTGGGGGTCGACTTCATCGACATCAACCTGTTACGCCAATTCGAGAACCGCGGGATCACCTGGACCGACGGCATGACCCCGATGATGGAGGCCAGGGCAATCAAGAGCCCGGACGAGATCAAGGCTTTCTCGATCGTGGGCGCCATCTGTGACTACGTCCACTACGAGATCACCAACTTCATCAAGCCGGGCCTGAGTGAGAACGAGGTGGCGGCCTTCGGATTCGAGAAGCTCTACTCCCTCCCCGGCATGGAGGATGTGGAGGATGTCATCGTCTCCTCGGGCCCCAATGCCTGGCCCAACTGGAGGAACTTCTCCGACCGGATGATTCGCCCCGGTGAGCTGGTGATCGTCGACCTGGCGGCCCTCACCTGGAACGGGTTCAAGTCCTGCGTTTATCGGACGTATTGCGTGGGCGGCAAGCCGACCGACGAGCATCAGAAGACTTACGACCTGGCCCACAAGTGGCTCTGGGACTCGATCGAGGCCACCAAACCGGGGGTCACCACCGCCGACGTCGCTTCCAAGTGGCCCTCGGCAAAGGAGGTCTGGGGCTACGAGGAGGAAGATCAGGCGGCGGCCAACTTCTGGGGGCATGGGCTCGGTCTGGCCCAATACGACCCACCGGTGATCTCCCGAATCTGGTCACTCGACTACCCCGTTGAGATCCAGCCGGGGATGACGTTCGCCCTGGAAACTCAGCACGGGAAGCTCCACGATCACGGTGTTCGTCTTGAGGAGATGCTGTACGTGACGGACACCGGGATCGAGATGGTCTCAAGCTATGCCTCACACGAGATCATCTCGGTCACCTGAACGGGGTTGATCCTCGATCTCGACCAGGATCGGAGCCTCGACCCGGCCCGGGTCGGTTTCAAGGCGGCCTGGCTGGCGAGGGGGCGAAGGGCCGGTCTTCCCGTCCTTCCCGGGTTCGTGGTGGAAGGCTGGTTGTCACGGGCCCTCATGAGGATTGGCGCCGCCGCACTCGACGAGCGCGGCTCGGGTGGGGCCCGTCTCCAGATGGGCGGCTATCCGGTTCCCTTTGCCGCCGATCTGGTCGAGCGTGGAGTCAAGCTGGGTGACTCTCTGGTGGCTCGAAGTTCCACGACTCTCGACGAGACCGCCGGCTGGGCAGGTGTCTTCACCTCCTACGTCGACCTGACCCCGGACGACCTTCCCAAGGCGCTGACCGGGTGCTGGGCATCGGCGTTCACGGTTGCTGCCCTGGAGCTGCAGCGCCAGGCTTCGATCGGGGCCGGGTCGCTGCTCGTGTCGGTCCTGGTCCAACCGGCGCTTCGGCCGGTAGCCGGTGGCATTGCCACTGTCGACGGCGAGAGTCGCATCGTGGTCGAGGGGGTGAAGGGGCCACCGGCGCCATTGCTTCAGGGTTGGAGTCGTGGCCAACGGGCGACATGGGACGGTGGCTGGGACGACGGCCCGCTGTTGGAGTCGCTCGGCACCGACGACCTGGACCGGATCGCCGAGGTCATGAGTGAAGCCAACCGCCTCCTCGGGGCCACCAGGTGCGAATGGGCCATCGACGACGGGCTCTGGATCCTTCAGCTGGGCCGACCTACCCTCGAAACCGAGCCGATGTCATCGGTCATTGGCCTCAGCGACCCCCGTCTGATCGCCATCGCCCGTCTCCTGGCCAGGGCACCGGGGGCACTGGGCGAGGAGCTGGTCCTGCCTTGGGCTCTTGGCGGTCTCCCCGAGACGGGCTCGCCACTCGAGGAGCCCCCCGGGGTTCTGTTGGACGAGGCCAGATCGTTGTGTCGGGAGCTCACATCTGGAGTCTGGGGGCTGCCGGCAAACAGGGCCATGGAAGCCGCCACCGCCACTCTGGCCTCCCTCCGCGGTGCGGACCCGGCGACGGCCCTGGTCTCCATCGAGGCTCTCCGTCCTCCCGATCCGGGGCTCGCCGGCGCCCTCCTCCGCCGACTCGACGGTCTGCGGATGGTGGTCACCGAGCAGGGACTGGCGCCCGACCCGGTCTCGGCATGGCATTTGTCTGTGGCGGACATCGAGTCCTCCCTGACCGGGGCACCGCGGCGGCCGAAGATGCGGGTGGGGCTGGGGCACTGGGAGCCGTTCCTCGTCTCCGTCGTCCTCGGCACCGGCACTCCGAGGACCGGTACACCGGCTGCCCCCGGGTTCGGAGCGGGGTTGAGAGTGGAGGTCAGAGGAGAACCGGAGCGGATTCCCCCGCGTAGCGTGGTCAACGCTGCCATGCCCCTTCCCCATCTGGCTCCCCTGCTCTGGGATTGCTCCGGTCTGGTCACTGAATCCGGAAGCCCGGCCGCCCATCTCATCGACTCGGCCCGCTCCCTCGGCGTGCCCGCGGTGTGCGGGGTCACTCTTGGCCGCGGAGACGATCTGGTCGCCTTGGACGGGTCGACCGGCACCGTTGCCACGCTCTCCCTCGAGGCTGCATGATGAAGGTTGGCGTCATCGGCCTCGGGGTGATGGGGACGGCCATGGCCCGGAACCTGATTGCCGCTGGTCATGAGGTCATGGGTTTCGACATCGACCGCGAGAAAATCGGGGTCCCGTCCGGGACGGGAGGGGTGGCCGCATCCGGAGCCGGAGAGGTGGCCCAACAGGCCGAGGTCGTGGTCTTCTCACTTCCCACGACGGACGCCCTGGCCCGAGTGTCCGACGAGATCGCTGTGCGTGGAGAACCTGGTGTTTTGTGTCTGGAGACGGGCACCTTCCCCCTCCAGGCCAAGTTGGCTGCCCGTGACACCCTGGCATCCAGAGGCGTCGAGTTGATGGACACCCCGCTCTCCGGGACCGGGCTTCAGGCAGCGGACGCCACCCTGGTGGTCTTCGCTTCCGGCTCAGCCGAGGGATACGAGCGGGCGCGGCCGGTCTTCGAGGCTATCGGTCGCTCGACCCATTACCTGGGTGAGTTCGGCAACGGGTCGAGGATGAAGTACATCGCCAACCTCCTGGTGGCGGTGCACAACCTCGCTACCGCCGAGGCGCACGCCCTGGGGATCGCGGCCGGCATGGACCCCGCCCTTGTTCAGGAGGTCATGGAGGACGGTGTCGGCTCGTCGAAGATCTTCGAGATAAGGGGCCCGATGATTGTCGCCGACGACTATCCCCCGGCGGCGAGGCTGGACATCATTCTCAAGGACACCCACGTCATCAAGGAGTTCGCCGCTCTGGTCGGTGCTCCGACACCGTTGCTCGATGCCGCCCTGGGAGTCTACGAAGAATCGAGTCGTGCCGGGCTGGGTGATCTCGACGCGGCGGCGCTGTGTCGTTATCTTGAACAGATCGGTGGTCTGAGTAGATGATCGGCCGGCCGCTGCGCCGGCTCGAGGACCCCCGTCTCATCACGGGTCGGGGTCAGTACGTCGACGACATCCCCATGGAGGGGATGCTCCACGCCGTTTTCGTGCGCAGTGTGGAGGCCCATGCCCTGGTCGGCGAGATCGCCGTCGGCGACGTCCCCGATGATGTTCGGGTCTTCACCGGCGTCGATCTGGGCCTCGACCGACCCATGCCCAACCGGTATCCGTCACCGTTGATCACCCAGTCGATCCAGACCCCACCCCTGGCCATGGACGAGGTGTGCTTCGTCGGTCAGCCACTGGCGGTGGTGGTGGGTCCCACGGTGACCGACGCCCTGGATGGCGCCGAGGCGGTGACCGTGGACTATCGACCGCTCCCCCCGGTTGTGGACCATCGTGTGGCGATGGACCCGGATTCGCCACCGGCGCATCAGGGATCGACGAGCAACCTCGTGGCTACCTTGACGGCCGGTTACGGCGTCCCGGACCAGGCATTCGCCGATGCCCCTCATGTCGTGACGTTGCAGGTAGACCAGCATCGGGGTGCTCTGGCCTCGATGGAGGGGCGCGCCGTCCTGGCCCGTTGGGACGAGCTCGACGATCGGCTAACGGTGTGGAGCTCGACCCAGTCACCCCATGCCCTCAGGGACCATCTCGCTTCTTACCTGGGTCTCTCCCCGGAGCAGGTGCGAGTCGTCACCCCCGACGTCGGCGGGGGCTTCGGGCCCAAGGCCGCTCTCTACTCGGAGGAGTACGTGGTGGCGGCCCTCGCCCTGAAGCTGCGACGACCGGTCAAGTGGATCGAACGCCGTCGTGAGCACTTCACCTCCTCCATCCAGCAACGGGGCCAGAGCGGAGAGATCGAGGCCGCGGTTGACGAGCAAGGCCGTCTCCTCGGGCTGCGGGCCCGTCTGGTCCACGACTGCGGCGCATATGTCGCCTATGGGGTGGTGGTCCCCATGACCACGCTCCGTCTCATGTCCGGGCCATACGTGGTCCCCGCCCTCGATGTCAGCATCGACGTCGTCTTCACCAATGCCACCCCGACGGGGGCGATTCGTGGCGCCGGCCGGCCCCTTGCCACCTTTGCGCTGGAACGGACCATGGACGCCATCGCCCGCGACCTGGGCATCGACCGGGCCGAGGTGCGGAGACGGAACCTGATCCCACCCGAAGCGCTTCCCTATCGGGTCGACATCACCGGGTCGGATGGTCGACCCATCACCTACGACAGCGGCGACTACCCGGCGGCCCTGGAGATGGCACTCGCCACTGCGAGCATCGACGGTTTCGACGCCCGCCGGGAGGCCTCACGGAGACAGGGCCTGCTCAGGGGTTTTGGGGTGGCCTGTTTCGTGGAGGACACCGGTCTCGGGCCCTATGAGGCGACACGCATCGAGGTCCTGACCAATGGCGACGTGTTGGTCGAGACCGGGGCCACCGCCCAGGGGCAGGGTCATCACACTGTGCTCGCCCAGATCTGCGCCGGCCATCTCGGGGTCGACCCGCAACGTGTCCTCGTTCGAAGTGGTGACACCAGCCGGTACGGCCACGGGGTGGCCACGGTCGCCAGCCGCACCGGGCAGACCACGGCCGCGGTGGTGCACGTCGCCGCCGAGGAGCTGGCGGGCATCATCCGTCGTCTCGCAGCCGAGCACCTCGAGGCCGCCGCCGAAGACATAGTGCTCACCGCAGGAGTGGCCATGGTTGCCGGGTCACCTGGGACGGGGATCCCCTTAGGCGACCTGGCCGCCTCGCTCCAACCCAAGCTCGGCGGCTCGATGCCAACGAATCAGCAGCCCGGGCTGACCGTGGAGCGTCTCCTCCCTTTCGGTGGTCTCGCCTTCACCTATGGCACCCACGTCGCCGAGGTGGAGATCGACCCCGAGACCGGTCAGGTCACGGTCGTCGGCTATGTCGTGGTTCACGACTGCGGCACCCTGCTCAACCCGATGATCGTCGACGGTCAGATCGACGGCGGTGTCGCCCACGGCCTGGGCAACGCACTCCATGAACGAGTCCGTTTCTCGCCTGAGGGGCAACCCCTGACAACCACCTTCATGGACTATCACATCCTCACCGCAGCCGAAATGCCCCCGTTGTCGAAGACACATGTCGTGACACCCTCTCCGACGAATCCGCTGGGGGCCAAAGGCGCCGGTGAGGGTGGGACCATCCCCGCGGCCGCCGCGGTCGTGGCCGCCATCGAGCATGCCCTATCCGAGACGGGGGTGGTCGTCGACCACTACCCGGTGAGCAGCGAATGGGTCTGCCACGTCTGGCATGGGACCGCCCGGGACCGACGGTTCTAGGAACTGGGGTCATCGGTGGATCGTCTGCGCAGATGGGGCCGGCTCGCAGTGGTGGATGTGTCACCGCTGCGGGAAGTCCCCGGCTTACGTTGGCTGTTCGCCGGCCTGTTGTTCGTCCATGCCGGCCGTCAGCCCTCCGTGGTGGCGGTGCCGATACAGGTGTATCAGCTCACGGGGTTGACCCTGGCCGTCGGGTTGCTCGGCTTGGCCCAGCTGATCCCACTGTTGATCGGTGCGATGATCGGTGGGCGCTGGCCGATGCTGTCGACCGGCGGCGCACTCTGGTGATCTCCCAGATCGTCCTGACCGGGACCGCCGCCGGTCTGCTGTAGGGCTTCTCTAGGCGGCGCCGGGGGCGGGGGCGATGATCGGCGCCCTGACTTCGGGCTGGGTGAGGACGGTGAGACGTCATGGGCGAGCCGTTCTCCTGGCAGTGATCGGTTGGGGGGTGGCGATAGCCGTGTTCGGTCTGACCGACTCGCTGCGCCTGGCGCTGGTCATGCTGGCCCTTGCTGGCGCGGCGGACGTGGTGTCGGCCATCTTCCGCGGCGCCATAGTCCAACTGTCGACTCCGGACGAGCTCAGGGGCCGGCTCTCCTCGATGCACATGGCCGTGGTCGCCGGCGGTCCACGGCTCGGTGATCTCGAGGCTGGGGTGGTGGCGGCCCTCACGACCGTGAGATTCTCCGTGGTGTCGGGCGGCCTGGCCTGTGTTCTCGGGGCTCTGGTAATCGGGAGATGGGCGCCGGGTTTTGTGAGCTACCGATATGACCCGCACGACTCGGAAGGGCCGGGGGATGGCGATCTGGGCGATGCCGGCTCGTGACCGGATATCAGGCGAGCCCGAAGATCCGCATGGCGTTGCCGCCGCCGATGCCCTCGCGCTCGGACGCGGTGAGACCCTCGGTGGCTGCGATGAGCCCGACCGGGTCGACTTCCCCCATGTCGAAGGGGAAGTCGGTCCCCAACATGACACGGTCCGATCCCACTATCTCCATGAGATGACGGAGGTAGAGCGGTTGGAAGACCATGGTGTCGTAGTGGAGACGCTTCATGTAATGGCTGGGCGGATGTTCGGGGATCGCCGTCCGGGTCTCCGGTCGGACCTCCCAGGTGTGATCGGCCCGGGCTGCGTAGAAGGGGAGATACCCGCCACCGTGGAGGAGGACCAGCTTGATGCCGGGATGCTCCTCGAAGAGGCCGCTGAAGATCATCCTCGTGGCGGCGACCATGGTCTCCAGGGGGTTGCCGATGCAATTGACCAGGAAGTAGTCGCTGAGTCTCAGACCCTCCGGATAGCCGCTGGGATGGATGATGACCGGGACCCCCTTGTCCTCCACCGCCTCCCAGAACGGCCGGAACCGTGGCTCGTCCAGGTTGCAGCCATTGACCGTGCCCCCGATCTGAAGTCCCTTGAAGCCGAGGTCGTCGACGACCCGATTCATCTCGGCGAGGGCGAGGTCGATGTCCTGGAGGGGGACCGTTGCGCCCAGAGGCACGAAGCGGCCGGGATTGTCGGCCGCCACCGCGGCGAGATTGTCGTTCTGCATCCGCGCCGCCTCGGCGGCCAGCTTGGCCGGGGCCCAGTAGAAGTACTCGGACACAAAGGTGGCCAGACCCTGGACATCGACCCCCATGCGGTCCATGTGCTCGAGCCTCACCGCCGGTGTCGTCAGCTTTTCCTGGATCGAGGGGTACATCGTCTTGTTGTGGTCCTTCGACCGCTGACCCATGAAGTACTCATAGGGCTCGAATTCGGGGCGAGCGTGGGCCGACACCAGCTCCCGGCAAGCGGGTGTGGCGAGATGGCAATGGATGTCGACGGTCTTGGTGGACATGGCGGCACCATAACCGTGAGCAACAGGGGCGGTCATCCTTGGGCCGCCGATGCGAGATCTGATCTGGTCGGAGACCTCCGCGGGCGAGCCGCGGCTCACCCGTGGCGGGATCTACCTGTTGCTGGGGTTGGTGGTGCTGATCCTGGGAGTCAACTGGCCGATCATGGCCACCGGGATGCGGGCAATCACCCCCTTCTGGATGACCGTCTTCCGGTGCTCACGTCGAGCATCGACGCCAGTTCCGCCTGCACCAGACGGCTGCCGCTGCTCAGCTCGCCTCTGAGGATGGCTCGTCTCAACACACCCCTGACGAACTCATGAGCAGTCTGCCTGGCGGGGGAGAAGCCCTCATCCGGGGTGGCGACCCGAAGGCCGGGAATCTTGTCCATCACCCGGGATGTTACAAGTCGACACCGCTCCAGCGGGCCTCGGGATGTCCACCGTCCTCCTAGCATCTCCGCCCCAGATGAGGTTCACCGAAGTCTCCTTGGCTCTCAGGCGGTGACCTCTACCACCTCTCCGCTGGCCGCCGAGCGTACCGCCGCCTCCATTACAGCCACCACAGCCCGACCGGCCTCGCCGTCGACCTCAACCGGTATCTCCCCCCTTATGGCGCGGGCGAAATCGACCAGCTCGTCGACCACGGGATCGATCGGCTCCAGCTCAACCTCTACCGGCTCCGAATCATCCCGCCCCTGCACTCGGAGACGGGTCCCGCCTCCACTACTGAAGGCTGCACCCTTGGTGGCGAACACCGAGGTCTCGTTGATGACGGGGGTGAAAAACGAGGTGGTGAGGGTGGCCAGCGCCCCGGTGTCGAACTCCAGGGCGAGCACCGTGGCCTCATCGATGGGACGTTCACGACCGGGCCTGGTGAAGGCGAAGACCTTTTTGATCGGCCCAACCAGGTAGAGCATGGTGTCGATCTTGTGCACCCCGAGGGATGTCATCGAACCGAGCGGGCTCTGCTCCGGTACCCATCGCCAAGCCTCATCAGGCATCTTGTAGCCATTGGGGACGGACTGATGGGTCACCACGGTCTCCACCTCACCGAGCTCCCGGGCGTCGAGCATCGCCTTGATCCGGCGCTTGGCCGGCGTGCGGCGTCGT
>Ga0302046_10005794_pt1 | contig 10845 bp, 10 predicted proteins | sample RVTome_11_FD_200261 | JGI IMG/M metagenome (GOLD analysis project Ga0302046, IMG submission 200261) | Soil microbial communities from uranium-contaminated site in the Upper Colorado River Basin, Wyoming, United States - RVT147D111 (version 2) ... | reverse complement strand
GGGATGTCGGACCCGGAGGCGTTCCTCGGCATCACGGCACCGGTGACGGGGATCCTCGGCGACCAACAGGCAGCCCTGTTCGGCCAGGGCTGCTGGCAGGCGGGCACGTCCAAGAACACGTATGGCACCGGGTCGTTCCTGCTGCTCAACACCGGCCCCGAGGCGTCCCACTCCGAACAGGGGCTGCTGACATCGGCGGCGTGGCGGCTCAATGGCGAGACGACCTACGTGCTGGAAGGGTCGATCTTCGTGACCGGCGCCGCGGTCCAGTGGCTGCGCGACGAGCTGGGGATCATCGACGCGGCCGCCCAGACCGAGGCGTTGGCGGCCGGTTTGCCGGACGGCAACGAGGGGGTGTACCTCGTCCCGGCGTTCGCCGGACTCGGTGCCCCCCACTGGAACCCGCACGCACGAGCAAGCCTCACGGGCATGACCAGGGGCACTGGTGGCGCCCACCTGGCACGAGCGGCCCTGGAGGCCATGGCCTACCAGTCCGTCGACGTGATCCGGCTCATGGAGCAGGAGTCGGGCACACGGCTGTCCGAGCTTCGCGTCGACGGCGGCGCGGCCGCCAACGATCTGCTGTGCCAGTTCCAGGCCGACGTGCTCGACGTTCCGGTCGTCCGGCCGGAGGTCACCGAGACCACCGTCCTGGGTGCGGCGCTCGTTGCCGGCCTGGGCGCCGGCATCTGGTCGTCGACCGAGGAGCTGGCCAGCGTGTGGCGCCTCGACCGCAGGTTCGACCCATCCATGGATGCCGACACCCGCGAGGCCATCCTGGCCGGTTGGCATCGGGCCGTGGCGCGTACCGTGAGTGAATGAGCGGCGTTTCTTCCCCGTTCATGACTCGCGGGAACGAGGCGTCACTGGCCCGACGTTCCCCCGTCGGACGAAGCATTCACGCCGAGCGACTGGACTCGCCATGACCGAACACCTGCAGTTGCCCGAGGAGGAGTGGAAGCAGCGCCTGACCCCCGAGCAGTACCACGTGCTGCGGGAGAAGGGCACCGAGCGGGCCTTCACCGGCGCCCTGTGGGACAACCATGAGGACGGGACGTACCGCTGCGCCGGCTGTGGGGCGGCGCTCTTCAGCTCCGCGACGAAGTTCGACAGCGGCTCGGGCTGGCCCAGCTTCTGGGAGCCCATGGAGGACGGCACGGTCGACCTGCACACCGACCAGTCGCACGGCATGAAGCGGATCGAGGTCACGTGCGCCAGCTGCGGGGGCCACCTGGGCCATGTCTTCGAGGACGGCCCGCGCGACACGACCGGGCTTCGCTACTGCATCAACAGCGGCAGCCTTGACTTCGATCAACAGGCCCCGGACGCCGACGCGTGAGCGTCAGCCGGCGCGGCGCATGTCGTCGGGCCCCGGCCTTTCCGCGTCGACCTCGGAGGTCGACGACGTCTGGTCATCGGGTGGCGCGGGCTTCTGCGGCTTTCGCGCGTACTCGTCGACGTACTCCTGGCCCGACAGCTTCATGATCTCGTACATGAGCTCGTCCGTCCCCGCGCGCATGGCGGAGCGATCCTCCTCGTGGCCCGCGTACCGGGAGAAGTCGATCGGCTCGCCGTAGCGGACGGTCACGGGAACCTTCTTCGGCAACCGCGATCCGGTCGGCATCACCTTGTCCGTGCCGACGATCCCCACGGGCACGACCGGCACCCCGGCGGTGACGGCCATCCGCAGAGGCCCGGTCTTCCCGCGGTACAGCCGCCCATCCGGGCTGCGGGTGCCCTCGGGGTAGATGCCGAGCAACTCGCCCTGGTTGAGGATGTCGACGCCCGTGAGCATGGCGGCCATCGCCGCGTCGGGGTTGTCGCGTCGCGTCGGGACGCACCCGACCCCGGCGAAGAACCAACGGGTCCGCCACGAGTCGAAGTACTCGGCCTTCGCCAGGAAGTAGACCGGCCGCTTGATGTTCATTGGCATGAAGATCGAGTCGATGAACGACAGGTGGTTGGCCGCGACGATCGCCGGACGGTCGCTCGGGACGTTGTCGAGCCCTTCGAGGTTGATCGGAAACCACGGGTTGAGGATCGGGGGAAGCACCCGGCGCAGGAAGCGGTACAGCTTCGGGGCGTCCTTGATGCCGCTCACGGCTCGTCTTTCGTCTCGGGGGCCAGCGTAGGGACCATCATCGGTCGCGTCACCCGTGCACCGTGACGCCGCGTCGTTGTCACGACGGCTCACCCACCCAACGGCGCAGGAACGAAAGCTGGTGCATCAGCAGGTGTTCGGCCACGACCGCCTGCGGCGTCATGTGGGTCACTGATGACAGGGGCAGGAACTCGTGGGGCAGACCGGCGGCCAGCAGCGCCGACGACAGCCGCAGCGCATGGGCGGCGACGACGTTGTCGTCCGCGAGGCCGTGGATGATGAGGATCCCGGGTTCGCCGCCGGGCTCGACATCCGCGGCATGTGCCAGCCCGGTCGAGTCGATCACGCCGGCCGCTGCGTACGTGCCGGGCGCGTGGTCCGGGTGGCCCAGGTAGCGCTCGGTGTAGCACGTGTCGTACAGGCGCCAGTCGGTGACGGGGGCTCCGACGATCGCGGCTCGGATCCGGTCCGGTCGTCGGATGGCGGCGAGCGCGGCCAGGTAGCCGCCGAAGGACCACCCCCGGATGGCGACCCGGTCAAGGTCGAGGCGCGGCTCGTCCTCCGCCAGCGCATCGAGGGCATCGAACTGGTCGTCGAGGACGCTGCCCGCCAGGTCGTCGAGGATCGCGCGGTCCCAGGCCGGACCGCGTCCCGGCGTGCCGCGGCCATCCACGACGACGACCGCAAAGCCCTGGTCGGCCAGCCACTGCGGCGTCAACCAGGCGTCCCGCGACTGGACGACGCGGGCATGCCCGGGTCCGCCGTACGGGTCGAGCAGCACCGGCAGCGACGCAGTGTCGGCATGCGGACTGGCCGGCCCCGGCAGCAGCAGGCCGGTGGCGAGCGCACGTTCGCCGCGACGCGACAGCGCCACCTTCGGGCTGATCAACGGCGTCTGGGCCACCGATGGGATCTGGAGGCTGCGGTCCAGACGTTGGACGGTGAGCGACGGGGGTCCCTGCAGCTCGGCCCGGGAGATGACCAGGACGTCGCCCCGCAACCGGCCGCCGTGGACTCCGGGATCCGTGGTGAGCCGCTCGAACTCACCGTCCTGCCACGTCCACAGTGCGTCCGACGTGGGTTCGTGGACGTCCTGGGCGACCAACAGAACACGGTCGTCGTCCACGTCCGCGATGCCGGCGACGTTGATGCCGTTGGTCACGGGTGCACCGTCGACGAGCAGCCGGTACTCCCCGTCGACGGCCCCGACGAGCACGCTGCGTCCATCGTCGAGTCGAGCCGGGGTGCCCGCGACCAGGTCGACCCACGCGTCGTCGACGATCTCGTGTTCGAGGCTCGTCGCACCGGTCTCCGGGTCGACGCGCAACAGTCGTGCCCGGCGCTGGTCACGGGACAACACGAGGATGGCCAGGGCCTGCTCGGTCCAGTCCACCGCGGCGAGGTACTCGAAGGCCTCGCGGTCCCACTCGACCTGGACGCGGCCACCATCGAGATCCACGATGAACAGCCGGACCTCGGCGTTGGTCGTCCCGGCGGCCGGGTAGCGGTGTGGCGTTGACGAGTGGTCCGGGTGCGCGGGGTCCCCGATGTGCCACAGCTGGACGCGGGACTCGTCGACCCGAGCGACCGCGAGTCGATCCGACGTCGGTGCCCACCAGAAACCGCGCTGGCGCCCCATCTCCTCGGCAGCGACGAACTCGGCCAACCCCCACGTGACCCCTTCCTCGAACACCAGCCGCGTCGTTCCGGCGCCCGTGCGCGTCAGCCACAGCGCGCCATCGGCGACATGCGCGATGTGCGACTCGTCCGGGCTCGGGCGCGGATCGAAGACACCTGGTGGGGCCTGCTGCGCCTCGACCAGGCCATCGCGGACATCCACCGTGAACAGGGCACCGCCCAGCGAGAAGGCTGCCAGGTCGCCTGCCCGGTCGGTCGCGTAGCTGGTGATGCCAGCGCCGCCCTCGCGCAGCCGCTCCCGACGGCGTCGCTCGGCGGCGGGCAGGTCATCCGGCAGCGCGAGTGCGCCGACGTCGACGAGCCGGGTCTCGTCTGCGGTGACCAGGTCCAGGCGCCACAGGTGGTGGACCGGGTCGTCGCCCGCAGCCGACCGCAGGTAGAGGACGGCGCTGCCGTCCTCGGTGATGGTGACGTTGCGCGGCCGCCCGAGCGTGAAGCGCTGGGTGACGGCCTGTTGCCGGGGATAGCTCAGGAGGACCGCTCCGGCCCGGAGCGCTCGGAGGGCCGTTCCCCGTCGTTCGGCCGCTCGGCAAACGCCTCCAGGAACGAGGCTGCGGCCAGGGCGAGGCTGCGGGCGGCGTCCGCAAGGTGTTCGGCGACCTCAGGGCCCGACCGATCGGAGGCCCTCATGAGCATGCAGACCGGGCAGTTGCGACAGGCCTCGTCGTCGACGTTCGGGCCGTGGTGGTGCTCGTCGGTCCGGTCCTCGGCGACGGTGGACAGCCGTCGCACGACGTTGACGGCGAGCTCACCGAGCAGCCGCACCCAGTCGGGTTCCTCGGCGACGTCAGCAGACCGGGCCGAACGATGGGCACGGAACGGATCCTGGTGCTCGTCGAGCCCGGCGACCGCCTCGTCGCTCGCCCACCACGGGATCGCGGCACTCATGCGTCCTGCCCAATCGCCTGGCGGACCTCGGCCTGGAGCATGTCCTTGAGGGCCCACAGGCCACGGCGGGCCGACCTGCGGAACCTCGCAAGCACCCGCAGCGGACGCCGGGCTGCCGAATCCGCCTGGAGGATCACGTGCACGACCGTGCCGCCGTGCCCCTCCTCGAGCCAGAACTCCAGCGTCCCCTCGAGATCGCCAGTGAGCGCCAGCCGGAAACCCTGGTCGTGGCGCCACGTGCCCGGGATCGCCTGGCACCGGGGCCCGCGACGCCCGAAGGCGACCTGCCAGGCTTCCTCGCCGCCCGGAATCGCGCTCGTTCGGACGGCCGGCCACCAGCTGGACCACGCACCGATGTCGGTCAGGCGGCGATACACCAGGCCGACAGGGGCCCGGACAAAGCCGTCGTCGTCAACGTGCAGGTGCATGCGGCGATCCTACGCCCACCCGCTGCCGGCTCCGGCGCCCGCCAGGGCCGGGCGGCCGGGGCCCAGCACGCGAGGCAGGGATTTGCCACACTGGCCTCGAAGAGGATGGGACCGAACCACAGGGAATGCACCCGATGGGCTCCTTGACGTCGTCGCTTGCCGGCCGCGAGCGCAGCATTGGCGTGTTGGCCGTGGTGCTGCTGCTGCTCGCGATGCTCCTGGTGGCCGTCAGGACCCTTGACGACAACACCCTGGTCGTCGAGGCACCGGACGAGCTGACGATCGAACCGGTCGAGAGCGAAACGTCGCCACCGCCGGAGCCGAGCCCGACCCCGTCGCTTGCACCTGTTGGCACGGGCGGGCTCGTGCTCAATGACGCCAGCGAGGCCGACAACTCGCCGCCGCCGACACGGACCGTCGCCGCAGGATCCACGAGCTGGTTCGCGGGGCGTTTTCCGGCCCATGCTGCTGCCAACGAGTCGGCCAGGGATCCGTCCACGAGCCGGTGGGCGCTGCTCATCGGCGTCAACGAGCACACTGGCCGGACCCGCGACAACGTCGGGTCACGCCAGGACGCCGAGGACCTGGCGGACCACCTGTCCTCGAACGGGTGGCGCGACGACCACGTCCTGCTGCTCACGGATGCCACGGCGACTCGCCGGCACATCCTCGAGGGGCTGGCCTGGCTGGCTCGCAAGACGAGCGACGACTCGATCGTGGTCATCCACTACAGCGGCCATGTCAAGCAGTGGTACGGGTGGGACGTCGACGGCGATGGGGAGTCGACCGACGAGGCGCTGTGGCCCTCGGACAACCAGTTCATCGTCGACAGCGACTTCAGCGAGCGAGTTGCCCGCGTCCGTGCGTCACGGTTGTGGGTGGACATCGGCGGGTGCGAAGCGGCCGGCTTCGCGGACAGCCCCATGATTCGCTCGCGGGCCGTCTACACGTTCAGCAGCGAGGAGGACGAGAAGTCCTACGAGGACCCATCCGCGGCCAATTCCATCTGGGGCTGGTACCTGGTCGATCGTGGGCTGCTCCAGGGCCATGCGGACCGCGACAACAACGGCCGGGTGAGCGTGGAGGAAGCGTTCGACTACGCGGGCCCCCGGGCGACTGCCCGGACATCGAGCCAGGAGCGCGGACCGCAGACTCCCGTGATCATCGACAACCTGCCCGGTGACTTCATCTTCGAGATCCCGCCGCCTCCCCCGCCGCCGCAGCCCGACCCACCCGGCGATCATCCAACGGACGGCGGGATCATCGCGCCTCCGCCCGACGACGACGAGGACGACGGCGGATGCTTCCTGGTGGTCTTCTGTTAGGAGCCCGTCGCCCGCGCCACGAAGGCGACCAGGGCGTCATGGAGATCGTCGGCGTCATGGTCGAGCGTGGCCACGTGATAGGACCGCTCGCACACGAAGGTCGTCACGTCCCGCTCCTCGAGCTGCTCGACCAGCCACTGTGAGTTCTTGGGCGGCACGGTGTGATCCTGCGGGCTCCAGGCCACCAAGACCGGCATCGTCAGCCGATCGAGGCGAGATCGGATCGCGGGCAGAGCGCGGTTGAGCGACAGTCCTGACGCGGCAGGCACCAGCGCATAGGCGTGCTCATCTGCGCCCTCCATCGCGATGTCTCCCGTGGGCAGGTCGGCGAGGTCACGGGGGACCACGGGAACGACCCAGCGCAGCAACGGTGCCGCCCTGGCCAGCAGCCCGTCCCGCGGGAGGATTGGTGTGTTGATGGCCGCCACGCCGGCGATCTCGTCAGGTCGGCGCGTTGCCACGTCGAGGCACAGTGCGCCACCCATGGACAGGCCGATGAGGACGACCTGGTCGCAACGCCCGACGAGATCGTCCACCACGCCGTTGACGGTGCCCAGCCAGTCCTCCCAGCGAGTCATCGCCAGGTCTCGCCACGACGTCCCGTGGCCGGGCAGCCGGGGAACCTCGACCGTCCACCCCTCCGCGTGGAGGCGCTCGCCGGTGGGTCGCACCGAGATCGGGTTGCCGGTGAAACCATGGACGACCGCGATGCCGACACGAGCCCGGTCGCCGGTTCCGGTCGCAGACCACCCCTCAGCCCCTTCCATCACGCTCGCCATTCCCATCAAGCCTCCAAGCACCTCGCGGCGACGCTACCCGCGGCGTCCCGACTCCCCGGGGCGGCCCACGGCGAGTTCTACGCTGACCGGCGTCCGAGAAGGCAGCACCGTGACCCGGCCAGCGCGCGTCCTGATGGTCACCAACGACTTCCCACCGCAGGTCGGCGGCATCCAGCAGTGGGCGGACAACTTGTTGGGTCGCCTGCCTGACGCGCTGGTGTACGCGGGCGATCACCCTGACGCCGCGCGTTTCGACCGGGTCGCCCGCTATCCCGTGTTGCGCGGACCGCGGCGCTTCATGCTGCCGACCTCGGAGATCGAACGAGATCTCGACCAGGTGATCCGGGCGGAGCGACCGGACGTGCTGTTCTTCGCTGCACCGTGGCCGTTGCCGCTGCTCGGGCCCCGCTTCGACCTGCCCTTCACCATCTGCACCCATGGTGCCGAAGCCGTCGTGCCTGCCCGCCTGCGCGGCGGTCGAGCCGCGCTGCGCACGTTCCTGGGCCGCGCGGACCTGCTTTTTGCCGTCAGCGAGTACACGGCCCGGTGGGTGCGGACCACCGTCGGCAGCGAGGGCCCGCCGATCCGGCTGCTTCGCAACAGCGTCGACCTTGCCGCGTTCCATCCGTCGGTCGACGGTTCGGCGATCCGGGCACGCCACGGCCTTGGCGATGAACCGGTCATCGCCTGCGTGGGACGCCTGGTGCCCCGCAAGGGCCAGGACATGCTCGTCAAGGCGATGCCAGCGATCCGGGCGCTGCACCCAACCGCCCACCTGCTGATCGTCGGCGACGGTCCCATGCGGGCCGACCTGGTGAAGCTCGCGCGGGAGCTGCCCCACGGTGCCGTCATCTTCACGGGGCGGATCCCGACCGAAGAGCTCCCGGCGCACCACGCAGCGGCGGACGTCTTCGCGCACCCCAACCGGACACGACGGCTTGGCCTGGAGGAAGAGGGCTTCGGCCTGGTCTTTCTCGAGGCCGCAGGGTGTGCCCGGCCGGTCGTCGCCGGTGACTCCGGGGGAACGCCGGAGGCCATCGTCCCGGGTGAGACCGGGCTGCTCGTCGACGGCGGTGACCTGTCCGCCGTCGTTGCCGCCATCGATGAGCTGTTGTCCGACCCGGGCCGGGCACGAACCATGGGCAAGGCGGGCCGCGTCTTCGTCGAAGAGCACTTCGACCCCGACCGGATCGCGAACCGCCTTCAGGACGACCTGGATGGCGTGGTCGCCGGTCACCTACCCGTGACGGAGTGGTGACTGCCCCGAACGAGAACGGCCGGCGGTGCGCTGGGTCGTGGGTGCAGGCAGGGGCCGCTCCGCCCACAGCTCCTGGGCTCCGGCCGTGGCGACGTTGACCGTGACCGCCGCCATCTCGCGCTCGCGGGTGATGAGGTTGACGTCACGGGCCGCCGTGTCGAGCTGATCCAGGAGGTCGTCGACCTCGACCTCGAACGCCTGCGTGGCCTCGTTGCTGGAACGGAAGAACCATCGACGCTCGACGAACGAGACGACCAGGTCATGCACGACGACCAGGTCATCCCAGTGGTGCTCGATTGCCTGCGAGAGCCGATCCGCCGCCTCGGCGTAGGCACGGACTGCCGCCAGCACCTCGTCCTCGGCGTCGAGGTACAGGCGTTCCCATTCGCTCGTCCGCTGGTTGCGGACGCGAACGAGGACCAGTCGCGCGTCGTCGACGGCCGTGGCAACGTCGCGCAGCGCGGCACGAACGGGTGGGCTGCCTTCCTCGGGCCAGTCGGCCGCAATCGCCTCCCAGTCCTCGATGCCCTGGTCGATCGCGGCAGGATCGCGCATCTTGACCACCGTCGCCTCGAGGCTGCGCACCGACGTGACGAGCCGACTGAGCAGGTCGTCGGCGGTCAACTGGGCTTCGGCCACGATGGCGACGGAATCGCGCAGGCGCGCCATGCGCACCGCGCTGTCCTCGACGACGTTCGACGAGGGCCCGTTCGAGCAACCCGCCGCCGTCGCCAGGAGCGCCACCAGCACCCCGAGGAGGAACCGCTGGATCATGCGCGCTGCTTGCGGCGAACGAAGCCCAACTCGTTGCCGTCGTCGTTGGCTGCCTCGAGCGTCCCAGCCGCGGGGTCGTAGAGCCAGGACGCCTTGGTCCGCCGCCGCCGATGGGCAAACGAGGCCGACACGCGCCAGCGGCCGTCCTTGCGGCGGACTGCTTCCCACGTCACGTCGTCGGTTCCCACGCCCCTGTTGCGGAGGTTGCGGTCCACGGCAACACCCATCGCCTCGCGCGAACGTCCGAGCCGTGCCCGCTCGAGGCGAAGGCGTCGGGCCGCCCGGAGGATCTGCTCGCGCTCGGCCTCGATCGGTCCGAGCCAGTTGTCGACCCACTCGACGGTGGTGCCTGCCGCCTTGGCCACGGAGCGCACGGACCTGCCTGCTCTGAGCAGTGCCTGGATCTCCAGGGGCGAGAGCGTGGGCCCTTCGCCCGTGCGCGCGTCGAGGCCCGGCCGCGCCGCGCGTGCACGAATTTCGGCGGCCGGGTCAGCCTCCGGCTCGTCGGCCGCGACGACGTGGGTGCTGGTCTCGTCGAGGAACGCCAGGTCGTCAAGGTCCTCGAGATCCTCGCCGGATCCAGCAGCGTCCTCGGATGCGTCCTCGGAAGCGTCGTCGGTTTCCGCATCCGGTTCCGTGTCGAAGGAATCACCTGCGACGGTGTCGTCTTCGTCGTCGCCGAGCCAGGCACCCGGCGCCGGGTCCTCGTCCATCGGCTCCTCGGCCCACTCGACCTCCTCCCACTCGCCCTCGTCCTCCCAGCCGTCCTCCCACTCGTACTCGGTGTCGTCGCCGACCTGGAGCCCCTCCTCGCGGCGGCCGTCGCGGATGGTGTCGATGGTCGCGAACAGGTCTGGGTCGATGAGCAGCCGGTAGCGACCTTCGCCCGACCCGCCATCGAGGTCGAAGACAAGGTGCCTGAGATCCGCCGTGTAGCCGACGAGCTGGAGATCGATCACGATCGTCGAACACTACCAACGCAGGATTGGTGCCCGGCCGGCCTGCCGGTCACTGGATCGCCCACACGAACGGGCGGGTGTTGAGCAGGTCGGGCTGCCACTCCTGGAGCCGTCGGCGCAGCTCGGCGTCATCAGTGACGACCACGACCGGCTCGTCGTCGGGCAGGGCCGCCACGCGGAAGACGAGGTCGTCGTCGGCCGTGGTCCCCTCAGGCGTGAAGACCTGGGTCACGCCCCGCGCCCGTGCCTGGTCGCCCTCACCCTGCCCGTCCCAGACAACCGTCACGTGCAGCCCGTACCGGGTGGCGGCGGTCTCGAGGGCGAGTCGGAGCCGCTGCCGCTGCTGGTCGATCGGCAACCCGGCCCAGTTGGTCATCGTCACGTTCCAGCCGTCGACGAACACCTGGCTCGCCGACCGCAACAGGGCGGTCGCGCCCTCCGTCGTGTCCAGTCGCATGCCTGCTGGCAGCCGGGAGGGTCGACCGGGTCGGACATCGCTGCCTGCCTCGGCGGCCGCCGGCTGTTCGCCGCGTGCCCGGCGATCCTGCGCGGCCTCGCGGCTGCGTTCGGCAGCCCTTCGAGCCTGGGCAATGGAGTCCAGCTCGCGTCGCGTCTCGGTCAGCTTGCCTTCGAGA
>Ga0302046_10005793_pt1 | contig 10847 bp, 5 predicted proteins | sample RVTome_11_FD_200261 | JGI IMG/M metagenome (GOLD analysis project Ga0302046, IMG submission 200261) | Soil microbial communities from uranium-contaminated site in the Upper Colorado River Basin, Wyoming, United States - RVT147D111 (version 2) ... | reverse complement strand
TTCCCGAGCCCCCGGGCCCATTCGGTCCGCCTCTCCATGGACACCTTCCGTCAACTCGACTTCCTGGACCTCGACGACCAGTTCTCCGAGGAGGAGCTCATGGTGCGCGACACCGTGAGGAGCTGGGTCTCCGAGCGGTTCGTGCCCGTGATCATGGAGCACTGGGAAGCGGGCACCTTCCCCATGGAATTGACTCCCGAGCTCGCGGAGTTGGGCGTGTTCGGTCCGTCGATCCCCGAGGAGTACGGCGGCGCCGGCCTGAACTCCGTCGCCTACGGCCTGATCTGTCAGGAGCTCGAGCGCGGCGACTCCGGGCTTCGCTCCTTCGTGTCGGTGCAGGGCTCGCTCGTCATGTACCCGATCTTCGCCTACGGCTCCGAGGAGCAGAAGCGCGAGTGGCTGCCCCGGCTCGCCTCGGGCCAGGCGATCGGGTGCTTCGGCCTGACCGAGCCCGACTTCGGCTCGAACCCGGCCGGCATGCTCACCACCGCCAAGAAGAAGGGCGGCGACTGGATCCTCGACGGGCGCAAGATGTGGATCACGAACGGCACGATCGCCGACGTCGCGGTCGTGTGGGCCCGGACCGAGGACGGGATCCGCGGTTTCCTCGTGCCCTGCGATGCCAAGGGTTTCAGCGCCCCGGAGCAGAAGCACAAGTGGAGCCTGCGGGCATCGATCACCTCGGAGCTCGTGCTCGAGGACGTGCGCGTTCCCGCGAGCGCGATCCTGCCCGGTGCCAAGGGGCTCAAGGGACCGCTGGGTTGCCTGACCCAGGCCCGCTACGGGATCTGCTGGGGCGCGGTCGGCGCGGCGTTGGCTTGCTTCCACGAGGCGCTCGAGTATTCGAAGGAGCGGATCGTGTTCGACAAGCCGCTGGCCGGCTTCCAGATCCCGCAGAAGAAGCTGGCGGACGTCGCCACCGACATCTCGCTCGGGCAACTCCTCTCCCTGCGCGTGGGCCGCCTCAAGGACGCGGGGAAGCTCGGTCCCGCGCACATCAACATGGCCAAGCGCAACAACTGCGACATGTCCCTGCGCGCCGCGCGGACGCTGCGCGACATGCTCGGCGCCAACGGGATCACGCTCGAGTACCACACGGGTCGCCACATGTGCAACATGGAGTCGGTGTGCACCTACGAGGGCACGCACGACATCCACACGCTCGCCATCGGCCAGGAGCTGACGGGCTTGGCTGCGTTCCGTTGATCATGTCCAAGCCCAGGCAGCGTTACGTCGTCGCAGACCTCGGCTTCGGCTTCGCCGTCCACGACACGCAGGCGAAGCAGGAGTACGCCTTCCGCGCCGGGAGGGAGAAGGACCACGCCTCCTCCAACCAGCTCAACACGCGGCGCGTCGAGATCTTTCCGACGGTGGAAGAGGCGATCCGCTGCGCACGCGAGCTGAGCCGCGGGGAAGACTGAGCGGCTGTGAAGAGGACCTGCGCGACTTCCAGCACCCCCCGGCTCCGCCCTGGCGGCGTTGCGCCTCCTCCGCGTCGAGCCGCCGGCTCAGTCGCGCACGCGGCGCAGCTTCGACACGCGCCCGAAGGCGAGCCAGTCCGTCACGTACAGGTCGCCCCTCGAGTCCCAGGCCGCGCAGTGCGGTGACACGAACTCGCCGGGCTTGCACTCCCCGGCCGGAACGTCGTTGCGCGCGCGCTTCGCCGGGTCGGGATTGTCGCCGAGCTGCGTCAGGAGCTCGTCCTTCGCGTTCAATACGGTGACCCGGCCGGCGAGGTCGGCGACGATCAGGTCGCCGCTCTTGTCCTTGGCGGCCTGGACGTGACACGGACGCCGCAGCATCCCGCTGACCGTCCGCAGCGCCGCGCCGTCGAGGCCGAAGGCTTGCAGCCGGCCGTTCTCGCGGTCGGCGACGAGCAGCTCCGCCGCGCCCGCGCGCGCGTCGAGCCACAGGCCGTGCGGCGTCTGCAGCATGCCCAGACCGCGTCCTCGTCCGCCGAAGGAGCTCACGTAGGTCCCGTCGGTGCGGAAGCGGTGGATCCAGGAGGAGCCGTAGCCGTCCGCCACGTAGAGGTCCCCGTCGGGACCGACGACGACGCTGGTCGGCCGGTACTGCTCCGCGCTCTCGTAGATCCCCGCCTCCTCGGGCCAGTCGATCGTCTGCAGGATCTCGCCCTCCAGTGTGGCCTTGTAGACCGCGTGCTTGCCGATGTGGGCCAGCCAGAGCACCTCCTCGCCGTCCTCCTCGGCGATGCACATCCCGTGCAGCCCGCCAGCGAGCTCGGCGCCCCAGGTCGAGAGGACGTTGCCGGCCGGGTCGTAGACGACGACGGCGTTCTCGGTGTCGGTGTTCAGGTACACGCGGTCCCGGGAGTCGACCACCACGCAGCCGTGCGTGTTCCCCAGCCCTTTTCCGTCCGCAAGCGCTCCCCAGCCGTCGACCCACTCGTAGAGGTGGTCGCCCTGGCCGAGGCGCAGCGGTTCCGCCGCCTCCTGGAACGCCGAGAGGGTCCCGAGGACGAGCAGCACGGGGAAGGCGATGCACCGCGAAAAGGCACGAGCGCGCGACATGATGGCTCCTTGGGGAAGACCGACGGGCGAGAGTGTACGTTCTCGGCCGATGTCCGGTCGCCGTTCCACGCTGCTCGCGCTCGCGATCCTCGCTACCGGCTGCGGCGACCCGTCGCCGGACGCGGCGACGCGCGTCGTCCTCGTCACCGTGGACACCTGGCGTCTCGACGGCTTCACGCCGGAGCTCATGCCCCGCACCGCGGCCTTCGCGCAGCGCGGGCTGGTGTTCGACCAGCACTACGCGGCGAGCTCGGTCACCCAGCCGACCCACGCCAGCCTGTTCACCGGCAGCGCGCCCTGGGTCCACGGGGTGACGCGCAATGGAGAGGTCCTGAACGAGGGAGTCACGACGCTCGCCGAGCACCTATCCCGCCAGGGTTTCTCGACGCACGGGATCGTCGCGTCCTTCCCCCTGAGTCGGCGCTTCGGCTTCGCGCAGGGCTTCGACGAGTACGAGGACGACTTCGACGAGCTCTACGTGCAGGTGTGGGAGGGGGAGGAGACCGATGGCGGTCGCTTCTTCTCCCTCGCCGAGTCGGTCACCGAGCGCGCCCTCGGTGCGCTCGATCGCGCCCGGGGAGAGCGGCAGTTCTTTTGGTTCCACTACTTCGACCCGCACGACCCCTACGGCGACGCGGGGGGCGGCGACGCGGCGGGGCACGCCTACCCGATCCAGGAGCTCCTGCGCCTCGCCGGCGAGGGCAGCCCTGAGATCGGTCGCGAGCTCGAGCGCGCGCGTGGGCGGTACGCCGAGGACCTGCGCGCGCTCGATCGTTCGCTGGGCAGGCTGTTCGATCGTCTCGCCGCCGACGAGGCCGACTTCGCGACGCACGTCCTTGTGACCGCGGACCACGGCGAGAGCTTCGGCGAGCTGGGAGCGCTGGGACACGGCAAGCGCTTGACGCGCGAGCAAGTGCAGGTGCCGCTGGTCCTGGTCTCGCCTCGGGTCTCGCCGGGCCGGCGCGGCGAGCTGGGAGGCTCGGCCGACGTCGCGCGCACCCTGCTGGGCGCGGCCGGGCTGCCGGCGGGCGAGCTCGGCGGTCGCGATCTCCTGCTCGAGGGCGGCTCTCCGTCGGTGTTCGGGATGCGCCGGACCTTCGCGGTGGAGGAGCCCAGGCCGGAGCTGCTCGCCGACGGCAGGCGCCGGCCGCTTCCCGCGCAGTGGTTCTACGTCGTCCAGGCGGGCGAGCTCTTCAGCGGCAACGGGGACCAGGTGCTGCGCGAGGACGACCTCGCGCGGCCGGTAGAGGGCGTGCGCGCCGAGGAGCTCGCGCGCGCCTTCGGAGGTCTCGCCGAACTCGCCCGCGCCGTCTCCTCGACGGAGCTGCTCGATCCCGACACCCAGGCCGCCCTGCGGGCCCTGGGCTACGGGCACTAGAGGGCCGCGGTCCTTCGCCCGGGACTCGGATCCGGATTCCTCACCTTGGTCGTGATTCCGCTCTCGCGAGGCCGTTGTATAACGGTTCCATACCAACTCGCTTTGTCCGTCGGGCCCCTCTCGTTCACCCTCGCCCGGCCGGATGCGAGTTCCATCGAACCCGGAGTCCACCATGATCCGCACCCTGCGCCAGTCGCTCGGGCAGCGCCCGAGCTGCGTCCTCTCCCTGTCCCTCGTCCTCGCGCTACCTCTCTCGGCCCAGACCGACGTCGAGGTCAGCGGCGAGCCCGTCCCCGGCGCCACCGCGGCCGCCGGCAACAACGAGGTGGAGGGCGACCTGAACTGCTTCGAGATCTGGTTCCCCGCCACCGACCTGCGCGCGATCGTGCAGAACTACCCGGCGATGGGGCCGGCCTTCGCGCACGAGATGCGGACCCTGGCCAAGTACCTCTTCCGCGAGGCCGTACTGCGCGGCGATTCCTCGCTCGCGACGCAGCGACGGTCCGGCCTCCTGCGCGGCATCGAGTTCGATTGGTTCTTCCCGGAGGCGCAAGCGGGAGCCGTCCCGCTCCACCTTCCGGATCCGGTCGAAGTGTACTTGACCGCGGATGGGTCGCGCAGCCACCTCGCCACGATCTACGGCTACGACGGAAGCGGCTACGCGGCGAAGAAGGCGATGGTCGAGGCGATGGTCGGGCACCCCATGGAGACCTTCGTCGTCTTCGAGGGCGACGTCCTGTCGATCCCCGCCGGCGGCGAGCCCCTGGCGCTGCGCGGCGACGGGAACGAGCTCCACGGACCGCTCCGCTCCGCGCCCGGCGCGCGCTTCACGGGCACGCGCAACGCCGTTCACGACTCGCTCTCGACCCTGGGAGCCGTCCAACTCGGCGAGGGCAACCGGGTCGGCGTCCTGCTCCCGGACGTAGCTGCTCCGGAGCCCGGCGTGCCCGCCTCGGCGGCGATCGCCCGGCGCTGGGCGCAGAGGCACGGGACCTACTATCCCGGAGACGCGGTCCTCACCGCCGAGGACCGCGTTCCCGCCGGGCTCGTCTTCGCGGAGGGGTCGATCACGCTCGCGGGGGACGGGCTCTCCGGTCGCTGGACCCTCGTGTCCGCCACGGGCGACGTCGTCCTCGCCTCCGACGATCTGCGGCTCACGCCCTGGATCGGGGAGACGCTCGCAATCGCCTACGCCGGCGACGTCGCCGTGCGCTGCGACCGCGGACGCGTCGTGGGAGCGATCCATGCCCCGGACGGACGGTTGGAACTCGCCGGAGCGAAGAATAGGCTCGTCGGCACCTTCGTCGGAGCCGGCGTGACGGTCACGGGATCTCTCAACGTCCTCGGCGACGGAACGGAGGCTCTGAAGCCCTAGCTCCTAGCACTCCATGCCCAAACTCCGCACGCGGACCGACCCTGGAACTGGACCGCGGGCGGGGGGACGCTTCGAGCCCCTGCGGCTGCTCGGCACCGGTTCGCTCGCGCGCGTGGAGCTCGTGCGCGAGCGGAAGACCGGCGCCTCGTTCACGCGCAAGTCCCTGGACGCGCGCGACGAGGAGCGGCTCGGCGTGCTCGAGCGCGAGTTTCGGCTGCGTGCTCGGCTGGCGCACCCGCAGGTCCCGTCGCCGCACGCGCTCGGCCACGAGGTCGACGAGTCCGGCGAGGCACGCGCCTACCTCCTCACGGAGTACGTGGAGGGCGTCGATCTCGCTGAGGCGTTGCGCCTGCTCGGGGCCGAATCCACGGGTTTGCTGCTGACCCAAGCCCTGTCCGCGCTGTCCTGGCTGCACCAGTGCGGCGTGGTGCACGGCGACCTGAAGCCCGCGAACCTGTGCGTCGCCGTGCGCAGCGAGCGACCGCTCCTCCGGCTGCTCGACTTCGGCGCAGCCCTCGACCGGAACGCCGGCGAGGTCGAGTGGATCGGCGGTACTCCGGCCTATCTCGCGCCCGGCCTGCGGGCGGGGACGCCGCCCGGCCCGTGGTCCGACCTATTCGCTCTGGGGAAGAGCTTCCTCGACGCGTCCGAGGCGACGGGCACTCCGTTGGACGGCGAGCTCGAGCAAGTCCTCCGGCGGATGACCCGATCGGACCCGGACCTGGCCTACGGGAGCGCCGACGCGGTCCTGGCCGAGCTCGAGTCGCGCCTCCCCGATCTCGCGCGCCGCGTCGAGCGCGACGGCCTGCCGGTGCCGCGCGAGGGGCCGATGGTGGGCCGGGAGACGGAGCGGGCGCGGCTCGCGACCAAGCGAGACGGGCTGGGCGCCGGGATGCTTCACCGCAACTTGGTGCTCGTCACCGGTCCCTCCGGAGCGGGCAAGTCGCGCCTCCTGCGCGAGTTCGGCCTCGAGTCGGTGCTCTCGGGTTGCGAGTCGTTCGCGCTGCGTTGCACGCCGCGCGCGGGTCCGCTCGAGCCGATCCTCGAGCTCTTCGCACGACTCTTCCCGGACGAGCATCCCGCGCGCGAGCGCCTGGCACGAGCGCTCGCGCCGGCCTCCAGCGCAACGGAACCGGAGGGCGAGGGTCTCTCGCAGCGCACCCTGCGCGATCTCGCGCGCGCTCTGCGCGACGAGGCGATTCGCCGCCCGCTGCTGGTCCTGATCGACGACCTCGGGGAGGCGGATGAACCCACGATCGACTTCCTGCGGCTCTTCGCGCGCATCGAGGCACCCCACGGCCCGCTGATCCTCGCCGCCCGCACGGAGCTCGGAGCCGAGGACCACCCTTCGATCGCGGCTCTGATCGCGGATCGCGTCGGGGTCGAACTCCTCGCGCTCGCAGCCCTGCCGCGAGCGGAGACCGAGGAACTCGTCGCGACCGCTCTCCCGGCCCGGCTCGTTCCGCCGGGGCTTGTCGCCGAGGCGGCGCAGCTCGCGGGCGGCAATCCGGGCGCGGCGCTCGAGTTTGCGCTGGCGTCGGTCGAGGGCGCCGGGACCGGGACGCGCTCCGCGCTACTCGAACGGCGGCTGTCCCGCCGGAGCGAAGCCGAGCAGCGCCTGCTGCGGACGCTCGCGCTGCTGCACCGACCCGCGCCGCTCGCCCTCCTGGCGGAGGTCGCCGGGGAGCCGGGTGATGTCCTCGAGGAACGGTTGGAGTCCCTGCGGGCGGGACAGCTCGTCGTACGCGAGCTCACGCCCGCCGGAGTCCGGCACCGCGTCTCCTCGCGCGCGCTCGAGGAGCTCCTGTGCGCCGGCATGGACGACGAGGAGCGACGGGAGCTCCACTCGCGCGCTCTCGCGGCCTGGAGCGCCTGGCCGGTCAGCCTCGAGCGTCCGGCGGACATGCTCGCGCGGCACGCGATCGGCGCCGGCGAGCTCGAGCGTGGGTTCCGACTGGGGCGCGTCGCCGTGCGGCGGACGCTGGAACGCGGCAGCCTGCGGGCTGCGGAGGCGACCATCCGCGAGCTGCTCCCGCTGCTCGCCGGGAACGAACCGCGGCGCGAGTTGCGCGCGGAGCTGCTTGCCCACCTGGGGGAGCTGTGCTTGCTCACGGGACGCCCGGGCGAGGCGAGCGCCCGCGCGACGGAGCTCGGAGACCCCGGCGATCCCGCGACGCCCATGTCCGAGGAGCTTCGCGTCCGGCTGCTGAGCGTCCTCGGGGCGGCGGCCGAGGCGCAGGGAGCGCTGGAGCGGGCCGAGGAGATCCTCGCGCTCGCTCTCGCGCCGGCGGGTGGCCTCCAGGATCTCGCCGTGAGGCGCCGACTGGCCGAACGTCTGGGCGCGGTGCGCTACAGGCGCGGCGACTACGCAGGCGCGCGCCGGGTCTGGGAGGAGGGCGCTGCGCTCGTCGGAGCGGGGGACGACGGGCCCGGGACGGCCGAGCTGTACAACGACCTCGGAGTGCTCGACCTGGACGAAGGCGCGCACGACTCGGCCTTCGAGCGGCACACGGCGGCGCTCGACCTGCGCCGCCGTCGGGGCGACCTCGAGGGCGAGTCACGCTCGCTCTCGAACCTGGCCCTCGTCGCGCACGCTCGCGGCGACCTCGCCGGCGCCATCGACCTGCACGAGGAGAGCCTGCGCATCAAGCGGCTGCTCGGGACCCTACCGACGCTCGCTCGGACGCTGCGGAACCTGGGAGTGCTCTACCGACACCGAGGCGAGTACGCGCGCGCGATCGAGTGCCTCGAGGAGTCGATCGCGATGCGCTGCTCGGCGGCGGAGCCGCTGGGGGAGGCGTCGACGCGTCGCGTGCTCGCGCTGCTGTTCCACCGCAAGGGCGACGTGGCCGCGGCCGCGCGCGAATTGCGCGCCGCGCGCGAGGCCTTCGACCGCCTGGGCGCGGGTGGAGTCGAGGCGGCGAGCTTGTGCGAGGTGGAGGGGCGCATGGCGCTGGACCTCGGAGACGCCCGCCGAGCCCTCGAGCGGGCCGAGGCCGGCCTGCTCGAGCTCGGATCGGCCGACCACTGCTCGGCGCGGGCCGTGTTGCTCGTCCTGCGCGGAGAGGCAATGCTCGCCGTGGCGCGGCGCGCGGAGGGACTCGCGGACCTGGAGCAATCGCTCGAGATCGCGCGGCGGAGCGGCGATCCCTGGCAGGTCGCTTGGTCCGGGCTCGCCCTCGCCCGAGCCCTTCCGGCGGGCGCCGCGACGCACCCACGCGCGCGCCGGGAGCTGGACGAGGTCGTGGCGACCGCGCGGCGGCTCGAGGCTCCCGAGCTCCTGGGCGAAGCGCTGCTCGCGTTGCACGACCACGCGCGGCGTGCCGGCCGCGAGGAGGAAGCGGTTGCCGCGCTGCTCGAGGCGGAGCACCTCGCCGCGCGGCTCTCGCTCCCCGGGCTCGAGCTGCGCGCGGCCCGCCGGCTGGGCGAGCAGGCCGAACGCAGCGGCCTGCTGCATCGCGCCATCCACTGGTGGAGGCGCGGTGTCGGCCTCCTGCGCGAGGACCTGGAAGCGCGCGAGCCTTCCGCCGTGCCTGGCATGCTCGCGCTCGACGAGCACCGCCTGCTGCTCGACCACCTGGAGCGCGTTCTCCCGAACCCGAGCGGCGGCACCGCGACGACCGCCCCCGAGCGGCTCTCACTGCTGATCGCCGCCGCCGACGACTTGGCCCGTCTACCCGACCTGCTCGCCGGGCCGGAGGGCTCCGGCCTGCTGCGGCCGGAACTCCTGAGACGGCTGCTCGAGATCAGTCGAGCGGTGAACTCCCTGCACCACCGGGAGGAGATCCTCGCCTACCTGTCGGACCGGTTGTCCGAGCTCTTCGGCGCGGAGAACAGCCAGATCGTGCTCCTCGGTCCGGACGGTTCGTTCCACCTGATGGGGGAGACGACCGAGTCCAGCCGCCGTTCGATCAGCCGGACCGTGCTCGAGCGCGTCCTGGCGGAGCAGAAGCCGGTCTTGATCCAGGACACCCGCCGCGACCTCGAGCTGAAGGAGGTCGAGAGCGTGCACCGCCTGGGACTCGCCTCCGTGCTGACCGCGCCGCTGATCGTCGACGGCCAGCCCATCGGCGTGATCCAGTTCGACCACCGCGAGCGCCCCGGTCCGTTCCGCGAGGAGGATCTGGTGGTGCTCGAGCTCTTCGCGCACCAGGCGGCGACGGCGCTGAAGAACATGCTGCTGGTGGAGCGACTGGACGAGACGATCGAGCGACTGCGTTCCTCCGAGGCGGAGCTCGTGGCCGGGGAGCGCATGCGCGCGCTGGGGCAGATGGCCGCCGGCGTGGCGCACGACTTCAACAACCACCTGACGATCGTGCTCGGTATCACCGACCTGATGCGCGTCGAGGAGGGCCTGTCCGATGCCATGCGCCGTGACGTCGAGACGCTCGAGACCGTGTCCCTCACGGCGGCGGAGACAGTGGCTCGCCTGCAGGAGTTCCGCAGCGAGCCCCAGCGACGCTCGACGCGCGTCGACGTCGTTCGGGTCCTGCGTCAGGCCGCGGAGTTGGGGCAGCGCAGGTTCCTGGCCAGCCGCAAGCACCGGATTCGCGTCGACGCACAGGAGGGTGCGGACTCGTTGTCCGTGCCCGGCACGGAAGCCGAACTGCGCGAGGTCATGCTCAACCTGATCATCAACGCGGTGCAGGCGATGCCCGCCGGCGGAGAGGTGAGTCTGTCCGCCCGCAGGGAGGAGGGCCGGATCGTCGTGCGCGTCGAGGACCAGGGTCCCGGCGTTCCCGCCGGCATCGGCCAGCGCGTGTTCGAGCCCTTCTTCAGCACGAAGGAGACGGGGCAAGGGATGGGGCTCGCGATCGCCTGGGGGACCGTGCGCCGGATGGGAGGCACGATCCGCGTCGAGACGCGCGCGGAGCGCGAGCGCGGCGCGTGCTTCGTCCTCGACCTACCCTCTGCTCCGGGGGAGGAGTTGGGCTTCCTGGTGCGCGAGGAGGTCCCGAGCCTCGTGACCCAGGCCCGGCGCACCGACGCTCGCGTCCTGGTCGTCGACGACGACCCCGTGGTGCGCGAGGTGATCTGCCGCCTGCTCCGTTCCGCGGGCTTCTGCGTGCGGGGAGTCGGCGCCGGCCGCGAAGCCCTGCGCTGCTTCGAGGAGGAGCACTTCGACCTGGTGCTGACGGACCTGGCCATGCCGGGGATGGGGGGCCGAGAGGTCGCGCGCGCGGTCAAGCGGCTCGACGCCGACTGTCCCGTGGTCCTCTTGACCGGAGCGGTGCCGGAGGTCGAGGAGGGGCACCCCCAGGGCGCGGACGAGTCGGTCGACCTCGTCCTTCGCAAGCCGATCACGTCGAGGAAGCTGGCCGAGGCGCTGTCTCTGTCGGTGCGCGCGTGAGCGCAGGGTGCAGTCGAACCGCGTGCACACGGTATCGCCGGCGAGCGTAGCTCCACATGCGCTCTTAGGCGTCGGTGCGGCTCCGGTCTCGCATCGGCTCCGGCCGAGCGGGGCGCGACGAGACGGGGACTCGATTGGGCGCAGAAGGAGAGAGGGGACGTCCGCTCTTGGCCGGAGATCCCTCGAAGGAAGCTCGGGATTCTCCGTGACCGC
>Ga0302046_10005792_pt1 | contig 10848 bp, 11 predicted proteins | sample RVTome_11_FD_200261 | JGI IMG/M metagenome (GOLD analysis project Ga0302046, IMG submission 200261) | Soil microbial communities from uranium-contaminated site in the Upper Colorado River Basin, Wyoming, United States - RVT147D111 (version 2) ... | reverse complement strand
CGGCGCGCGCCAGGCGCACCAGCTCGGTCGGGAAGATGGTGGCGACGGCGGCGGTGCGGCGGGCGTCGGGGAGCAGCGCCACCTCGCCGAAGAAGTTGCCCGCGGTCAGGTAGGAGAGGATGATCTCCCGGTCGCCCGAGCGCTTCGAGACCTTGACCATGCCGCTGCGAATGAGATACAGCGCGTCGGCCGGGTCGCCCTCCTCGAACAGCGCCTTCTCCTTGTCGACCGAGGTCACCCCGGCTTTCGCCACCAGCGGCCAGATCAGGTCCTCGCCGACCCCGGGGAACAGATAGCCCTGGATCGCGCGCAGCAGGAACGCGCGGTCGACCATCGCCTTGACCGGCGGCGAGACCGCGAGCAGCTTCAACATCGCCTTGCGCGGGATCTCGATCACCCGGCAGCCGCGCGAGGCGACGGTGGCGCTGCGCCGGCGGTTCGAGAGCAGGCTCATCTCGCCGAAGAAGTTGCCGGCCGAGAGCGTCGCCACCAGGCGGTCCTGGTCGCTGCGCTCGGGGCGCACCAGCACCTCGACCGTACCGTCGGCGATAACCAGCAGGCTGTCGGTGTAGTCGTTCTGCTCGACGATCACCGTGCCCGGCGGCACGTCGCGCACCTTGACCGACAGGAACAGCTCCCTCAGGTCGCCCTCGTCGGCGGCGCCGAAGAGCGGGATCTCCTCGGCCAGCCGGGCGATCCGCTCGCGCACCGAGCCCGGCCACCAGGGGAGCCGCTCGCGCAGCACCGGCTCGTCGGCGGGCTCGACGTCGTGGCCGAGGACGTGCTCGACCACCTCGTAGCCCTGGTTGATGCCGAGCTTGATCAGGTCGCGCCCGGTCACCGCGCCGATCAGGTAGAGCCCGGGCACGGTCGACTGGTAGCGGGCGTCGAGCACCGGCCGCGCCTCGCGCCCCTCGCCCGCGAACTCGACGCCGATCCCCTCCAGCCAGCGCCGCGGCGGCACCGCGCCGAGCATCAGGTAGATGCGGTCGGCGGGCACCCGCAGGTCCTCCTCCGCGCCGGAGATGTCGCACTCGCGCTCGAGCACCCGCTTGACGCTGCTCGAGAAGTGGATGGTGATCTCGCCCGCGGCCTGGCGCGAGAGGATCTCGCGCTCGAGGGCTTCCTTGGCGCGCACGATCTCGGGCTTCCTGACGACCAGCGCCACTCGGTTGCGCTCGGCGAGCGCGAGCGCGACCTCGAGCGCCGAGTCGCCGGCGCCGACCACGACCACGCTCTCGCCCGCGACCTCGGCGGGGTCGACCAGGCGGTGCGAGACGTGCGGCTGCTCCTCGCCCAGGGCGCCGAGCGGGCGCGGGTTGCCCTGGGTGCCGAGCGCGAGCACCACGTTCGCGGCCTCGTAGACGGCGCCGGCGGCGGTGGCGACCGCGAAGCCGCCGCCCCCGCCGTCACCGTCAGCAGCGCCGCCGCGGCGCTCGATCCGGGTCACCTCCTCGCCCAGGCGCACCGCGAGCCCGCGCTCGCCGGCGAACCCCTCCCAGGCGGCGAGCACCGCCTCGCGCGACCCGGCCGCAAACGGCAGGTCGCTGCGCAGCGGCACCGGCCCCGGCTCGGCCATCACGTGCTTGCGCTTCTGGTAGCAGTGGACCGTGTCGGCGAGATGCCGCGCACGCTCGAGCACCACGTACGACATCCCGTGGTGCCGCGCGCGGTCCGCCGCGGCGAGCCCCGCGGGGCCCGCCCCGACGATCACCAGGTCATAGCGGCCAGCGGCCAAACCTAAGCCTCCACGATCGCGGCCGGCGCCGAACAGTCGCGCGCGGCGGCCGGACCGCGCTCATCGGGGATCTACGCAGGGGGGATTGTGACCGATGAGACACGCGAGGGACAAATGACCCCGCCGGTTTGCCGCCCTCCGATGCTCGGCTACGGACGGCTGAAGATGACCAGATCCTGGCGTGGGTTGCCCTTAGCCCCCTCCGGGACGAGATGGAGGAACCGCAGCCCACGCCCCATCCGGCTGCGCACGTACAACGGAGGGTGAAAGACGCCGCAGGCGTTGCTGCCCGCACTAGCCGCCGCCCTCACGACGATCTGCCCGGCCTCGTACGTGGCACGCTCCTCGGGGAGGAGCTGATCTCGGTATGCATCGCCATGGGTCGAGAGCAGGAGGAGGCCGCCCGGCCTCAGTATCCTACGCAGTTCCTCTGTCCATTCCTCGGCAAGCCGTGGCGGCAAGTGGGTGAAGACCGAGAACGCATAGATCACGTCGAAGTGTGCCGCCGGCACCGCTAGCGGGGGCTCGAGCTCGGCCTTAAGCGCCCGCGCAATGGGCAGGTATTGTCCGCACCAGTCCACCGCCGGGCCGTTGATGTCCGCTCCGTAGAGCGCGGGTCCCGAGGTCTCCGCCAGGTGCCGCAGTACCCTGCCGCACCCGCAACCAAAGTCCAGCACGCGCCCCGTCTCGTCAAGCTCCACATCGGCGAGCCGGAGTGCATCGCGTAGCGCCTGAGTAGCGAGTCTGCCTGTCTCGAGGAACCACGCCAGGTCGGCGGTCCCCGCCGAGGACACCCGGAGCAGCGGGCCGGGGATGCGGAACTTCTCTCCTTTGTGGACGCGGTGAGCGACGAGATCGTACGGCCGCGCCGACCGCAGCAGGTAATAGGAATCCAAGACACCGAGGCGGTGCAAGGCATCTCGGCCTCGGGCGCGAAGTTGCCGTGGCATTTGACTCTCAAGCCATCAGAGGACCGCTCGCGAGCGAGGCTCTCTTTAGTCAGTGCCTTGCTGGCTTCGCAGTCCGGCGATCTGTGGTCGCACGCCTGGTACAGCGCACTTAGTATCCCTCAAGATCATAGACAACGTCGCGGATCTCCTCTGTCGTACCAACTATCAGGTACACGGTTCTCGAGTAGGGGGTACTTGGCTGGAGGTTAAAGAATGCCCAGTTCTGCATATAGTGCGTTGGAGCCGAGTGCGCCGTGATTCGTCCCATCTTCCAATCCTCAGGGTAGGGAGGCTGCGGTGCATAGAGTGCCACCCCCTTGCTCGAGCTATTGAACCACCCCGTCCATCGTTCAGTGGGCGTCACGAGCACAGCCGAGTTAGGAGGCACGGCAATCGTGGTTACTGGGGCGTAGGCGAAGGGCATAGATCCCGTGTAACTCTTTGCAGTTTGAAGGCTGGGCTCAAGGTAGACTACTGGCAGCTCATGCGGCGCGTTCCCTGTGCTGACTGCCTCTGCGTTCCAGAGCTGGTATGTAATCCGGAGGGTCTTGGATGAGACGATCTCATAGTATGTGCCAAATGTGCCAATATAGAAGGCCGACTGCCCGAGTTGAGTATCCCAATGGCGTGGCTGGGTCTGGATAAAGATCGTCGTCGGCGTCTTCTGGAGGTTATAGAAACCGCTTGTCAAGGACGGCGAACAGCTTCCGGCTTGAACAGGGTTCCAGCCCCAGAAGCAGCCGGGATTGCAAGGCCAACAGTTCTGCGGATAGGGTTCCCCTTGGCGATAGATAGCGGCCTGGACTTGTCGGCCATTGTCGTTATTCGACGGCCCGTTGTCTACGAGGTTCGCTGTCGGACTCCAGTCGGTGTACAGGGCAGTGATGGCGCCACCTTTATGCCGATTGATTCCCACGCAGATGTACTTTGACCCTTCCGTACCGCAGATGGCGTCAGTCCATTGAGCCTGTAGGTCGGCTGGGCAACTTAAGATCGCAGCGACGCTCAAGCAAAGGAAGAAGTGGCGAGTGGTAGGCATGGAGAACTCCTCACCGCGGCCGAGTGCACATCCGCCACGGAGGTGTCGGCCTGTCGGCAGTAGTGGCCGGCTCGATTGTGCGGTCGTTCTTCACTGGGCGCTCGGGCAAGATAAGGAGTGTGGTGGAGGGTACACGACCTACGCAACCCTGCGCAAGTCTGGAGTGACGGACCCGAGTATGGCGGCCTCCCGCTCGGCTCCAGCGGGTCCGCTCGGGCCGCCACCGGTGAGCACACTAGAGGTCCTCGGCCGTACTCCGGGCGATCGCAAAAATGTGTTGGCGGTCGGTAATTCCCCCTTGCTCAGGTCTTGCAGAAGGTCCGCGACAGCGTGTTGGCGCTGTCGTTGTCCTCGCCGTCGGTCAGCGCCCGGCGGGTGGTCAGCGACACCGTGTAGCTGCACGGCGGCCAGGTGCTGACGTTGATCGGCGGATGAGTCGCCGCGACGCTGGCGGTGCCGCTGGGCAGGGCCGGCGCCGACCAGGGCGAGGCGGCGCTCGACATCGACAGCGACCAGGCGGCCACGAACTCGTGGTTGACCGTGTACTTCGGGGTCACCGTCAGGGTCAGGCCGGTGCACGCCCCGGCGCCGCCGAGCTGGAACTCGGCGAGGTCGAGCTCCCGCACCTCGGACCAGTTGTTGAACCGGACGTCGACGGTGTCGCTCTGGCGCACGGTCAGGGCCGGGTTCGTCGGGTCGGTGGTGGTCTCGAAGATCAGGGTGACGGTGGCGCCGGTCTTGGGGTCCGCCGGGACGGTGCCGGCGCCGCTGCCGGGCGCGGCGCCGCCGGGGACGATCGCGGTGCTGTTGAGGCGCACCAGCGAGCCATAGAAGCCGCCGTCGAGGGCGTCCTGGTCGACGGCGATCCAGCCGGCGGCGTCCGGCATGATGACGTGCGCCGGCAGCGGGCCGCTGCCGCCGGGGGCGAGCGGCGGGGTCGCGCCGGAGCCCGCGACGACGATGTCCTGGAAGGTAGTCTCGATCACCGAGTCGCTGTTGACGTCCCACTGGATCAGCTTGCTGCCGACCAGCACCGGCGTCAGCAGGCCGCCGATCACCGGCTGCTCGGCGCTGGTCACCGGGTCGACGTAGAGGAAGCGGTAGAACATCGGCAGGCCGCTGACCGGGTGGACCTTGGGGCAGAAGCCGCGCAGCTTGGGATGGGCGAAGAAGCCCCAACCGGGGCCGCCGGCACCGAGCTTCACCTTGTTGGCTGTGCCGTCCGCCGCGAAGTCGCTGAGGATGTGGAAGTTGCCGACGTTGGTGAAGAGCGGGTCGTAGTACGGCAGCGACGGCTCGGTCTCGACCTCCAGCTCGACGCAGAAGCAGTGGCTGATGTTCTCGCGGCCCGGCAGGCGGCCGGTCGACGGGCTTTCGTTGAGGAGCGGGTTGCCGCCGGCGGTCTCGACCTCGAAGTAGACGTCGGGACCGGAAGCCAGCTCGACGTTGATCAGCGGCGAGAAGACGGTCGGCGTGAAGTCGCTGGTCCGGTACCAGATGCGGAAGCGGCCCTGGCCGTCCGTCGTCGCCTCGCCCAGCTTGTCGTCTTGCAGCCAGTCGCGGTCGAACGCGCGCACGGTCAGGCCGCTGAGCGGCGCCTGGCTGCTGGCGTCGCGAACCCGGCCGCAGATCACCCACCAGTCCCAGCGCGCGAGCAGGGCGCACCAGTAGCGGGCGGGGACGGCGTACTCCCACTCCGCCACCAGCTTCTCCCCGGCCTCCCGCCACTCGGGCTCGACGGTCGCGAGGTGGAGGTGGACCGGCTCGCGCAGCTCGGCGCCGGCCTCGGGCAGGCTCGCGACGCGGACGGCGATCTCGAGCGGGCCGCGCGCGTCCTCTTTCAGGCGGACGGCGAAGCCGCCGTCCTCGCCGACGGTCGCCTCGCCGAGCAGGCGGGTGGCGCGCGCCGCGACCTGATCGCCGGTCAGCTCCTGGAAGGCGCGCTTGGGAACCGCCGCGGCGTCGCCGGCGGCCTGGTTGCCGGCGCGATAGATCAACAGCCGGCCGCCGGCCAGCGGCAGCCAGCAGTCGCTGCACAGCAGGGCATGCAAGCGGCCACGCAAGACGAGATGGCTCATGGGGAAGTTCTCCTTTGGGGGTTAGCTGACCGGATCCCGGGGTCTGAAGGTGCAGGCGCCCCGGCCCCCGTTTCGTTACCCGCCTCGGTGCCGCGGCCGCCTGGACAAGTGGCTCGCGCGCGCGAACGCGACGCCGGGCAGCGGTTTAGTGTCCGGGGACGGCCGCGGGAGGTTGAGATGGGAAGTCCCGATCGTCGAGCCCACCCCTGGGCGTTCGTCGTCGCCGGCGGGCTGCTCGCCGGGACGCTCGACATCGTCTACGCCTGCACCTTTTGGGGATTGAAGGCCGGCGTGCCGGTGCGGCGGATCCTGCAGTCGGTCGCCTCCGGCCTGGTCGGCCGGGCGAGCTTCGAAGGCGGCGCCGCGACCGCGGCGCTCGGGCTGGCGCTGCACTTCCTGATCGCGACCTCGATGTCGGCGGCGTACTACCTGGTCGCGCGCCGCTGGCCCGTGCTGTGGCAGCGGCCGGTTCCGTGCGGCGCCCTCTACGGCCTGCTGCTCTACGTGATCATGAACCTCGTCGTCGTGCCGCTCTCGGCGGCGGGGCCCGGCTCGAAGGACCCGCCGTGGATCGGGCTCTCGATCGCGGTCCACGTCCTCCTGATCGGCATCCCGATCGCGCTCTTCGCCCGGCACGCGCACCGGGCGTGAGAAGCGGCTCGGGTCAGCGCAAGAATGAGTTGACCAGTCGATCGCAATTATGCGATGATCGCATCCGGTGGGCGAATCGCATGCCCCGTACCGAGGTGGTCTTCTACGCCGAGCCCGATGGGAGCTGCCCCGTTCTCGAGTGGCTCGATGGCTTGCAGAGCAAGGCGCGTGACAAGTGCATCGTCCGTATCGAGCGCCTTGCGGAACTCGGCCACGAGCTGAGGCGCCCGGATGCGGACATCCTTCGGGACGGCATCCACGAACTCCGAGCAGCCCACCGGAGAAGGCAGCACCGGATTCTCTACTTCTTCCACCAGGACCGGGCGGTGCTCGCGGCCGGCGTGACGAAGGAGCGTGCCGTCCCGGATGCCGACATCGAGCGGGCAAGAAGGAGGCGAGCAGCCTACGCGGCCGCACCGGCTGCGCACACGTATCGTGAAACAGAAGGCTAGAAGCTCAGCCGCGACAGCGGAGAAAACAAATGAGCAAAAAGCAGACCGTCGACTCGGTGGCAATCCTCCATCGGCGCTACGTCGGCGACGACCCCGAACGAAAGGCGGCGCTCGCACAGGAGCGGCTCCACGCCAAGGTTGCCCGCCAGATCTACGAACTGCGCACCACAGCCGGGCTCACCCAGAAGGAGCTCGCCGAGCGGGTGGGCACGACCCAGTCGGCGATCAGCCGACTCGAGGACGCCGACTATCAGGGGCACTCCCTCAGCATGCTCCGGCGGATCGCCGAGGCGCTGGGGGCGCGGGTCGACGTGGTGGTCAGCTCGCCACCCGCAGCTTCCCGCGCCGGTTGATCTCGTCGTCGGCCGCGGAGAGCGTGAGGTTGGCCATCGCGTTTCTCAAGGAGGCTGAATGGCCACGATCCCCGGTTTCGAGCGCATCACCGTCGAGCCCGGCAAGATGGGCGGGCAGCCCTGCATCCGCGGCCTGCGGCTGACGGTCAAGCGAGTACTCCGGATCCTCGCTACCTACGACTCTCGCGACGAGATTCGACGCGAGTTTCCCGAGCTGGAGGACGAGGACATTCGGGAGGCGCTCGACTTCGCCGCTGCGTCCCTCGACGACGAGATCGTGGACTTGGTCGGACACCCCACGGCGGGATGAGGGCTCGCCCGCATCCGGCTGCTCCCGCTCCGGAGAAGCGAGTGAACGGGCCGCAGCGTTCAGATCAGCTCGCCACCCGCAGCTTCGCGCGCCGGTTGAGCTCCTCGTCGGCCGCGGAGAGCGTGAGGTTCGCCGGCAACGGCGCGCGGTCGAAGCCGAAGGTGCGGCGGCGGAGCGGGAGGTAGTCGGCCTCGCGGTCGCGGCGCACGCGGCCGACGCCGCCGGCCATCGGGTGCGTGCGGGCGGCGGCGGCGAGGCGCGACTGGAGCGCGTAGCCGAGGACGGCGGCGAGCGCCGAGGCGGTGCGGAAGTCGCGGCGGCCGCGGGCGAGCCGCGCGAGCTTCGCGGCCACGTCCCGCGCAGCGTAGAACTCGCGAACGGCACGGAAAGTGAGATCCTCCCACCGCCGCGGCTCGAGGTGCGGGTGGCGCCAGGTGACCGCGCTGCCGTCGAAGCGGTCGAGGTTGTCCTCGGTGATCAGCCCCGCGGCCAGGAACTCGCCGTACTGCTCGGTGCCCGGGATCGGGGTCAAGAGGTAGAACGAGGCGACGTCGGGGCCGAGCGCGCGCAGGGTCGCCAGGTGCTCGCGGAGGCTCGCCTCGGTGTCGCCCGGGAAGCCGAGGATGTTCGAGAAGTGGCTCGTGATGCCGTGCTCGCGGCACAGCTCGACGATGCGGGCGTAGCGCTCCGGCTTGTTGTGGAGCTTGTGCGCCGCGGAGAGCGCCTCGCGGCTGAACGACTCGACGCCGACGAACATCTGGAAGCACCCGGCGCGGGCGAGCAGCTCGACCAGCTCGGGCTCGCGCTCGATCTGGGCGTCGCACTGGGCGAAGAACGGGAGCCGGATGCCCTCCTCGATCATCGCCTCGAGCAGCGCGCGCAGGTCGGGGATCTTGTTGAAGTTGTCCGAGGTGAACATCACCCGGCGCACGCCCGCGGCCTGCGCCGCCTTGAGGCTGGCGAGGGTGGTTGCGACCGGCTGGCTGCGCATCGCGCGGCCGGCGATCTTGATCACCGAGCAGAAGTTGCAGGTGAAGGGGCAGCCGCGCGCCGGGTAGATCCCCATCAGGCGCACCGCGTAGCGGCGCAGGTCGCGCTTGCCGGGCGGCCGGAGCGGCGGCGGCTCGAGCCGCGCCTGCCAGCGCCGGTCGCCGCCGTAGACCGGCTCGAGCGCGCCCGCGAGCGCGTCGCGCAGGATCGCCGGCCAGATCAGCTCCGCCTCGGCGAGCGCGAACGACACCCCGCGCCCCTGGAGCTCCGCGGTGTCGCAGGTCATCGGGTGCGGCCCGCCGACGACCGCGCAGGCCACGCCGCGCGAGCGCGCGAGCGCCGCGAGATCGAGCGCGCGGTGGAACTGGTGGCTCTGGACGCCGACCAGCGCGACCAGCGTCCGCCGGGCGGGATCGCGCGCGAGCAGATCGAGGTAGCCGAGGTCGGTGCGGACGTACTCGTCGATCGTCACCGTCTCGCACGGGACGCCGTCGACCTCGGGCGGCGTCAGGCTCGCGAGATACCCGAGCGTGCTGTTGGGCATGAACCCGCGCCGGAACCGCTCGACGTAGCCGTCCCGTCCGTACTTGCTCGGCTTGACGAGAACGACGCGCAGCGGCGTGCGGGCGGCCATGGCGTAAACGCCCCGGAGCACGGCTCGGGGGCGTGCACGCCGAGGATACGCCGATCGAAGCCGGGGGGCGAGGTCGCGAGCCCTACTCGACGTCGAGAGCGACGCGCAGCGCCCGGTTCAGGGCCGCCATGCGATCCGGCCCCAGCGAGCCCACGTAGTCCGTGAGGCTGGATTTGGGAAGGCTGACCAGCGCGTCGCAATAGATGCTCGACAGGTGCTTCAAGCCGTCCTCGGGACCGACCTCGAGCTGGGTAGCCAGGCCGTCGTGCTGGCTGGACACAGGGGCGCAGATCACCGTGGAGAACCCGGACTCGATGAGGGCCTCGCGGCTGACCACGACGAAGACTCGACTCTTCCTGGGATCGCCGCCGCCTGGCCGGCGGACCCGGTAGAGATCGCCTCGCCTCACGGTTCGGCCTGGTAGGCCAGGACGTCCTCGACCTCGCGGTTGAGGCGGTCCGCGTGGCGGTTGAGGATCTCGAGATCCCTGGCGTTCCGCTGTGCCCGTCGCCGGCGCTCCAGGTGTTCGATCACCGCCTCCTCAATGACCCGCGACCGGCTCGCCCCTCGACCAGCGATCTCGTCGATCGCCCGGACCGTCTCTTCGGCGAGTGTGACCGATGTCTTGACTCTCATACCAGGAATCATACTCCACGAACGCCTCGGAGAGGACACACTCCCTTCACCGCAGGCCGTACAGGTACAGCACCGCCGCCCAGCCGCTGGGGAGCAGGTCCGGCGCCGTCTCGAGTTCCTGGCCGTACTTGCAGACCATCTCCAGGAAGTAGCGGGCGTGGAAGAAGGCTTCGAGGATGGGCCGGGTCTCGGCGGTCCAGTTCTTGTTGACCTCGTGGGTGAACTGCTTGCCGGTGCCGGCCGCGATGATTTCCAGGAACCAGGGGTTGAGAGGGCGACCCTGGGCGAGGTCTTGAAGGGCACTGACGATCTGCTCGGTTGTGCCCTGCAGGTAATACACCTTGAACGACTGGTGGTAGAAGCGGTAGATCGGATCCTCGTAGCCCCAGTGGGAGCTGGCCTCGCGCAGGAGCTTTTCGAGGTCCGGCAGCTTGTCCTTGATCCGCCGGAGAAGGAGGTCGTCCGGGCGCGGGGTCTCGTCGGATCCCATGCCGACCCTCCCTACCCGAACGCCTCCGCGATCCGGTTCAGCTCGACGGAGCGGACGTCGGGGCGCGCCTCGAGCCGGGTGGCGAGGTCGAGGGTGAGCGCTTCGAGGTCGAGGGTGAGGACGACCTCGGTCTCGGCGGCGAGGCGGGCGGTCGGGTGGGCCGGGTGGTCGGGGAGGAGGAGCGACGCGAGCGACGCGAGCGCCGGCGTCGGCTCGCCGGCCTGGCGCGCCGCGGCGGCCTGGCGGCCGGCCTCTGAGCCCGGGCGGAGGACGACGCGCAACTCCTCGCGCGGGCTCGGCAGGATCGTCGCCGGCTGCGCCAGGCGCTCCGCGCGCTCGACGTTCGGGTTCGCGCGCAGGCGACGGAGGCACTCTTCGACCAGCGCGTCGCGGTCGACCGCGAGGAGCAGCTCGCCGCCGGAGGTGAGTTGCCGGGCCGCGAGGGGGACGCCGACCTCCCGCGACAGGGCGGCGAGACCCTCCGCCAGGGCGGCGTTGCCCTCGAGCGCGCCGCCCGACCCGGCCAG
>Ga0302046_10005791_pt1 | contig 10849 bp, 10 predicted proteins | sample RVTome_11_FD_200261 | JGI IMG/M metagenome (GOLD analysis project Ga0302046, IMG submission 200261) | Soil microbial communities from uranium-contaminated site in the Upper Colorado River Basin, Wyoming, United States - RVT147D111 (version 2) ... | reverse complement strand
CCAGGGCATCGAGTTCCCGTTCCCGAAGCTGTTCGGGCGCCTCGGCGACGAGTACGACAAGCGCTACGGCCTGAAGGACGAGCACCTGGCCGAGATCAGTCGCCTCAACTACGACAACGCCAAGCTGAACCCCAACGCCCAGACGCGCACCTGGTACATGAACAAGGAGCACGCGCTGTGCCGCACCGATGACAACCCGGCGGTGGGCGGGCGCATCCGGATCGCCGACTGCTCCCAGGTGACAGACGGCGCGGTCTGCGTGTTCCTGGCCTCGCGCACGTACGCCGAGAAGTGGGCCAAGGGCATGGGCCGCAAGCTCTCGGAGATCCCGCGCATCAAGGGCTGGGGCCACAACACGGCGCGCCTGCGCTTCGCCGACAAAGTGGCCGAGAGCGCGAAGAACGAGTACGTGCTGCCCCACGTGCGCAGCACGGTCAGCGCGGCCATGCGGCGCGCGGGCATCGCCGACGTCTCGGGCATCGACGGCATCGAGACCCACGACTGCTTCACCACCAGCGAGTACATGGCCATCGACCACTTCGGCATCACCAGGCCCGGCGAGAGCTGGAAGGCGGTCGAGGAGGGCTGGCTCGAGATCGACGGCAAGCACCCGATCAACCCGAGCGGCGGGCTGATCGGCGCGGGCCATCCGGTGGGGGCCACGGGCGTGCGCCAGCTGCTCGACTCCTGGAAGCAGGTGACGGACAACGCCGGCGACTACCAGGTCGAGGGCGCGAAGAACTTCCAGACGCTCAACATCGGTGGCAGCGGCACCACCAGCGTGAGCTTCGTCGTCGGGGTGTAGAACGGGGACGTTGGTCGACTTGTTGACTAGCGGTGTCCGTCCTTGGCGTTCCTGGCCGGAGTCCGTCCGCCAGTCAACGAGTCAACCAACGTCCCCGCCGGCGGGCGGCTCCGCGTGCAGGCGGGCGAGCTCGCGGCGCGCGCGCAGGATGCGCCGCCCCTGGTCCACGCTGAGCACGGTCGCCAGCAGGATCGTGCCCGGCACCCAGTGGGCCTCGATCCAGGCGAGCACCGCCTCGATGGGCTCGCGCAGCCACTCGGCCAGCGCCACCACGAGCAGCATGCGCACCACCAGCCCCGGCACGGCGAGCGCCAGGAACGTGCGCGTCCGCATGCCCGAGATGCCGGCCAGGGCGCTCACCGTGGGGCTGGCCGCCAGCAACACGAGCCACCTCCCGAGGCGGCCGAACAGCCGCTCGATCCAGCGCACGAAGCGTCCGAAGCGGCGCGCGCGCGCCTCGATCCACAGCACGCCGGGCGGGCCGAACGCCCGCCCGAGATGGAACGACGCCAGGTAGAAGATCGTGCGACGACCTACGGCCACCGCGACGAAGGCCACCGGGTCGACGGTCGGCGCCACCAGCAGGAGGTGGCGGCCGATGGGCGAGAGCGCGATCAGCAGCAGCGGGTGGTGGTTCACCAGGTAGAGCGACGAAGATGCGCCCAGGAACGAGCCCACGGCGAGCACGGCCAGGGTCCCGCCCGCCAGCCGCGCCACGCGCTGGGCCTCGCCGGTCATCACCATGGGCGCCGCGCCGAGCGGCTCGCCTGCCTGGGCCATCGGCGCAGCGTAGCTCGTGGAAAGGGACTCGTTCCCGGGACGCGGCCGGGTGTAGGATGCGGGGCGGAGGAGTCCCCATGTCGCTTCCCAGGAAGAACACCCTGAACGTGATCTCGGGCATGCGCTACCACGACGCGCCGGCCGCCATCGATTTCCTGTGCCGCGCCTTCGGCTTCGAGCGGCACCTGGTGGTGCCGGGCGAGGAGGAGGGCACGATCGCCCATGCCCAGCTCCGTTTCGGCAACGGCATGGTCATGCTGGGCACCGCCGGCCGACACGGCGGCACCTTCGACGAGCTCATGACCACGCCTCGCGAGACGGGGGGCCGCAACACCCAGAGCATCTACGTGGTGGTGGACGACCCCGACGCCCACCACGAGCGCGCCGTGGCCGCCGGCGCCGAGGTGGTGATGGCGCTCGAGGACAAGGACTACGGCGGGCGCGGCTACAGCTGCCGCGACCTCGAGGGCCACGTCTGGAGCTTCGGTGACTACGACCCGCTGGCGGACCCGGCGGACTGAGCGGGCCGCCTGCTAGAGCGCGAGCCGCCAGATCCAGCTCGCCACGATGCCGAGCTGCACCACCAACAGCGTGGCGCGCAGCATCACCATGGGCACCGAGGTCGAGATCACGTGCACCGTGGACTGGCCCAGGCGCGCGAAGAGCAGCGGCATGGCGAGCCCGTCCGTGACGTCGGCGCGGCCGGCCACCGCCGCCGCCAGGATCACGGCGCCGGCCACCGGCAGGAACTCGACGCAATTCAGGTGCGCGCGCGTGAGCCGCTGGCCGAGCCCCCCGACGTCGGCGCCGTCGGGCGCGAACGTGTTGAGCGCCTTTCCCGAGCGTTGCGAGGTTGCCCCGCGGAACAGGGCCACCGCGGTGACCAGCAGGATCGTCCAGCCGGCGAACAAGCAGAGGGCGACGAGCGAAGGGGTCATGGGGGCTCCTGGCGCGAGTCACTGGGACCTGCCGACTCGCGGGCCGAGCCTATCATGCGGCGCGCGCGGCAGACGGATTCGCGGGGCTTCGGCCCCGGCGCGCGCGTTATCATCGGGCGTCCGTTCGCCCGGGGAGCCCCATCCGCATGGCCGAGGAGATCGCCGACGTCCTGATCGTGGGAGCGGGCGCCGCCGGCGCCGCCCTGGCCTGGAGCCTCGCCGACACGCGTATGAACGTGGTCTGCCTCGAGCAGGGCGACTGGATGGACCCGTCGCGCTACCCGAGCACGGGCCTGGACTGGGAGATCCAGCGCTTCGGGAAGTTCGGCCTTTCGCCCAACTCGCGCGGGCGCCCCGAGGACTACCCCGTCAACGACCAGGGCTCGCCCATCCGCGTCTCGAACTTCAACGCCGTGGGCGGCAGCACGATCCTCTACGCCGCCCACTTCCCGCGCTTCCGTCCCTCGGACTTCCGCGTGCGCACGCTCGACGGCGTGGCCGACGACTGGCCCATCTCGTACGAGCGGCTCGCGCCCTTCTACGACCTGAACGCGCGCATGATGGGCGTGGCGGGACTGGCGGGCGACCCGGCCTACCCGCCCAAGGAGCTGCCGCTGCCGCCCGTGCCGCTCGGCAAGCTCGGCGAGACGCTGGCGCGCGGCTTCGACCGGCTCGGCTGGCACTGGTGGCCCTCGGACAGCGCCATCGCCACGCGGCCGTGGGAGGGGCGCGCGCCCTGTATCCATCTGGGGCCGTGCCTCACGGGCTGCGCCCAGGGCGCCAAGGCCAGCACCGACGTCACCTACTGGCCGGCCGCCGTGCGCCGCGGCGTCACGCTGCGCACGCGCTGTCGCGTGCGCGAGGTCACGCTCGGGCCCGACGGCCTGGCCGACGGCGTGACCTACCACGACGCCGAGGGCCGTGAGCACCGCCAGCGCGCCGAGGTGGTGGTGCTGGCCTGCAACGGCGTGGGCACGCCGCGGCTGCTCTTGAACTCGCGCTCGGCGCGCTTCCCCGACGGCCTCGCCAACTCGAGCGGGCTCGTCGGCCGCAACCTCATGTTCCATCCCTATTCGCTCGTCACCGGCATCTTCGACGAGCCGCTCGAGGGCTACAAAGGGCCCACGGGCTGCTGCCTGATGAGCCAGGAGTTCTACGACACCGACCGCTCGCGCGGCTTCGTGCGCGGCTACTCCTTCGAGGCGGTGCGGGGCATGGGGCCGGTCTCCACCGCGCTCATGGGCATGTCCTCGGGCCGCATCCCGTGGGGCCCGGGCCACCACGAGGCCTTCGCCACGCTCTTCGACCGCACGGCCGGGATGGTGGCCATCTGCGAGGACCTGCCCGAGCCCCACAACCGCGTGGTGCTCGACCCCGAGCTGCGCGACGGCGACGGCATCCCCGCCCCGAAGATCGAGTACACCCTGAGTGAGAACAGCCGGCGCATGACCGAGCACGCCGTGGCGCACGGCCGTGAGCTGCTCGAGGCCGCCGGCGCCAAGGAGGTGGTGGCCGAGCCGCTGCTCCAGATCGCCGGCTGGCACCTGATGGGGACCGCGCGCATGGGCACCCACCCGCAGACTTCGGTGGTGAACGAGTGGGGCCGCAGCCACGACGTGAAGAACCTGTTCATCGTGGACGGCAGCGTGTTCGTCACGGCGGCCGCCGTGAACCCGACCAACACGATCCAGGCCTTCGCCCTGCACGTGGCCGACCGGATCAAGAGCAACCTGGCCAACCTGTTCGACTGAGGCGCACGACGTGAGCGAAGCCCACGACCCTTCCCAGCAGCTCTCCCCCGACCAGGCCCGGGATCTCGCCTGCGTGCTCGACGAGATCATTCCGCCGAGCGGCGACGGGCGCCTGCCGGGCGCGGGCGAGCTCGGCCTCGTGGCCTTCCTCGAGCGCAAGCTGCGCGAGTCGCCGGACCTGCGGCCCGCGGTCGAGCAGGGGCTCGCCACCCTCGCGCGGCTGGCGCGCGAGCGCGACGCCGCGGGCTTCGCGGAGGTCCCGGGCCCCGAGCGCCTGGCGCTGCTGAACGCGCTCGCGCCCCTCGAGCCCGCCTTCCTGCCGGGCCTGATCTTCCACACCTACGTCGGCTACTACCAATCCGCCCGCGTGCTCGAGGGCCTGGGCCTCGAGCCCCGGCCGCCCTTCCCCAAGGGCTACGCCATGGAGGGCGTCGATCCCACCCGCCTCGACGCCGTGCGCCGCCGCCCGCCGATGTGGCGGAAGGTGTAGGGCGCCCGGCGTACAATGGGCGCGCCCGCCGCACCGCGCCCAGGAGGCTCCCCATGTCCAGCGATCGCGTCACGCCGTTCCGCATCGAGGTCGCCGACTCCGAGCTCGACGACCTGCGCCGGCGCCTGCGTGCCACGCGCTGGCCCGACCGCGAGACGGTGGATGACTGGTCCCAGGGCATCCCCCTGGCCTACGTGCAGGAGGTCTGCGCCTACTGGGCCGAGAAGTACGACTGGCGCGCGCGCGAGGCGCGGCTCAACGCCTTCCCGCAGTTCCGCACCACGATCGACGGCTGCGAGATCCACTTCGTCCACCAGCGCTCGCGCCACGAGCACGCGCTGCCGCTGGTCGTCACCCACGGCTGGCCCGGCTCGATCGTCGAGTTCCACAAGGTGATCGGCCCGCTGACCGACCCGACCGCCCACGGCGGGCGCGCCGAGGACGCCTTCCACGTGGTGTGCCCGACGCTGCCCGGCTACGGCTTCTCGGGCAAGCCGGGGCGCAAGGGCTGGGGCGTGGCGCGCATCGCCGACGCCTGGAGCACGCTCATGCAGCGCCTGGGCTACGCGCGCTACGTGGCCCAGGGCGGCGACTGGGGCGCCATGGTCACCACCCACATCGGCATGCGCGATCCCGAGCACTGCGCGGCGATCCACCTGAACATGCCGATCGTGGCGCCCGACCCGGCGACGCTCGGCAGCCTCACCCCTGCCGAGCAGTCCGCGCTCGCCGGCATCCAGCATTACCAGGAGTGGGACTCGGGCTACTCGAAGCAGCAGAGCACGCGCCCCCAGACCGTGGGCTACGGGCTGGTCGACTCGCCGGCGGGCCAGGCGGCCTGGATCCTCGAGAAGTTCTGGGCCTGGACCGACTGCGACGGCCATCCCGAGAACGTGCTCACGCGCGACGAGCTGCTGGACAACGTGATGCTCTACTGGCTGCCGGGCACGGGCGCCTCGTCGGCGCGCCTGTACTGGGAGAGCTTCCGCACGCCGCCCTTCGATCCGGTGAAGGTCCCGGTGGGCTGCAGCATCTTCCCCAAGGAGATCTTCCGCTGCTCGCGCCGCTGGGCGGAGAAGCGATTCGGGTCGCTCCTGCACTGGAACGAGCTCGAAAAGGGAGGCCACTTCGCCGCCTTCGAGCAGCCCGAGGTCTACGTGGACGAGGTCCGTGCCTGCTTCCGCGGGCTTCGCTAGCGCGATGGCGCCCGAGACCCACGAGGTCACGAACCAGCCGCCGCCGCTCGAGGGCGTGAGCTGGTTCGCGGGCGACGCGGCCCTGCGCGAGGGACTCGTGCGCGAGGGCGCGGCCTGGGCCGAGCCGCGCGTGGCGCGCTTCGGCGAGCTGCTCGGCCGCCCCGAGGTCCTGGCCTGGGGCCGCGAGGCCAACCGCCACGCGCCCGAGCTGCGCAGCCACGACCGCTTCGGCCACCGCATCGACGAGGTGGCCTTCCATCCCGCCTGGCACCGGATGATGGCGCTGGCCATGGAGCACGAGGTCCACAACCTGCCGTGGCGCGAGCGGCGGCCCGGCGCCCAGGTGGCGCGCAGCGCCCTCCACTCGCTGCTCGCCCAGGTGGAGGCGGGCTCGTGCTGCCCGCTCACCATGACCTTCGCCTGCCTGCCGGCGCTGCGCCACGAGCCTGCCGTCCTGGCCGACTGGGAGCCGCTGCTGCTCGGCACCGACTACGAGCCCGGGCTGCGCCCGGCGCGCGAGAAGCGCGCGGTGCTCGTGGGCATGGCCATGACCGAGAAGCAGGGCGGCAGCGACGTGCGCGCCAACACCACGCGCGCCGAGCCTGCTGGCGCCGACGCCTTCGAGCTCACCGGCCACAAGTGGTTCTGCTCCGCGCCCATGTCGGATGCGTTCCTCACGCTCGCGCAGACCCGGCGCGGCCTCACCTGCTTCCTGGTGCCGCGTTTCCGGCCCGACGGCTCGCGCAACCCGTTCCGCATCCAGCGCCTGAAGGACAAGCTCGGCAACCGTTCCAACGCCTCGGCCGAGATCGAGTACGACGACACCTTCGCCCAGCGCGTGGGCCCCGAAGGTCGCGGCGTGCGCACCATCCTCGAGATGGTCCACCACACGCGGCTCGATTGCGTCTCGGGCAGCGCGGGTCTCATGCGCCAGGCCCTGACCCAGGCGCTCCACCACGCCCGTCACCGCCAGGTCTTCGGCAAGCGCCTGTGGGACCAGCCGCTCATGCGCAACGTGCTGGCCGACCTGGCCCTCGAGAGCGAGGCCGCGACCGCACTGATGCTGCGTCTGGCCCGGGCCTACGACGCCGCCCCCGAGGATCCTGCCGAGGCCGCCTTCGCGCGCATCGCCACGGCCGTGGGCAAGTACTGGGTCTGCAAGCGCGCGCCCGCCATGATCTACGAGGCCATGGAGTGCCTGGGCGGCAACGGCTACGTCGAGGAGTCGGGGCTACCGCGGCTGTTCCGCGAGGCGCCCGTGAACGCCATCTGGGAGGGCTCGGGCAACGTGATCTGCCTGGACGTGCTGCGCGCCATGGTGCGCGAGCCCGCCAGCCTGCCGGCGCTGCTCGCCGAGATCCGCCTGGCCCGCGGCGCCGACCGCCGGCTCGATGCGGCCGCCGACGCGTTGGAGGCGGCGCTGGCGCGCCCCGAGGACGCCGAGGCGCGCGCACGGAGCCTCGTGGAGCGCATGGCGCTGCTGCTCCAGGCCTCGCTGCTCCTGCGCCACGCGCCCGGGCCCGTGGCCGACGCCTTCTGCGCGGGCCGGCTCGCGAGCGACGCGGGCCTCGCCTTCGGCACGCTGCCGGCGGGACTCGAGCTGGAAGCGATCCTGGCGCGCGCGTCGGTCTAGCGGCGCCGGCGAAGGGCCAGGAGGCCGAGCGCGCCGACGGCCAGCAGCGAGGTCGGGCCGACCTCCGGCACGTTGATGAAGCTCTCGCTCCCTTCGGAGTCGAAGCCGATCACGTGGATGCCGATGCGGAGCGCGCCCGAGCCCAGCTCCGAGAGCACGTCGGCGTAGGTCTGCCCGCCCTGGAGCGTGAACTCGATGGCCACCCACTGGCTCGGGCCCACGCCGTTCATGGCCGGCGACGGGACCGCCTCGGCCAGGAAGCCCTGGGTCACCACGAAGGGCGGGACCGCCATGGCGCCACCCGGCAGGTTCGGCGGGTTGGCATCCTGCTCGAAGTCCACGCCCGGGCCGTCGATCACGCTCGAGAGCACGAGCAGGGAGCCGTCGTCGAAGTAGACCTCGGAGATCACCGAGGCCGCCGGGCCCAGGTTGCGGAAGCGGAAGCGGACCACGCCGCCGCCCTGGTCGGTGATCTCGACGGTGAGCTGGGCCTCGCCGATGGCGCAGTCGCCGGCCAGGTTGTTGGTGAGGCACCCGAAGCCCAGGGTCAGGGCCTGAGCCGGGGTGGCGGGCAGGGCCACGACCCCCAGGGACAGGCAGCCCAGCAGCGAGACGAGACGAGCAGCGCGCGGCATTCGCGGACCTCTTGGAGAAGATCCTCTCCGTGTCTGCAATTTCCGCACCGATTGCCATGGATCCTCAACTACTTGGGATCATTGATCTTTTCATGTGGCGGAGGCCCGGCGAAAGAACCACCGTTCCACACCTGCGGAACGGGGTTTCCTTCCGGACCCCTCAGGCGGAGAATCCGTAGCCCGCCAGGAACGGGTGGCGCGCCATGCGCTTCTCCACCTCTTCGCGCTGGGCAGGCGTCCAGACCACGCCGTCGCGCGAGCGGTGGGTCTGCTTCCAGACCGCGGCGCTGCACGCCGCGAGCCAGCCGGGCTCGGGCTCCACGCCGAGGAAGCCGCACAGGCGCGCGAGCTCGGCCGCCGGGTCCGCCACCAGATCCTCGTGGCGGACGTCGATCACCGAGCCGGCCGGCAGCCGCTCCTTCAGCCAGGCGACGCCCTCCACCATGCCGAAGTAGTGCTCGATGGACGCGTCGAGCGTGCGGCTTTCGCCGCGCAGGCAGATGGTCGCGATGTTGTCGAAGGGGTTGCGCAGCACGTGGACGAAGCGCAGGGGCAGGGCGATGCGCCGCTCGAGTCTCGGCAGCAGCCACGGCCGCGCGCGCAGCTTGCGGATCGTGGTGCCGCCGCGCTTGTCGCCCAGCACGCGCAGCCGGCGCGTGCGCCCCTGCCACTGGCCCGGGATCGCGTAGGAGTAGCCCGTGACCGTCCGTCCCGAGTCCGCCATGGCCGCGGCGTTCTCGAGCAGCATGGCGAAGATCTGCTCGCGGCCGAAGCCGTACTTCACGTAGCGCAGCACGTGCAGCTCGTGGGCGATGGCCACGTCGGGATGCGCGTCGAGCAGCGAGCCCACCAGGCTGTGGCCGCTGCGCGGGTAGCCCACGAACAGCACGAAGGCCTGGAGGGCGTCGAAGCGGCCGCGCTCCTGGCGGGCCAACGCCCGGGCGCGGATCCACTCGGGAAGCAGCCCCAGCCAGTGCCCGAAGCGCTTTGCGAGCTTTCCCGGCCGCACGGGCGGACCCTACGCGAGGCGCGCGGGCCCTGCCACGAGGCGGCGCTCCCGGACGCTCAGCGCTCCCAGCGCACCCGCATCACGTTCTCCGCCTCGCTGAAGCGGTACTCGAGCTCGCCCCGGTAGGCCTTGTGGATGGCCTCGCCGATCCCGCGCGCCAGGTGGGCGTCGGTGGTGGTCACGACGAGGGCGCCGTCCTCGTCGCGCATCGCCATGATGCGCTTCAAGGCGTGCTCCTTCTTCTCGCGCTCCTCCACGTGGCGGGCCAGGGAGCGGATCTCGTCGAGGTGCGCGCGGGCGAACTCGCCCTGCAAGGTGACGATGCCCGCCGGGTAGTCGTCGGCGATGCGGCGGCAGGCCGGACACGGGGTGCGCTGGGCCTCGGCCGGCGCCGCCCCCCAGGTCCAGCGCCCGGCCCGGTAGATGGCGCCGCAGGTCGGGCAGGTGGTGGGGTCGGGCAGCTTGGCGGGGGTTCCATAGGGGTCGCGCTCGTCGGACTGGTGTCCGCGATCGCGCCTGGGCTGGGTGGAGGCCGGGTGGGTCTTGGAGCGCTCGCGACGCATGGCAGGTGAACCTCCCATCGTCCGGGAAGAGCAAGAAGCGTACCCGGGCTCCCGCGCGCCGTCCGCGTCCGAGCGACCACGGCCTGGCGAGCGTTGAGCCTTTCCGCCCCAGCCTGCCAACGGCCGCCGCGCCGGTAGAGCACCAGGCGGACCAACATGACCGCGTCGAGCACCCGGGGCGGGCGCCGATGGCCAGCACGCGCTCGAGGCCGAGCGCCCCGGGCTCGAGGGCCCTCACGGCGCGCCGCCCGCGCGGGCCGCCGCCGGCGGCTCGAACGCGTAGCCCAGGCGGGCCACCACCTCCGCCAGCCGCCGCGCGCAGTCCGCGCGTGAGGCGCCGCCGAGGTTCACGACCGCGTAGCGATGGCTCGTGCCGTCCTCGCCGGCCTCGAAGTCGGCGAGCGCGTCGCCCGTCCCGCACTCGTTCCACACGAGCGTCTCGGGGAAGAGCGCTTCGGCCGCGGTCACGGCCCGGTCGTCGGGGGTCGCCGCCACCTGGCACGGCGCGAAGACCCGCAGCGGGAAGCTGGCCGCCGCCGCGTAGCGCCCGGCGCCGCGTCGCAGGTGCGGCCGGCGGCCCGTGGCCAGCGCCAGTGCCACCTGGTAGCCGCTGGTCCCGTCCACCTTGTGGTAGAGATCACCGAACTGGCCGCACATGCGCGGGTTCACCTCGACGATCGCGAGCCGGTCGCGCGAATCGTCCCACAGCATCTCGATGTTGAACAGCGTGCGCTCGAGCCCCAGGCCGCGCACCACGCGGCGCGCCAGCTCGCCCATGCGAGCCTGCACCCGCTCGGGCAGGGCCGAGGGATAGTCGAAGCCCACGAAGCTGCGCGTTGCGGGGTCGAGTCTCGAGTCCACGATGCCGAGGATCTCCACCGAGCTCTCCGCGACCAGGCCCTCGACCGTGACGAGCTCGCCTGCCAGCAGCTCCTCGGCCAGGAACCAGCGCCCGTCCACGGTGAAGTCGGTGAGCCCGGCCACCAGGCGGTTGAAGATCGCCATGTACTGGCCCGTGAACTCGGCCACGGCGCGGGAGCCGAGGAAGC